>OBWZ01000004.1_pt1 | contig 329969 bp, 293 predicted proteins | sample 1476561 | NCBI WGS metagenome assembly OBWZ01 (sample SAMEA2580138, study PRJEB22360) | human gut metagenome | biome: human gut; feature: human-associated habitat; material: faeces | place: Denmark | collected 2008/2010 | reverse complement strand
GAGTTCTTTCGCGGCCAAGACTGGCCAACCTTCGAGAGCTTCAAAGCCGACCTCGCCACCTACATCACGCACTGGAACACAACACGACGCCACGTAAAGCTCAAGGGCCTGACCCCGGCAGAATACCGGGATCAGGCCCTACGGGAAGCCGCATAACGGCTACCATTAAACGCGTCCAAGTTTCGGGGCACAGTTCACACCTGACCCCGGGACTTTTATGCAGACCTCAGAAATTCACCGTGCGCACCACGACCTAGGCGGGGATACCCTCCTTGGCCAGGAGCATCTCACTCATCTCCACGGCCTGCTGGTGATGGGGGGATCATCATCTGGGCAAACATGATGTCCGCGTCGTTGTAATCGGCGGAGATCTCCCCGTCCGCCTCAGTCGTCGCCATCGTGGTCTCGGTCGTCTCAGCGGTAGTCATCGCGGCGCTGGTGGCCGAGGTGGTGGATCAGTGGACGGCGGTGGATGCCGGAGTAGGCGCGGTGTGTTCCTCCTTCGGACTGGTGGGAGCCAGGTGGGCCGGGTCCAGATCAATCCGGCGCAGCAGCTGAGCGTTAAGCGCCACCACAATCGTCGACAGCGACATCAACACCGCAGCAGCAGCCGGGGGAAGCAGAATGCCGCTAGAGGCGAGCACGCCGGCGGCCAGGGGCACGGCCAAGATGTTGTAACCGGACGCCCAGATGAGGTTCTGGATCATCTTGCGGTAGCTGGCCTGCGAGAGCTTAATCATCGACAATATTGCCCGGGGATCGTCACTGGCCAGGACCACTCCGGCGGATTCCATCGCCACATCCGTGCCGGCCCCGATGGCAACACCGACCTCGGCGCGGGCCAGGGCCGGGGCGTCGTTGACACCGTCGCCGACCATGGCCACACTCAGGCCACGCTCCTGTAACTGGGTGACCTTGGTGTCCTTGTCCTGGGGCAGAACCTCGGCGAAGACCTCATCAATCCCCAGGTCCTGGCCAACCGCCTGGGCCACCTGCTGCGCGTCACCGGTGATCATCGCGACCTTCACCCCGCGGTCCTGCAGGGCTTTCACAGCGGCGCGGGATTCAGGGCGGATCTTGTCCTCGACGGCCACCGCACCGATAATCTGACCGTCGCGGACAATATGGAGCACACCGGCCCCACGCCCGGTCCAGGCGCTGGTGGTGTCGGTGAGCTCGGCCGGGGTGGTGAGGTTGAACTCGCGCAGCATGTTCGGCCCGCCCACGAGGATCTCAGCGCCATCGACAGTGGCCCGGACCCCCCGGCCGGAGGCGGCGCTGAAACCAGTTGCACGGATTTGCCGACGAGAGGCCTCGGGATGGGCGGCCGCGGCCGCCACGATGGCGCGGGCCACGGGGTGCTCGCTGTCGGCCTCCGCGGCGGCGGCCAGGGCCAGCAGCTCGCCCTCGGTGACGCCGACAGCTGCCGCGACACCGGTGACCGTGTGCGCACCCTCGGTCAGGGTGCCGGTTTTATCGAAGAGCACCACGTCGATGGCGCGCATCCGCTCGAGCGCCATCCGGTCCTTGATAAGCACCCCGGATTTCGCGGCCCGCTCGGTGGAGATCGCAATGACCAGCGGAATCGCCAGGCCCAGGGCGTGCGGACAGGCGATGACCAGCACCGTGACCGTGCGCACCACGGCATCGTCCGGGCTGCCGATGATGGTCCACACCACCGCGGTGATCAGAGCAGAAATCAGCGCGAACCAGAACAACAACGCCGCCGCCCGATCTGCCAGGGCCTGAGCCCGGGAGGAGGACTCCTGTGCGTCGGCAACCATGCGTTGGATCCCGGCCAGGGCGGTGTCCCCGCCGGTAGCCTCCACCCGGACGCGGACGGTGTTGTCGGTGGCCACGGTACCGGCGACCACCTTGTCACCGGTGTCGCGGAAGACGGGACGGGATTCACCGGTGATCATCGACTCATCGAATTCGGCGGCTCCCTCGAGGATGGTTCCGTCGGCCGGCACCCGGGCACCGGCCCTCACTAGCACGACGTCGCCGACGACCAGCTCGGAGGTGGCCACGGTGCGGGTGGTCCCATCGATGACTTTCTCGGCCTCATCCGGCAGCAGGGCAGCCAGCGCGTCAAGCGCGGAGGACGCACCCCCGAGAGCGCGCATCTCCAGCCAGTGGCCCAGCAGCATGATGGTCACCAGCAGGGCCAGCTCCCACCAGAAGTCCAGCTCAAAACCGCCCAGCCCCAGAGTGGTGACCCAGGAGGCGACAAACGCCACGGTGATGGCCATGGCAATCAGGAGCATCATCCCGGGTTGGCGGGATTTCAGTTCCTTCCATCCGCCCTTGAGGAAAGGCGTTCCGCCGTAGACGAAGATGATCGTGCTCAGTACCGGGGGAATCCAGGTGGATCCGGGGAATTCAGGGAGGGGGTAGCCGAGCAGGTGGGCGACCATGGGGCTGAAAATAACGACGGGAATGGACAGAATCAGTGACCACCAGAAGCGTTCCCGAAACATTGCGGTGCTGTGCCCGGCGTGTTCGCCGTGACCATGAACCTGGTGGTCTTCGTCCAGGACGGAGTGCGGGTGACCGTGGTGCATCGCCTGGCCGTGGGTGTCGGCGTCTGCGTGGTGTTCGTGGCTGGCATGATCCGGGTGGTGGGTGTGGTCTGTTTCCGGAGCGAGGTGATCACCACGGTGATCACCGGAATGGTGGGGAGTGCTCATGATGTTCCTTTCGCTCAACCCGGTCGGGGTCGAGATGATGGGTGAAATCGATCAGGATAAGACGGTGTAGCCGGTCGCCTCGATAGCCCGGCGAATCATCTCCGGAGGTACGACACCGGTGACCGTGACGGTGGAAACACCACCAGAAGCGAGATCAACCTGGACGTCGTCGACCTGGGGGAGGGCCTGAAGGGCCTGGGTCACGCTTTTCGCGCAGTGCCCGCAGGTCAGGCCAGTGACCTGGTAGCTAGGGGAGGACCCTCCTGCTGACGAGTCGCTGGCGTCAGGGATGGAGACGGTGTCGGCACGTGAGGCAGGTCCGCAACAGCTGCAACCGTGGGAGGCCATCGGCAAGAGGCGGGGCGGGGAGGTGATCATGGGAAAGCTCCTACGGGTCGGTGGGATGCGGCGATGTTGCTCTCCAGCATATACCCCCCGGGGGTATATGCTCAAGGGGTGGAGGGCACGGCCCTCACGCGGGGCAGGGCGTGGTCACCGAGCAGCCTCCTCACTGTCGGGAGGGGACAGCGGGAGGCGGAGGGCAAACCTTCAAGAACATCATCGGTCGCGACTTCAAGGCCGATGGCCCCTGGCAGAAATTGGGTACCGATGTCACCGAGTTCAAGCTCTCCTTCGGTAAGGCCGACCTCGACGCCTACATCACGCACTGGAACACAACACGACGCCAAGTAAAGCTCAAGGGCCTGACCCCGGCAGAATACCGGGATCAGGCCCTACAGGAAGCCGCATAACGGCTACCATTAAACGCGTCCAAGTTTCGGGGCGCAGTTCATCGTGCAGACGGGGCTTCTTCTTTTAACCAGCGCGAGCGCGAAAGGTTGGGGTCCTCCCCTATGCTGGATATAAGCCAGCACCGGAGCAGGAAGGGCGCCCCATCATGAACCTCAACAAACTCTTAACTGCGCTACGGCAACGCAAAAACACCCCAGCGCACAACCAGCAGGCCGGGCGGCACGAACGCTACACGCACGCCCTCGAACAATTCCTCGACGGGCAGCCCGCCGTACGCCTCAGCGGGGCATACACGCTCGTAAACCTCGCAGACGAATGGCTCGCCGACACCTCTCTCCCCGAGCAGGTACGCCGCGAAGAAGCCCAAGCCATTATCGACGAGCTGACCGGGTGCATCCGCACGCCCTACCCCCTCGCGCAAAAACGGCAGGTCCTAGAAGCAGACGAGGCACCCGAAGGGTACGAAGGCGACTTTACGCGCGATCAGGAGGCACTCCGCGAAGAACAGCTGGTGCGCCGCACGGTCTTCATGGAGTTCAGCCGCCGCCTCGCCGCAGTCGCCGAGAGCCCCGAAAAAGACAAAGCAGAAGACCAGCACGCGGTGCCGCCAATATCGCCCATGTGGGCTGACCTGCGCTTCGACTTTGGCGGCGCGCCCATCTTCTACCCGCTGGGGCAGCTGTACTTTCAGAACGCCGATTTCGCCTCCGCAACCTTCTACGGCCCGGCAGATTTCTTCAACGCAACCTTCCACGGTGACACCAGCTTCTCCGCGGCACAGTTCACCGCTGACGCATCCTTCCACGGCGCGAACTTCAACGACTGGGTGGGGTTCAGCGCCGCGCACTTCGCGGGCGCGGCAAGCTTCGCAACCGTAACCTTCACCGGCGAGGTTGACTTCTCAGACGTGGTCTTTTCAGCTGCGGCCGACTTTGGGGTAGCTTCCTTCGAGGCCGACGCCGACTTCTCACGCTTGAACACCGCGGGCATAGCCAGCTTCACGGCGATCACCTTCGGCGGAAAGGCACTATTCACCGCCTCCACGTTCCACGATGAAGCACACTTCGCAGCATCGGTCTTCAACCGCCCGGCGGTGTTCTCCAAGTCGCTGTTCGGCGGGGCCGCGCGCTTTGCCGGTATAGCCACCAAGCAGTCCGCGATGTTCAGCAATGTACGCTTTGCGAGCGCGGCGGACTTTAGCGGAGCGTCCTTCACGCAGTTCGCGGATTTTGATGGGGCGCGGTTCGACGGCGACGCCACGTTCAGCCGGGCGTCGTTTATTGCGCTTCCGAGAACGTCATATGAAGATATGGACTTCCCGCAGTACGCGTACTTCGATAAGGTCACCTTCGCGCAAGATGCCGACTTTAGCAAGGCGACGTTCACGGCGCATGTCGGCTTCGGCATGGTGACGTTCGCGCGGGCGGTGAGCTTCAACGGGACGAGCTTTGAGGGAGCCTACTTCCCGGGTGCGACGTTCGGTCAGCGGGCAGATTTCAGGCAGACTAGCTTCATGTATGTTAAACCGTCCTTTGAGGATTTGGAGGAGCGACTGCAGACGGCCCGGTTCTCGGCGCAGGCGGATCCGCAGGATTACCTGTTCGAGGCACGCCCGGAGAGCAGGCACGGCTTCAGCTGCGGCACAGCAACGCTTCTTAATAGAACGTTCGTTCTGCCTCTCGGTGCGGTGCTGTACGACCCGGATTCCTGGGACGAAGAGAAGCAGGACTACACCCGCTTCAGTGAGCCCGCGCAGTAAAACCTAGCGCTCCCCCACCGGCGGGGAAGCTCCCGCACACAGACCCCGCCCGCACCTGACCCCGGGACTTTTATGCAGACCTCAGAAATTCACCGTGCGCAACACGGCCTCGGACTCAGTCAAAACCCGGCCAGCGCGGAAGTTTGCCAGAACGGGAGAACCAAAGCTCAGCGCGTGGAACCAATCCTCAGCGTCCAGCACAATAAAGTTCGCCGTGTTTCCAACCTCGATGCCGTAATCGGAGAGGTTTAGCGTGCGCGCTGCATTGTGAGTGATGAAGTTGTAGGACCCGGTGATCTCGCTGCGCGCCATCATCTGGGTGACGTACAGGCCGTTGAGCACGACATCTCGCAAGTTTCCGGTACCCATGGGGTTCCACGGGTCCTCAATATCATCCTGACCGAAGGAGACGTTGATTCCTGCCTCGGTTAGTTCCTTTACTCGGGTAACCCCTCGGCGCTTCGGGTAGGTATCGACGCGCCCCTGCAGGTGCGTGTTGACCAGCGGATTCGACACGAAGTTGATGCCGCTCATCTTGAGCAAGCGCACCAGGCGCAGGAAGTAAGCGTTGTTATACGAGTGCATCGCGGTCGTGTGCGAGGCGGTGACTCGCGGGCCAATCCCGGCCTCGAGCGCGCGCGTGGCCAGGGTTTCCAGCCCGCGCGAGGCCTCGTCGTCGATTTCGTCGCAGTGCACGTCCATGAGCAGTCCGTATTCCTGGGCGAGCTCGACTGCAAAGTTCAGTGAAGACACGGAGTACTCGCGGGTGAACTCAAAGTGCGGGATAGCACCGATTGCATCCACGCCCATTTCGGCCGCGCGACGCATGAGGTCGCGACCGTTGGGGAAGGACTCGATGCCTTCCTGCGGGAAGGCGACCAACTGCAGGGTCATGGAGTCTTTGAGTTCTTCACGCAGGTCAATGAGCGCGCGAAGAGCTGTCAGGTCCGGGTCAGTAACGTCGACGTGCGAGCGCACATACTGAATGCCGAACTGTGCCTGCTGACGAAGCGCCCGGCCCGCACGCTCCTTGACGTCCTCGTAGGTCAGGGTCTGCTTGCGCTCACTCCACACCTCAATGCCCTCGAAGAGGGTTCCGCTTTCGTTGTAGCGCGGTTGTCCCGAGGTGAGCGCCGTGTCCAGGTGCACGTGTGACTCGATATAGGGAGGTAGAACCAACTTGCCCGTGTAGTCGCGGACCTCTTCACCTTCACGAGGCGCCAGTCCCGCACCGATTTCCGCGAACTTTCCATCCGTGATGCGGATGTCCACTCCAGCGTGGCCGTCTTCAATACGGACGCCCGTGATGAGAAGATTCGCGCCTTTTTCTCCCATTGCCGAGGCCTGGTTGTGAGGCGTGTTGTTGCCTTCAGTTTGCGCGCTCATCGACGGATTCCCTTCTCGATTGCGCTTCCGACGAAGTAGACGAGGATGGCGACGACCATGGCATTGATCGAGACGATTCCGAAGCCGGGGGTCAGCCAGCCGGTCAGTGCACCCGCGATCAGGGCAACGATCGGTGCCCATTTGACCTCGGGGTCATCTGATCCCATATCCATGTAGCTGCGGCGACGTGCGAAGTAGTCGGCAACCAGAACTGCACCGATGGGGGGCAGGGTGGCATTGAGCAAGCTGAGCCAGCCGACAAAGTTGTCGTAGAGCCACAGGGCTCCAAGGGTTCCGATGATGCCTGCGACCAAAACCAGAGGCTTCTTGTTGATTCCGGTGATGTTCGCGTAGCCCAGGCCGGTGGTGTACAGGGCGTTGTTGTTTGTTGTCCAGATGTTTGCGCCCAAGACGATCAGCGCAGGAATCAGCAGGCCCTGAGCGATCATTACGTAGAAGATGTCGTCCTTACCGGTGAAGGCTCCACCAACCGCTCCGAAGGTGAACATCAGGGTGTTACCGATGAAGAATGCGATCACAGTGGTGATGACTGCCGAGGTTGCGGACTTTGCGAAGCGAGTGAAGTTGGGGGTTGCGCTACCGCCGGAGACGAAGCTTCCGATCACGAGGCCGATGGCTGCAACGGTGGTCATGCCTTGGTTTTGGCCGAAGACTGCGGCAATACCGCCGCCTGCGTTGACCGCACTGATCATGGAGTAGCTTCCGAGGATTGCGATCAGAGGTACTGAGACGAAGGAGACGATCTCAATGGCCTTGATTCCGAAGTAGGCCGAGGCGGTCATCAGGCCGCCCGCGATGATGACGACGGGCCACGCGTTGATGTGCAGGGTCTCAGCGGTGGGGATTGCGAACATCGCAACGCCCACGCCAAACCACCCCATCTGAGTGAAGGAGATCAGCGCTGAGGGCAGGAAGGAACCGATGCGGCCAAAGGTGCGACGGGACATGAGGTCGAAGCTCAGACCGGTCTTTGCGCCGATGTAGCCCAGCGCACCCGTGTAGACCGCAAGGATTGCGCCACCGACGATGACTGCCCACACGTATTGGGTGTAGTTCAGGCCGTTTCCGAGCTTGGCACCGACGCTCATCGAGGCCGAGAAGAAAGTGAAGCCGAGCATAACAAAACCGACGGCCCAGAATGACCGTCGGTTCTTTGAAGGGACTGCTTCAAAAGAGAAATCGTCATCGTGTCGGATGACATCCTCTTTGTGTCGTTCAGGTGCGATTGTGCTCATCGGTTATCCTTCCAGGCTCTGAGGTTTCGTAGCGCGTCGTTCGTTATCTGTCTTGTTTGGTCCGTCACCTCTGTCACCTAGGCACACCCGGTTTTCATGCATGTGCAGACTGGGTAATGGCGTGATGAACAGGATTGGATCTAGGCCAAATTGTCAATAGATTACCGCGCGCAACGCATCCAGCGCAAAGTTCAGCACTGTGACTCTGCACGCATCAATTCCAAACCCTAAGATAACCTTCGGTTAACCTAAAAAATACCTGATAATAGGGCTGTGGCCCCATCTCTCCCTCCTAGAAGATGGGGCCACAGCCTGATGGAACTTGAACAGCTAACGTTCGCGTCCCACTGTCAGTGTGCGTGGCTTGTCAAATGCTTGCGCAAATGACATTCCCATTTTCGGCAGAGTCCTCCCGAACTGCCAGAGTTTTTTCAGTCCTCGCATTTTGTACTTTGCGTTGACTCCAACTAGGACCAAGCTCCAAAAGGCGGCGAGAACTCAGGCAAGGAAAACCCGTGCCCTCCACGGAGCAAGGGGCGCATCCATCTCTTCCCAGACATTTGCATTGGTCAGAACTGGGACAAACTCCGACGCGGCCTCGGAAATGTCTGAAGGAAGTGATGGCCGGGCATCGTGTGAGGAAAGATTTGAAATAACTATCAGCTCGCGTTCACCTAGAACTCGGCGATATGCGAAGATTTCTCGGCTTCCCGCATCGATGCGCTCAAAACTTCCGTTGGCAACCACTGCCAAGCGGTGACGCAATTCGATCAGAGCCTTGAAGTAGGCAAAGACCGAGGTCGGATCGCCCACCTGCTCGGAGGCATTAATCACCGGGTAATTCGGATTTACGGCAATCCACGGCATACCCTCTGTGAAACCAGCGTGCGTAGAACCATCCCACTGGACGGGGGTTCGCGCATTGTCGCGACCCATGGCACGCAAACCGGAAAGAATCGTCTGAGGATCTTCCCCACGTTCGACAGCCAGGCGATAGTAATTCGTCGATTCGATGTCTTCGAAGTCCTCAATTCCTTCGAAAACAGTATTCGACATGCCAAGTTCTTCGCCCTGATACACGTAGGGTGTCCCTCGAAGCAGGTGAAGAGTGGTTGCCAGTGCAGTTGCACTGTCATACCAGTACTTTTCATCACCGAAACGACTCACAGTCCTTGGCTGGTCATGGTTGCACAGGTACAGACTGTTCCAACCCCTCTCAGCAAGGCCTTCTTGCCAACGTGTCAGGCAATCAGCAAGATCTCCCTCTTCCAAGGTGCGACGACCAAACTTTCCTTCGGGAAGCCCCAAAATGACGTGCTCAAATTGGAAGATCATATTGACTTCGCGCCGCGCGGGATCGGAATACAGGTGCGCGTTTTCTAATAGGACGCCGGGGGTCTCTCCGACAGTGAAGAGAGCACCGCGACCAACGAAGACCTCGCGATGCATTTCTTGAAGGAATTCATGAAGGCGCGGGCCTTCCATATAGAAGGGGCTTCCATCGGCCAGAGCTCGACCGGGCGCAGAAGTTCCATCAGGCAATCCCGGGACCTTCGAGATCAGGTTAATAACATCCATACGGAAGCCATCGACACCTCGGTCCAGCCACCAGCGCATCATTTCGTAGACGGCCTGACGAACTTCTGGGTTCTCCCAGTTCAGGTCTGGTTGCTGCTCCGCAAAAAGGTGCAGGTAGTACTGCCCTGTCGCCGGATCATACTTCCACGCCGGACCGGAAAAGAAGGACTCCCAATTCGTTGGTTCCGCTCCGGGAGTTCCGCCTTCAAAGCCTGGCCGCGGATCGCGCCAGTAGTACCAATCGCGCTTGGGATTATCCACTGATGAGCGCGATTCAAGGAACCACGGATGTTCATCCGAGGTGTGGTTGACGACCAAGTCCATAACCAGCTTCATGCCCAGAGCGTGAACATCGGCAATGAGCTGGTCGAAGTCTTTCATGGTTCCGAAAACCGGATCAATATCCTGGTAATCACTGATGTCGTAACCGTTATCAGCCTGTGGCGATCGATAGATCGGCGAAAGCCACAGGACATCAACACCCAGCTCTTTCAGGTATCCCAGTCGAGAGCGGATTCCCTGAAGGTCCCCAAAACCATCACCATTGGAGTCTTGGAATGAGCGCGGATAGATCTGATAGACAACCGCGCTCTTCCACCATTCATCAGTTGAAAGCTCGCTTAGGGCATTGGTTGTGGGAAGTGAAGCCTCAGAGAATAACACGAAGAACCTGCCAAACTTGTAGTGGCGGAAGATCCACCTTTGCCTGCGCTCCCTCACAGTGAACACGAAGTTCTTCTAGGTGTCCACTACCATCTGGGTCCGCCACGAATACGCGGGGAGTACGCCCCGCGCAGCAGCGCAATGTCAGTCGTCCACCTTCAACAAGAATCCCTGAGCGCTTAGGCCCATCCCACAGAGTGTCCTTTTGCCCCACCAGGTTAATGAGGTGAACAACCAATCCGTGGGGTGTCGTCGTCACTCGCCTCCACACCGCCCCTTCCTTGGGATCTTCCGTCACGCACAGATTGTCGTAGGCAACCTCGACATCCTCATTCAACGGGCCAGCGAATGAATCGGTTACTTCCGCAATTCGCGGATCCATCAGGATTTCATCGTGTTCAACCAAGAAGTCGTACCAGCGCTTGAGCATATCCACGGTGCTGTCAGCAGCCTTGTGGTTATTGACGTAGTAGGGGTCGACGAGGACGTTCCCACCTTCTCCCGCCAGAAGCTGAGTTGCTCCGTGAGAGAAAAGCGTTGCCATCGTAAGTTTGTTCGCCTGCTCTGATTCTTCTACCGAGGCCTTGGAGTAGACGCTCTGGTAGGCCGCAAGTACCACGGGCTTGCCTTGCGCAACGCTTCTGGCTCGAGCCGCAACACCCGCGAGCGCGCCCAGCGTTGTGATGGGAACCCAGGGTTCGATGTACACAGCATCTTGGGGAGTGCCGGCAGTGGCCCAGGTCGGAAAATCGTTGACATTGTTGAAAACAAGGACGGTGTCTGGAAGCCCATCGCGCGCAGCATTGATCATCTTCGTGAAGCTCTGCGACAGGTCGATCAATTCTCCGTCGGCGCGAGTTGCATACTTTGGGTATCCATATTGATCCAGGTGGAAGCCCTGGAAGCCCACCTGCTCAACGCATTTTTGAAGGTCAGCGATGAAGTGCGCAAGCCACGCCCTAGCGGCAGGGTCAACAATCTGAAGGAAACCACCCAGCTCATAGGGAGTCCCATCGCACTGCATCAGTGCGGCATCCTTCCACTGGTCCCACTCTTCATTTCCGACGCCATAGACAGCGGCGTACCCGAATGAACGAGATCCAGCCTGCGCCAGAGCACGGATGAGGCGACGAACTGTTTCCAGTGAAATCGGTTGGTCAAGAGGATCGAGATAGGTCTCTCCCCCACCTACAAGATCCGCATGGCGGTAGGCCCAGTCATAGAACTGAATGCCGTTGAAGTGAAGCTTGCGCGCCAAACGGGCTACGGCCTCGACGTCCTTATCGGGGGCATAGCTGGCAACGAAACCGTAGCGAAGTCGCTGACGGGTATCGTCAAGAACCTGAAGAGCGGTGGAGGCAAGGACCTCGTCCCCGTCACACAGCAGAACGCCGTATCCGCCCTCTTCCAAAGTGCCAAAGGAAACGGACTCACCCAGCGGGGGTTCGGCCTCAGCAATAACAAGGCCAAGGTGGGTCAGACGCAAAGTGGCGCTGGAAGGAAGGGGCGAATCGGCAACAATGTCGATGCGTACATCGTCTTTGACCTGAAAGGCCGCGGAAACGGGAAGAAGTTCGAACATGGGATTAAATCCTTTCACTGCACCAGTCCTCACCTTCGTTAGACTTCTCTGCGTCATCGCACTGGGTCTTATCGTGAGGCGGTCATCATTGGCCACTGGAGGTTATTTCACCAAATAAAAATACTTGCGTCAAGTGTGTGATCTATAGTCTAATTACTCTGCTATTTATTTAATTTGGTAAAGAAAGGCGCTCATGATGGGGTGGCAGCCTCAGGATGAACTTGCGCAGAGCGTGGCACTCGAAGTCCTCCTTCACGGGCCACTGGGCCGCTCCGAATTAGCCCGTCGCCTTTCGCTGGCACCCGCGACACTCACGCGCATTAGCACCGATCTGATCGCCTCGGGACTCCTCACCGAAGTGCGCAGCACCCGCACCGGCGCATCCGGCCGCCCTTCGATCCCCCTAGCCGTCGTTCCCGATAGCCACCATTTCCTGGGAATCAAAGTCTCCGACGACTGCCTCACCGCTGCGGTCATTAACCTGAAGGCACAGGTCTTAAGCTACGATCAGCTTCCTCTTCCCACACACTCCCCCAAGGACGTTGTTGAGGGCATCTCCTCTTTGGCAAGCCAGGCCGAAAAGACTTTCCGCATCGACGCGATTGGAGTGGGCATCGGCGGTGTCGTCACAGACCAAGGCATCATCCGATCCGCGCCCTTCTTGGAATGGGAAGATGTCGATCTTGTCGGTCTTTTGCGCGAACACATCAAAATCCCTGTTTTCGTCGCGAATGACCTAACGGCCTACACGCAGGCGCAGCACTGGTTCGATCTGGGTGCACAACACCGGAATTTCGCGGTCCTCACCCTGGGAATCGGCACCGGTTATGGCTGCGTGGCAAACGGGCGGCCGTTGGAAAATCAGGATTCAGGCATCGGTTTGGTTGGGCACTGGCCCCTCGACCCGCTGGGCCCGCTGTGCTCGCAAGGGCATCGGGGCTGCGCAGAATCGATGCTGACAACCCCCGCGATTACCCGCTCTATTTCAGAAGCTCTGGGCCGTGAGGTCAGCTGGAGCGAAGTGATCTCTTTGGCCGAGGCCGAAGACCCCGCCGTTTCCGCCGTTTTGCGAGCATCGGGATTGGCACTTGGGCGTTTGATTGGCGCAATTGCCAACCTCACGGCTCCCGAAGTCGTCATTATCGGCGGCGAAGGCGTTGCCTTGGCGTCACTGAGCAATCGATGGATGCGCCAGGGTTTGGCGGAAACCCGCGACCCGCGAGCCTCGCTGGTCAAGATCGAATTGGCCTCGCCCGCAAATGAGACCTGGTGCCGGGGAGCAGCGGTTATCGGGCTCCAGGGCTACGTGTCCAAGCGCCGCTCCTAAGAGCAACTCGGCCAGGCCTCGGCAACGCGATCTTCCCCCTCGTAGATACAAACTTGGGGGCACCGGCCCACACACCGATGCCCCCAAGCAACTCACCACCCAACTTTTAGGGTCAGGATTTCACCCCTTCGTTGCGCCACCGGCAAGGCCGGCAACGATGTACTTCTGAAGGGCGACGAACAGGATCAAGACGGGGATCGCAATAACCGTTGCGACGGCCATCAGGTCATTCCAGTTCGTTGCGTACTGGCCAATGAGTCGGTTCAGGGCAACCGTCAAAGGCTGCAGATCCGCCTTCGTGAGCAAGGTCAAGGCGAAGGTAAATTCACCCCATGTCATCAAGAAGGAGAAGGAACCGATCATAATGACACCGGGACGAATCGTCGGGATGACGACTCGGACAATGGTTCCAATGATGCCTAGTCCATCAAGTCGCGCGGCCTCTTCAACTTCCTTGGGGAACTGCTTGAAGAAGGGGCGCAGCATGATGATCGCAAAGGGTAGTGTTCCCGTCACATCCGCCAAGATGATCGAGGGAAGGGTGTTGACCATTCCAGCGTGACGGAAAAGAACGAACATCGGAATCGAGATTGCGATCGCGGGAAGTAGCTGGACGACACTGAGCAAGATCAGCATGCCCGTTGTGATTGTGCTTCTCATTCGCGCAATTGCGTAGGCGGCGGGAATTGCAAAGAGCAGCGTCAGCACCAAACATCCGGCTGCGATAATTGCCGAATTTCCCAGCGCCTTCCAAATCCCAAAGTTGTCACTGAAAGCGACCCTAAACGAGGCCAGGGTTGGGTTTTGCGGAATCAGGTGCGGGGGCTGTGCAAAAGTTTCCATCTGCGTCTTGAAGGCAGTACAGACCATCCAGTAGACGGGGAACAGGTAGAAAATTGCCATGACCCACGCGAATGCGGATTTCCCAATCCGGATGCGCCCCTCGCGCTTTTCGCGCTTCGTCTTCGCTAAGCCCTTTGTTCCCGAGGCTGCGGAAAGCGCCCCGCTTTTAAGTGAACTTTCGTCCGCCACGCTCTGGACTTTTTCTTGAACTTCAGCGGTCTTCTCAGACATCACTGGTCCTCCTTATCCAGCGAACGAACGTAGAACCACGACAGAGCCAGCGGCAAAACCATGGTCAGCATTGAAGCTGCCGCACCGTTACCAAAGTCGAAAACCTTGAAAGTTTGCAGGTAGGTGAAGATCGGCAGGGTTGTGGTCGCCTCGACGGGACCACCCTTGGTCATGGTGTAGATCAGGTCGAAAACCTTGTAGGTATTGATGACGCCAAGCAAGAGCAGCGAAATCACCACGGGGCGCATGAGAGGTTCAGTGATGGAGAAGAAGGTACGAATTGGGCCAGCGCCGTCGACCTCTGCGGCCTCGTACAGGCCGTCATCGATGGTGTGAAGGCCCGAAAGGATCAGCAGCATATTGAAGGGCATACCAACCCAAAGGTTTGCAACGACGATTGCAATCATTGCGGTTGTTGGGCCGGTCAGCCACATCACCGGGTGATCAACAATGTGCAGGGTCGTCAAGAAGTAGTTGATCACGCCGAAGTCAGAGTCGAACATCCAGCGGAAGATCGTTCCCGTGACAACAGCGGGAAGGATCCATGCGACCAGTAGGAGCGCGCGAATGATGCCGTTACCCGGGAAGGGTTTGCGGAAGAACAAGGCCAGCGCGTAACCAACAAGGAATTGCAGGGCAAGTGAGGCAACTGTCCAGATGATGGAGAGCTTCACGCCATTCCAGAAGCCTGGGCTCTTCACCATCGCTTCATAGTTCGCCAGGCCCGTGGGGTGATAGTCACCCGAAATGAGGTTTGCGCCGTTCGCGTCAGAGATGGACAGCCAGATGTTATAGATCAGAGGGACAACAAGAAAAATCGTTATGTAAATCAGTGCGGGTAACGCCAGAAGCAGTCCTAGGCGCCGTGTTCGCGCCAAAGAACGTGATCCGTCGTCGTGGCCCGCTGTTTTCGTTCGCGCCATCGAAATTCACTCACAGATCCGAGGTTTGTGTGGGAATACTGTTGTGGCCTGGCGGGCTCAGTGGCCTGTCAGCACCCGAACAGGGGTGTTTCCCCACGCGAGTGGCAGATTCGCTGCGGCTTCAAGCCGTTGCTCATCGTTGCGTTCCCACTCGCGCGGGGAACTTTATGTGTGTGTTGGTTGCCTAGGGGCGATCGCCCCAAGCAAACCGGTTTCTTGCGCTACTCAGTTCTTGGGCAGCAAGGGGGTGATTGTGTCCGCGGCCTTCTTTGCTGCGGCTTCGGGGGTCGATGCACCCGTCAGAGCTTCCTGCATGGACAGCTGGATAGCCTCGGAGATCTTCGGGTAATCCTTGCCGTATGCACGTGCGTGTGCGTCAGCGAGCTGGCTTTCGAAGACCTTGTTCTTTGCGTCCTCCGAGAGCTTGAGCTTGCCCTTGAGGTCAGGGCGAGAGGACAGCTGGCCGGAGCCATCGCAGTAGATCTTGGCGCCTTCTGCGCTGGTCAGGTACTTTGCGAGCTTGACTGCTGCATCAGACTGCTTGGCACCGTTCATGACGACAACGTTTTCGCCACCCATCGAGGTTGCTGCGCGCTTATCCTTGGGCAGAGGTGCAACATCCCAGTCGAACTGGGCGTCCTTGGTCAGGGTTGCCAGCTCCCAGGGGCCATTGATCATCATGGCGGACTTGCCGGTGATGAACTGGGTACGTGCGTCTTCCTGGGTGTAGTTCGTAACGGCCTCGGACATAGAGCCGTCGTCGATCAGGCCACGCAGGTAGGCCAGAGCGGTTGCGCCAGAGGTGGCGTAATCGTTCAGGTCACCGCCGGTCTGCCACACAAAGGGCAGAACCTGGAAGGTAGCGGACTCGGACTTCACGGCCGAGATCGCGATGCCCTTCACATCACCCTTGGTGGTCTTCTTTGCGACCTCCTTGAGGGATGCCCAGTCGGTCGGAACCTCAACGCCTGCATCCTTGAGCATCTGCTTGTTGTAGTACAGAGCCAGGTTGTTGGAGTTCAGCGGAATGCCGTAGGTCTTGCCCTCGTAAACGACCGAGGACCAGGGGCCTTCGAAGAAGTCAGACTTGTTGATCCCGTCGTTGCTCAGATCCTTGAGCATTCCCAGGGATGCGAAGTTCTGGTTGTCGACAACGTCGACGACTGCGACATCGGGAACCTGGCCGCCGACCGAGCCCTGAAGGATGGACTTGGACAGGTCTGCAAACGCAAAGGTGGTGCGCTTGACCTTGATGTCGGGGTTGGCCTTCTCGAACTCAGCGATCGCTGCATTGATCGAGTCATTGGCGGTTTCACCGCTCAGGTAGTCCCACATCTCAACGGTCACTTGACCGCCGGATGCGCTGCCGGAGTCGGCCGAATCCGTCTTCGTCCCGGAGCATGCTGCCAGTCCCAGTGCCATAACTCCGGCACCGAAGAAGGCAATCCCGCGCATTGCGCGCTTAGATGCGTGTGCCATTCTTTCTCTCCTTTGAGTGTCGATAGTTGTCCGTCAACCAACTATCTAGATCCGTGTTTTCACGGATGAATAATGGGATGCACTCCAGTGGTGCATCTATGGTGAGTTCACTTCCGCCTTCGAAAGTCTCACCAAGCATGTACGAGGCCGTGGCCTCTTGATCCTCTCCGCCGCGGCTTGGGGCGATGAGAAGTTGGCGCCACCGCGCACCACGCGGAAGGTAGACGCGGGCAGTGCGGGAGCCTGCCTCGGTAATTGGGGAAACCAGGAGGTCGGGACCCAAGAGGAACTCCCCGTCCCAGCTCCAACAGCGCTCATCCTCGGGGAATTCAAGGAAGAGGGCGCGCATGGCGGGGATTCCGCGCTCGCTGGCCTCGTCCATCACGCGAGTGAGGTAAGGGCGAAGGGTTTCGCGCAGGAGGATGTAGCGGGAGCAGATATCCGCGACTTCCTCGCCGTAGGACCAGATTTCGTTGGGGCCGCCGGGGTTTTCCGAGGCCACATCTTCGCGGGGTTCGCGGTGTCCGTGAACGCGCATGAGTGGGCAGAAGGTTCCGAATTCGAACCAGCGGGCGAAGAGTTCCTGATATGCGGGATCGCTGGCGTCGCCTCCGTGGAAGCCTCCGATATCACTGGTCCACCAGGGGATTCCTGCGATTCCAATGGATTGTCCGGCACGGACCTGCGTGTAGAGGGCCTCCCAGGTGGGGCCGATATCTCCACTCCACACGGCGGCGCCGTATTTTGCCTGTCCTGCCCAAGCACTGCGACACAGGGTAAGGAATTCGTCTTCGCCCTGTTCACGCATGCCTTCCCAGATCATGCGGGCATTCTCGCGCGGGTAGAGGTTCGAGACGTTCAAACCCTTTCCCGCATAAAAACGCAGGTTAGAGGGGTGACCGGGATTGAGTTCAGGCTCACAGGCATCAAGCCAGAAGACGCGCACGCCCAGATCGAAGTAGTTGTTCTTGAGCTTATTCCACACGTAGTCGCGCGCGGCCGGATTCGTGGGGTCATAGAAGGCGACGGGAAGCGAGCGATCCATTCCCTTATCGCGGAAGGTTTGGTGGTATTCGACTCCGGCCTCGGTGCCCACCAATAGACCCTTTGCGCGAATTTCCGCGTCGGTTTCGGCAAGGGGTGAGACCGTGGGCCACACGGAAACCATGAGCTTGGTGCCCATCTCTTCCAGTTCGGCCATCATCGCTTCGGGATCGGGGTATTCGCTTGGGTCAAAGCGCCACTCCCCCATGGCCGGCCAGTGAATGAAGTCGGTAACGATGACAGAGAGGGGAAGGCCTCGACGGTAGTATTCGCGAGCGACTTCCATGAGTTCGTTTTGGCTGGTGTAGCGCAGTTTGGATTGCCACAGGCCCAGTGCCCACTGGGGAATTCGGGGCGCGTGGCCCACCGCGTCAGCATAGGACTGGAGGATTTCCTTGGGAGTGTCTCCTACGCACACCCAGTAGTCGATCCATTCGCTTGCCTGCGCAACCCAGCGTGTGGCTTCTTTGGCGAATTCCACGCGGCCAACGCTGGGGTTGTTCCACAGGAATCCATAGCCCTTGTCTGAGAGGACGAATGGGATGGAGACTTCGCCGTTTCGCTGGACCAGATCAGAGACGACACCCTTGTGGTCAAGGAAGTCGTAGGAGTGCTGGCCCATTCCGTAGAAGCGCTCGGCGGGGTCCGAGGCAAAGCATTGGTGCACTTCATGTCCGCCGAAGCCCGGGTAGATTCCGTGGGCGCCCGGCCACCAGAAGTGTTCGGGGGCTTCGCGCAGGATGGATTCGCCGTCCTTTTGGAAGTCCAGAAGGAATCGGGCAATTCCGGTTCCACCGTCAAGGTTTGCAACCACGCTGATTCGCCCGTTGGAAAAGACTTCTTCGGGGCGATCGTAGCCGGGGATTTCGGTGACAGAGCAGGGTTCATTCCCGGTAGCCCCTGCCGAAGCCTGGGTGAGCGGATCCGTGGATGCTCCAGAGGTCGCGCCGAGGCCACTAAGGGGTGCGGCCTCGAGCGCGCCCAGTCCCTGGGGGAAGTTCGCATTGGGGCCTATGCGTACGCGAAGCGCATTGCGACCCCAGGCCTCAATGCGGATGAACTCGTGCGCATAGGAGAGTTCGACTGCGCCCGGGTACTCCTTTTTCGTGTACACCTATGACTCCTTAGCGAAGGGTACGAATACGTATTCGCTCCATGCTTCTATGCAGGAGTTTTTCTGGTAATATCCATTACGCATACGTATTCGTCATGTAAAAATTTTTTGCGAGCATCGCTGCTCGCGTGTGATGTGAAACTCAAGATAAGTTGTAAAAGCGGTCCTGTCAAGAGAGCAGGAGGAACTGATGGCACGCCAGCCAACCAGTAGAGATGTCGCAAAACTCGCGGGAGTCTCACAAACCACGGTCTCCTACGTCATGAGTGGCAGACGGACGGTGTCTCCGGAGACGGAAAAACGTGTCCAAATTGCAATGAAGGAACTGGGTTACCAGCCTCATGCGGGTGCTCGTTCACTGCGCTCACGCAAGTCGCGAGTCCTAGGAGTTGTCATCCCCTACCACGAGGGTGCGGATGGGGCGGACCAGCACTACATGCTGATCTCACTGGCACAGCTCTTGCGCGAACATGATTTTGATCTACTCTTGATCACCGCGAACGAGGGTGCTGCGGGTCTGCGTCGCGTCATGACGACCGCGCTATGCGATGGCCTGTTCATCATGGAAGTTCGCTTCAACGATCCCCGCCTAGAGGTCGTGGCTGAGGGCAAGATCCCCACGGTTTTCATTGGCACTCCCGGGCCCGGACCCTTTAGGTCGCCGATCCAGTCCATTGACGTGGACTATTACGAGGCCGGCACCCAGGCAGTGCACCGCATTCGTGATGCGGGGGCGCGGAATGTTGCTTTCGTGCACTCGGCCAGCGCAGATGTGCAGTCCTTGAACTTCGTCGCGCAGTTTAAGCAAGCGGTTGTGGATACTGCCGGTGAGCTTGGGATTCCCTTGCTCTCACGCACCTGCGGAACTGGAATTCAGGCAATTCGCCACTTGGTTGGCCAAATTGCCGGCGAGGGACGGGTTGATTCCTACATTCTTGGGCCGACGATTTCCGCTGATGACTGGTGCAATGCGCTGATGGATCTGGGGATTAGACCGGGACGCGATGTCTCGCTGGTTGCCAGCGGATGGCATGCGGAACGAGCCCACTGCCTTTTCGATGTCGATCATTTTGATACCCGGCCGGATGAGCTTTTGAGGCGAGCGGTTGAGATGCTGGTTGCCCAGATCGATGGGGAAGCCAGGAAGGAAGCGGACGTAGATATCGATGCTGAGGGACATGAGGCTGTCCCGTTGGAACATTCCGAGGCCAAGATCCGTCGCCCCGTGCATGGATTGACCCTGCTTGATCCAATCTTCGTGCCTGGAAATACGGTGATCGAGGCTGATCGGTCGTAGTGCGAGGCCTTTTTGGCTTTCAGTTTTTCTTTTGGGGCCCAGAAAAACCCCACGGGGCCCTGAGTCACAACAATTCAAGACCCCGTGAGATCGGCGTGATAGAGCCGGTTATTTCACCGACCCCAAACCTCAACCGTCCTTACTTACGCCCGCCACGTGCAGCGTAGTTTTCTGCGTGACGCGCAAGTGCCGCGCGAACCAGGCCCGCGAATAGCGGGTGAGCCTTCGTCGGACGCGACTTGAACTCGGGGTGCGCCTGAGTTGCCACGTAGTAGGGGTGCAAGGAACGATCCAGTTCAACAAACTCGACCAGGTTTCCATCGGGTGAAGTGCCCGAGATGTGCAGACCAACCGATTCCAGCTGATCGCGGTAATCATTGTTCACTTCAAAGCGGTGACGGTGACGCTCTGAAACCTGGGTCTTCCCATAGGCCTCGGCAACGATAGAACCTTCCTGAAGGACCGCGGGGTATGCGCCCAGTCGCATGGTCCCGCCCAGATCACCATCGCCCTCAACGATGTCGACCTGCGAATCCATGGTGTGAACAACCGGATCCGGCGTCTCGGGATCCATTTCCGTCGAGGAAGCTCCAGCCAAGCCCAGCAGGTCACGCGCGGCCTCGATCACCATGCACTGCAAGCCCAAGCACAATCCCAAGGTCGGGATCTTGTGCTCGCGTGCCCAACGCAGCGCTCCCAACTTGCCTTCAATGCCTCGGATACCAAAACCGCCGGGGACGATGATCGCATCAACGCCACCCAGAGCCTTCTGCGCACCCTCGGGGGTTTCGCAGGTGTCAGAGGCAACCCAACGCAGGTCAACGCGAGCGTTATTCGCAAAACCACCGTGCTTCACGGCCTCGGAAACAGAAAGGTAAGCGTCGTGCAGGTCAATGTACTTACCAACCAACGCAACCTCAACGCGGTACTTCGGCGATTCAACGCGCTCAAGGAGCTCGTTCCATTCGCTCCAGTCCACGTCGCGGAAAGTCAGGCCAAGACGCTGGACAAGGAAGGCATCCAAGCCCTCGCGATGCAGTGTCGGGGGGACCTCGTAGATCGAGGCCGCATCCTTACATTCGATGACAGCATCTCGGTCGACGTCGCACATGAGCGCAACCTTGCCCTTGATTCCCTCGGGCAGCGGGCGGTCCGTACGCAGCACCAGCGCATCGGGCTGAATACCGATGGAGCGCAGCGCGGCCACAGAGTGCTGGGTCGGCTTGGTCTTGAGCTCACCGGCAGCGGGAAGGAAGGGGATCAGTGCGACGTGCACAAAGGCGACATTGTCGCGGCCCAGGTCGGCGCGCACCTGACGCGCGGCCTCCAAGAAGGGCTGTGATTCGATATCGCCAACCGTGCCACCGATTTCGGTGATGATGACATCGGGGGCATTGCCCTCAGAGTCCGGCACAGCCTGGGCACGCATGACGCGCTTGATTTCATCAGTGATGTGAGGGATGACCTGGACGGTATCGCCCAGGTATTCGCCGCGGCGTTCCTTTGCAATAACGGTGGAGTACACCTGGCCGGTGGTCGCGTTCGCGGCGCCGGACAGATTCACGTCCAAGAATCGCTCGTAGTGGCCGATATCGAGGTCAGTTTCTGCGCCATCTTCAGTGACGAAAACCTCACCGTGTTGGAAGGGGTTCATCGTCCCGGGATCGACGTTGATATAGGGATCAAGCTTTTGCATGGCGACGCTCAAACCGCGCGAACGCAGCAGACGCCCCAGCGAAGAGGCCGTCAAACCCTTACCTAAAGAAGAAACCACACCTCCGGTGACGAAGATGTGGCGAGTAACGTTTTCCTGCGTCTCTTGGCGACGTCCATAGCTGTTTACCATGGAATCTCAGTTTACAACCACCCGTTTTCTGTTGCTACCTTGAGTGCTTCAGCTCTCGTTCGCGCGTGGGTCTTATCCATTGCCGAGCTCACGTAGTTGCGCACCGTGCCCGCCGACAACATGAGCTCCGAGGCCACATCCTCCACGGTCCCCCCGCTTTCAAAAGCGTGCAGAACTTCAACTTCGCGCGCACTGAGCGGGCTTTGACCTTTCGTGAGCGCATCGACCGCGAGCGCAGGATCGACCGTGCGCAGTCCTTGGGAGGTTCGTCGGATTGCTTCCAGGAGCTGCTCGGCCGGCGCGTCTTTGACAACGAATCCAACGGCTCCCGCATCCAATGCGCGCTGGACGTACCCGGGACGCCCGAAGGTTGTCACCATGAGGACCCGCGCATTCGCCCCGCGCTCTTTCAAGGCCGCGGCTGCGCTGATTCCATCCATTACGGGCATTTCGACATCCATAATGACGACCAGTGTCGAGGCGGCTTTCGAAGCCTCTTCACCACCGGAATTCTCGGCGTTATAGGCCTCGACTGCGGCGATGGCCTCGCGACCATCAGCGGCCTGAGCGACGACGTGCATGTCGTCTTCCAAGTCAATGAGCGCGCTTAAGGCACCACGAATTAAGGCCTGATCATCGGCCACAATCACGTGAATCATTGGCATTCCTTTTGCGCACCAGTACTTGACCAGCCAATTCTATCTTCCGCTTAGGCGGACTCCCCGCGGAAAGTCAGGCGCAGTGTCCACGTATTCCCTTGGCTCCCCCACGTCATTTCCCCTTCCGAGGCCGAGCGCTGGCGTAGTCCTTCCAATCCGGCTCCTCCCCCTGCCGAGGCCTGTGAATAGCTGCGTGAATACCCGTCGTTTTCCACCAGGACCTCATCAGGCGTCAGGCGGACACTGATTGTGGAGGGACGAGCGTGAGTAATCGCGTTGGCAGTCCCCTCTCGGATGACATGTGCGGCCAAAGTTGCCCTGGGGCCGGGTGGGATTTCGCCCTGAATGTCAGCGATAAATTCGATTCCCGCTTGCTCGCAAAGTTCACGGGCCGACTCGACCTCTTCCTCGGCGGACAGGCTTCGCGAAGCGGCGATGATCCCACGCAGATCTTCTTTCGCCTGGCGGGATAGCTCCAGGGTCTGCGCAATCTGCTCACTGGCCTCGGCAATCTTTCCCACGGAGAGCAAGCGCTGGGCAAGCTCATTCTTCATGGTGATGACCGTCAGCGAGTGCCCAAGAATATCGTGAAGATCCCCGGCAAAACGCAGGCGCTCGCGCTCGCGAACCAGGCTGATTGCTTGGCGTTGACGTTGTTGCTCTGAGTGGTGATTATCGAAACTGCGGCGCACGGCCAGGGTTAATCCCAAAACCATCAGTAGCGCGATGATCGCGTAGCTCATGGCCAGCGCGTCGATGCTGCCAATGGGCAGCAAGATGGCAATGACTTCCCAGCCGACAAGTGCCACTAGGCCGGGAACCACATATTTCCTGGGGGCTTGAAGGTTCCAGCCTGCAATTGAGTAGGTGATGAAAAGGGCTGAGGTTACTCGCGATGCGCCGGCGATAACTAGGACGAGTCCCAGTGCAATCACCAGAGCAAGCAGGATCCCGTGCGAGATCCACATTTTCTTGGTGATGCGCGCTCCCCATTCGGGGGTCGGATTGACGATGTAAATTGCGATATCAGCAGCGGCAACCCCAAAGACCAGGGTGAGGATCAGCGCGATCATCCTGGGAGATTCAACGGAAGGAATCATTCCCAAGGGAAAGGCCAAGAAAACCAGGTAGGGCAGCGCCCACAACACCGCGGACAAGCGCGGGTGACGCTGTGACCACGAGGCATCTTTCCCTTGAGTTTTGGTGCTCATTCCGGTCCTTCCCCAGTAATTGCCGTTGAAAGTAGGGCGCGAGCGCGCCCGCTTGCGCCGGACTTCTCAGCGATCAGTGTCCCTGCGCTGTGCCCAGATCGCAAGCAGTGCCATGGGAATAAGCCACGCGACCGTGGAAATCACCCACTTCCATTCGAAATTATCGAAACCGTACAGGGGCAGCTGCGAGAGGTTGAAGAGCCCATAGAAGGGGCTATAGGGCGCGAGCGTCTTAAAAATCGATCCCATGGAATTGATCGGAATGAACATTCCCGCAAGGAAAGCACCCAAGACAACGACACCATTAATCACCGCGAAGGCAGTATCTGAGCGCATGAGGAAGGCCAGTGCCAGACCAAGGGCCGCGGAAATCACCGACGCAGCCAAGGTGATGAGTCCACTTTCAACCCAGGCCTCGGGAGTCATTCGTGCTCCGGTCGCGTATCCAAAGGTATAGGTAATGACAATCACCAGAGCGCTCATGGAGATCGCCGCGATCAAACGGGAAAAAATGAAGGCGCCCGAACCCACGGGGGACAGTGCAAAGAGCCTGGAGATTCCAGAGGTTCGCTCAAGTGCGACAACGGTTGCAGCCGATGCGGCAGCGATCATTACGCCGTACAGGGTCATTGACACCAAAACCGTTGCGCCAATATTTGCATTGATCGCCCATTCTTTCGAGTACTCCTGTCCTGCTCCAAACATCATGTACATGAAGATCGGAAGGATCAGCGCGAAGGCGAACATAGCGGGATTGAGAACCAGCTTCAGGAATGACTTCCAGGTGAGAAGCCCAAATCCCTGCCAGGAGCTCAGTGCCCGGCGGCTGATCCAGGGGTTTGTTGCTGCGTGAGTGTGAGTCGTCATTGTGAATCCTTTAAGAAGAGGTGCGAGGTGGCCAAAGTGAAAGGCAGAACGTCGTGTCCCGCGTTCTATTGCGTGAGCTCGGCGAAAACATCCTCGAGGCTCGAGAAAACAACCTCGAATTCGCATGCCTGGGGAATGGCGACGATGTGCCGAGCGGCCTCGTCAGAGAAGGTCGTGTGGAACTCCACGCGTAGCCAGTGATCGGCAGCCAAGTCTCCATCGCCCAAGGAAGCGGAGGCGGAATCGGGGGAATCGACCTCGGCAATATCGGAAAGCTCCCACACTGTCCCAAGCTCAGCCGCACGCGCGGCCAGTCCTGCACGCACTCCCTCAAGAGAGGAAGCAGGGATAGAGAAGGCCAGGCGCGTCGACGAGTGCGCTCGGCGGATTTCTTCGGTGGGGGCGTCGGCGCTCACGCGGCCCGCATTGACGATGACCGTACGCTGAGCGTAGTCCTGCGCCTCGGCCAGGTAGTGAGTGGCGAAAAGGATCGTCTTGCCTTTCGAGGCCTGGGTACTCATGAGATCCCAGAACTCCTTGCGCATGGTGACGTCCATTCCGGCGGTCGGTTCGTCGAGAATGATGAGTTCTGGGTCAGGAATGAGCGCCATTGCTAGGCGAACGCGTTGCTGCTCGCCACCGGAGAGCTTGCGGATTTTGCGGCCAAGAAGGTGACGAAGATGGGTTTCTTCGACAAGGGGGTCAATGGACTCGGTGCGCTTGTAGACGCGCGAGAAGAGTTTGAGGATTTCTGCGACGCTATAGTCCCCAGGAAGCGAACCCGATTGAAGAACGACACCGATCAGGCCGCGGCGGATTGCTTCTTTGGCGCTCATGCCGAAAACTTCAACGCTTCCGCTATCTGCTTGTTGAAGGCCAAGAATGATGTCAATTGTTGTGCTTTTTCCTGCGCCATTTCGGCCAAGGAAAGCAACGATTTCACCGGAATCAACGCGCAGGTTCATGCCCTTGAGTGCGTGCACATTCCCGTAGGTCTTCACCAGGTCTTTCGCGAGGATCACTGGGGTCGTGGTTTGAGTGTCCGTGTTCATGCCTTAAGTCAAGCCTGTGAGAGACAACGACAACAGTGTTGTTTTTACGAAGTTTCACATGACAATTGTCATGAGGCAGCCAATGCGGGTGAAATTTAGTATGGAAGGGTGAGTTCAAGCGAGTCATCTCTTATCACTTTGCCCGTCCGTCGTCATTCCCACTTCTACCCGCAGGTTCGTCGCCTCCTTGCCGAGGCCTTTCCACCCGCCGAACTCATTCCTGAATGGGTGATGAATGCGCTTGCACTACGCCGTTCTTTTGATTTCACTGCGTATTTTGATCCGGAAGAGCCCTCGGGCTTTTGCGGAGTGACTTTTACTATTCACTCAGATGATTTGCTTTTTGTCGTGTTCTTAGCGACGAATCCCGCGCTTCGCTCGCGGGGATATGGAACGCGAATTCTTGACCAGTTGAAGGAGCGTTTCCCCGGTTTTGCCATTGCTTTGGAAATCGAGCCAATGACTACCGATGCTTCTAATTTCCATCAGCGCGAAAGGCGACTGGCCTTCTATCAGCGCAATGGCTTCGTCGAAACCGGATTGTATACGGACTATGAAGGCGATCAGTACGAGGTTTTGCGCTATCTTCCCTCTCGTCTTCCGGGTGAGGCGCATCAGGGTATGCAGTATGCAGATCTAGGGGTTTTACGCAGTAGCCTTGAGGAGCTTCTTGCGTCACTGGCCATACCGGTCTATATTCCCACCATCCACGTCGGCATTAGGGAATAGCCGAGGCCGAGGCCACGGCTACGCAAGAGGGTCTGGTAGGTCGCGGTGGTCGTTGGGAATCAACACCGTCGGGTCAGGCACAGAACCATCAGAAGGACGAGCCCCACTCTTGTAACTAAATTCCGTGTTCTTTTCGCGAAGAATAACGGTCACAAGCCCACCATTTTTCTCATCCTTCCACGCAAGATAGTGGCCAACCCCAGGTAACGGACTGGCATAGTCATACACCAACACAAAACCCAGCGGATTCAAATGAGCATTCCCCCACTCAACAACCCGCCCCACATCACGCGGACCACACTGAACACGCTGACTCTCAATCCAATACTCTAGAGCGGGATAGCTCTTCCTCGTTTCCATCTCGCTAGGGCTGCTACGAGCCACGTAATACGGCGAATCACCAACAATTTCGTCTCTGAAACTCAAAATCCCCGGCTCAACATCACGCTCAAACACCTCAACCGACTGACGTTTCTCCGCCCACTCACTGCCATCAGTCTCTGGAAATCTAGGCGCGTCCCTATCAAAATCCCAAATACTGGGAAGACTAGGACTCACGTATCCGGCAACATCCCGAGAATCATTAGGAATCAACACCCGCGGATCAGGCACAGAACCATCAGAAGGACGAGCACCACTCTCATAAGCAAAACTCGTCCAATCCCCATTGATATTCACATCGACTGTTCCGCCATTGTCATAGTCGCGCCATACCAAGCTGCGTGAACCGTCTTTGTAAGTCTTATCCAAAGCAAGAACATAGCTTTGACTTTCGACAAATTCGTGCATCACCGCATAAATTTTGTCCACAGACACTTTAGCCCCATCGGTGTTCTGGCTATACAAAGTCCACGATTCACCCACAGCCGTACTTATCCTACTGCCCTCCGAATAGGGGCGTACTCCACCGGTATCTTCAAACAGCGCCTGCCGAGCAGAGAGAATATGAGGCTCCACATCACGCTGAAACGCCTCAATCGACACACGCTTCTCCAAAGGAAGCCGCCCATCCATCGACGGCAAACCATCATCATGCAACAACGCATAAAACGAAAACACAAAAAAACCCACAACAGCGCACGCAAGCACCACAACCACACGCCAAAAAAACTTCACACGCCGCCTTTGTGCTCCACGCGTGGACTGCGAATCAGACACCACCACACCTCTTCGCCGTCGTTGAGGTCAGCTCCAGCCTAACGAAGAAAGCTGATTCAGCAAGTATTTACTCGACACTATTTCGATATTTGAGAAAACAACCCATCGTAGGCAATTCGCGGACACTGGCCTCGTGCCGAAATCATCCCGCACGACTCAAAGCCATAAGCCTCCAGCGCTCGACGCATCGGCGCATTATCAAGATGCGTATCGCAGCGCAAATACGGAACTCGTCCCGCGCAAAAGTCCATGACCACGCGAGTGACCCCACGGCCTCGGACGCTGGCAAGGCGATGAATCACGCCATACTCATCATCGAAGTGCCAAGCCCCATCAATCTGGGAATACTCCTCTTCCGGCCCGCGAGCGAAACTAAACACTGCCAAAGGCCCCTGTTCATCACAAACAAGGAAGCACTCGCTTCGTTCAATATCACTGAGTGCATCACTGCGGTTGGGGTAATCGCTGGGCCACTGGGTCGGGTTACCGTGCGCCCGCATGAATTCCCGAGCATGATCAAAAGCAGACTCGATGAAATCCACATCAGTAGTAGTGGCAGGGCGTATGAACATGTCATCAGGGTAGCCCACACAAAAATCGCATACGCCACCGGGCACCACTACCCCCAAACCGATACCCTGCATCTATGGCCAGCGAACATCCCACACGACACGAGCACTTCGGTAAGTACCTTGCACTAGGTATTGGTACCCATGTCTTATGGGGTTTCTTCCCGCTCTATTTCCACCTGCTTGATCCCGCAGGTTCCCTAGAGATCATTGTCCACCGCGCACTGTGGGCCTTCATTGCGTGCTTCATCGCCTTGACTTTGACCCGCTCACTGCCGCGAGTGTGGCGCATTGTCCACGACCCCTCGATCACATGGCCTCTAGTCGCAGCGGGATTCCTTGTCGTCATCAACTGGACGACCTATATTTACGCGATCCTCATCGGCCACACGACCGATGCCGCACTTGGCTATTACATCAACCCCCTATTGACCGTTGCCCTGGGCATGATCGTCCTGCGCGAAAAGATCTCACGTCTTCAGGGAGTCGCATTAGTTTTGGGGGTGATCGCTGTCGCGGTCATTATTGTTGGCCTTGGGCGCCTGCCGTGGATCTCGCTGGCCTTACCCGCATCATTTGGCCTGTATTCCCTTGTGAAGAAGCAGGTCGCACTCAAGGTCCGCCCCCTTGACGGAATGACGATCGAAACTGCAGTGGTCATTCCCATTCTTCTGGGTTACTACATCTACCTTGCCGCGCACCAAGCAACTTCTTTCCATGCGCTTGCTCGCTTGGGAGACGGAGCCATGTCGTGGCAGCTTCACCTGGCTCTTCTGATTGGTTCGGGAATCCTTACCGTTATCCCGCTGCTCACTTTCGCCAAAGCTTCGCAGGGCCTACCTCTTGGACTTCTGGGGTTCTTGCAGTACATCTCGCCCAGCATTCAGCTGATCATCGGCGTGTGCATCTTCCACGAGCACATGGAGCCCACGCGCTGGATTGCAACTGGCATCGTCTGGGTTGCATTGGCTTTACTCAGCGTGGACGGTCTGCTTAAAGTACGCCGCTCCAAACAATAGCGATCACACCCGCGCAGAGCGCTATAAAGGCCCCAATTCCCCACACAAGAGCGGACCCGCCCCTTCCCTGTCCGGGTTCGCGCACGCGCTTGCCATTCGCAAAGGCCTCGAGGTCTTGAAGTGGCCCGCTTTGGCGCGGTTGTGCCCAGCTCCAGTCCACCGCTTCCCCCACTACCGAGGCCGGTGCCTGATCCTGCGCCGAGGCGTACTGTCCTGGGACCGGTGCCTCACTCTGCGGCAAGACCTGAGTCTGCGGCGCAGGGCTGCTTTGGGGGATTGGGAAGTAGTCAGCTTGAGGCTGAGAGGGAAATGCTCCACTTGGCGCGGCAACTCCCGAACCGTAGACGAACTGGGGCTCGCGCTGAGCATTCGTATCGATAATCCACTGGCGCAGCTGCGGGTACATGCTGGGGTTTTCCAAGAGCACGGCATGCAGGTCAGGGCGTGCGGCGGCAAGTTGGGCGATCAGTTCGGCAGGTAAAGAGGGATCAGCCGCTTGTGCAGGCGTGAAAGCGTTTAAGTCGTACATATCCCTCCTGACTCTTCAAACTACACAGGTTCTTCGCGCGAAGTAAAGTTCGCAAAGCGTGCCATGTGCCCCTGGAAAAGCACACGAATAGTTCCCGTTTCACCGTTACGATGCTTAGCCAAAATAATATCGGCTTCACCCGGACGATCTTCAGAATTGTAGTATTCGGGACGATGCAAGAGCATGATGATATCCGCGTCCTGTTCCAGCGAACCGGATTCACGCAGGTCACTCATCATCGGCTTCTTGTCGGTTCGCGCTTCGGGACCACGGTTCAGCTGGGCGACAGCAACAACCGGAATATCCAGATCCTTCGCAAGAAGCTTGAGGTTTCGCGACAGAACTGAAACTTCCTGCTGTCGAGATTCAACCTGCTTACCCGTTGTCATCAACTGCAGGTAGTCGACAACAACAAGGCCCAGATTGTGCTGCTGCTTGAGGCGGTGACACTTTGAACGAATTTCCGTCATGGTGACATTCGCCGAGTCATCAACAAAAATCGGAGCCTCGGAAATCTTGCCGGTTGTTTCAGAGACCTTGCGCCAGTCACGCTCGGTCATTTCACCCTTCATCATCTTGCTCATAAACACGGAAGACTCAGCGGAAAGCATGCGCATCGCAATATCGTTTTGCGACATTTCCAGAGAGAAGATGACCGAGGTAATTCCGTGTTTGATCGAGGCCGAACGGCAAAAGTCCAGAGCCAAAGTCGACTTACCCATTGCGGGACGGGCTGCGACGATGATCATCTGCCCGCCTCGCAGACCACCGGTCATTCGATCGAGGTCAACGAATCCCGTGGGCACACCGGCGAGCTTTCCCTGATTGAGCTCAATCTGCTCCAGTTCGCCCAGAATGTTCTCTGACATCTCTGCCATCGACACGTAGTCAGTTTGCGACTGTCGTTCGGCAACTGCAAAGATCTCGGCCTGTGCCTGGTCAACAATCTCATCAACGTCGCCACCGGCATCTGCGTAACCCAGCTGGACAACTCGCGTTCCCGCGGTCACCAGTCGACGCAAGATTGCGCGTTCCTTAACAATTCGCGCATAGTAGCCGGCGTTTGCCGCGGTGGGAACTGCGGCAATAATCGAATGGATATACGAGGCCCCGCCTACCCTGGACAGATCACCCTGCCTTTGCAGTTCGCCTACCACCGTCACGGCATCTGCGGGTTCTCCGCGCCCCATCAGATCAATGATCGTGTTGTGGATGATTTCGTGAGCGGGTTTGTAGTAATCCGTCCCTCGAATTTCCTCGGTGACATCGGCAATAGCTTCCTTGGAGAGCATCATGGATCCCAAGACGGACATCTCAGCGTCGATGTCCTGAGGTGGGGTGCGATCAAAATCTTCCGATGCCATTAAGGGCTCTCCTAGGCGAATTTGTGCATGTGGACGGGATTAGCCTGCCGTGTCGATTCGAGCTACCGACGTAAAGCGCGTACACGCGAGAGTACTGCCAAGTGAGGAAGCGTGCCACCCTCAAGTTCAACACGAATGTGGATGACGTGTGGATATCTTGTGGATATGGCCGCGTGTCATCCACATGTCCTGTGGAAAGGTGTGGATAACAGGTATTTCCCAAGCCCTCTCTCAGGGTATCCCCAGTTTCGAGTTTCCCTAGAATCACGCCATTTTCCGAGTAAGATCTTTCCACAGATGTGTACACAGACTGTGGATAAAAAGTGGAGCGAGAATCAGTGGATAACGATGAGCAGCGCAAACATAAGCCTCAAGCGGAGATTGAAGGTTTACGCGCGTCATATTTTTCTATCCAAGATGAATCGACATCAACTGAAAATGAGCACTCTGAACAGGCTCTATCCACAGATGGATCCACTTCAGTGGATAAACACACACTTACTGAAGCATCCGATCCCATTCCCAGCATCCCTTCAGAAAAGACAGGTGAAAGCACCCCTGTGGTGACGAAAAAACCAAGCCTCACCAGACAAATCCTGGCGCTCGCCATCCCGACCCTGGGCGCAACGATCGCACAGCCCCTCTTTCTCACCATCGACTCTGCGATGGTCGGACACTTGGGTGCAGAGAAAATCGCCGGCATGTCCCTGGCAATGATCATCATCAACACCGTCTACGGAATGTCGATCTTCCTGGCCTACTCGACCACCGCCGAAACTGCCCAAGCAATGGGAGCCGGAAACGAACGCAGGGCACGCGAACTGGGAGTACACGCCATGTGGCTCGCAGCCATCATCGGTGTTTCCTTGGCTCTTCTCTTGGCACTCTGTGGAATTCCGCTGCTTCACGCATTGGGCGCAGCACCCGAAATCATGCCCTACGCCCAATCCTTCCTCTACGCATCCCTACCCGGACTTGCGGCCTCGCTGATCACCATGGCGGCCACGGGTGTCCTGCGCGGAATGAAGGACACCACCACTCCGCTCATCGCGGCTGGAGCGGGCGCAGCGCTGAACATTGGCCTCAACGCCTTCCTCATCTACGGGATCAACCTAGGGATTGTCGGTAGCGGCATTGGAACCTCGATCGTCTCAACAATCATGGCGATCAGCCTGGTCATAATCCTTGCCCGTCCGGCGCACACCCTGGGAGTCTCCCTGCGGCCCTCACTCACGGGAATCCGCCAATCCGCGCGCGTCGGAGGCCCCCTCTTGGCGCGTTCGATCGCAATTCGCCTGGCCTTCCTCACCTCGATCTGGAGCGCGACGGCAATCAGCGTCAACGGCCTGGCTGCCTACCAAGTTGTCATGTCCGCCTGGCAAATCCCGCTTTTCCTTCTCGATTCCCTTGCGATTGCCTCGCAAACCCTGGTCGGTTTCGCTATCGGTTCGGGCGATCGCTCACAGCTGCGCACTCTGCTTCGCACCCTCTCGTGGTGGGGAATTTTTGCGGGGATCATCATCGGCGCCCTGACCGCGGCCCTGTCCCCCTGGATCCCTTCCTTCTTCGTTTCCGAGGCCGTGGTGCGAAACATGGCAATCCCCGCGGTGATCGTCAATGCAGTCTTCTTCCCCGCTCAATCTCACGCCTTCTTGCTTGATGGCGTCCTGATTGGAGCCGGACGCGGAGCATCCCTGGCAAAGGCCGCATTCCTCAACCTGGCGATTCTGCTTCCCGCACTCTGGCTGTTCTCGCTTGCGCGCCCCGCCCTTACAGAAACTCAAGCAGTTGCAGTCCTCATCGGCTTGGTCACCGGTTTGTACATGCTCACGCGCGCGTTGACCAATTCGTGGATCACCTGGTTCTCGCCCAAACACGCGCTGATTCCTCGCCATGAGGCCGGTGCCCAAAGCGCCTAATAAGTCACGCTCTGAACTAGGTGACAGGTAGTGACAGAAAACTGAAAAAACGCTAGACTTTGACGCTGGACTGTTTCTACCCACCCGGGCAAGAAATGAGTCCCATGGACACCCATGTGTCCATGTGCAAAAGCCGGTGAAACTCCGGTAATTGCAACGCATGACCCTCCTGTCACGGAAATACCGTGACCGCGAAGACCACAGGAGGTGGGTATCAACGTGCGTGAATACGAACTGATGGTGATCCTCGATCCTTCGATCGACGAGCGCACCGTCGCCCCGCAGATGGAGAAGTACCTCGAGCAGGTCACCGCTAACGGCGGCTCCGTCGAAAAGGTCGACATCTGGGGCAAGCGTCGTCTTGCCTACGACATTCTCAAGCGTTCCGAGGGCATCTACGTCGTCATCAACATGACGACCACCCCCGAAATTGCGCTGGAAATCAACCGCTTGATGACTCTGAACGAGTCCATCCTGCGCACGAAGCTCCTGCGTCCGGACGCCCACTGACCTTTGCTCGCCTGAGCAATCACCTCATACAGCCCACCAAGGAGATCCAATGGCTGGAGAAACCGTCATTACGATCATTGGCAATTTGACCAATGATCCGGAACTGCGTTGGACGCAGAGCGGAGCACCCGTCGCCGACTTCACGGTGGCATCTACCCCGCGTTCCTTCGACCGTCAAAGCGGCGAATGGAAGGACGGGGAAACCCTGTTCATGCGCTGTTCTGTTTGGCGCGAAATGGCTGAAAATGTCGGCGAATCCCTGCGTAAGGGAATGCGCGTCATTGTCACCGGTCGCCTCGTGCAGCGCTCTTTCGAAACCCGCGAGGGCGAACGTCGTACCGTCGTCGAACTTCAAGTCGACGAGGTCGGCCCCTCACTGCGCCGCGCAAAGGCACAGGTCACCCGCACGGGCGGCCCGGCCTCGCAAGGCGGAGCACCCCAGGGAGGCTACTCCCAGGGTGGCGGCTACGGACAGCAGCAGGGCTACGGAAACCAAGGTGGTTACTCACAGGGCCAGGCCAGCTATGGCGCACCCGCCGGCGGCTCTCAAGACGATCCGTGGCGCACATCCGATTCCGGTGCTGCGACCTCTTTCGCCGAAGATCCGCCCTTCTAAATAGCGCTTCGTCAGCACCGCGCTGACACACGCTGAACACATGCTTGGGAGCGTTCACTCGCTCAGATCATCAAGGAGAACATCATGGCGAAGCCTCAACTTCGCAATAAGCCCATTAAGAAGAAGGCCAACCCGCTGAAGTCGGCCAAGATCGAATCGATCGACTACAAGGACACCGCTCTGCTGCGTAAGTTCATCTCGGACCGTGGCAAGATCCGCGCTCGCCGCGTCACCGGTGTCTCCGTCCAGGAGCAGCGTCGCATTGCTCGCGCCATCAAGAATGCGCGAGAGATGGCTCTGCTGCCCTACACCTCTACCGGCCGCTGATTCGAAGGGAAGGACTGAAAAATGGCAACTACCAAGCTCATCCTCACCCACGATGTGGAACGTCTCGGTTCCGCAGGCGATGTCGTCGAGGTCAAGTCTGGATACGCCCGTAACTACCTGGTTCCCCGTGGCTTCGCCACCAAGTGGACCAAGGGTGCACAGGCACAGATCGATCAGATGGCAGCAGCTCGCCGCCGTCGTGAGATCGCTTCCGTCGACGATGCACGCCTCGTGCGCGACGCCCTGCAGGCCGCGGTTGTGACCGTGAACAGCAAGGTCGGTGCACACGGACGCCTCTTCGGTTCCGTCTCTGCCGCTCAGATCGCTGACGCAGTGAAGGAACAGCTGAACCAGACCATCGATCGTCGTCGCGTGATCATCACCGACCCGATCAAGACCACCGGTGACCACACCGTGACGGTCAACCTCCACGCCGATGTTCGCGCAAACCTTAAGGTTCGCGTTCTGGCCGTGAAGTGACAGTCTGACAAGGCTTATACAAAAGCCGGGGCATCCCGAAAGGGATTGCCCCGGCTTCTGTTATACCCGAATAGGCTTTACTCCGGACCGCCACCGCCACCGGGGCGTCCGCCACCACCATTTGATGAGCCCCCGCCGTTAGAGCCGCCACCGTTGCCACCATTTCCGCCGTTGTTTTGGGCAGAAGGAGTAACGGTTGGCTGAACCTCAGCGCCGGGAGTTTCCTGGGTCGCCTCGGGAGTCGGTGTTGGTGTTTCCTCAGTCGGAGTGGGGGTGGTCGTCGCAACCGGAGCAGGATTTACCGGAGTAGCGGTTTGACGCTTATACCAGTCGAAATGAAGCTTCGTATCGTTTGCGGTCGCCGCCTTCATGTAGCGCACCCACACGGTTACCGGCCAGTCACCGCCGTGGAATTGGCCCAAACCGCCAATATTTGTCAGTGATACCGGGCTACCATTCTCATCCAGCTGGTACATGCTAACGGCAGTGACCAAGCTCGGAGTAAAACCAACGAACTGTGCGGTCTTCTGCTCTTCCGAGGTACCTGTCTTTCCGCCGCTATCCTGCTTGAGAACTGCAGCGGCCTCGGCTGTACCACCCGAAGCGGTCACGGACTGCAGCGCCGGAAGGACCGTTGACATGGTCTTCGTATCGAAAACCTGCTTCGGATTCACGGTGGTCTGGAAAACCTTCGAACCATCAGAGTTTTGAACCTCGCGGACGATGTGCGGGGTGGTTCGCTGGCCGCCAGAAGCGATGGTCGAATAAGCGTGAGCCAGATCGATATTGTGAGGCGCCGCGAAGCCCAGAACATTGAGCAGGGAGTCATCCAAGCCATTGGTGTCTTCGGGGATACCCAGCTCAATAGCAACCTGTTTGGTCGTTGCGGGTCCAACTTCCTGATTGAGCCCAACGAAAACCGTGTTAATCGAATTCTTCGTTGCATTCACCAGGTTCTGTCGCCCCCAGGACACACCCGAATCATTACTCACCGGACGCGCCAATCCACTAAAAGTCTTCGGCGAGGAACCGTCGTAGGTGTCGTAGATCGACCCACCCTGTTCGGCGTGAGCAATCAAGGCGAAGGGCTTAAAGGTCGAACCGGCAGCCATGATGTCCTGCGTCGCACCATTTTGCTGGCGCTTGAGGTAGTCCTTGCCGCCGTATTCGGCAACGATTTCACCGGTAGCCGGATCGAGTGACGTCAAAGCCACGTGCATGGAGTCTTCATTCCACCCACGCACCGTGTACATGTACTCGGCAGCCTCAACCGCCTGATCCTGCTTTTCCTTATCAATTGTGGAAATGATTCGGTATCCACCAGTTGCCAGCTGATCGGCCGTGAAACCACCCTCTTGGGCGAGTTCCGTACGGATCTGCTCCATAAGATAACCGGTCGGGCCTTCCATTGTCGGCCCACCCAAAGTATCGGGATCAATGGTCTTGGGGAATTCAGCTGCGTTCGCATCGGCCTGAGAAATCCACCCGTCTTCGACCATCAGATTGATGACACGAGTCCACCGCGAGCGCGCTTTCTCTTCATCAACTGCCGGGTCCCACGCGGAAGGAGCGGGAATGATTCCGGCAATCATTGCGGCCTCGGAAAGGGTGAGATCTTTTGCCTCGTGACCGAAGTAAGCCTGGGATGCGGCCTCAATTCCGTAGGCTCCACGCCCGAAGTAAATAGTGTTGAGGTAGTTACCGATGATCTGGTCTTTGGACTGTTCTCGGTTGATCTTGAGGGCAAGAATTGCTTCCTTGGCCTTACCCACATAACCGGTCGTTTCCCCAACGTAGTAGCGCTCAACATATTGCTGGGTCAGGGTCGATGCACCCTGGCGTGCCCCGCCCCTAATATTGTTGATTAGCGCGCGTCCAATACCTTTAAGATCAACACCCGAGTTCGTGTAGAAAGTCCGGTCTTCCGAGGCAACAACGGCATGCGCAACATAGTCCGGAAGCGTCGATGAATCGATGATCTTCCTATTGACCTGCGACATCCGCCCCATTTCGGTGGTGCCGTCGGCGTAGTAGACAGTTGTGGTCTGCGCGAGTGCAACCTGATCAGCCTGGGGAACCGTCAACGCGGCATAGGCAACCAAGAAGGTCCCCAGCCCCGCGATGATCAGCCCAAGGAAAGTAAAGAGGATTCCGCGGCCGATACGTGCACCTAGGCTCCGCTTCTTCTTCCCCTTATTTGCCTTACCGCCCTTAGCTGGGCCCTTCTTCGCGCGCGCTCGGCTTGCTGCTGCCGAGGCCTCGCGATCGCTTTGCGGGCGAGTTGGACGCTTACGCGCACTACTTGCTGACGAGGAGCTAGCAGCTTGGGTGCTTGTGCGTCGCCCCTCGCTGCTGCTTCCAGTGCGCGCCGAGGCCCCGCCTGAGACCCGTGCAGCTGCGGAAGTCCGCTTGGGTGCGGAGGGTGTCGAGGATGCGGAAGTCTTAGGAATCGTTCCCTCTCCATCGCGACGGGCCTGCTCTGCGAGCCGACGTCGAGTGGCCTCGGCCCGAGAGGGAAGAGGTCGACGTCCGCGGTCGTCGTTTGCGTTAGAAGGTGCCACGAAAAACCAGCCTTTCAGCATAGGTGATCGTGACTAGCCTACGCAGAAAGCATGCATATTGCCTAAAGCAAGCTCCGGATCGGCTTAGTTTTCGCTGGCAGAACGACGCTTGCGCGCCTTCTTTTCGGCGGCCTTTGCTTCCCAGCGTTCCTGCTGCGCTTGATACTCCGCGGCGATCTCTCGAACTTCATCCGATGCCCACCACGCAAGGAGTGCTTCGCGTGCCGCTTCTTCTCCCAAAGGCCCCTGTTCCATTCGAAGATCCAGAAGATAATCGCGGGCCATCTTCACGGCCTTCGAAGGACGCAGACCAAGAATTTCCATGATCTGATCGCCATCGAGATCGGGGCGAATAGCGTCGAGTTCTTCTTGGGCGCGAAGAGCAGCAATACGCTCTTCCAGGTCGTCATAGGCAGCAGACAGGTAGGCAGCCTTGCGCTTATTACGCGTTGTGCAATCAGCGCGCGTCAGGCGATGCAGGCGCTCAAGAAGCTCTCCCGCATCGGCGACGTAGCGGCGAACGGCCGAATCCGTCCATTTCGCTTCCCCATAGCCATGGAAACGTAGGTGGAGGGCAACCAGTTCTGAAACGGCATCGATCGTTGCCTTATCAAAACGCAGGGCCTTCATCCGCTTACGCGTGAGCTTCGCTCCCACTAACTCATGGTGGTGGAATGACACGGTGCCATTGGATTCGAAGCGACGCGTGGCCGGCTTGCCCACATCGTGCATGAGTGCCGCGAAACGCAAAATGAAATCTGGACCGGGAACAGGACCATCAGCATCGGTTTCCAAATCGATCGCTTGATCCAAAACGGTCAGCGTATGTTGGTAAACATCTTTGTGACGTTGGTGCTCATCAACGGTCGATACCAGAGCAGACAGCTCCGGAAGGACGATATCTGCAACCCCGGTGTGGACCATCAATTCCAAACCGCGCCTGGGCCACGGCGAAATAACGAGTCGTTCAAGTTCAGCGCGGATACGTTCAGCTGAAACGATCTCAAGGCGTCCGGCCATTGACTCCATGGCGTTCATGACGTCTTCATCTACGTCAATACCCAGCTGGGCGCTGAAGCGCGCAGCACGCATGATCCGCAACGGATCGTCATCAAAGGACTGCAGAGCACTGACGGGGGTACGCAGACGGCCCGAAGCCAAATCGCCAAGGCCATCGTGGGGATCGACCAGAGCCATCTGAGGCAATCGCATGGCCATCGCATTGACGGTGAAATCACGCCGCGTCAGATCACCTTCCAAGGTATCGCCATACTCGACCTCGGGCTTGCGCGAACCAACCTCATACGAATCCGTGCGATAGGTCGTGACTTCAACGACCAGTTTTCCGCGGCGACCACCAATGGTCCCGAACTCGCGGCCAATATCCCAGGTTGCATTCCCCCACTGCGCCAGTAGTTTCTCAGTTTTCTCTGGACGTGCAGAAGTTGTGCAATCAAAATCGTGGGGAGTCAGTCCCAAGAAGGCATCGCGAACCGGTCCACCGACCAGGCTGATTTCCTCTCCAGCTTCGGTAAAAATTTTACCGAGCTCGAGGATTTCCTTGGGAAGGTGGGAAAAAGCCTGCTGTGCCTGAGCCATTAATAGACCCAGATCGCCCTCGCCTAGACCACTGGGAAGGGGGGCGTGTGAGCGGGATTGACCCATCGTTCGCGAAAGTTGTGTACTCATCCCCTCCAGCATGCCATGATTTCCGCATCTTTGATGCATCCGCACCACGGCCTCGTCTCCGGTTGACATGCGCCGAAGGTCGCACGAATTGGCCTTCTGACACACAAAAATTGCGGTAATTCCCACTTGACCGATGGTGCGACCTGACCAAGAGCCCCAATCCCGCCTAAAGTGGAGGTATGACTGTGCCTTCTGAAGCCTTACGACCCGGAGTGCCCCGGCCTCCGCGTCGCAATCCTTCTTTGCGCACGGTCCAGCCGACACCTCATTTCCTTCCCGTTTCTTCCGAAACCTCCGCGGGCGGCATCGTTGTCGATGTTCGCGATGGTCAGCCCTATGCGGCAATCATTGCTCGCCGTAATCGGTCGGGGAAGATCGAATGGTGCCTCCCAAAGGGACATCTTGAAGGCCGTGAGTCTCCCGAGGAAGCCGCTCTGCGCGAAGTCGCCGAAGAAACCGGAATTCACGGGCGAATTATTCGTCACCTGGCATCGATCGACTACTGGTTCTCAGGTGCAGATCGACGGATTCACAAGGTCGTTCACCACTACTTAATGGGCTACATCTCAGGCTCCATCACCGTCGAGGGCGACCCCGATCACGAGGCCGAAGACGCCGCGTGGGTTCCCTTGCGCGACCTCACCCATGAGCTGGCCTATCCCAATGAAAGGCGCATTGTCGGTATCGCTTTGGACTTGCTCTACCGGGATGCATCATGATCAAGCCGCCAGCAGCTCGATACGCACTGACTCTTTTGCCTCTGAGCGCACTGCTCCTGGGGACCACCCCAGCGAGCGCTCAAGCGCTGCCCGCGCACGTTCAGGGAACTCAAGGGGCACAGGCCTCGGCTTCTTCGCACTCTGCCTCTCCTTCTGCGCTCGCGCCCCAATCGACAACGCGACCGCAGATCTTGGGGGATGCGGATCAGGCCTCGGGAATTGACGTACGAATCAATAAGCTGGAGCCACGGGTCATTACCTCGCAGCACAACCTGCAGGTATCGGGGGTTGTTCGAAACCTGTCAGATAAGCCCGTCACGAACCCATCCCTGGATGCTTACGTCCAGACCTATTCACCCGTGACCGCACCGGAACTTTCCTCATACCTTTCAGGTCAGAGCTGGCAGGGTCGGCGTGTTCACGCGGGCACCCTCGAGGCAACGATTGCTCCTCACACCGAGCAGACCTTCCACATCACAATCCCATTTGAATCTCTTCCCTTCGGATCAGATTTCGAGTGGGGACCGCGTGGAATCACCATCGTTGTTGAAGGCGACGAAACTCGCGGCTCTGATCGCTCAATCCTCGTGTGGGATTCGGGTTATTCCCTTGAACCCACTCGCGCAAATGTCCTGCTCCCATGGACCGAATCAACGCCGCAGACTCCCACCGACTCCTATTCGATCCTGTCCGCGGCATCGATGACCGGTGTTACCTTCGCGACCGATTCGGATACTTTAGTCCGTGAGCTCATGGTCCCCGAAGACCGAAGTTCAACTCGTGCTTTCCCTTCCGCGTCCTCCTCGGCTGCCTCTCCTTCGACTTCCTCTTCTTCCGAGGCCTCTACCTCCGCTTCGCCCAGTGCGTCCTCCTCGCCCACTGCGCGTTCCGAGGCCGAGATCACGGCAGATCGCAATACTCGCGCGGCCTTTATCCAAACCTTCTTCGAACGCACGAAAGAATTGGTTGCTCTACCCAGCCACGATGCTGACCTTTCATTGGCAACCACGCTCAACAATGACGCGGTTATGGACTTCCTGGCCTCATCGCGTGCCTCGGTTCCAACCTCCGTCAGTAAGGTTAAGGCTCTCCTGCCTTCCTCGCGTTCAAATGCGTCTTCTTCTCCCTCGAGTTCTGCTTCTTCTTCCTCAGATGCAAGTCCCTCAAGCGAAAGTTCGCAATCACCTAGCGCCACCCCCTCGCCGGACTCAAGCTCGGCCTCGTCAGATAACGACCACTTCGGGCCGACACTGATCTCAAATGTCTCCTGGCCTGCCTCGCAAAGCTGGGGTACTCAAGCGCTCAACAGCAAATACGCTTCGACTGTGATTGCTCCTCCAGGGCAACTAGCGCCAAGCTCAGAGCAGAACTTCACCTCAATGGCCAAGGTCAAGCTCTCATCTGACGGCCAGACCCACACGGGTGACTCTGCTCAGTCTGGGGACACGGTCACTGCTCTTGCCTCAATCGACAATCTGAGTGAGCTTTTGTCGTGGGATGCGCAAAGCGTTGATGATGAGCTGGATACTCAGCAGTTCCTGACAGCTTTGACCGCGATGATCACTCGCGAGCGCCCAAACTTCTCGCGCACCCTATTTGTTCCGCTTCAGCGCGGGTCCTCGCTGGATGAGAATCGCATTGAGCGTGTTCGTGCGATCCTTGATAACCGCTGGGTTAAGGGGACCAGTTTCAGTGAACTGACGGATTCCGAGGCCACCGATATTGACCGTAACCCCGTTGAGGATGCGCATTTTTCTGACTCACTGCGCTCGCAAACGGCAGGACTGAGCGCAGCATATTCAAACGCTCTTCCCTTGGCCGATGCCACAGAGAATGTTGATGCCGCGCGTCTTCAATTGAATTCAACCGTAGCCAGCGCGCTCCAAGCGGATGCGGGTGACCAGCAAAGCCAAACGATCACTGCAAATACGCAGGCACTTGATACATTCAGGTCCTCCGTCTCAGTTGAATCCTCGAACGCCGTCAATCTGATTAACAAGAGCGCGAATTTCCCCGTGCGCGTGCGTAACTCACTTCCATGGCCAGTCAATGTCGAAGTGACTTTGCTTCCCAGCGACCCACGCCTGCGCGTAACCAGCACGGGAACGGCCACGATCCCCGCGAATTCCTCCTCGAATGTAGATGTGCCAGTCACGGCAATTGGTTCGGGTGATATTCGCGTGACCTATAAGGTGTCAACGCCCAGCGGAGCTGTTCTTGATGATTCCCAGAAAGTCCTGGTGCGAATGCGTGCGGGATGGGAAGACGCAGCCACTGCGGTCATGACCGTCATTGTAGGAATCGCTTTCCTTGGCGGCATCATTCGGACCATTCGACGTCGTTTGAAGTCCTCGCAAACCGAAGAGTCTTCACATCTTCCCGGAATGGGCGGCGTCGAAAAGGGCACAGTGAACGTTCCACTTTCCAGCGGAGGTTTTGTTCATGCAGGACGTCCCCCGCGCCACCCGGATCATCCGGAAAGCTCGGATTCACCCAAACCAGATGTAGAGGATCAGAATGAGTGAAAGCCAGGCCCGCAACGGCTCACTTCTTCGAGCCAGCGTACTGATGGCCTCGGGAACAATGGTTTCCCGAGTCCTTGGCTTCATTAAAGCCGCTATGCTCTTGGCGGCCCTGGGTTCTGCCGGTGGCGCGGTCTCCGCGGCTTTCCAAACGGCTAATACTCTTCCCAACACAATCTTCAACCTGCTGGCATCGGGCGTTTTCGATGCGGTCCTGGTTCCCCAGATCGTACGCGCACTCAAACGCGACGAGGGTCAGGTCTACATCAACCGACTGATTACTCTGGCCGGAACGATTCTGTTCCTGGTCGCCTTCATTTCAACGCTCTTGGCACCGGTGCTCATCGTCATCATGGCACCGGGATACAGCCAAGACATTCGCTCACTTGCCGTTGCTTTCGCATTCTTGTGTCTCCCGCAGATTTTCTTCTACGGCCTGTACAACCTCTTGGGCGAGCTGCTCAATGCCCGCGGTGTCTTCGGTCCCTACATGTGGGCGCCAGTGCTCAACAACATCATTGCCATCGCGGGTCTGGTAGCTTTCCTCATTCTGTGGGGTGCCCACGAAGATTTCGCAATTTCTGACTTCACATCCCCCCAGTTCTGGCTGCTGTCGATCACAACCACTTTGGGCGTGGTCTGCCAGGCTCTGGTGCTCTTCATTCCTATGCGTCGCGCGGGAGTCTCCTTCAAGCCTGATTTCCACTTCCGCGGAACATCTTTTGGTTCTGCCTCAAAGGTTGCGGGTTGGACCTTTGCAACCTTGGGTGTGTCTCAGGTTGGTGTTCTTTCGACGAACGCGATCGCTTCAATTGCGGATAACTACCTGAACCAGAACCCCATGCCCATCGCGGGCCTAGCGGGATATTCGGCAGCCTTCTTAATCTTCATGCTGCCGCAGTCGGTCATCACTGTTTCTCTTGCAACCGCGATCTTTACGCGATTGAACTACGCGGTTGCCGACGACAATGACCAAGAAGTTGCCGAGCACTACCACACAGGTATTCGCCTGATTACCTCACTGACGGTTCTTGCCGCCGCGATCTTCATGGCGGGCGCGGCTCCCATGATGCAGCTTGTTGTTACAAACACTGCCCGCCCCGAACTGATTTCTTCCTACGCGTTGATCCTGGTCTCCCTCATGCCCGGTGTGGCCTCAACGGGCATCGTTTTGATGAGCCAGCGCGTTTTCTTCGCCTACGAGGATGCCAAGCCTGTCTTCTTGATGGGTATTGTTCCGACGATCTTGCAGATCATTGTCGGTTGGTCGATCTACTTCGCAACCGGCGTGCGCTGGTGGGTAATCGGTGCGGCTCTTGGTGAAACGGTCTGCCGAATCGTTCAGGGTTTGATTGCGATGCGCTGGGTCGGACAGCGCAACAGCTACGTGAATTCCTCGGAAATCACGCGCTCCTACCTCACCTACGTCGCGTGTGCGGTCATTGCCGGCGGTATCGGTTTTGGCGCTCTTTGGCTCATGGGAATCTACACGACCCTGTCCTCAAAGATCCTGCGCTGGCTGCTTTCGGGTGTGAAGTTCGGCGTGGTAGCCATCATCGTCACTGTCGTCTACATGATCGCAATGCGTCTGATCAATCCTCAAGAATCTTCAACCAGTATTCGTCCCCTGCTCAAGCGTTTACACCTTCCGATCGCGGTATGTGACCTGCTTTCGGCCGCGCAGCCTACACGTGAACCACAAAGCGTTCATAATGGTGTGGCACCATCCCCTCAGGAGGAAACCATGGCTACCGAGGATCAGCACACTCCCCGTGAAGGAACGCCACATTGGGTTCCCCTTTCTGTTGACCTTTCGGTGCCGACCTTCGATGATGTTGTTCATCCCGACGGCGAGGGCCACCCTGCGGCATCATCTCATTCACCCCAGCAGGACACCCCTGCGAATATCCCAACCCTTCCTCACAGCAATCGCAGTTCCCAAGGGAGCGTCCAGATGAGCCAAGCAAAGCCCGAACATCCCATCGTCCCGACCTTGCCCGCAACCGCGCGCATGTACGACGTGGACGCAACTGCACCCGCCGGTATCCCCTTGGGTGCCGCAGCTGCCGAGGCCTCGGCTGAGACAGCCGCCGCTAAGGCTCAGCACCAGGAACCGACTTCTCGCATCCCCGCTCCGCTCCCCCACGGTTTTGCCGAGGGCGCGGTTGTCGGAGGGGCCGCAGCATCCGTTGCGGGCTCTGGCGCGGCTGCCACCCCGACTCGTTCTTCCGGTCACGGTCATTCCGAGGCCGGCGGCGGCAGTCACGGAGGCTCTGGCGGTGGCCGTGGAAACTCCGGCGACGCTCACGGCCACGATGAACACTCACGCGCTTCGGCCTCGGGAAATGGGAGCGAAAAGGGAATTGACCCCACGCGACCCACGATTATCTTTGCCGCAGTTCTGACCGTCATCGCCACGATTTGGGCGGGAGCAACTGCCTTCAGCCCGGTTAAGCACAGCGATATCAGCAGCTCAGTCACTAAGCCAAGCTCATCGGCATCTGCCTCAGCATCGGAGCAGCCCACCCAAGAAGCCACTCAGGCCGCGACGGAGAAGCCCGTAATTTCCAGTGTTTCCGTGTTGTCCTGGCAAAACGATAAGGGTGACCACGAAGAAATGGCTGTCAATATGATTGACGGCGACGCAAAGACGAATTGGCACTCGCGCTACTTCGATTACAACCAGTTCCTGGACCAGACCGCGGTCACCATCTTGGTGAAGCTCGAGAAGAAGGCAACGGTCTCTGAGATCACCTTGGATATGGATCCGTCGACCACCGGTGGTGAAGGCGTGGTACGTGCTGTAAATCCCAATACGCCTCGAGAGGGAACAGAAATCGCTACGACGACGTTCTCTCCTAAGACGGACATCAAGCTGGCACATCCCGTGGAAACTGAAGCTATCAGCATCACCTTCCGTAAGATGCCAACATCGCAAGACGGCCGCGCCTGGGCGTGGGTCAGCGAATTGTCAGTGAAGTAACCGTTACCTGCTCAAAAGGAGACATCATGTCTGAAACTATCCACGACGTCGTCATCGTCGGCTCCGGTCCTGCGGGATACACTGCGGCTATTTACACTGCGCGCGCTGGATTCAAGCCTGTTGTTGTTGCCGGTGCCCTGGCTGCCGGTGGTGCGCTGATGAACACGACTGAAGTTGAGAACTTCCCCGGTTTCCCCGAGGGTGTCCTTGGCCCGGATCTCATGGACAACATGCGTCAGCAGGCCGAAAAGTTCGGTGCTGATGTTCGCTACGAGGATGCCTACACGCTGGAGCTCGAAGGCGATATCAAGAAGATCACCCTTGAGGATGAAACCCTCTTGGCTCGCAGCGTCATCTTGGCGACCGGTTCGGAATACCGTCATATGAATGTTCCCGGAGAAGAAGAGTTCTCTGGTCGAGGTGTCTCCTTCTGCGCGACCTGCGATGGTTTCTTCTTCCGTGATAAGCACGTCATCGTTGTCGGTGGCGGTGACTCCGCAATGGAAGAGGCAACCTTCTTGACGAAGTTCGCTTCAAAGGTCACTGTCGTTCATCGCCGTGATCAGCTGCGTGCGTCTAAGGCCATGGCCGATCGTGCACTGGCCAATGAGAAGATCGAATTCGCGTGGAACTCCGTCGTCGAAGAGGTTCTGGGCGATTCGGCCGTGACCGGTGTTCGCCTGCGTTCCACCGTTGATGATTCGACTCGCGTTCTTGATGCCGATGGTGTTTTCGTTGCCATCGGTCACCTTCCCCGCACCGCCGTAGTTTCCGGTCAGGTTGCTTTGGACGAGGCCGGTTACATCCTGGTCAATGACCCGGGTACCGCAACTAGCCTTCCGGGTGTCTTCGCCTGTGGCGACGCTGTTGATCACACCTACCGCCAGGCAATTACTGCTGCCGGTTCCGGATGCCGTGCTGCCTTGGATGCGCAGAACTGGCTCGAATCTCAAGAGTAAGTATTGAAGTCCTTCGGTTTCCTGAGCTTTGGACACTACGCACGGGACAGAAGGCGCGGACTGAGCGGGCGCGATGCCCTTCATCAGGCAATCGAGTTATCTGTTGCTGCTGATGATCTGAGAGTGAATGGGGCCTACTTCAGGGTTCATCACTTTGCGCCCCAGGGGGCTTCGCCTATACCGCTTCTTTCTGCGGTTGCAGCACGGACAGCACATATCGAAGTGGGTACCGGCGTTATCGATATGCGCTAGCACATGTCTGAGTTATGACGTTCGGTGCCACCCCTATCGTTTGTGGGCACGCGCTGCGCGCAGCCCGTTGGCGATAACGACGACCTCGGCGACCTCGTGGACGAGGACGACCGCGGCCAGGCCGAGCACGCCGGTGATGGCCAGCGGCGGCAGCACGGCGATGATCGCCAGGGACAGCACGATGTTCTGGTTCATGATCACCCGGCCGCGGCGGGCATGCCGCAGCGCCTGCGGGATCAGGCCAAGGTCGCGCCCGGTGAAGGCAACGTCGGCAGACTCGATCGCGGCGTCGGAGCCGGTCGCGCCCATCGCGATGCCCACAGTCGCACCGGCCAGGGCGGGGGCGTCGTTGATGCCGTCGCCGATCATCGCCGTCGGTGAGGCCTCGGAGAGCTGGGCGACGATGCGGGCTTTGTCCTCGGGCCGTAGCTCGGCGTGCACGTCGCCGATCCCGGCGATCTGCCCGAGCGCGTGGGCGGTGCGGGAGTTGTCGCCGGTGAGCATGCTCACCTCGACGCCCTGGTCACGCAGGGTCCGCACGACCTCGGGGACCTCGGGGCGCAGCTCGTCGCGGACGCCGATCGCCCCGGCCAGGCGGCCGTCGACGGCCACGAGCACGCAGGTCTGGCCCTCGGCCTCCAGGTCCTTGACCCGGGCCTTGAGCGGTCCGGCGTCGATCCAGCGGGGGCTGCCCACCGTCACCCGGCGGCCGTCGACGGTGCCGCCGATACCGTGCCCGGCCTCCTCCGTCACGTCCTGCGCGGCGAGGGCCCCCTGGCCCGCGGCGGCGATGGCGGCGGCGAGAGGGTGCGTCGAGTGCTGCTCGACGGACGCCGCCCAGGCGAGCACCTGCGCGTCGTCGAACCCGTCGGCGGCGACGACGGCGATGACCTCGGGCCGGTTGCGGGTCAGGGTGCCGGTCTTGTCCACGGCGAGGTGCCGGATGCCACCGAGGCGCTCGAAGGCGGCCCCGCTCTTGATGACGACGCCGAACTTGGTCGCCGCGCCGATCGCGGAGACCACGGTGACCGGCACCGCGATCGCCATCGCGCACGGGCTCGCGGCGACGAGGACGACCAGGGCGCGGGTAATCCAGGTCTCGGGGTCGCCGAGCAGCGATCCGAGCACGCCGACGAGGACGGCGAGGATCATCACGCCGGGCACCAGCGGGCGGGCGATCTTGTCGGCGATGCGCGCACGCTCGCCCTTCTCGGCCTGGGCCTGCTCTACCAGCTCCACGATCGTGGTCAGCGAGTTGTCGGTGCCCGGGGCGGTCGCCTCGACCTCCAGCACTCCGGCGGTATTGATCGCCCCCGCCGAGACCGCGTCATCGGGTGCGACCTCAACCGGGATCGACTCGCCGGTGATCGCGGACGTGTCCAGGCTGGAGCGTCCGACGCGGACGACCCCGTCGGTGACGACCCGCTCGCCCGGACGGACCAGCAGCACGTCGCCGACGGCGATCTCCTTGGCCGGGACCTCCACCGAGGTACCGTCGCGCAGCACGGTCGCGGTCTCCGGCACGAGCTTGAGCAGCGCGCGCAGGCCGCCGCGGGCGCGGTCCATCGCCTTGTCCTCCAGGGCCTCGGAGATCGAGTACAGGAACGCCAGCGCGGCGGCCTCCTCGACGTAGCCGAGGATGACCGCGCCGACGGCACTGATCGTCATCAGCAGCGCGATCCCGAGCTTCCGCTTGGCGAACAGGTTCCGCAGCGCGCCGGGCACGAACGTGTACGCGCCCAGCAGCAGGCCCGCCCAGAACGCGACCAGCGCCGCGACGTGCAGCCCCGACCACTCCAGCACCAGGCCGGTTCCGAACGCGACCCCGGAGAGGATCGGCACGACCAGGCCGGGATCACGCCACCACGGGCGCTCTGTCTCCTCTGCCTCTTCAGCGGCGTTTGTGGTCGGCTCGTCGCAGCCGCAGGCGGCGCTCACGAGGCGTCCTCGGAGCTGCTCGGACCGCAGCAGCCGGGCACCGAGCAGTGCGGGTCGATGCACGGGGCGCTCTCGTCCACCGCCAGCGTCACGTCCATCAGCGCCGTCAACGCCGCGGCCAGGTGCGGGTCGGCGATCTCGTAGCGGGTCTGCCGCCCCTCGGGCTCAGCGACCACGATGCCGCAGTCGCGCAGACAGGTCAGATGGTTGGACACGTTCGAGCGGGTCAGCCCCAGCTCGCGCGAGAGCACGGCAGGGTGGCTTGGACCGTCAAGCAGGGACATCAGGATCCGGGAGCGCGTCGGGTCGGCCATGGCCCGGCCGAGCCGGTTCATGACGTCGAGGCGCGAAGCAATAGTCAGCATGCACTGAACTATACAGTGATGGCTGACTAATAGTCCAGTTGGGATTCCAGGAAAATCTGTCGATCATCAGCAAGTTCGCCAAATATGTGGCACCTGAGCTCGGTTGGGTTCCTGCTGATCAGGGTCTTCCAACGGGCTACCCAATTGATTAAGTCCGCGGCACTTAGCTATCGCGGGGTCCCGGATAAGACATCTGCCTGCGAAAGCTGAGGTCTTTGGACGGCTGACTTGCCGGTGCTTTTGTAGGGGCAAAAGCACCGGCACGTCATTCCACTAGCGCCATTGCAAGTGGAAGCTCAGCCCGGTCGAAACCCTGACCTCCCAACCAGTGCCTTTATTTTAATCCCGACTAAACGATAAAACCTGGGAAAATGTGCATTAAGCGATGCACATTCTCCCAGGTCAGAGGCTGTTTAATGCTGATTAAGATGCAACCTTAAAGTGCTCTTTTTGTGCCGTATTAATTCAGTTATTCCCCTCGTGAAGATCACTCAATAGTTTACGACGCAAGGGTCCTGTGGCCTCGGAAGCCAACATAATCAGCCCAATACCCAGCACAGTCATACCCACCAAAATCAGCATCGGGGCGAGCCCAGCACTCAGGGCCATAATCGGAGACATAAAGACAATGCCCAAACTCATTGCTCCGCCGATCATGAGCAGTGCCGGAAGCAGAATTTCAATCCTTCGCGCACGATCCATAAAGTTTCGGGGCGAGCCCATGAATTCCAAGGCTTTCATCTGCTCAACGGAATCAATAACGCGAATGCCTTGATTGATCGCAGTCGAAATTGCACCCAAAGCCATAGTGATACCAAAGGTCAGAAGCATTCCCGTACGAATATCCGACAAGAGGATCCTCTCGACGTCCTGCATGTCCCCCGCAGCGCCCACGATCGAGCTGAAGATTGGCATGAGCACACCGACAATGAAGGCAACCAGGGCAACCGCACCGAAAGACCTCCAAACGCTCTTTGGATCATCAGCGATACGACGACCCGCAAGAAGCATCTGAGGAGTGCGGGCAAGACTTGCCATGGCATTGCCCAGAAGGGATACCGAAAAAGCTCCCACGACATTAACCAGCGCAAAAATCACGCCAAGGAATCCCAAGAACAAGCCGACGGCAATCGCCATTCCCAGCTGCATCATAAACTGAGCAACAATCACCCAGCCTATGATCAGAACAAGCATCAGAGTCAGCCACAATGGTGAAACCTTCGCCCCCTCAGTACGACGCGTGACACCCAAGGGGGTAATTGCCACTTTACGCATCGCAAGCATCGACGAAGCGGCGGCCAGCGCAATCATCAGTACTGCCTCGGCAAGGAGGACAAGGGGACCGACCCACATCTCGTGAACCCCTATGCGCTCACCCTGGAAAGAAATCAGCTGCCAAACCGGCAAAAGTGCGCCGTATAGAGCGGTACCACACACCACACCAATGGCTGCATAGACCGCGGTCTCGATCAGACACGCAAGACGCGTTTTTGCAGGCCCTAATCCCATGAGGCGGAGAACCGCTAAATCCCGTGCGCGTCGACTCATTCCCAGACGCGCAGCGGCCGCGCCCATGCTCAGAGTCGGGACGATCATCAAAAGTCCCGCAAAGCACGCCAGCAAAACATAAAAGCCACCCATTCCCTCGAAGCCTTCTGGCAGGTCATAGGTACGCGAGAAGAACATCAGAACCCCACCCGTGACGGAAAGAAGAATTGCGTGGGGAAGGGCGAAAGCCAAAACTGTCAGAATTGAGGTCGCGCGATCACGAGAACCCAGGACTGCGCGTGCCGCAGTGAGTATTGTGCTCATCGAGACACCTGCTGATCGATCAGGCCGTCTCGCATGTGGATTTCATGCGGAAGCCGCGCGGCCACCGAAGGATCATGGGTCACCAGAATCAAGCTCGCCCTGGTGCTTTGGCAGGCATAGGTCAGCACACCCATGACCTCCGCGCCGGTGCTTTGATCCAAAGCGCCCGTCGGTTCATCGGCAAAGACAACTTTGGGATTGGTAATCAGCGCGCGCCCAATCGCTATGCGCTGTGCCTGACCACCGGAGAGCTGGCCGGGTCGGTATGGACCTGCACCCTCCAGCCCCAGATTCACCAGGATCTGCTGTGCGCGGGCAATGGCCTCTTTACGCGCAACTCCCGCCAGCATCAGGGGCATTGCAATATTTTCCTGGCAGGGAAGTTCTGGAAGCAGCTGCCCATCTTGGAACACGAAACCAAAGTGCTTGAGGCGGAGTTCTGAAATTGCTCCCTCACTCAGTTGTGTGATTTCAGTGCCATCCAGGGTGATACTTCCCGTCGTCGGTCGCAGCACTCCCGCTAAGCAGTGCAAAAGCGTGGTCTTTCCACAGCCCGAGGGCCCCATAATTGCCAGTTGACTGCCCTGGGGGATCGATAGGCTGACTCCCGCGAGCGCCTGAACTGTATTTCCGCCGCGTTGATAGAGTTTCGTAAGCCCGTTGACAACCATTCCCGAGGCCGTGGATGAATAAGGAGCTTGTGGCGCGCCTGCGCCCTGCTGCAGTGGTGAAGTCATGGTTTCAGTTTGCGCCTTTCTGCTCGTTAGAACCATGAGGTAAGGCCCTGATTGGCCCCTGGTTTTTCCTAGGGGATGTACCCTTGTAAACAATCAATGACACCCATCACCGCGCCGCTGCCAAGGAGGGCCAGTGCTCACTCTGAGCCAACATATCGACCAGATCCTCGGGATCTTACTTGCTCTATTCCTTTCCTCTCTGATCGGTTTGGAGCGTCAGGCCCGCGGAAAGAGCGCTGGTCTTCGTACTGATGCGATTGTCGGTATGACCTCAGCCCTTCTCATGGTCGTTTCGAAGTACGGTTTTAATGACGTGCTTGCGGCTGATCTTGTGCGCGTCGATCCCTCTCGCGTCGCCGCGCAGATCGTTTCCGGAATTGGCTTCCTTGGCGCGGGTATTATTCTGACCCGCTCGGGAGCAGTCCGAGGCCTGACCACAGCCGCAACCGTCTGGGAGACTGCCGGAATTGGTATGGCATGTGGTGCAGGTTTGTGGATTGCGGGAACCGCTGTCACATTGATGCACTTCATTGTTGTTTTCGCACTGACACCTCTTTCACGCCACATCGGTCCTCATGCTCCCCGCCGTCCCAACACGATTGTTTTGGAGTTGGTTTTCGATCCCGGTCAAGGGGTCATGCGTCGCGTATTGAGCGTGATGACAGATTCAAAGTGGCGCGTTTCCGAAGTTCGATCTGACACCGAGGGTAAGCGCGGACATGCATTCATTGAGACGACGACCGCCGACCGTGTCGCGCTGCCCGCACTGATCGCCACAATCTCTGATCTTCCCGGCATCTATTCCGTTGAGGAAGCGGACCCTCACGGCGCGGACTAAGTGTCCACCGCCTTGGCGCTTATGTCACAACAGTCGTTTTAGTGGCACACTTAGATACGTGTGTCCTTCGACATACTTATATAGAAAGGTTCGCTAATGTCTCAGGATCCTCAGTCACAGGGAAATCGACTCGACCCGTGGTTTGATGCCTACGCAGATCGAGCTCATAACCTGCGAGCTTCTGAGATTCGCGCACTGTTTTCTGTTGTCTCTCGCCCCGAGGTTGTTTCCCTTGCCGGCGGTATGCCGAATTTGAAGGACCTTCCCCTTGAGAGCCTTGCAGAGACTGCGAAGAGCTTGATCTTGACCTCTGGCGCTCAGGCCCTGCAGTACGGTTCCGGCCAAGGCTGGGAGCCCCTGCGTGAGCAACTGGTCAGTGTGATGACCTATGACGGAATCATCGGCGCCGACCCCGACGATGTGGTGATCACTACCGGTTCACAGCAAGCCCTGGACCTGATGGCTGAGCTTTTCATTAACGCCGGTGACGTTGTTTTGGCTGAGTCTCCTTCGTATGTGGGCGCTCTGGGGTGTTTCCGTGCCCGCCAGGCCGATGTTGTTCACGTTGATATGGATGAAGATGGTCTGATTCCCGAGGCCTTGGAAGAGACGATCCGTCGCCTGAAGTCCGCTGGTCGCGCCATTAAATTCCTCTACACGATTCCGAATTTTCAGAACCCTGCTGGCGTGACTTTGACCCTTGAAAGGCGTCAACGCATCGCAGAGATTTGCATGCGTGAGCACGTGCTGATTTTGGAAGATAATCCCTACGGTTTGCTTGGCTTCCATTCGGATCCCCTGCCCGCTATTCATTCTTTCTCCCCCGAAGGTGTTGTCTACCTGGGCTCGGTTTCTAAGATGTTTGCTCCCGGTATGCGTATTGGATGGGCACTCGCTCCCCACGCTATCCGCGCAAAGCTGATCTTGGCCTCGGAAGCTGCCATTTTGTCCCCGGGTATGTTCGGGCAGATGTTCTTGTCCAGCTATCTGAACAATTACGACTGGTATGGCCAGGTCAAGATCTACCGGGCGATGTACGCCGAGCGATGCAAGGCAATGTTGGATGCTCTTGATGAGTACATGCCCGAGTGCTCGTGGGCGAAGCCTGTCGGTGGTTTCTACACCTGGGTCACTTTGCCTGAGGGCCTGAATGCTCGCAGCATGCTTCCCCGCGCTGTAAAGGCCCAGGTTGCCTACGTTTCGGGTACCGCGTTCTACTATGACGGTCGCGGCACTGACCACATGCGTCTGTCCTTCTGCTATCCCGAACCGGATCGTATTCGTGAGGGTATCCGTCGCCTAGCTGGGGTCGTTAATGCCGAAAAGCAATTGGTCGACATGTTCGGCGTTGCCCCCGAAGAAGATGCTGAATTTTTAACTAACCGTCATGACGGTTCCGTTCATACCGAAGACTGACAAGGAGAAACCCTCATGTCCGCTCAATCTTTGAAGGTCCTTATTGTCGCTGGAGGTCTGACCCACGAACGTGATGTTTCCGTACGTTCGGGGCGACGTGTTGCAAATTCGCTGGTCAATCAGGGTTTTGCAGCCAAGGTTGTCGATTTTGATCAAAACCTTCCCTCTGCAATTTCGGATTTTCAGCCCGATGTTATTTGGCCGCTCGTGCATGGCTCCATCGGTGAAGATGGATCTCTGCAAACCCTGCTTGAAGGAACCGGAATTCCTTACGTTGGTTCAACGCCTGCCCAGGCGATGCTCGCATCGAACAAGCCCACTGCGAAGGCTTTAGTTGGTTCCGCGGGGCTCGATACCCCCGGGTGGATTGCCCTTCCCCAGCTGCTGTTCCGCCAGCTTGGTGCACAGAATGTCTTGAAGATGATCGAGGCCGGACTCACCTTCCCCTTGGTCGTTAAGCCTTCCTCGGGTGGATCCGCCCTGGGTATGTCAAAGGCTTACGATGAGGGCGATCTTCGTTCAGCAATGGTCGACGCCTTCTCTTATGAGGAGCATGTCATGCTTGAGCGCTACGTTGCTGGGCGTGACATTGCGGTTTCGGTCATCGATTTAGAAGATGGCCCCATTGCACTACCTCCCGTCGAGGTGGCCACAGATGATGGGCACTACGACTACGAAGCTCGCTACACAACTGATGAGAGCGAGTACTTTGTCCCCGCTCGCCTGAGCGACGACGAGATGACGGATGTGCAGTCTGCAGCCATCCAGATTCACGAGCTTTTGGGCCTGCGTGATCTTTCCCGTATCGACTTCATCGCTGATGAAGACGGAAACTTCTGGTTTATCGATGCGAATGTTTCGCCCGGTATGACTGACACCTCGCTATTCCCTCAGGCTGCGGAGGCAACAGGCTCTTTCGACCAGATCTGTGCATCGATTGTCGAGTACGTCGCGCAGCGCAGGTAGCTGCACTGCCAGACGAATCTAGCTTTATAGTTTCGAGCTACAAGTTTGGGGCTACACCGCGATGGTGTAGCCCCAAACTTTATTCTCAAGCTGTTAAAGAATGCCGAGTTTCTTCAAGTTTTCTCTTACAGCATCGACGTTTTCCCAGGTCAGAGCGGGTATATCAAGATACTCCGCAGCCTTGACGTACTCGGAACGATCGTCAATGTAGAGGAGTTTCTGCGGCTCTCTTTGGGCCGAAGCAAGCGCCTCTCGATAGATCGCTCTATTCGGTTTTGTGATACCGATGTGCGAGGAGAAGATCATCGGTCCATTGATGTACCTTTGAGCCCAAACACTTTCCATCACTACCGATGCATGCGTCGCGGGCATATTCGTGAGCAAGCCTAGGTGATACCCCGCACTTCTCAGGTCGCTGAGCAGATGCGCCGCCGCTTCATCGATAGCGTGCATTCGCGAAGCATCCGCGGTGACTAGCTTGCGGACTTGATCTTCTGATGGTTGGGGTAGACCGCAATCACCTGAAACCGAGTCCCAGAAGTCTAGATCCGACATTCCTTCGTCATATGAGTCGCGATGTGCCCACACGGCTTTATCGACCAGCGACACGCATTCTGCAGAGTCATCGAGGCCAATGATCGACGCAAATTCTCGTGGGTCTGGACGTTGACTAACTAATACTCCTCCAACATCGAAAAAAATCAGTTCGGTATTGAGCTCGTCAGTCATGTGTGTCAACCTCCGCCTCTATTCTCCCAGATCACTGTCGATTCAACAAAATTGAGCAGTGTAAATCTCACCTTCAATACCGTTGCAATTTCTTCGCGTTAATTTGAAATACTCGCGCGGCTCGTAACTGCTTTTGACCTTCGCTTCCTTCATTTCAACAGGGCTGCCATGCACCTGCTGTACCTATACCTACTTACGCTGATCTCCATATCTTCATGCAATGCATGATTCGGGGAAGCTATCACTCATGCTGATATCAAACACTGTCGGCGATGTTTCACGTGAAACATCGCCCACTAGCTGGTGATTGCACTGCTCAGTTATCTAATAGCGATAACGTCCAGCACAACTAAATTCAAATTACTGCTCTATTGCCTGTTCACATGCGGAAGGAGAAGATCAGCAAGACGTTGCAGATCTTCCGAACCTGCAAACTCGATGATGATCTTTCCCTTTCTCTTTCCTTCAGAAACAGTTACGCGTGTATCCCAGGCATCTGCAAGCACCTGGCTCATGTGCTCGCCAAGCGGCGATGAAACCTTGACTCGCTTCAGCGAAGGCTTCGAAGGGCGCTGGACAGATCCAAGACGAACTAGTTCTTCAGTGGTTCGAACAGATAAACCTTCGGCAATGATCCGATTAGCTAGGATCTCCATATCTTCTGGCGTAGATAGACCAAGTAGTGCACGCGCATGTCCTGCTGACAAGACCTGCGCTGAGACCTTCTTCTGCACCGAGGCGGGGAGCTTTAGCAGGCGAAGAGTATTTGCAATTTGCGGACGCGAACGCGCAATTTTCTTTGATAGCTCCTCCTGCGTGGCCCCGAAATCAGCCATGAGCTGCTGATATGCAAAAGCCTCTTCCAAAGGATTCAGCTGCGCTCGATGCAGATTTTCAAGCAGTGCATCGCGGAGCAAGTCTTCATCTTCAGTGTGTCGAACAATAGCAGGGATCGTATCAAGCCCAGCAAGTTCGCTTGCGCGCAAACGTCGTTCGCCCATAATGAGCTCATAACGAGCCTCTGGCTTTTCCTCGAGGAAGCTCTTGAGCGTCTCTGAAGGCTCCTCATTAAGGGGAATGCGCCGAACCACAATCGGCTGCAAGACACCGACTTCTCGAATCGAAGCCGCGAGTTCGTTCAGGTCATCTTCATCGAAGATTTGGCGAGGCTGACGCGTATTAGGAACAATTTGTTCAAGCGGGATCTCAGCAAATGTAGCACCGGGCACCTGCATCAAATCCGATGTTTCACGTGAAACATCATCAGTCAAAGGCGTTGCAGTGCTTATATTGTGCACATGCGCTCTATCTTGCTTCGAATGCGAGGAAGACCCACTTCGAGTCGAACCGGTAGTCTGCCCGGCCCCAGATGCAGACGCAACCTTCTCATCTGCAGAAGCGGTGCTACCTGCGGCTTGTACACGTGCCTTACGCTGAGCTGATGACTTGGACTTCTCCGATACCGACTTGGACGTGCGAGATTTCGGCTCAAGCAATTCACGGGCGGAACCTCCACGCACTGCCCCGGACGATTTACGCTCACCAGGGAAAAGAACATCGAGGGGTCGCTTGGCCACATCTTCGGGCTTTTCAGTTTGGGCAGGGGGGATGAGTGCACCCAAACCACGCCCTAAACCTGTACGTCGTTGCGGCTTATGAGTCGATTCTGATTGCTCGGCCATGTACGCTTACCAATCTCGCGAATACTGAATGTTGAGTCCATTGTTTCACGTGAAACAGCAAAATGTGTATCGAGCAAGCAAAAATGCGTTTTCACAGACGCGTTCTCCTGAGAAAAAGAATCAGGGCTCAACCGCCTATCAAAACGATCGAAACCCTGAAAAAGTGATTTAAGTGAGCAAAAAGAGATATTACTTCGCCAGGCGATGACTCAACTCGTAGGCAGCCTTGCGATAGGCAAGTGAGCCGGCGCCATTCGGATCGTAGGTGATAACGCTCTGCCCATAGCTTGGTGCTTCGGAGACGCGAACCGAACGAGGAATGACAGTCTGCAAGGTTTGCTCAGGGAAGTGTGAACGTACCTCATTCTCAACTTCCTCGGATAAGCGCGTTCGCTTGTCGGCCATGGTCAGGAGCATAGTTGAAACATGTAGTTTTTGATTGAGGTCAGCACTAATGCGATCGATGGTCGACCACAGCTGGCTCAAGCCTTCAAGCGCGTAGTACTCAGTCTGAATAGGAATCAAAACCTCGTCAGCTGCAACCATCACGTTCAAGGTCACCAGACCAAGCGAAGGAGGACAATCAATGAAGATCATATCAATTTGCTGATATGCCTGAACAAAGTACTCGACGGCTTCGGCAAGACGAAACTCTCGACGCTCGAGATCAACAAGCTCAATTTCCGCGCCTGAAAGGTCAATAGTAGCCGGGCATACCCACAAGTTATCCATCTCGGGGCAGGCCTGAAGAACTTCACCAATCGTCAATTGACCGGTAATGACCTCATACGTCGAAGGTGTCCCAAGACCATGAGCCACTCCGAGAGCACTCGAAGCGTTGCCTTGAGCGTCTGCGTCGATAACAACAACCTTCAAACCGGCCAAAGCAAAAGAAGCTGCAAGATTGACAACCGAAGTCGTCTTACCAACGCCACCCTTCTGATTCGCTACCGCAATGACACGTGTCGAAGCGGGTACGCCAAACTCAGCCGTCTCAAGAAACTCTCGATCCTGAAAATTCCGCGTAATCTGGTCCGAAAGTGGGGTATCGCCGGCCATAAAACACAAGCCTTTCTCACACGTCAATGACACAAGTGTAGGCAGTCATGCCCGCGGGAGAAAACCGAAGACACACCCGTGGAAAAGAAATGAGGAATTAGGAACGAAGTCTCTTCGCGACAACGACGTAAGTTGAATCGTCTTCCATTACGGAGGGAACCTCATGGATCTGAGCACTCAAGTGATGACGCTTCAACTCGACAGCAGCAGCCTCGACTTCTTCACCCGCACGGCGCCCCTTAAGAGCAACAAGAGAACCACCGGGAGCAATAAGCTTTGAAGTCATACGCACGAGCTTCGTCATATTCGCCAAGGCACGTGAGGTCACCACATCGGCCTTGCCCTTACCGCGCAGTTCCTCGGCACGAGCCTGATGAATACTGACATTATCCAAACCAAGAGTATCCACAACATCAGCAAGCCATTCGCAACGTCGCGCCATGGGCTCAGCAAGATGGACATCAAGATCTGGGCGACAAATAGCAATGACAATCCCGGGGAAGCCAGCCCCAGAACCGACATCCAAAACCTGTCCCTTCTTGGGAAGAAAATCCAAGACGGCGGCAGAGTTCACCAAGTGCCTCGACCAGAGTCGGGGGAGCTCACGCGGACCGATCAGCCCGCGGAGCTCACCTTCCTCAACAAGCATGTTCGCAAACTCGGCAATGTCTGGGTAGGCCAGACCGAAAAGCTCTCGAACTTCGGGTCCGGGAACCTCAAGTTCAAGGTCATCTTCGGCCTCGCGAGGGGAATTACCGAGCGCGTCCACTCAGGCCTCCTCGGCCTCGTCGGCGGAGTCAGTATCGGTGTCAACATCCTCAGCAGGAAGGATGACAACGCGACGACGGGGCTCAACACCCTCGGACTCACTGCGCAGACCCTCGGAAGCAACAACGTCGTGGCAGACCTTGCGCTCGAAGGGGTTCATGGGCTCAAGCTTCTGAGGCTCACCGGTCGCACGAAGTCGCGCAATCGCCTCGTGAGTCAGGTCCTGAAGATCAGCCTTACGATCAGCGCGGAAGCCCGCAATATCGAGCATCAGGCGCGAACGCTCGCCAGTTTCAGTCTGAACAGCAAGGCGCGTCAGTTCCTGAAGGGCGTCGACAACTTCGCCATCCTCGCCGACCAAATGATCCAGAGCAGAGGGATCTTCCGAAATGATCTCTACTGATGCGCGGCCATTCTCGACATCAATTTCAATGTCGCCGTCAAGGTCAGCGATATCCAGCAGTTCTTCCAAGTAATCGGCAGCGAGCTCGCCTTCTTCCTCAAGGCGCGAGAGCTCGTTTGTCGTTTCTTCGCTCATGTTTATCCTCCGTAGGGGTTTGATGCCTCAGGCATCGAATGGTCTATGGGCGCCTCAGCGCTTCTTCTTCTTTGCGGCGGCGCGGCGAGCCTTGCGACGTTCCTGGCGCTTGCGCTCGAGCTCTGCGGCTACATCATCTGACGAGGCCTCGGAAGAAGCAGTCTGTCCGCCACGAGCGCGAACCTGACGCTGGGCCTCTTCACGCTTAGCAGCAGCCTCACGACGTTCTGCTGCGCGCTCAGTCGCAACCTTCACACCCTTCATCCAAACCTCATCGGGAAGGGTCGTCCACTCTTGCATGGACAGGTTGCGGTAAACAGAAACGATCTCTCCAGCGCTCATTGCCTGGGGGAAATCAGAAGCGATCTTCTGACGCTTGGCACGGCTACGAACCTCGGTCAGCGTGGTCTCGTTAAGAGCCTTGAGTTCATCAGATCCATCGGCCAGATCGCGGCGCTTCTCGTCGTAGTCCGCAAAGAAGGGACGTGCCCACGACTGGTAGGCATCCTGACGCTTGGCCAAGAGTTCTTTGTAAGCAGCGGAGTTCGGATTCGGAATATTCTTAATCACCCACAGCATCTGCAGGTAGCCCCAAATGCCCGCGGTCGTCGTGTAGATCACGACACCCATCTGGAAGAACAGACCCGAGAAGATGAACATGAAGGGCATGAAGTACATCATCATGCGCTGCGAACGAACCATGGGGTTGTTTGGATCCTGGTTCTGCGGCATGTTCTTCGTCATCGTCAGGCGAATGGTCAAGAACTGCGTTGCAACCATAACAATGATGAAAATGACGAAGACCAGAGTCGGCAGCGACATGAGCTGCGAGTCGCGAATGGTGTGCGACAGCGGAACACCGAAGACCTGGGAGGCATCAATTTCACTAGCGACCGACTGAGTGATCGGACCCAGTGAATCAATGTGGCGCGAACCGACCGAGTAGGTGTTTTCAGCAAGTGCATGGATCGCGTAGATCGCGCGGTACATCGCGAAAAGAACGGGCAGCTGAACCAGCATCGGCAAGCAGGACGCGAAGGGGTTGACTCCGTACTTCTTATTGAGTTCGGAGATTTCTTGCTGCATCCGCTGGCGCGAGGCGACGTCAGTCTTTCCCCTGTACTTCGCCTGAATCTTCTGCATTTGGGGCTGAACAATGGAGGTGCCCCTCATGCTCTTTAGCTGCTTGAGGTACAGCGGGATGATGAGCACGCGCACAAGGATGGTCAGCAGGATGATGGAGATAATCCATGCAAGTCCTGCACCTGAACTCATTCCAACAAGCAGAAGCAAGTCGTGAATTCGAATCCACAGCCATGCGACTGCGACAACGAAGGGATAGAGAATGGAATCCACAGGAGATCTCCTTATGATGCGCGGGGGACACCGCTCGTGTCCGCGTGGTGCTCGGCTCCTGCCGAGAAGTCTTGATTATTCATGCCCATCACGGGCCGTGCCCAAGGATCGTCGTATCCGGCCCAATCTGCCGGAGGGACCCAGGCCTCGCCAGTCCATTTACCGCGAGCGGGAACTTCATCGACCCCGCCAAGGCTCCACGGATTACAACGAAGGATGCGCCACACGGCCAGGATTGTCCCTTTGACGAGGCCGTGGGTGTGCAATGCGCCCAAGGCATAGCTTGAGCACGTGGGGTAGTAGCGACAACGCGGGGCACACATGGGGGAAATAAAACGCTGGTAGAAACGCACGGGAAGAATGGCAATGTAGGCAAAAGGAGAGCTCATGGGCGACCTCCCTCCCGATGATCCCATTTCTTCCATGCACGGCGAAGAACTTGGTCTAATTCTTCCCCAAGTTCGCACGAGCTTGCACCCAAGGCGTCATGCTTAACGCGAACAACGACACGTGCTCCCTGAGGAAGTGCGCCCAAGCGTTCTTTCATGAGGTGACGCAATTGCCGTTTAACTCGGTTACGTCCAACCGCTCGTTTAATTTGGCTTTTAGGTACGACGAAACCGACGAGGCGTGAATCACTATCCTCGTCGGTTCGACAATGCACAATGAGCCTTTGCTGACCCGCGCGCGATCCGCTTCGGATTGCGAGGCGGAAGTCCACTGGATTCACCATGCGGTTCGAGCGGGGCAACACCTCGCGAAAGCTCAGGCGGAGAGGCGGGCGCGGCCCTTGCGACGGCGTGCAGCCAAGATTGCGCGGCCAGCGCGGGTGCTCATACGCAGGCGGAAGCCGTGCGTCTTCGAACGACGACGGTTGTTCGGCTGATAAGTCCGCTTGGTGGTCACTGATATCTCCTCGAATTGGTCATGGACAGTGTGCGCCGCAATTAGGCACACATACAAACTGACAGCGTACGGGTTTTTGGCCGTTCCGTCAACGAAAGAGCGCCGTACCACACCGAATCCACACCTGTGGAAGCAGGTGTGGATAAATTGGGGGTTAGTTATCCACATGCGAAGTTATCCACAGAGCTGTGGACAAAGGTCTTTTCTTTTTGGCACAAGGGTGAGGTGTTGTAACTACACAAATGTCATTTGGGGATTAAATATCCACAGGCCTATCCCCAGCTGTGGAAAACATGACATGCTTGTAAAGTTATCGGTGGATAATGATTCGCAACCGATATCATTTCTCGTGTCCTATCTCACGTCAGCTTTCGGAGGTTCCCGTGTCGATCGATGCCCTTACTCAGGCTTGGTCTGAGGCACTGTCGCAAAACTCAGATCAGCTGGGACCCGCAGCCATGTCTTTCCTACGTTCAGCAAAGCCGCTGGGCGATATTGACGGCACGATCCTCATCGCAGTTCCCAATGACTTCACAAAAAAGTGGATTGAAAACAACGGTGCAAATGACCTCACTCAGGCACTTGCTGCAATTCTTGGTCGAAATGTTCGACTGGCTGTAACCATTGACCCCACTTTGGATGCACAAGAAGAAGCGGTAGAGGAAAGCTCCTCCACGGCCTCGGAAATTGCGGATAACTCAGCGCCTACCTCACAGGCCGAGTCCGCCCATTCATCCTCTTCTTCTCAGGCTTCTTCACAGATCAGCCAAACTTCCGGCAGCACTGGAAGCCCACAACTGGCAATCGATACCGCCAGCACGCATCTCAATCCCAAGCACACTTTTGACACCTTCGTCATTGGTCCTTCGAACCGCTTCGCTCACGCTGCAGCTTTTGCGGTATCGGAAAGCCCGGGACGTGCCTACAACCCGCTGTTCATTCACGGTGGTTCCGGGCTGGGGAAGACGCACTTAATCCACGCAATTGGCCACTACACGCTGTCACTCTTCCCGCAGATGCGCGTGCGCTACGTGAACTCAGAGGAATTTACCAACGACTTCATTAACTCTGTGCGCGAGGAAAGCATTGAGGAATTTCAGAGGCGCTACCGCGAGGTCGACGTTCTGCTCATTGACGATATCCAGTTCATTCAGGGCAAAGAGCGTACGGTCGAAGAGTTCTTCCATACCTTTAACTCTTTGTACAACGCGGGAAAGCAGATCGTTTTGACCTCAGACGTGCCGCCTCGCGAACTCGATCTGGAAGATCGAATCCGTTCGCGCTTCGCAGCGGGCCTTTTGGTCGACGTCCTTCCTCCCGACCTGGAAACCCGTATCGCAATCTTGCAAAAGAAGGCCAGTGCGGAAAATATCGAAGTTGATCCTCGGGTTCTGGAATACATTGCCCAGCGAATTTCCTCGAATATCCGCGAACTTGAAGGTGCCCTGGTGCGAGTTGCGGCCTTCGAATCCCTGTCGAAAGAACCGGTCACCGTTTCGATGGCAGAGATGCTTTTGAAGGATTTCGCTTCTGACCCGCAGGATACCGAGGTGACACCAACGCTGATTATGAGTCAGACCGCGACGTATTTCGGCGTGACGATTGACCAATTGTCGTCTTCAGACCGTTCGCATGTCGTCGTCGAGGCACGTCAGATCGCGATGTACCTGTGTCGTGAACTCACCGATCTTTCGCTTCCGAAGATTGGCGCCGCATTTGGCGGACGCGACCACACAACCGTGATGCACGCAAATAAGAAGATTGTGGGGTTGATGGCGGAGAAGAGGGAGACCTTCAACTACGTCACTGAATTGACCAACCGCATTAAGCAGGCCGCACGCCAGTCGGCGACTCTCAGCTAAAAACTAGGCGTTTCGGGGTGCAAACTTCCTTTCCACAGAAGCTGTGGAAACTGTGGTGAAACATCATCGATCGCTGGTGCACGACGCAGAGCAATTTGTGGAGAGAAAACAACAGAACAATTTTCGTCCACAAAAACATGTAGTTCGTTCACACACAGATTCACATATTCATCCACGAAAGAAGTGCTGTCATTTCACGGTAAAAATGGGTTTTCCACACAATCCACATAGCCGATGATGATGACGAACTTTAGTTCAAGACAAATAACAAAAAATCGCCAACATCAGTGAGACCTCGAGCTCAGACTCGTGAAGGTGTAATTCTCAGTTTCCTTGAGGCCTACAGCCAGGTAAACTGACCACGGTATATCTACATTCAGTTCCAAGGAGAATCCATGAAGTTCACCGTCGCCCGCGACGTGCTTGCAGAAGCTGTTTCATGGACAGCGCGTGTACTTCCCACCCGTCCCGCAAGCCCCATCCTTGCTGGTATGCGAATCTCGGCTCAGGGTCAGGAATTGACTCTGTCCTCCTTCGACTACGAAGTTTCTGGAAACTCGCGTATTCCCGCCTCGGTTGATGAAGAAGGCGAAGTTCTGGTTTCCGGTCGACTTCTTGCAGATATTTCAAAGTCCCTGCCCAACAAGCCGGTCACCATCGAAGTTGATGGACAAAAAGTTTCTCTTTCCTGCGGATCTTCGCACTTCACCTTGGCAGTCATGCCGATCGACGAGTACCCGCTTCTTCCCGCACAGCCTCAGGTTGCCGGTTCTGTAGATTCGCAGGTTTTCCAGCAGGCCGTTGCGCAGGTATCGATCGCAGCTTCTCGCGATGAAACCCTTCCGCTTCTTACCGCTGTCCGCGTTGAAATCGACGGCGATAACATCACGCTTTTGGCAACCGACCGCTACCGCCTGGCCATGCGTGAGCTCAAGTGGGATTCGGTTTCCGATATGTCCGAAGCCGCACTGGTCAAGGCACGCATTCTTCAGGATGTCGCAAAGTCCATGACTTCGGGTGCAAAGGTTGAGATCGGTCTGTCGCAGGAATCTCAGCCGGGCGCTTCTTCGCTGATCGGCTTCCAGGCCGGTGGACGCCGCACGACATCGACCCTGATGGATGGTGACTACCCGCCGGTTCGCCGTCTCTTCCCGGAAACGACCACCATCCAGGCAATCGTCGAGCGCCACACTTTGCTCGAAGCAGTCAAGCGTGTCTCCTTGGTTGCCGAGCGCAAGACCAGTGTTCGCCTGTCCTTCTCCGATGGTCAGCTTGTTCTTGAAGCCGGCCAGGGTGATAACGCTCAGGCTTCTGAAGTTGTTCAGGCACAACTTATGGGCGATGACATCGCGACTGCGTTTAACCCGCAGTACCTCAGCGAAGGTTTGTCGGTCATGGATACCGAGTATGTTCGCTTCGGTTTCACTCACCCGACGAAGCCCGCTGTCATCACCGGCCAAGAAAAGGCCGATGGCGGAGAGTCGACCGACTTCCGCTACCTGCTGATGCCGATCCGCTACGGAATCTGATCTGGAGTTTGTGTGCGAGTTTCGCACGTTGCGCTGGATGACTTTCGTTCATACCGTCATGCGGTAGTGGAGTTTGCGCCGGGAACGACAGTCCTTTTGGGCTCAAATGGCCAGGGAAAGACCAATCTCGTCGAGGCCGTTTCCTACCTTTCCGCATTCTCTTCCCACCGCGTGAGTGCAGAACAAGCCCTGGTACGTTTACCGCTTTCCCCTGATGAACCTCAGCCCGGCGGGGCAGTTGTTCGGGTCAGGTTGGTGACCGCGGGTGAGCGCGAAACGGTTATTGAGCTTGAGATTGTTCGTGGAAAAGCGAATAGGGCGAAGGTCAATCGCACCCAAGTTCGACCCCGCGAAGTTCTTGGCCTGCTCAAAAGCGTGGTGTTTTCGCCAGAAGATCTTCAAATTGTTCGCGGTGACCCGCAGGTCCGTCGCCAATTCTTGGATGATCTCCTCATTCAGCAGCACCCGCTTATTGCGCAGGTAAAAAGCGATTTTGACAAGGTTGCACGTCAGCGTGCGGCCTTGATGAAGAGTGCTCAATCGCAGTTGCGCCGAGGTTTTACTCCCGACTTTTCAACAGTAGAAGTTTGGGATGACACTTTCGCTCAGCTCTCTGCACAGCTCAGTCTTGCGCGCGCGGGACTAGTTGAGGAACTTCGTGGTCCCGCGGCCCACGCCTATGAGGAAATCGGTGGATCGCCTCGAAAATTGGATATCGAATTCCTTGCTTCCCAGGGGAATTGCCCGGTGGGTGGGGACGTGGCCGCGATTGCGGGTGAACTCAAGGAAATTTTGGCCTCGTCACGCATGAAGGAAGCCGAAAGGGGAGTGAATTTATTCGGCGCACACCGCGACGATTTGAAGCTCACCCTTGGTGGGATGCCCGTGAAAGGTTATGCAAGCCACGGCGAGACATGGTCGGTTGCTCTTTCACTACGTTTGGGCGCTTTCGAGCTTCTTTCTCGAGATGGGGATACCCCGATTCTTATTCTCGATGATGTATTTGCAGAGCTTGATTCGTCGCGCAGAGCGGGATTAACCCGTATGATTACCGGAGCGGAACAAGTATTAATCACGGCAGCGGTCGCCGATGATGTCCCGCAAGAATTACATGCTCAGGTTCATGCAGTCCATTGGGATCCTGAGCTTGGAACGGTGGTCGGTGATGAGTGAATTTTCCGATTTCGAATACGCTTCTGCTGCACTACGACGTGTACAAGCCAGAGCGCAGGCCCAGGGCCACTACCGCGTTCCTCTGCGGTCACGACGCAGAAGCGTGAGTGGACAAAGTGAAGAATTTGCCGAGGAAATTTTGCTCGATGATGAGCAGGAAGCTTCGGAGGTCAACCTTGATCCTCAAGCTGATCCGGATGGCGAATTTAGCGCGCTGTCAACGGTCGTTTCTCGGGCTGGAAGTCGTTGGATCAAAATGCCTGGAATGGCTCCGATGCGGCGAAAATACCGCGAGCCGAAAAAGCTGGGTCTGACAATTGATTCTTTAATTGCCTCGCGCGGGTGGCAAGAACACACGCGGGCCGGAGATCTGATGGCGCGATGGAGCGATATTGTCGGCGATGAAATCGCTGAGCACTGCTCCATTGAAACAATTGATGATCACCGCTTGATTGTTCAATGCGATTCCACCGCGTGGTTTAAGCAACTTCAGCTACTTCTGCCGCGCCTAGAACGTACGATTGCCGAGGCCGTGGGTGAGGGTGTCGTGCAGCAGGTGATCTTGCGTCCACCGGCTTCTCCTTCGTGGAAAAAGGGCCGTTTATCGGTGCCCGGACGGGGTCCTCGCGATACCTACGCCTAGTTTCTGAACGTGTGACTGGTCACAGCCTTAAAAACGGCTATATTTCGCGGATAATTCCTGTGAGTGATTCTTCCTCATAGCGGTGTCAATCAGGGCTTTCCCCCTGCGTTTTCGGTAGAATGGTAGCGGTTGTTTTATTGCTACTGCGCCATTTTCGGGCAGTGCACACCCATGCGGGTGAAGAATGAGGGGAGCCATTAGGTGGCTGAAACGCAAGAACCAACAGTCGATGACGGATCCGACGGCTACGGCGCGTCAGATATCACCGTCCTCGAAGGTTTGGAGGCGGTGCGTAAGCGCCCCGGTATGTACATCGGATCAACCGGTGAGCGCGGCCTACATCACCTGGTGTATGAGGTTGTAGATAACTCCGTTGACGAGGCCTTGGCTGGCTACGCGGACCACATTGAGGTCACGATCCTGGCCGATGGCGGCGTTCGCGTCGTCGATAACGGACGCGGTATTCCCGTTGACGAGCACCCGACCGAGCACAAGCCAACGGTCGAGGTCGTCATGACCATCCTGCACGCGGGCGGTAAGTTCGGTGGTGGCGGTTACGCGGTTTCCGGCGGTCTTCACGGTGTGGGTATTTCGGTTGTGAATGCCTTGTCCACGCGTGTCGACACAGAGATTCGCAGGCAGGGATACGTATGGCGAATGTCCTTTGCTAATGGTGGCCACCCCATTACCGAATTGGTTCGTGGTGAAGAAACCACCGAAACCGGAACAACGCAAACCTTCTACCCGGATCCCGAAATCTTTGAGACCACCGTCTTCGATTTCGAAACCTTGCGTCAGCGCTTCCAGCAGATGGCATTCCTCAACAAGGGACTGCGCATCACCCTGACCGACGAGCGCGAAACTGCCACGGATGAAGGCGACGAAATCGCCGGAGACGAGCAGGCCTCGGAAGAAAAGCACAAGGGATTCCGCCAGGTTTCCTACATGTATGAGCACGGTCTGCGTGACTACGTGGAATACCTGGATTCGGCAAAGAAGATCGAGACGATCAACGCCGACATCATTGACTTCGAAGCGGAAAACGATGAAGGCACCATGAGCGTGGAAATTGCCATGCAGTGGACCACCGCGTATTCTTCGTCGGTTCACACCTTCGCAAACACCATCAATACAACTGAAGGTGGCATGCACGAAGAAGGTTTCCGTACCGCGCTGACCTCCTTGGTGAACCGCTACGGCCGTGAAAAGGGCATCATTCGCGAGAAGGATGACAACCTGACCGGTGATGACGTGCGTGAAGGTCTGACGGCCGTTATTTCGATCAAGCTCACCGAGCCCCAGTTCGAAGGCCAGACCAAGACCAAGCTGGGCAACACTGAAGCGCGAACCTTCGTTCAGCAGCAGGTTTACTCCAAGCTCACCGACTGGTTTGATGCACACCCGGCGGATGCCAAGGCCATTATCCAGAAGGGTCAGGCAGCTCAGGCAGCGCGCGTTGCCGCTCGAAAGGCACGCGAAGCTACTCGTCGTAAGGGCGTGCTGGAGTCGGCCTCGATGCCCGGAAAGCTGCGCGACTGCTCTTCACGAGTTCCCGAAGAATGCGAAATCTTCATCGTCGAGGGTGACTCCGCAGGCGGCTCAGCCGTCGGCGGACGCGACCCCGAACACCAGGCAATTTTGCCGATCCGAGGCAAGATTTTGAACGTGGAAAAGGCTCGCCTTGACCGCGCACTGAGCTCGGATACGATTCGCTCCCTCATCACCGCATTCGGAACGGGAATCGGTGAAGACTTCGACCTGGCGAAACTGCGCTACGGCAAGATCGTCATCATGGCGGATGCCGACGTTGACGGTCAGCACATTGCAACTCTGTTGCTCACCCTGCTGTTCCGCTACATGCGTCCCCTGGTCGAACAGGGACACACCTTCATTGCTATGCCTCCGCTGTACCGCATCAAGTGGTCCAACGCAGAGCACGAATTCGCTTACTCAGACAAGGAACGCGACGAGATGCTTGCCGCGGGAGCCGCAGCAAATCGCAGGCTTCCCAAGGAAGGTGGCATCCAGCGCTACAAGGGTCTGGGTGAGATGAATGATCACGAGCTTTGGGAAACCACCATGGATCCCGAGCACCGCATCCTCAAGCAGGTCACTCTCGAAGATGCAGCAGATGCCGATGAAACCTTCACCATCTTGATGGGCGACGACGTCGAGAGGCGCCGCACGTTTATCCAGCGCAACGCCACCGACGTGCGCTTCCTCGACATCTAAAGCCCAGCGATGAGGCCACGACGCACGCGGCCTCGTCAGTAGAAAACGAAACGAAGGACCAAAGTGAGCGACGAACAAACAGTCGATGCCGGACATATCCGCGACGTCGAACGTATTCGCCAGGTCGACCTGCAAAAGGAAATGCAGCGCTCCTACCTCGACTACGCCATGAGCGTTATTGTCGGGCGCGCGCTGCCCGATGTTCGTGACGGACTCAAGCCCGTCCACCGCCGCATCCTCTACGCGATGTACGACGGCGGTTACCGTCCCACCTCTTCATTCTCGAAGTCATCGCGCATCGTTGGTGACGTCATGGGTAACTACCACCCCCACGGCGACGCAGCGATCTACGATGCACTTGCGCGCCTGGTGCAGCCCTGGTCTTTGCGCTACCCCTTGGTCGCCGGTCAGGGTAACTTCGGTACCCCCGGTAACCTGGGCCCTGCAGCACCTCGTTACACCGAATGTAAGATGGCCCCTCTGGCCATGGAAATGGTCCGTGACATCGACGAAGAATGCGTTGATTTCCAGGACAACTACGATGGCCGCAACCAGGAACCGACCATTCTTCCCTCGCGTTTCCCCAATGTCTTGGTGAATGGTTCGGAAGGTATCGCCGTCGGTATGGCAACCCGCATTCCCCCGCACAACCTGCGTGAGGTTGCGCGTGGCGTGCAGTGGGCGCTTGAGCACCCCGAGGCCTCGCGAGAGGAACTCCTTGAGGCCCTCCTTAAGCTGATCCCCGGCCCCGACTTCCCAACGGGTGCAACGATTCTGGGACGTCGCGGAATTGAAGACGCATACCGTACGGGACGCGGTTCCATCACCCAGCGCGCGGTTGTTAACGTGGAGGAAATCCACGGACGCCAGTGCCTAGTGGTCACCGAGCTTCCCTATCAGGTCAACCCCGACAACCTGGCTGACAAGATCGCTCAGTTGGTTCGTGACGGTCAGATCCAAGGTATTGCGGATATTCGTGATGAAACCTCAGGACGTACCGGTCAGCGACTGGTCATTGTCCTCAAGCGTGATGCAGTCGCCAAGGTTGTCTTGAACAACCTGTACAAGCGCACCTCCCTGCAGGAAAACTTCTCGGCGAACATGCTTGCGCTGGTCGACGGTGTTCCGCGAACCCTGTCGATTGACGGCTTTATCCGCCACTGGGTTGCCCACCAGATCGAAGTGATTGTGCGCCGCACGCAGTTCCGTCTGCGCAAGGCTCAAGAGCGTTTGCACATCTTGGACGGTTACCTCAAGGCCCTGGATGCCTTGGATGAGGTCATTGCCCTGATCCGTCGCTCGCCCACGGTCGATGAGGCACGCAGTGGCTTGATGGAGCTGCTCGATGTTGATGAGATTCAGGCCGACGCAATCCTGGCCCTGCAGCTGCGCCGACTGGCAGCACTGGAACGTCAGAAGATCTTGAACGAGCACGCAGAACTGCGCGCACGCGTTGAAGATTTGCAGGATATCTTGGCCAAGCCCGAACGTCAGCGCGCGATCATCTCTGAAGAACTTGGCGAAATCGTTGAGAAGTTCGGTGATGAGCGTCGCACCACCATCGTTCCCTTCGATGGGGAAATGTCGATGGAAGACCTCATCCCCGAAGAGGATGTTGTCGTTACCATCACCCGCGATGGGTTTGCAAAGCGCACTCGTACGGATAACTACCGTTCCCAGAAACGAGGCGGTAAGGGCGTTCGTGGAACCCAGCTGCGCGGCGATGACGTGGTTGAGCACTTCTTTGTCACAACCACGCACCACTGGCTGTTGTTCTTCACGAACCTCGGTCGCGTATACCGTGCGAAGGCCTACGAGATTCCCGAAGGCGGTCGCGATGCCAAGGGCCAGCACGTTGCAAACCTTCTGGCATTCCAGCCGGAAGAGCGCATTGCGCAGGTCCTGGCGATCCGCACCTACGAGGACGCACAGTACCTGGTGCTGGCAACCAAGTCCGGCCTCGTGAAGAAGACCCCTCTGGAGATGTACAACTCTCCGCGAAGCGGTGGCATCATTGCCGTTAACCTGCGTGAGGACGAAGAGGGCAGGCCGGATGAGCTGGTTTCGGCTCAGCTGGCTAATGCTGATGACGATCTGCTGCTGGTGTCTCGCGATGGCCAGGCCGTGCGCTTCGCCGCAACAGACGAGCAGCTGCGACCCATGGGCCGATCCACCTCCGGCGTTCGCGGTATGAAGTTCCGCGGCGATGATGAGCTCTTGGCCATGGATGTTCCTCGTGAAGGAACGGACCTGCTGATCGTGACCGATTCCGGTTACGCCAAGCGCACTCCCATTGAGGAATACCCGACCAAGGGTCGTGGAACCATGGGTGTACGCGTGGGTCGCCTGGTCGAAGAGCGTGGCGGACTTGTCGGTGCGCTAGTTGTTGATCCTGAAGAAGACATCATGGTCATCACCGAGTCCGGCAAGCTTGTCCAGGTCAATGCCTCGGATGTGCGCCCGACTGCGCGTAACACCATGGGTGTCATCTTTGCTCGTCCCGATGAGAATGACCGAATCATTGCTGTGACTCGTAACCCCGAGCGCGACATTGATGAAGAAGAGTCTGAGGAGGCGCAAGCACAGGACAATTCTTCGCAAAGTAATGACGAAACCCCTGCTGAGGATGTAGCGTCAGAGCATGACGACTCACAGGAGGTCCAGGAATGAGTGATCACGCATCGAACGACCGCGATGACCTTCCCCGCCAGGTAGACCTCGCCATTGTGCGAGTGGACCCCTGGGGAGTCATGAAGGTTACCTTCCTGCTCAGCGTGGCATTGGGTATCGCACTGGTTGTTGCAGTCATGATCCTGTGGCTCATGCTCAACGCCATGCATGTCTTCGCCTCGGCGGAAAGCTTCCTGCAGTCCATTGGCGCATCGCAGATGGTCTCGCTTCTGGATTACGTCAGGCTTCCGAAGGTCATGGCCTACACGACTCTCATTGCGGTCATGAACGTTGTTCTCCTGACTGCGCTGTCGGCTTTGGGAACCTTCCTGTACAACTTGGTCGCTTCGCTGGTCGGTGGCATCAAGGTGACACTGATGGATGAGTGAGCTTTAAGTTCCACGAGTGTGGGGGTTGGTGCGCGGCACCGACCCCCACACGTGTATTCAGGCCATTCTTCTGGTGGCTCAACACGGTGATCACTAATGAGTGGGCGACGTCACCAGAAAACAATTTTGCGTGAGTCACCATGCGCATGTACTATTTAACGCGTGCCTTTCGGCATGGCAATGGGCCTATAGCTCAGTAGGTTAGAGCGCAGTCCTGATAAGACTGAGGTCGGTGGTTCGAGCCCACCTAGGCCCACCATCCGCAGGAACAATTGAGCGGAGGCTCCCATGAAGAAGTTTGTGAAAACTCTTTCACTAGTAGCGTGTGCTGCTGTTGTGGGGCTCGTGATCCGGCAGGTCTGCCAGGATCTTTCCGACAATGAGGAACTGTGGACATCCGTTACGGATGACATCTCGCAGGCGTAAGCTTGGGGGAACCCCTTTGGGGCTATGGCGCAATTGGTAGCGCACCTGCTTTGCAAGCAGGGGGTTACGGGTTCGAGTCCCGTTAGCTCCACAACCAAAGGTCCAGCTTCGGCTGGACCTTTTTGTTATGCGCGGAGTCGATCAGACGAGGCGCCAAGGACGTAGGGCTAGGAGCCCTCAGCCCGCGATCAACAGTGCACCCTGATCGATGCGTACAGCTACCTTCGTGCTGCGGCCAATAGCATCTCCATCGACCTCAACAACGGCAGGTTGATCCAGTTCAAGCACGCATTCGCGTACCTGCCTGATTGAGAGGTCGGCAGGGGAGACAGGCGTATTAACCTGGGGGAGTCCAAGGCTCTGGCTGAAGACCTTCAAGGACAGATCTGCCCAACCGACCAAACCTGCCTGCGTATCCACAGCGATGACATCAAGCAATCCATCATGCAAGGAGGCCTCGGGAGCCAAGGTGATAACCGGCAGATCTCCGCAGTTCGCAAAGAGTACGCAACGGGCGGTGAACTCGGAAGAATCCTCGCCACCGTGAGCGGCCTGTCCACGAAGACGGGCACCCATGCGAGGAACATCCAGTGAATTAATTGCCGAAAGTACGTAGGCAGCCCAGCCGATGTTCTTCTTCAGCTCAGGATCTGTCTTCGACATGGTCTCACCGTCGAAGCCCATCCCAGCCAAGGTTACAAAGGGGAATTCATCGTCTAAGGCCAGCGCGGCCTCGTCAGAGGAGGAAGGATGCGAGGAGGTTACGCCAGCGAGCAGCTTTCCTTCGCAGGGAAGGTCAAAACGCTCCTCGGGATCAACCATGCGAAGCCACGCGAGATCAACTCGGTGGGTCGATTCCCCAAGCGCAACCGCTAGTGCATCAAGAGGGGAGTCCAGCGGAAGCCCAAGATTACGGGCCAAAACGTTACCCGTGCCCTCGGGAAGAATACCCATGCGCACTCCGGTGTGGGCCAGGCCTGCGGCAACAGCGCGAACTGTTCCGTCTCCGCCGGCGGCAATGACATGAGTTGCGCCAGCGCGCACAGCCTTGCGTGCCTGAGAGACACCGGGATCGGCAATGGTCGTCTCAATGAAATGAATGTCACGTACGCCGAGTGCGCGCGCATCCATTGTCAGGGAGTTGCGAAATTCCTGCGGATCATCATGCTTGGAAGGATTAAAAACCACCCAGGGGCGAATGTTTTCGGCAATGCTCGGGGGCAGTGAAATTGCAGAACGATGCGCGCGTCGCGACCGTGACTGGATGAAGTACTTGGCACCTGCTGTGACGCCTGCTCCGGCAATTCCAGCGAGCGCGATCAGGTACGGTGACGGTGTACGAAACTTTCGCATACTCAAAGTGTAAAGGGCACTGAGCTCACAGCACAGACATTTGTCGGCACTGACATGCTTTGGTGAACTAAGATGGCCCCATGATTGATGTGCGTTCACTGCGTGAAAACCCCGAGCCCGCACGCGCCTCACAGCGCGCTCGCGGAGCTGATCCCGCCCTTGTTGACCAGATTCTTGAAGCCGACGTTGCCCGTCGCGATGCCCTCCAGAACTTTGAGGCCCTGCGCGCGACGCAAAAAGAGGTGTCCAAGTCCGTGGGCCGCGCATCCAAGGAAGAACGCCCCGCCATTCTTGCGCAGGCAAAGGAACTCGCTGAGGAAGTGAAGGCAGCCGAGGCCGCTGCAAACGCTGCCGATGCCGAGGCCGATCGCCTGGCCCGCCTGCTCCCGAACCTGGTCCTCGATGGAGTTCCCGTGGGGAGCGAGGATGACTATGTTGTCCTGCGCCACGCAGGCCCGGAGCGTCGTGACTTTGCCGCCGAAGGCTTTGAACCCCAGGACCACTTGGCACTGGGCGAAGGCCTTGATGCGATCGATACCAAGCGCGGAGCGAAGGTTTCTGGCGCACGCTTCTACTACCTCAAGGGAATTGGTGCCCGCCTCGAGCTGGCTCTGATGACCATGGCTATGGATCAGGCACTCGCCAACGGCTTCGTGCCCATGATGACCCCGACCCTGGTGACCCCGCAGGTCATGGGCGGTACCGGCTTCCTCAACGAGCACTCCGAAGAGATCTACTACCTGCCCGCCGATGACCTGTACCTGACGGGTACCTCTGAGGTTGCGCTCGCCGGCTACCACGCCGATGAGATCCTTGATCTGTCGGATGGCCCCAAGCGCTACATGGGTTGGTCGACCTGCTACCGTCGCGAAGCCGGTTCGGCCGGTAAGGATACTCGCGGCATCATCCGCGTCCACCAGTTCAACAAGGCTGAGATGTTCTCCTACTGCCGTCCCGAGGACGCAGAAGAAGAGCACGCACGCTTCCTGGCTTGGGAAGAAGAGATGCTGGCCAAGGTTGAACTGCCCTACCGCGTGATTGATACGGCCGCCGGTGACCTCGGTACTTCTGCTGCTCGTAAGTTTGACTGCGAGGCTTGGCTGCCCACTCAGGAACGCTACATGGAGGTCACCTCGACCTCGAATTGCACGACCTTCCAGGCACGCCGACTGGGTATCCGTGAGCGTCGTGAAGATGGCATGACCGCTGTTGCAACCCTCAATGGCACTCTTGCTACGACCCGTTGGCTGGTTGCAATCCTTGAGAACCACCAGCGCTCTGATGGCTCAATCTACGTTCCCGAAGCAATGCGCCCCTACCTCGGTGGCCTCGAGGTTCTTGAGCCCGTCGCTGCAAAGTAACGAGGCTGCGTGACCAGCTACTTAACGGCACCGCTGAGCGGTGAAGCTCCCCGTCCTTTCGAGGAGCTGGTGGGGGAGGCGCTCAATGCGCTTCCCTCCACTTTTCCGCGTGATATTACGCAGGTGATGGTCGCCCTGGACATCGATGGGACAATTTTGAGTCCCAGCGGTGCCAGCGCACAGGTCGTTGAATCGATTGCTGCATTGAATCGGGCCGGTGCGCAGGTCGTTATCGCGACAGGCCGCTCAATGGGTGCGGTCCTGCCCGTTCTCCCGCTGCTGGGCTTCCGCCGCGGGTGGATCGTCGCGTCGAATGGTGCGATCCTTGCTCGCGTTCACGAGGCCGGGTATGAGATTGTGCATCGCCATGAGTTTTCGCCCGCCGAGGTCATTGATGAGGCATTGACGGCTCTTCCGCATGCGCGTTTCGGTGCTGAAGACCGTAACCTTCGCTTGATTTCAACAGGTTTCCCCGAAGGGGAGATCGTTGAAGACACCGAGTTGGTGAGCGTTGATGAACTTCGTTCGATGCGCACGCCCAAGCTTGTCATTCGTGAGCCCGCTTTGGACCGCGATGCTTTCGAAAGCATCTTGTGTGCCCTGCCCTTTGCGAAGACTCACGAGGTTTTCGTCGGCTGGACCTCGTGGGCAGACGTCAGCGCACTCGGCGTAACGAAAGCCAGCGGGCTTGATGAACTCCGACGAGATATCTCGCTTCCCGTTGAAGGAACTGTCGCTATTGGCGATGGCACAAATGACATTGCCATGATTCAGTGGGCGGCCTTTGGGGTTGCCATGGGCGGTGCCACAGACGAAGTTCGCATTCACAGCGATTTCGTTGCGGCAGCAGTCGAAAACGATGGTGCGGCCGCCGTCATGCAGGCAATTTTGCGCTGGTGCGGGGTCGCGTCCTGCTGAGCCAGCTGCCCATGATCGCGAAGGCACGGTCCAAGTCCCCGATCTGACAGTGCTGCGCCATGTCCGGATCCTGCGCGTGATGGAATGCGTGTACCTCCAGCGACTCCGCGTTCCGCAACGTTCGGCGCACGTCGCGTAGGCGCTCGAAGGGCACGTACTGGTCGGCATCCCCGGCCAGGATGAGGCACGGCTGGGTGATACGCCCCTCGAGGGGTTCCATCGTGTAGTCGCCAAATGCTCGCAGTACCTCGCTCGGCCTGTTCAGACCCGTCAGGTGCGAGGCCTGCTGCAGCTTCCACGCCAGGTCCGCGCTGAACCTTGGCCCGACGCGCAGCGCGGCATCGATGAGCCATGCGGGCCTCGGCTTTCCGACGACCGCGTCCGCGATGGGGCGCAGGGGACGAGGCAGTGGCAGTGTCAGGCCGTCGAGGAGCCGGTACATCATGTCGAAGGCGATCACGTGGCTGATGCGCGGGCAGTAGGCGGCCGCCCGCGTGACGAGGTAACCGCCGAAGGACACGCCGAGCGCAGCCGCACTCTGAACTCCGAAGTAGTCCATGACCGCGTTCGTTGGACGCTCCCACTGTGGTTCCAAAGGCATTCCTGCCAGTGCCGTGTGCCCCTGACCGGGTCCGTCGAAGCTGATGATGTCGAAGGGGCGAGTCGGAAAGTGGGATGCGAAGTCAATGATCCCCTCTGCGTACCCGTCGAAGCCGTTCATCATGATGAGCGTGCGCGGTGTGCCCTCGGGGGCCTGCGAGCGGTCCGTCGGATCGGCCTCCCACCGCATCGCGGTGAGTTCCCCGCCGCGATAGGGGACCGCGTGCCGAGTGAGCGCGAGGCCGCTGTGGGCCTCGTCGAAGGAGGCGGACATGGCGTCGATGAAGCTTCGCTTACGGGGGTCGTCGGCCCCGAGGTAAAAGGCCGCGAGCTCGTAGAGGCGCCACGCGGCATCCGCATCCCCCTCGGATGAGAAGCGCTCGGCGAGGCTATGCGCGAGCGCCGTGATCTGTTTTGTTGATCGAATGTTGGGGAGCGTGGTGGTCGCGATCGTATCCATGCCGACGCGGTCGAGTATCGGAGCGAAAGTCAGGTTGAGCTGCAGGTCAAATTGGCGGTTGCCGGTAAATTCGGTGAACATGCATCGACTGTATCGCCTGTCTACGTGCGGTGGACCGCACAATAACGAACGGGATGTTAGATACCGGACTGAGCGACCGTTATGCGTAGGATAAGCCTATCGATAGTGGAAAAATGATCGGAGAGACATGTTCCTGCGTAGCTCAGATAAGCACGGGCGCGAAGCCGAGAAAAATCTCGACCTGCGAATCCGGAAGACGCGTCGGGCGATCCGCTCGGGCCTCCTCAAGGCGTGCCAGGCCAAGCCATATGCGCACGTCAGTGTCACCGACATCTGCACCGCCTCGATGGTGTCGCGCACGACTTTTTACGACCACTACACCGACAAGGATGCGCTGCTTGCCGAGGTCGTGTCTTTCCTTCTTGATGAGATCGCCCCGGCGCTCGAAGGCCTGTGGTTCGGCGAGAAGGGTGACGCCCGAGCCGTGGCTCGGCACCTCGCCGATGTGTACGCGCGCAATGGGCAAGCTCTGAAAACCCTGCTGGCAATCCGCGTGGGCGGCGACGGCGACCTGCACGAGCAGCTTTATCGCACGTGCTGTTCAGTATTTGCCGATTGGGCGCGTGGCCGTTTGGATGACGATGTGTTGCCGCTTGCTGCCGACGTCTATGCCTCGGTCGTCCTTACCTTCATTGAGCGCAGTGCCACCAAGCCTCTCACGGACAAGGAACTTGCCGTGATCGATCGTGCCCGCGAGCTCTTCATCGAGGGCTTCGGTGCTCGGTAGGTCAGCGGTAGATGCGTGACCGGTGATTGATGTTAATGGCGAGGATCACTAACTCATCATCTTCGATGGAAGCTATGATCCGATAGTTGCCGACACGGTATCGCCAAAATCCAGCGAGGTTGCCGGTCAGTCCCTTCCCTCGCGAGCGGGGATCCTCGCCGCTCGCAGTCTCACGGAGGTAGTCGATGATGCGTCTCGCGGTTGGCTTATCGAGCTTGCTGAGCTGTTTCAGTGCACGCGGTGACAGCTCAGCCCTCCAGGCCAAGGGTCTTCACCGCCTCGTCAAGGCTCACCGATGCTGCGCGTCCACTTCGAATGTCCTCAAGTTCGGCCTGCAGTGAGTAGGCCAGCTCTATCTCTTCAAGCGCTGACTCGATGGCGCGATTCATGTAGAACGACTTCGTTCGCCCCGTCCGCTCAGCGAGGGCCGTGAGACGGGCGTCGATCTCGGGATCGAGCTTGACGGAGCGTGCAACCCGTGCCGTAGACATGTGTCCTCCTCAAAAGTGACTACGCGTAGTCTACTCTCTCGAGCTGTCAGTTGGAAAGGCTAATTGGAGAGAAAGATGGGTGGGCGCCTCGTCTCGCTCTTTGCCCTCAGTGGCCTGTTCAAGACTCCCGGGGCGCTGCCCGCTGACGAGGCACGTGCTGGGGTGGGTGGACCGGCTCGCCCCGCCCCCACCTCGTCGATTGAGCAAAAACCGCTACGATAGCCCTATGGGAAAAGCCTCACGTCGTAAAAAAGTAGCAGTCAGCGCAGATCGCCCGGCATACCGCCCCCCGATCCCCTTCGTGGAACGTCCTTTTGAAGGACTTCCCAACGAAGTCGAACTTGTCGCAATGCGTGAAATCATCCCCTGCGCAACGCTGAGCGGTCGCACCACTGAAGAACACGGCGGTGCAGACTTCGACATCGTTACCCTGCTGCCCGATGGCCATCCCGCAATGATTCGCCCCGATGGACATATCCTTGTTGGCCTGCAGACTCGTTCGAACTCGGGCGATCTCTCACACGACGTTGCGGCAGCTCTTCTTGCTGCTCTCCAAGCACAGTCCGACGGTGTTGACGGCGTCATCGACATTGATGTGCGCGAACCCGCCCCTCGCCTTCAGGACATTGTTGATCCGAAGGCATTTGGCGATATGGAGATCGTTTCCGATTTCGGTTATTGGTTCGACCCGAATCAGGAACTCACCCCCGAAATGCGCGATGCTCTTGAGCAAAACCGCGCCGACGTTGTTCCTACCGCTGCGGTACCCGGTACAGAAGGCATGTACTGGTGCGAAATGAACCGCAACTTTGTTCGTTACGTATCTGCCGCCCCTGAGCACAAGCTTTTTGATGCGCTTGCTCGCCTGCAGGCAGCTGGAAATGCCCGATTGGGAGAAGGCTCCCGTTTTGTCGGTGCATTCCGCGCATGCGGTCTGGCAATCCCGGTTTTCGAGCTCGCCGAGGGCGCTTCTGCAGAAGATGTTGCCGCAGATGCAAAGGCTCTTGCGGAAAACGTTGAGAAGGCACTGAAGGAAACCACCCCGCTGAGTGCAGACGAACGTCGCGCACGCCAGGGCCTCGTTTCCCGCCAGGTCACGATTCGCTAAGGAAAGGCGGCACTTGGGCGGGATAGACTAACAGAGTGACTCCCGTTCAATCCGTCGAACCCTCACCTTCCCAGAAGGTTGCTGCGATCATCTGTGCCCACAACGTGGGTCGGCAGATCGCCTCAACTGTTCGTGCATGCCGTGCAATCCCTGGCGTTGACCTGCTGATTGTTATTGACGACGGCTCGGATGACGACACCGGGAAGTATGCGCGCGCCGCCGGTGCGGTTGTCGTTCGCCATTCCGTTCCCCGAGGTCGGGCCTCGGCACGCGAAACGGGCGTAAAAGTCGCAGCAATGCGCGATCGCGTGGACGCTCCCGGACGCCACATCCTCTTCCTCTCGGGAGACTTGGGGGAGAGTGCCGTCGATGCCGCCTTCCTTGTCGAGGCGATTTCCAGTGGGCGCGCAGATCTGGCGTGTGGCGTGCCCGCGGACTTGAGCGTCTCCGATGGGAAGTTACGGAAGGGGACCTCCGCTCAGCGCCTCGCCCACAATACGATCCGTCGCCAAACCGGTTGGGATTGTCAGGCGCCGCTTTCCCCAGAAATGTGCCTGACTCGTGAGGCTCTGAATTGCATCATGCCTTTCGCAAATGGATACGGCCTGGAGCTGGACCTGAAGGTACGACTGCTTTCTGAAGGAATGACAGCCATTGAACTGCCCTGCGCTTTCGAGCATACGGGCGATGATCACAGTCTGGTCGAGCTCAACCCCACGACAGGTTTCGCCGATGTGTCGTGGACGTCAGCGATGTTGGCCCTACGCAAAGTGCGACTGCGCCGTCGCTTCCGAACCCCTGTCTCTCTTCAACGCTTGGGTACCCCCTATCCTGATCCCGAGCACACTCCCGTATCCCAATCACCTGCAGGAGAAACCAGTTAATGTCTGAAAAAGGTACCCGTTTGCGTACATCCCGCGCGCTTGCGGCCTATCTTCCCGCTGCACTTTCCGTTGTCTTGGGCGCCTGCCTGTACATCACCTTCTCGGTGGGCCAGTGGCGTTCGCTGACCGTCCCCTCATGGGATCTGGCTATTTTCACCGAGGCAGCGAAGTCGTATTCCCACTTCTCCGCGCCGATCGTGCCCGTGAAGGGACCGGGTTACAACCTTCTGGGTGACCACTTCCACCCCATCTTGGTTCTTCTGGGTCTGGTCTATCGCTTCTTCCCCTCGGGACTGACCCTGCTGGTTGTTCAAGATCTTCTGATTGCGGTTTCTGCGTGGCCGCTGGTTCGCCTCGCCAGCAAGCAAGCCGGGTGGCTTCTTGGCTCATTCGTTGGGATTGGGTATGTCACCGCATGGGGATTCCAGGGTGCTGTTGCCTCTCAGTTCCATGAGATTGCTTTTGCTGTTCCCCTTCTTGCGTGGGCCTCTGCCGCATTTGTTGAGGGTCGCTGGGTTGCCGTGATGGCATGGTCGGCGCCTTTGGTCTTGGTGAAGGAAGACCTCGGGCTCACCGTCATGATGATCGGCCTCGTCTTGGCATGGCGAGGCCGAGAGAACGAAAAGTCCTTCACCTACCCCTTGTTCTTTGCGGTCTTTGGACTTCTTGCCTTCTTCGTAACCGTCAAGCTGCTTTTGCCCGCCTTCAACGCCTCGGGTACGTGGGCCTACAGCTTGGATGGAAGCAGCAATCGCGGGGGCGTCACTTTGATTGAGCGCGCGCTGTGGCCTGCCCAAAAGTACGGCGTGATTGCCATGGTGATTTTAGGGGCCGGCATCATTGGTATGGCATCCCCCTGGTTCTGGGTCATCATGCCAACAATTGCCTGGCGTTTCTTGGGTTCCGTTGACTACTACTGGGATTGGAAGCACTGGCATTACAACGCGATTTTGATCCCGATCCTCTTGGGTGCCTTGCTGGATGTGCATCGTCGGTGGTCTTCGCAGGAGGATTCTTCGATTTCCCGAGGCTGGGGCTGGGTGACCAGCACGCAGCGTCCTTTGGTGGCAACAATCGCCTTGGCACTGCCTTGCGCAGCGGCCTTTGTGACCGCTCCACAACTTCCGATGTGGCAGATGACGAATCCGGGTTTTGGAACCCTGAGTCCTCGAATGACCCAAGCTCAAGAAATTAATGAGCTGATCCCCGAGAATTCGAAGGTCGAAACTGATCTCACGCTGCTGGCCTACTTGGTTCCACGCCACGAGATGTATTGGGTGGGATCCGCTAAAAATGTTGACGTCGACTATGTCGTTGTCGACCAACGAGGTGCCGCCTGGGGAGATAAGAAGAATGTCGATGCCGTGGCCTACGCTCAGGGTGCGCATCCGGGGCATAGCTTCGAATTGGTTTATAACCAGGGAGGTTTCCAGGTCGCTAAACGCATCAGCTGATGCGCTTTACTGGAACTGATTGAGCATCATATCGGTCAAGACACGGGTGCCCCCGCGATTTCTCGCGGGGGCACCCGTGTGTGAGAGTGATACTTCAGTGCGCGCGGCGCAGCCTCATGGAATTGAGGACGACGCACACCGAGGACATGGCCATCGCCGCGGAAGCGAGCATCGGGTTGAGAAGCCCGAAGATCGCGAGCGGAATCATGATGACGTTGTAGAAGAAGGCCCAGAAAAGGTTTTCTTTGATGACCTTTAGGGTCGCACGCGAAATACGAATCGCGGCGGCAGCCATCGTGGGATCTGAGCTCACCAGCGTCATGTCCGCGACAGCGATCGCACTATCAGCACCCGAACCCATGGCAATACCCAAGCCCTGAGTTGAAGCCTGTGCCAGAGCCGCAGCGTCATTAACGCCGTCACCCACCATTGCTACCTGGTGGCCCTCTTCTTGAAGGCGCATCACGGCATCGCGCTTGTCTTGGGGAAGAACTCCTGCAATAACCGAATCAATCCCCACCTGCGAAGCGACAAAACGCGCTGCAGATTCGTGATCACCAGTGAGCAAGGTCGGAGTGATCCCCAAGGCCTTGAGCTGGGCAATCGCATCCTTCGATGACTCCTTCACCGTGTCGCGCACAACGAAGGCACCCAGAAGCGCGCCATCGAGGTGCTCGGGAAGTTCACGCGTTTGGGGCGTGAGTGTCGCTGTGGGTGCTTGAGCGGAGGCAAGCCGACGCGAACGAACCTGTGGCTCGTAGCCCGCTGCCTTCACGACCTCTTCAAGCTGAGCATCACTGTAATCGTGCTTGAGGGTAATTCGAGCACTCTCAGTTGCCAGGTTCACTTGGGCCTGAACACCATCAAGCTTGCCCAACTTGCGCTCGACCCTGCGGACGCAGGAGGCACATGTCATGCCGCCCACGGCCATATCGACGATGATTCCGCCGTCTTCGTCCTCTTGCGTAGGCTCTGAGGCCTGCGTCGAAGCCGTATCACCAGCGGAGGAAGTTTCCTGCCAGCCCTCAACGCGCGCACTGGCCACAACGGTTGCCCCCGTGGCCTCGGCCTCGGAAATGGCGGAAAGTGCAGACTCAGGAAGGGAAATACCCAGCTTACGCAGCCAGCTCACGCGGCCGGCTAGAAGCAGTGCCCCATCCTCGGCGAGCGCGGAAACCCCAAGTCCGGGGTGGTTGCGCAGCTCGCGAACCGGGTGCGAGGGAAGCTCGCGCTCGCGGGCAGCCGCAGTGAGCGCGCGGGCAATCGGGTGCTCCGAGGCCGACTCCAGCGAGGCGGTCACGCTCAGTGCGTCCTCGCTGGACTGGGAATCAGGAGAATTTGCGCTTCCGTCGGGAAGGATGACGGACTCCAATGACATCGCGCCCTTGGTCAAAGTGCCGGTCTTATCAAGGAGGATCGTGTCGATACTGCGCGTGCGCTCAAGGACCTCAGCGGAAGAAATGAGGATACCCATCTGCGCGGCCTTACCCGAACCCACAAGAAGGGCGGTTGGCGTAGCCAGACCAAGAGCGCAGGGGCAGGCAACAACCAACACTGCAACGGCAGCGGTGATTGCGCTTTGAACGCCAGCTCCGGCAATGAGCCATCCCGCCAAAGTCAGTAGGGAAAGCACAATGATCGTTGGAACGAAGACCGAAGAAATACGGTCCGCAAGACGTTGGACGGGGGCCTTTGTTGCCTGGGCCTCGGTAATCATCTGGCCGATGTGAGCCAGCTGAGTTTCGGATCCAACGGCGGTTGCGCGGACGATCAATGCTCCCGAGGTGTTGAGGGTCCCTCCGGTGACCGCGCTACCAGGGGATACTTCGCGGGGAAGAGATTCACCCGTCATGAGCGAGGTATCCAAAGCACTGGAGCCCTCTTCAACGATGCCATCGGTTGCAACCTTGTCTCCGGGGCGAACCTGGAAGAGGTCTCCGACGCGAAGTTCAGCTGCGGGGATGGTGCGGTAGGTGCGCTCGTTGCCGCTTCCTTCAACGAGGATTGCATCCTTCGCGCCGAGTTCAAGAAGAGAACGCAAGGCATCACCGGAGTGGTAGCGCGTCCGTGCCTCCATCAGGCGGCCGGCTAGAAGGAAAGTAACGATTGCGCAGGCACCTTCGAAGTAGATTTCCGCGTGCGTTGCGTGGCTGCTCGCGGGGATGAGCGACATATGCATCCGCATGCCGATCATGCCTGCGCCGCCAAAGAGCAGGGCATACCACGACCACAGGCTCGAGGCTATGACACCGAGGGAGACCAGGGTATCCATGGTCGAAGATCCATGGCGTCCCGCTTGGAAGGCAGCGCGATGGAAGGGTGCGGCACCCCAGATCACGACCGGTAGCGAGGCGAAAGCGACGACCCACTGCCAGCCGGGGAACTGAAGTGGAGGAACCATGGATAGTCCCAGAACGATAATGGTGAAGGGGAGGGTCACAAGGAAGCGGTTGCGTAGATCCGCGGCGCGGCGCAGCAGACCGTCTCCCAAGTGCTCGCTCTCAGTATCAGTTGATGTGTGGCGAGTTTCGGTAGTCATTCTGAGCGATTCTGTCGTGTGTGGTTCATGGGATACCCGGGGGCACCTGTTGGCGCCCCCGGTTGAGGAGGTCAGAAATCGCGAGCGATTCCGACCAGTTCGAAGCCGGCCTCGGAAACAGCGTCACGCAGGGCGTTGTCATCGAGTTCGGTGTTGGTGACAACGGTGGCCTTGGAGGTTGCGCCGGAGTTGAGGATGACCTCGACGTTCAGGACGCCGGGGACCTCGCTCAGTTCTTCGGTGACAGATGCGACGCAGTGTCCGCAGGTCATTCCGTTGATGGAGAGTTCGACGGTGCGATCAATTTCCTGTGCCATGATGGCGCCTTTCTTTGGTGGTGGAAAAATGGAGAAACGTATGGTGCGCGCTTAGGACTTCACCAGTCGCGCGATTGCCTTTGCGGCTTCTTGGATCTTTTCGCGTCCTTCTTCTTCGCTGTGTTGAGCGGCGTGAAGAACGCAGTGATTCATGTGGTCTTCAAGGAGTCCCAATGCGACGGAGTCCAGTGCGGACTGCACTGCAGAAATTTGAGTGAGGACATCAATGCAGTAGGTGTCCTCTGCAACCATGCGTTGCAGCCCCCTTAGCTGGCCTTCAATTCTGCGAAGGCGCTTGAGGTAGTGCTCGGTTTCTTCGGTATATCCGTGAGCCATTGTGGTCCTCCTTGCGCTTTGAAATATACCCCTGGGGGGTATATGTGTCAATAGGAAATAAAGATGGGGAAACTCTCGTTGAATCAATCCGTACGCAGATGCACGTCAGGGGGCTTAGGCTTGCACCAAGGGAAGGAGAGGTCATGAGACGACAACACCACCGCTCGTATTACGCACGGCGTCGTGTGCCGGGCTCTTTTACTTCCCTCTACCTGCGTGCGAAAGTCATCCCGCTTGCACCCAAACTGCTCTCCGCGCTCGCGGTTGCGGGGGCCTCGACACTGGGGTTTCTTCCATCGGATATCCGCTCGCGTCTGCGGATGGAGTCAGATCGTCTGGGTGAACAGGTATCAGAACAATCCCAATCGATCTTCTTCCGCGACCCCGGATTGGACACCCTTTTCGTACGTGTTCTCTGCGGTATCGCTGGCAGTGCCGGGAAAATCGTCCACGCAGCAGCGGCACTGGACTCTGTCATTGGATTGGATCGCACAGGCAAACTTCAACGCTTGGCGCAGGTGACGCCTCGTGATGGCTTTGAAGCTCTGATGGCGGGAATGCTCATTGCCGGTACTTCACTGGGGCAAATGACCGGTGGAACCGCACATGCAGATAAGTATTTTGATTCTGATGGTGGCCAGGATTTTATTGAGATTCCAGGGCGGCCGCGTTCTCAGGTCAAGCGTCTTTGGGCGCCGCGCTCGCTCCAAGATATGGCAGCGGATATCGATGACATGTACTGGGCTGGAACCTACGGGCAGTCCATCAAAATCACGCGCGTAGGCCAGGGTGAGACACGGCGTTGGCTCGTTTCGATTCCCGGAACACAGCACTTTGATACTCCATCAACTCCCAACCCGGCAGACATGGAGGCCAATATTCGAGAGGCATTGGGAATGCCCTCGTCTATGCGCGCGGGGATTATTCTGGCACTTCACCAGGCGATGAGTGAAGAAGGAGTCGATCCCGAAGGCTTTGCTACGGAGCCAGTGATGCTTGCCGGTCATTCTCAGGGCGGTCTGATCGCGGTGAATTTGGGAAGCCTATCCGCGCAGGAAACAGGAATTGATGTCCGCGCAATTCTTGCCATGGGAGCTCCCGCCAGGCGAACACGAATTCGTCCAGAAGTTGTCATGGTTGATATTGCTCACGACCAGGATGTTGTTCCATCTACTGATGGAACACCGGCTCGTGCCCCCGACCATCGGATCATGGTGGGACGAAAGCTCATTCAGCCACGACTGCGTGCCCTGTACTATGCGCATTCCTCATCGACGTACACCGAAACGGTGGGACACCTTGAGCGTCGCAGTGCCATCACCCAGTGGGATCGAGTTGGGCAGGCAGTTCGCACGCTCCAAGCGATGCTCCCACAGGGCGATGAGCCTACCCGCGTGCGCATCTATGACGTCTGGCAAGAGCTTGATGACCCGAATTCGGGGGTTTGGTCGCGGGTGAAGGGTATTCATTCTCGGCAACTCACCAGTAATGCACAAGAAGCTGATGACAATCACGATGGGGTGACGCATGGACGCGAATAGATCACTCAAGCGGATCTTGGGAATGATGAATGGCTCTGCGCTGCAGCGCATCTCTGACGATATCCCTCGGATTTCTAATCCCCTGGGCCTAGCTGCTATGGGAATCGCAACGCTCGGAGTGGGGGCTGCCCTTACGCGTCTGCGGCCAAGCGATAGGGAAGGGCGTTCTCAGCGCTTCGCTCGCATGATCGAGGCAAGGCTTCGCGCAACCCTAGAAAAGCAGGTTGCGCGGGGGGAATACGGCGATGTGAATTCCGCCCCATGGGATGTCGATCGCTGCGAGGTTCAGGTTAACGAAGGCTTTGGGAAACCAACCATGGTTTGCTTCACTGTAGTGATGACGGCTGGCACCGAAGAGCTAGCGGAAGACCTTCGTGCGCATGCTGCGCAGGGTTTACTGGCTGCGGCTGTAGAAGCAGCCTGGCGTAATCCCGAAATTGCACCGATTGTCATTGAAGGCAAGCTGCAAAGCGGTGATCAGGACGTCGCCGACATGCGAGCTTTGGGATACTCTTCCCTGCAAGTACGCCCCGAAGAGCTCTTTGAACGCTTGGGGGCACCCGCATTTGATAGTGGCTGGAGGCCCGTCTAAAACAGCGTTACTCTGCGCTGATCCAATCGACCATATCTGGTGCATAACCCGTATAGGTTTCAGGAGTGAGCTCCATGAGTCGCTGCTTCTGGTCTTCGGGCAAATCCAAAGAAGATACAAACTCACGTAGACGCTGGATATCAATATCGTGTCCGCGCGTCAGTTCCTTCATGCGCTCGTAGGGGTTCTCCATGCCTTCGCGCCCCTCAAGGGAGGCAAGACGCATCACTTGCTGAATGGCCTCGGAAAGAACTTCGGGATGCTGTGCCAATTCCTCAGCCATGACCCGTGAATTCAGTTCGATTCCCTCTAAACCGCGGGTTAAATTATCAATCGCAACAAGCGAGTGCCCCAAAGCCACCCCGATATTGCGCTGAGTTGAGGAATCCGTCAGATCGCGCTGAAGCCTCGATGTCACCAGAGTCTGAGCAAGGGTTTCCAACAGCGCGCAGGAAATCTCAAAATTAGCCTCCGCGTTCTCAAATCGAATGGGGTTGACCTTATGCGGCATTGTCGAAGAGCCAGTCGACCCTTGCGCACCAAGCTTTTGGTGGAAATAACCCAAAGAAATGTAGGTCCAGCAATCCGTCGAAAGATTGTGAGCAATGCGTCCGAAGTGTGAAATATCGCTGTAGAGCTCGCTTTGCCAGTCGTGAGACTCGATCTGAGTCGTCAGCGGGTTCCACGTCAGACCGAGGCGCTCTACAAAATCCTTCGTAAGAAGCGGCCAGGGGACCTGGGGTAGAGCAACGCGGTGAGCAGCCCAAGTTCCAGTGGCTCCGTTCATCTTGCCCAAGTATTCCGCGTCTTCAATTCGTGACAGCTGGCGAGAGAGGCGATATGCGAAAACTGCCAATTCCTTACCCATAGTGACCGGAGTTGCCGGTTGACCGTGGGTGCGCGCGAGCATGGGAACATCCGCACCATTTTGAGCCAATTCAAGAAGTCGCGAATACAGCGCCTGTGCGCGAGGCAACCACACTTGGCGAACGGCAGCTTGAACATTGAGGGCATAGGACAGGTTATTGATGTCCTCTGAGGTCGCAAAAATATGGACCAGCGGACGAAGCGAGGGAAGTACAGTGTCAGGTCCGAGAACATCGCGAGCTGCCTCAAGGCGATGATCAATGTAGTACTCGACTGCCTTCACATCGTGGCGGGTTACGGCTTCGATCTGGGCGAGTTCGGCAATGGAATCCGCGTTGAAATTCTGAGGAAGTGCACGCAGGTAGTCCAATTCGGCATCAGAAATTTCGGGTGCGTGAGCGATGACGCCCCGTCGCAGCAACTCAATCATCCACTCAATCTCGACAAAAATTCGGGTTCGATTGAGTGCAGCTTCTGAAAGGTACTGAGTCAGTTCTTGGGTTTGAGGGCGGTAGCGACCGTCCAGCGGAGAGAGCGCCTGACCAGTTGCTGCTAGGTCTGCGTATCCCATTTCGGGCGAAAACATGGATGCTTGCTGCGAAGTCATGTCTTAATCATCTCAGACCGAGAGCTCGCTGCCACGGGACCACGTTTTGAAACCTTGTATTCACGCACAGTCGTGACGGGTTATCGGTGTTTTCCACAGAAATTCTGATGCGTCTGAAGCGAGAAGAGCCTCTTCATACTCTGACACGTATGTGGATGTTTACGGTATGTCAGTCACTTCAGGTAATCGCAGACAATTGTGCGGATATTGCCGCAACAATGAATGAATTTTCTCTGTCGTCATGGACTGGAAACGGAAGTGAAGCTGCGCGCGCAGAAATTGATCAAATTGCAAAGGCATCGAATTCTTGGTCCGCACTCGCATCGCAGCTGAAAGAACTTGCGCAATTAGAAATGGCAAGTCTGGAGGGACAGTCATGAGCGATGAATCCGTGTCGTGGATGCTTGTCTCTTCTTCGCAGACGCGCATCGATACTGAGGCACTGGTGGATGATGTCCTCTCAATGAGGAAAATCAAAGATGCCTGTGATGAGCAGCTGGAAATGCTTGCTGGAATGATCCAAGACCTGAGGATTCACAAGTGCGGGGAGGCGGCCGACCACTTTTACTCACTTGGCGCGCACCTCAGTGAGCGGATGGATAGTTGCGCGAAAAAGCTTGCCTATGTTGCGCGGATCCACTCAGGTGCCGAGGCCGATGTCCGAGCCTACCAGCGCACCTGCGCCCGCTTAGACGGCGGGTTGGGAGTAAATATCTGGGGCGGTGGCTTAGTGCTCTCGCAAAAGATTGGAGGTTTTGGAAAGTACCTGAATCCAAACCTTCCCTTTCTCATGGCTCCTGTTGGATTGGTTCATGGAGGGGCGATTATTGCAGCCCACGGCTATTCCTTCGTTCATCAACCAAAAGATGCAGAGTTGGGTATCCGGACCCAGTATGACGTTGGTGAAGTGGCCAGAATGCTGAGCGGCACGAATTCGCATGAGAACGCAGAAGTGACGCGCGATGCCGCTGCCCAAGCATCAACTTTCTACGCGGCCATGGGCTGGTTAATGTTTGGCCGACACAGTGGGGTGCGGGTCTCAGCCCAGACACTTCCAACCACTCCGGGCGAAGGGACTCCGTTGAGTACTCGGGTATTGGAAGGTGTTGCTGATGGCGGAAAAGTACGCACATACTGCGGGCCTTTCGGTGTTGCCCTCTATGCGGCTCATAGCGTTATTGCCTACCCCAAACATGCGCCAACGGTTCAGCAGGCAGCCTTGGGAGTCACGCAAGGGAGTAATGGCGGAGCTCCACCTCGTGTCAGCACGCCGCTTCAGGCATCGTCAGCCCTTGAGAGGATTGGGGAATTGCGCTCAAGCGCGGATGAAGGCCAGATCGAAATCCTTCAGCATGTCACTACAGATGAACAGGGTCAGGAACGCCGTTCGTGGTCCGTCATGATCCGAGGAACGCAGAAATGGGGACCCGGTGAGGACAATCCTCAGGACATGCTGACGAACCTTCAGGCGGTTGGCCAATCTGACTCGGATCAGCTTCGTGCGGTGAAAACGGCCATGGATATGGCGGGAATTCGCAGTGATGAACCCGTTGAGTTCATAGGGCATTCACAAGGAGGAATCATCGCTGCTCAGCTGGCCTCCGAAAGCGATATTCGCGCACGCTACAGCGTGGCCTCGGTTCTCACAGCGGGATCTCCCGTCGCAGGCTTTCACCCAGATCCTGGTGTCCCCATGCTCAATATGGAAAATACACGCGATATCGTTCCTGCCCTTGATGGTGCGGCAAATACGAATCGGGGAAATGCGCTCACCTTGCATTTTGATAGCGAACACCTGGATGTGAAGCAGGGCAGTGATAATCCCATTGCCGCGCACGACATCGGGACCTATACGCAGGCGATCCGTGAATGCGAGCAGGTGAATCCGCAACAGAACCCCAATATTGGGGAAGTAATGCGCTGGGAAGAACAAAGAAGAACTCGGCTAGGTATCACCGATACGACGCAAACGCGTTCCTACATCTTTGATACCCGCCGAGTGACGTGATGTGTGCGAGGGAAGGATCAATCCTTCTTGGATGCTCCAGTCAGGCCTCCGAAAAGCGAAGAGACAACAGCGGTGATAATCGCGCCGATAATTGCCGCTCCAATCCCAGAGACAGAGAAAGGAAGACCCAAAGAGTGGGCAACTCCGCTTGCCACCATGAAACCAATGCCATTCGTCACCAGAGCAAAGAGTCCGAAAGTGAGGATGTACAGGGGGAAGGCAAGGATTGAAACCAAGGGGCGCACAATCGAATTCACAATGGTGAAGACCAAGGCGATCAGGCCCAGCATGATGACTGTTTCAGTCAGGGTTGTGCCCTGTGCGATGACGATTCCAGGAACAAGTTTGGCTGAGACCCACAGTCCTAGGCCCGTTCCGATAAGACGCAGAATAAAGTTCATGCGCTTAATTATCACCTATCGCTGAGCAAAGAACTATGCGACGATCGCCATAACAGCGCTAAACATCAAGACGCAGGCCAGATATTCGCCGATCCCAATGACCGCGGGGCGAAGCTTGATCCGTGACGAATTTTGTAATGCGGGAACAATGATCGCTCGCGCAGAAAGCAGAGTAAAAGCGATCAACGACCAGAGCGGAACCACGTGGGTCACAACGCCGACAAGGCCTGCCACGAGTGTCGCTAGGTGCCAGGCAATAGAGACTGCAAACATCCGCGTGTCCCCGGCGCCTCGGATTAACGATCTGACGTAGAGAGTGGCACCCAGCATATATGCCGCAATTGCCGCCGCCGCACACCAGAGTTTGAGTGGTGAGTAGTCTTCAGCAACAACCCACACTGACAGCGGATAGGTGCATGAACTGGCCAGAACGCTGGCAATGTGTGAGGGGAGTGAGCGTCGACGCTTTCTCCAGGCCTCGAATGTCGCAATTGCGCAGAAGATTGTTACGGGGATCAGGATTCGCGCGACAGGACGCGGGTGAAGAATGATGACCGGGACCCCGCATACGGCAGCGATTGCTGCCCAGGTCGCCATCGCCGGTAGGTAGGTTTTGCGGCGTTGAGGTGCAGCGGCCATGTATAGGGTGAGTGCGTGATAGCTGCAGTAGGCCGCTGTCCACGCGGCAAGTAAAAGGAACTGAATGGGCTGAGGTTTCAGGGTGCAGATTCCGACAGCGATGGGGAGGGCAGTCATTACCCATGCGCCGTGCTCGTTTGAGAGCCATCCTCGGCGAATAAGTGAGCGCATCCGTGATCCTCTTTGAGCCATGGGCAACAGTGTAGTGCCCCTATTCACTAAGGCAAACCTAAGAAAATCGCGAATTCTGTGCCGGCGCTCACCGACATCCCATTCACTGAGACATACTTTTTCTGAACTGGGCCAACAGCGCAATAGTTATAGGTATGTCAACAAACGATACTCGCGAAGAACATGCTCCGTCCTCGGTTGCTTCAAAGCCCGAGCTCTCTCAGGAAGACCGCTCTGCACGCATCGCGGTCACCGTATTCCCGCTCATTATTATTGCGGCATTCGCTCTTGGTCTGATTTTCCCGACCCATGCAGCAAAGCTTGCCTCGGGTGTGAATATTGGCCTGGGCATCATCATGTTCGGCATGGGCCTGACCCTGACCCTTCCCGACTTCGCACTTGTCGTGAAGCGCCCCCTGCCCGTCATTGTCGGTGTTATCGCGCAGTATGTGATCATGCCTGGAGTTGCTTTCCTTCTGACCAAGGCGCTCAACCTCGATCCGGCAATCGCAGCCGGCGTCATCCTGGTCGGGTGCGCCCCTGGTGGAACCGCCTCGAATGTCATCTCTTACTTGGCTAAGGGTGACGTTGCGCTTTCGGTGACCATGACCTCGATTTCCACCCTTCTGGCACCCCTCATGACCCCCCTTCTCACCAAGTGGCTGGCCGGTCAGTACATGCCTGTTGATGCAAAGAGCATGGCTCTCGCGATCGTCCAGATCGTTCTGATCCCTGTCATCGCAGGTATCGTCGTCCGTATGCTTGCTGGGCGCTATGTTGAAAAGATCCTCCCGGCACTTCCCTGGATCTCCGTCCTTGGCATCTCCTACGTGCTGGCAGCAGTCGTTGGTAAGTCCGCCGACAAGATCATGGAATCCGCGCTCATCGTCTTTATCGTGGTCATCCTCCACAACCTGCTCGGCTACTTCTTCGGATACTTCGCAGGCCGTATCTCAGGCGGCGATTACCGTGCAGCCCGTACGACCGCAATCGAAGTTGGTATGCAGAACTCGGGTCTGGCAGCCGGTTTGGCAACGAAGTACTTCAGCCCCGAGGCCGCGCTTCCCGGCGCAGTCTTCTCGGTGTGGCACAACCTCTCTGGTGCACTCTTAGCCATGTTCTTCCGCCGTTTCGGCAAGCAGGGCTGAACTAGCGCCGAGGGAAAACCCGATAGCGACAGAGTCTAACTTTCGCATCGGTATAGTACCGGCCTGAAACTTGTGGGGCGACGCAGCGACTATCGCATGCGTCGCCCCACCTGTATGTCTGGCGTGGTGCAGTAGGCTTCACGCCCACAAGAATTTTCGAATGCCCAGCAGCGCTGGAATGCCAAAGACGTTCCTAGTTGTGGTTCCCCGAACGAGGTGTGTGCGCACCTTCCGAAAATGCCTCGATAGTCACCCGAGGATCAAGCGGATGACCGGCGCGAGTTTCGGCGCGCAGGTGCGAAACGACGGCCTCGAGACTGCCGCAGGCATCGGCAACCGCCTTCTGACGCTGATAACCCACACCAATGCTGCGCATCGTTGAAATGAAATCCAACTCTTCTGCGCAATCAAGGTCCTCAGCAACAGGGCGCAATTTTTCAATCGTTTCATCCAACAGCTCGTCGATGTGACGCTCATTGCCGTGAATGTCTTCAATCAAAATGGCATCCATCCCGTAACGGGCTGCACGCCACTTGTTCTCAGCCAAGAACCACGGTGAGGTGGTTGGAAGTTCTTCGCCTCGATCCAGAGCACGCGAACCATATTCAACCAAGCAGTGAATAAGCGCGGCGATCGCTCCAATTTCAGCTGCATTGCTGGACGAATCGCAGACGCGCACCTCCAGCGTGCCAAGCCTGGGCGAGGGGCGAATATCCCAACGGATCTCATCAAAATTCGAAATGATGCCGGTGTGCATCATGTCGCGAGTGTAGTGTTCCAATTCCTCCCAGCGGGTAAACAGCTGAGGGACACCCGCCGTGGGAAGCTGTTGGAAAACCATCGCGCGATTGTCGCAGTAGCCCGTGTCCGTTCCCGCCCAATAGGGTGACGAGGCCGTCAGGGCTTGGATTCGCCCCAGCTGGGTGGAGAGGAAGGCAAGAAGAGGAAGAACTTTGGCGCGCTCCTCAATCCCAACGTGAACATGCGTGCCAAAAATCAGCATTTGGCGACCCCAGAACTGGGTGCGATTGACCAATTCGGCATAGCGTTTTGAGTCTGAAACTCGCTGGTGAGCAGGGTTGGCAAATGGGTGAGACCCTGCGCTTGTAAGGTCGACGCGAAGTGCCGATGTGATCGGCTCAAGCATCTCTAAGCCCTCATTGAGATCGGCAATGGCATCGCGGACACGAGTCTGTTTGCGCGAAACTAATTCCACCGTATTGCGCAGCATTTCACCGTGAACAAGCGTATTTCCCGGGTACTGGGCCGAGACCTGAGTGATGATTGCCTGCGCGCATTGGCGCAGATCTTCAGAATCGATATCGATGAGCTGGAGTTCCCACTCAACGCCAAGTGTTGAACGTTCAGATTGTGCGAACGAGATGGCCATAGCTCCCCTTGCTCAAGCTTGTTGGTAGCGGTGGATAAAGGATGCCAATAGGTCGTGGGCGGGTTGAGTATTCGCAGCGTCGCAGCGCGCTACTACTGCGGGCTTCTCTTCTGCAGGATAGTAGGTGTCACCATAGGTCTCAATGCGTAGGTGCATGCCATCTCGCGTAATTTCCGGGTGAAATTGCGTGCCGTAGATGTTCTTTCCCCAGCGGAGGATCTGGACGTGGCAACGAGTTCCGGTCGCCAGAAGTTCAGCTCCCTGTGGAATGGATCCAATTGCATCGGCGTGACCGGTGTAGGCGTGGAATTTCGGCGGAAGCTGACCGGTCAAGGGATCGGCAAGTCCGGCCTCGGTCAAGGAAATTTCAGGGGCCTGGAGATCTTCAGAGAAGCCCTCAACGATGGGTGCTCCCGAGGTTCGGGCCAGGGATTGCAAGCCAAAACAGATTCCGAAAGTTGGGAAATCGCGCTCCAAAAGGATGGAGGTCAAGGCATCGATGCGTTCTTCAACGCGCAGGTGTTCGGGGGTTTTCTGCTCATGAGGGTGCTCGAAACCAAAAGGAGAGCCGGTGATGATGACACCCGAATACTGGTCCAAGTCGATATCGCTGGCCGGATGAGGTGAAGCGGCATCAACCAATGGAAGCGGGTGAAGATCGCTATCACTGAGCTGACCGATTGCCTTCATCGACGCCAGCTCATCTCGCGCAAGAATACCGTCTGGTCGGCACACGGCCACCAGGAAGGGACGAGAAGAAGCGGGTCGAGAAGCGTTCATAAGGTCACGCTATCAGCCGTATCAAACAGATGCGCGTGAGGACGCAGAAGATGGGATTGTGTAACGGGTAGAAAAAACCCGCAGCACCAAACGATGCTGCGGGAATCACGTCGGGGTGGCGGGATTTGAACCCACGGCCTCTTCGTCCCGAACGAAGCGCGCTACCAAGCTGCGCCACACCCCGTGACCGTTTGAGTATAGCCGTCCAAAGCCGGTGCGCAAAATTTTGTACGCCAAGGTCTGGAGTATTGTCCGTTTCCAGTGTTCAGTCGTGAATTGTCAAGATCGAGGCCTCGGGGCGGGTGGCGATACGCACTCGAGCGTAAGGGGATGTACCCAAGCCCGCGGAAACGTGCAGCCATGCATTCTCGCTGGCACTGGTCTCCCATACGTGCAATCCCTTGCCAAACTCGCGGGGAAGATCGCAATTGGTGACCAGGGAGGTCACACCAGGGAGCCCAATCTGACCACCGTGAGTGTGGCCTGCAAGGATCACTTCTGCACCCAAGTGGGTCATTGAGTCGAGCACGCGCGTGTAGGGTGCGTGGGTCACACCCATGCGAATAGCTCCAGAGGATAGCCAACTTTGCGATAGCCCAGTGATGGAGTCACGGTTAATGTGCGGATCATCGACACCCAGCAGAGCAAGAGGAGCTGGTGCGTAGCTGAACTCGTCGACGTCGGTTGTGGTCTCCGTCTGGTAAGGCTCCACAAGTGCCGAAGAATTCGATAAATCCGCCCAACCCATCGTGCGCAGGTGCGCAGCAAGTTCGGTCCACGGCAGGTCTACCGAGCGCTCGACCTTTCCTGATTCACGAGGCCGAAGGTAGCGAGTCCAGCTCTTGGGTTTCGGCGAGTAGTAGTCGTTTGAACCAAAAACAAAAGCTCCAGGGAAATCAGAGAAAATTTCATGTGCCTGGATCACCATTTCCAGCGCATCAGGACTGCCGAAGTTATCTCCGGTAGAGATCACGTAGTCGAATTGCTCGGTATCGCGAATCTCTTGCAGGAAATCGAGAAGAAATTCTTGGCCTGCGAAAAGGTGTAGATCGGAGAAATGAAGGACCTTCGCCATTCGGTGATGACTGCGCAGCATGGGCGTTGACAGTGTCGAAAGCGGGACGTCGTAGTGGCGAAGGACAGGTCGACGCCGCTCGACACTTCCCCAAGCCAGAGCCGCGGTACCGCCCAGAGCAAGGGCGACTGCGCCTCGGAATGCGTGCTTGACGAGCTGATGTGAAGTCATTTCTTACTCATCCCCATCGTCATCATCATCGTTGTCTCCGGGTTGTTGCTGGCCCTGCGGATTTTGTTGCGGGGCAGGAGCTGCACTGGGAGTCGGAGCTTGAGTTTGGCGAGGTGCGGCCTGTGGGGTTCCGATATTCGCATTGGGCATGGGCTGGTTGGGTGTTCCCTCCAGAGCTGTGCTCATATATGGCGCCCAAATGTTTTGACCAACGAAGGTTTCACCGAAGATTTGCGAGTAGTAGCGTCCGTTAATGCGAACGTTTTGAACCGGGGTCGTCGAGGCGTTGCCGTGACCAACCCACGCCGCGGTGGTGAGCTCGGCGGTCGATCCGGTCAGCCACGTGTTTGCTGAGTAGTCGGTTGTACCAGACTTAGCGGCGAATTGGCGACCGCCCGACAAGCGCGTAGCCGTGTAGTACTGGCTTGCCGACTTCGTCAGGGTTGTTGCAACCTTTTGGGCGACCTGCGAATCGATGACCTGCTTGCAGTTCGCAGAACCTTCCTTAAGAACGTTCTCTTGGCGGTCAGTGACCTTGGCGATCGAGTAGGGTTGGCACATCTTGCCGTCATTGACGAAGGTTGCGAAAGCGCGTGCCATGTTCAGCGGTGAAGCAGAACTAGAACCCAGAATGTTACCGGGCACAGCCAAGATTGGTTCACCGTTTCCGTCATCAATACCCATATCCGCCGCTACCTGGAAGATATTGCAGAAGTTGAGCTTGGAGGACATGTTGACGAAGGAGTGGTTCACCGAAAGGCCTGTTGCGCCGATGACATTGAAAGCACCGTCCTTGCCCGCCAAGTCGACGACGTTCCAGTTTTCAGTGTGGATCGGAGCGCCATCACACTTGAAGGAACCGTTGGGGAAGTTGGTTCGCCCGTCAATGGTTTCATAACCCGAGCGGCCTTCCTTGTACCATTCGGCCAAGACAAAGACCTTGAAGGTTGATCCGACCTGGAAGGAACCATCAGCCGCATAGTTCGACATCGTTTCGTCTTCACCCACGCCGTAGACAGTATTTTGGGCCATGGCGACAACTTCGCCTGTCTGGGGGACCAGAGAGACCAAGGCATCGTCCAAACCAGAAGCATCGTTGGGTGGAATGGTCTTCGTCAAAGATTCATAGGCCGCGTGCTGCTTCTTCGGATCCAGAGTTGTTCGGATGGTCAGGCCACCGGTCTTAAGAAGACGCTCACGCTCAATAGAGGTCTTACCAAATGCGCTATCGGCAAGGAACTGGCGCACTGCATAGGAACAGAAGTAGGCATTTTCATCGCCAGCACCGGAACAACCCTCTCGAATCTGAGTGGGGTGAAGCATGTCGCTCACGTTCACGGCCTTTGCTTCGGCTTCTTCGGCCTCGGTAATGACGCCCTGGTCAGCCATGACGGAAAGGACGATATTACGGCGCTCCTGCGCGGCCTCGGGGTGCTGAAGGGGGTTGTACTGAACCGGGGACTGGACGAGGCCGGCTAGGAGTGCGGCTTCGCCGATCGTCAGTTCGTTGGCGGACTTGGAGAAGTAGAGCCGAGAGGCAGCCTCAACGCCATAAGTGATGGGACCGAAAGGCGCGATATTCAAGTAGCCAGTGAGGATCTGGTCCTTATCCATTTGCTTTTCGACGGCAAGCGCGTACTTGATTTCGCGAAGTTTACGTTCGGTGGTTTGCTCGGTTGCGGCTTCGACCTGGTCGGCATCGCCTTCCATGTAACCCTTTTCGGCTAAGGCGTTACGGATGTATTGCTGGGTAATGGTCGATGCGCCCTGCTTCCCGCCGTCATCACCGAGGTTATTGACCATTGCGCGGGCAATACCTGTGGGGTCGACACCGTGGTGTTCGAAGAAGCGTCGGTCTTCAATGGCGACGATTGCCTTCTTCATAATGGGCGCAATTTTGTCCGAGGGGATAACAATGCGCTGCTTATCGTAGAAACGGGCAATCACTTGGCCGTTCGTATCGAGCATGGTGGACTCGGTCGCTGGAGAGACAACCTGGATGTCGGTGGGGATCTCGTCGAAGATCTCCATCCCTGCTTTCGCCGTGATTGCACCGGTTCCGACGGCCGGCACTAAGACGCCAGCGCTGACCACACCAACCAGTGTTGATGCTGCCAAGAATGACAGCAAGAGCGCCACCAGCTGTGCAGGTCGAACAAAGCGTGTATGCGACTGAGCCATAGGTACAGGATACGTGTAGAGGCCTCGGAAAGTGAGAGGAAGAGGTGGATTAGGTCAACGTTCGGTCTCTTTGCCACATTATGGACCAAAGCCGTCCTAATTTCCCTTATGAAAATTTCATGTGTACTCTCTGAGGAAGAGGTCAATGTTGACCACATGGAGAGGGTGGAGTTTCACATGATTGATAACCACGATTGGGTTGAGTATGCCCTGTGTGCCGAAGATGAACCCGACTCCCTGTTTGTGCAGGGCGCAGCTCAGCGTCAAGTTCGTATGCGCTGCATGGAATGCCCCGTGCGCCTCGAATGCCTTGCAGATGCCTTGCAATCACAGATGTCCTACGGGGTGTGGGGAGGTCTTACCGAACGCGAACGCCGTGTGATTTTGCGCGTTTATCCAGAGAAGACTGACTGGAGTGAGTGGCTCATGCATTCTCGAGATCCTCTGGCGGTTGAGTTGCGCAAACCGCGAGTTCCCCAAAGTTTGTCGATGAAACATCTTCGTACAAATGCCAAGGCATTACGTGAGGCATCACTTTCTGTTGCTGCGCGTGGCTAATCGCCGTGAGTGCCGTAGGATGGCGCTATGACTACATGGGAATATGCAACAATTCCGCTTTTGACCCACGCAACGAAGGCAATCCTCGATCAGTGGGGAGCCGATGGCTGGGAGCTCGTCCAAGTTGTTCCAGGACCGACTGGTTCAGATAGCTTGGTCGCATATCTGAAGCGTCCGAAGCAAGACTGATACTGCGGATAATTCTTCGCAATAAACTATCGGGGCCGAGCAGGTGAAAAACCTGCTCGGCCCCGAAGGCATTGGGTTAAAGATTAGCGTGCGCGGCGTGCCAGACGATCGACGTCAAGCAGCGTAACCGCACGACCTTCCAGACGGATCCAACCGCGCGAAACGAAATCCGCCAAGGACTTGTTGACAGTTTCACGTGAAGCGCCGACCAGCTGAGCCAGTTCTTCCTGAGTGAGGTCGTGAGGAACGTGGATGCCCTTATCGGTTGCCGTACCAAAACGATCTGCAAGATCAAGCAGTGCTTTAGCAACGCGGCCGGGGACGTCGGAGAAGACCAGATCGGAAAGCGACTCGTTCGTACGACGCAGGCGCTGGGCCAGTGCGCGGAGCATGTGCTTGGCCAGAGTCGGGTTCGCTTCGACGATCTCCATGAGGTCGCTGTGCAGCAGGTGCAGCAGGGTTGCGGGAGATACGGCGGTTGCGGTGGTCGAGCGCGGGCCCGGATCAAAGAGCGTCAGTTCACCAAGGATTTCGCCGGGTCCAAGGACTGCAAGCAGGGACTCGCGGCCGTCATTCGAGGTGTGGCCCAGCTTCACTTTGCCTTCGGTCACGATGTACAGACGGTCACCGAGATCGCCTTCTTCGAAGAGGGTTTCGCCGCGTCGCAGTGTTGTCTGACCCATCTTCTGCTGCAGCGATGCCTGTTGCGCCTCATCGAGTCCACTGAAGAGCGGGACTTGGTTGATGAAGTTTGCATCTCCATACATAAAGCCGGAACTCCGTTCTATTCGCGAGCGCCGCTAGCATGCGCCGCCGACTACTGAGCTGTCCTAATCATGTAAGACGGCAGCCCAGCACAAAAGAGCCACCGTGTGATAGTCGTAACTATTATGCACGGTGAACGGTCTAAATCACATATTTGCACACGGTTTGCGCAAATTCGTTTCTTTAGAGTTGACTCTCCGCTGTAAAGTCAGCAGATTCTTTAACGAAAGGAAGGATCGCCTGGATCAGAGCCTGGGGGTTTTCTTCCTGTGGGAAATGGCCACATTCGCCAATTGCACGCATGGTGAATTCGCCGCTGGTCGCTTGGACATCATCAGCAAAATCAACGTGCGACCATAAACCGTCATCGCGCGCCTGAATCGAAAGCACGGGTACCGTCACGCTCCGCGTTAGAACATTCTTGGAGCTAAATGAGGGTCTGAAGGTTGCTCGCAATGACTCCCATGCGGAGCGAACCGCGATGTGACGCGAAAGTGCCTCGCGGTAGACTTCCGCATTCTCTAGCATTTCCTCGCGGTTAAAAGGCGCGGCCCACTGAGAGATTGAACGGTCGATCCACGCTGAGCGCGAGGAGAAGAAGGTAACGCGAGGACGGCGTGATAGCAGGGTTGAGAACCAGCGGCCTCGGCCTCGGGAAGAAAGACCACGCAGGAAGTGCAGGCCCAGCGGATGAGGGGCACACACCGGCACAATTGCCTGCAAGCCCGCGGGTTTAAGCGCGCCGAGCATCCACGCGACCACGCCGCCCATACCGTTGCCGACAACCGTGTAGGAAGAAATTCCCAGTGTCGAGGCCACGCCTGCGACGTCCGTCGCCAGCTGGGTGAGCTCGACTTCTCCCGGAGCAAGATCGGAGGTACCAAAGCCTCGAAGATCCATTGCGATGGTGCGGATACCGGCCTGTGTGAAGGCGGGAATAACCTCCCGCCACGTCCACCAGGTCATCGGGAATGAGTGAAGGAGGATAACCGCAAAAGAGGCATCCTCTGGTCCCGCGTCGGCGACGTGGAAGGACGCTCCCGAGGCTGAGATCCTACGGTGAACCCAGGGCCCGGGAGCCTCCAATACCGCGCGTGAAACCTCGGGTTTCACCGCAGACCAGCTGCCTTTTCGGCGCGACGACGTTCACGGGCGGTGAAGTGCGCACCTGCGGGATTAACGCGCTCGACCTGCTCGCGCATCGCCTCTTCATTGCGTCCGCGGCGACGAACCGAATGTGAAAGAGATGCGATGCCAAGCAGTGCAATTCCAAGGAAGAGTAGACGTCCGGAGTATCCGGATGCTTGGAGGTGGTGTGCAAGATTCGCGCCCAAGGCACTGGAATTCTGCAGGAAGTGCAGAGCAGAAACCGTGTGTGCAGAGGTAAATCCGGGGGCGAAAACCCAGGGGAGGCCGGCTGCGAAGAAGCAGAGACCGCCGATCCATGCACCCAGCGAGGAACGCTTGAATGCTTCAAATAGTGCGATAACTGCGACGAATGCGATGGCGACTTCGGTGATAGCAAGCCAGTTGATCACACCGGTTGCTGCGGGATTTCCCTCGGGAAGTGTCATGCGAGCGCCGGCATCGGCAATGAGGTACCAGGTGATAGGCAGAGCAAAGATGCCCAGGGCCAATGAGCTCCAGTGCGCAGCCGCGCGAGAAGGCATTTCAGGAACGACGGTTGCGCCCTCGAAAAGGGCATCGTCGAGGCTCTCGGGAGTCTCTTGAGGAACGGTACGTTCGCCGCTGTCTTCACGAGGCTTCCACGAAGCTTCGGTCGTTGCGCTTTCCGCTGCCGGAGCAATGAATGCACGCCTACGAACCTGGGTGCTTTCAACCTCGTCCTCGGGTTCCTCGGTGGTTTCGGCCTGAGTAGGTGTACGGCGCGAGAGGGCGTCGGGAACCTCGGTCACCGAAGGAGAGTCCTCAGGCTCTTCTTCCGCGGATTCGGAAGTAGCCGGGATCGTTGTGGTGTGTGCGGAGTCGGCAGCTTCCTCAGATTCTTCGGACTCAGATTCTTCGGGGGATGCATCCTTGGACTCTGCGTTGTCCTCAGTAGTTTCCTCAGTCTTTTCCGAGGCCGGCTCAGCATCGACGTCGTCGTGGGAGGTGTGCTCAGACTCAGTCACGGTGTTCTCAGCGTGCTCGGAGTCCTGGCTATCGTCGTGCGAAGTTTCTTCGCTCGAAACTTCGTCTGAGGAGGATTCCTCGGGCTGCGCATCCTGCTGTTCCTGGGCTGACTCGGGCTCGGCCTCGGAATGCTCAGAGGTCGAACGCTGTGCAAGAGCATCGTCCACGGATGTCGGGGTGACACCCATGTGGACGGGTTCAACCTGACTGGTTTCGGTAACTGATGCGCCACCGATGATGTCCTCGGTTGCAGATGCCTCACCGGGAAGGGTGACTTCTTCACCGGTCAGTGGTGTTGCCTCACCGGTAGGGGTGTGAGCGGTTTCTTCCGTCACCTTGTCAACGTCTTCCTTGTGTTCCTGATCAGACATGAGACCTCCTCTTCTCGTGCTGACGATAACGAGAAAACGAATATTTTTGGGGATTACCCGCCGAGAAGCGCTGGATTATGCGACTTGGTCAGAGCTTGATGCGTCGTTGGGAGCGTAGCGGCGAGCCCAGTAAATTCCCAAGGTCGAGGCAGCAAGGATCATTCCGTAGGCGGAAATAGTCGATGCAGACATCAGAATCTGAGTTCCCATTGATTTTCCGGGGGTCACGACGGCACCGGTGAGGCTTGTTCCGACGGGAATCAGAAGGAAGGCGGGGATGATGTACATCCATGCGACAACCTGAGGGCCGATCATTGACCAGCGCGAAACAAGCGCGATCAGTCCTAACATGACGGCAACTGCGATGCCCTCCGATGTGTGCATGGGGGTCTGTGCAATGACTGCGTGGAGTCCGCTGGCAGCCATTGGAAGAGAATCGGCAGGAGCGCAGCGAACGAGAAGGACGACGGCAATAATTCCCAGTGGAAGTGAAGCCACTGCAACTGCGATTCGCTCACCCTGGTGGCGCTGAAAGGACACAAGCTGATCGGAATCCGGGCTGTTTTCGCGTGCTCGGTGAGTGAGAGCCAAAGCAACTCCACCACCAAAAAGGATCGCAGCTACGCATATGGGGTAGAGATTCCAGGTCTGTGCGGCCGAAATATCGTTGGTTGAAAGGTTTGAGGCCACAAGGAAATGGACTCGAAGGTAGCCAAAGGTCTGCAAGAAACCAATGACAAGTGCCCATGCGGCAGCAATGAACATGCCAATGGAATTGCGTTCACAGTTGATAGAAATCATGGCCAGAAGAATGGCCGAAAAAGCCATGCCGATCATGCCCTCGACCGAGGCCAAAGGAACACCAATCGCAGCTCGCGCCTGAAGATCCGCGAGCGACATTCCCATGAGGATCAGGGCAAGGGGCGCAAAGATGACAGCGAAGATTGCTGGACGCAGGATGGCGCCGACCGGGATGGACAATCTGGACATATATCAAGTATGCCGGTACTAGCTGGGAATTGAGCGGCGTGCCCAATAGCCGATGCCTATTCCTCCTGCCAAAGCGACGGGAATCATTGCGCGGGCAAGGCGGGCGCGCTTTCGACCCCGGATTCGCACTGTTCGCGTAAAGGACAGAATCGGCCATTCACGCTCGCGTGCAACCGCCGCAAGCGCGCGATCAGGGTTCACTGCCCTGGGGTTTCCCACTAATTCGAGCATCGGCAGGTCAGAGATGGAATCGCTGTACGCAAAGGATTCATTTAAGTCCCAGCCGCGCTCGCGGGCCAAAGCTGCGCAGGCCTCGGCTTTGCCTTCCCCGTGGTTGAAGTGGGTAATGGTGCCATCGGCCAAGCCGTCCTGACCTTGCCCGACGATCGTGGATAAAGCATCGGGGATCGAAAGCAGGTGCGCGATGGGGCGAACGATCTCTAGCGGTGAGGCAGATGCGATAACAACGTGGTGGCCCAAGAGTCGGTGGTGATCGATCAGTGCCAATGCTTCCCTGTAACACAGAGGTGCAATCGTTGAATTTGTGACGTTATTGACGATTTTTTCAACATACTGTGGGTCCCAGCCGCGAGTGAGCTCCCCCAAGGCATGCATCATCGAGCGCATTCGTTCATCGTCAGCACCCGTGAATAGGTAGGGAAGTTGGACGAGGGTTGCCCGCAGGGAATCCCAGCGGCTCATGACTCCCGCGTGAACCAGCGGGCTGCTCAGTGCCATTGCCGAGGCCGTGGCCAAGATGGTCTTGTCAAGATCGAAAAAGGCCGCGATTTGGGAATCACCTTCTAGGCGTTGGTTAGCGCCGGGCAGGGTTGGCTTTGGAATTTCTGTGTTGTCATTGAGGATGCTCATCGTTGACACCTTGGCTTGATGCGGAAACAGCAGTGTTATCCACAGGGACGGGATTGACTCTAGTTTTCCACAGATTCTGCGCTGGCGGTGGTACCCCGCGGAAAGAAAATTCACGCTTGCACCATGAAGAGCGAAGGCTACGTTGCATTTTGGGCACTTTCGCAAGGTGCCGAGCAATCATTGCGTGCGGTCTGTGCTCTGCTGGGGATCAATATTCGCGAGTGTCATCCAAAAGAATGTGAGCACAAAGAATTCCGTGTTGAGGAAGTGATCTGCGCTGTCCTTGGTAGGAGCGAAGATCGGCTTGAATGGGAGCACTGTGGAATCCACGTGTTGGTGATTGGCGATACGCTGCGTCTTCCAGGTTGCGAGAAGGCGATGGGGCAGCTCATCCTTGCCGATCATGCGCGTTGGCAGGCTGCGGTAACGCCGCATTCTTCCCACCTTTGCGTGGGAATCGCAGGTTGGAGCGGGGGAGTAGGGGTCTCTGCTCTTGCCTGGGATCTGTGCGCGGACACGGGAAGCGTTTTAGTCAATTGCTCGGGACCCGGACCTGCACGAGGCCGTGAAGGACACATCCCTGTTCCCGAGGATGGGCAGGTGGCTTGGTCGCGCTTGAGCAGAGGCGAGCGTTATTTCCTTCCCTCGATCGCGAATAGTCTTCCCTGCGCTCAGGGAGTGTCTTTTGTCGGCGGAGATTCACGCGGCTATGCAGATTCTGATGACTCGCGACTCCCGGGGCTTCTTGCCGCTCTGCGTGAAACTCGCAGTGTGGTGTGTGATCTGGGGAAATGGGGAGCGAGGTGCGAACAGACCGCAAGGAATTTTGATGCGCTCATTCTTATAGGTCTTGGAGATGCTGTTGGAGCCGCGCGTCTGTGTGCTCTCAGTGCATCATTTCCGTTTCCGTGTCGAAGTTTTCTCTTAATCGCGCCACCTCCACGTGGTGGATTCTTTTCACGAACTCCACTGAGCGGACAAATCTCGTCGACTCAAATCTCTCAAATTACCCACACCGAAGGAATGGGTGTGCACCCAGTGGGAATGAGGCCTCGGCAGGGGCGGAAAGGCAGACGTGCCCGCTTGCGACTGTGGGAACAGATTGTGGAGCGCACGCAATGAGCCTGATCGACGATTGCCTTGTAGTTGCGCATTCGGGAAAGGAGGACGACCAAGCCGCGATACCTATCAAGCCTGTTGGGATAGGAATCGATGAGCTTGGTACGCATTTGGAAGAACTCGAAGCTCGCTTTAATGGCTTGGGAAAGACCTTGGCTCCCTTGATTCACCTTCCCGGAATTACAGATATTTTGGTGAATTCCACGCAGGTGTGGGCCGATTGCGGGCAGGGTGTTCAGCCGGCTGGATGCTCTTTTGATAGTGAAGAAGAAGTACGTGAACTAGCCGTCACAATGGCAGGAATCTGCGGAAAGCGTTTAGACGATGCGGCTCCAATTGTTGATGGAGTCTTACCTATGGGGATTCGTCTGCACGCGGTTATCCCACCACTTTCTGGTGGGGGAACTCTGATTTCTCTGAGGATTCCAGCCAGAAATGGGCTCAGCATTGAGCAGATGCGTGAGATGGGAAGTATTGACAACACCTCGTATCAGGTGTTGATGCGTGCCCTTGATATGCGCTGCAACATCCTCATTTCTGGTGCGACGGGGAGTGGAAAAACCACTCTGCTTGCTGCACTTTTGGGCACTTTGCCCCACAGTCAGAGGCTGATCTGCATCGAAGAAATGAGCGAGCTAAATCCTCAACATCCCCATGCCGTTCACCTTCAAGCCAGACAGGCTAATGCTCAGGGGCGCGGGGAAGTGACTCTTTCGGAACTGGTCCGAGCTGCCATGCGAATGAGGCCGGACCGCATCGTTTTAGGGGAATGTAGAGGTATCGAAGTTCGTGACATTATGACGGCCTTGAATACCGGGCACCGCGGAAGTTTTGCCACGATTCACGCGAATACCCCCGCAGAAGTTCCCGCCCGACTTGCTGCGCTTGGAGCGCTCGCGGGAATGGATGCGCGGGCGACGGATCTGCAGGCAAAGGCGGCATTTCAGATAGTTGTCCATGTGGAGCGTGTCGCTCATGGTCCAAAGCGTGGCACCCGACAACTGACACAGATTGGGATTTTTGGGATGGAAGATGGGGTACTTGCGTGCACCTGTGCCTATCGATGTGATTGCCGAGGCCGTGGGAAACCCGGACCCGCGTGGGAAGGACTGCGCGCATTGCTCACTGAGGACCCCTGATGCGCGACAGGATATTTCGCCGTGTTCTGATGTGGGATCCGCATCCATTGACGCTTGGGCAGCATCGTTTCTGGTCGAATCTGCAACGCGTGCAGACTCTATCGTGGAGGGTAAGTACTTCATATTCCGGGATTAGTGAAGCGGCTCAATCCCTGCGAAAAGTCAGTGCTTTGGTTCGTGCCGGGTTGCCCGCGCGTGATGCATGGCTACAAGTGGGTGAAGGAGAAGAAGGACTGCCCTATGGGGTTGCCTCCAATGTTCTCAAACAGGCTGGAGAGCATGCGCGTATGGTTACTGCAGCCTGCGCCGTTTCCTACGAATTAGGTGCTCCTTTGTCAGCAGTTTTGGATGCTTTGGCACAAAACTTCGATGATATTGAGAGCATTCAAAAGGCGCGGCGAGTTGCTGGGGCAGGTCCCGCCCTATCCGCAAAGATCCTCAACTTACTGCCACTGCTGGCACTGCTCGCGGTATTCATCATGGGGATTAACCCATTTCCTGTGCTTGTTGACGGGGGAGTGGGCTCGCTGTGTGCAGTAGTCGGATTGTCATTTTTGGGAGCGGGTCGATGGGTCTCACTTCGTCTGATACGCCGATCGTCACGTCAATGGGAGGAGAGCGCTCAGGAAGATATCGCAATCATCTCTGAGCTGGTAATCGCTGCATTGGATTCAGGAGTCTCCATTCCTCGAGCTTTGGAGTGCATTGGACGTTCAGCGGAAATTGAAGAGCTGGTAAGAGTCGCCAGTTGTTTGACTCTTGGTGTGAGATGGAATCGCGCCTGGGAGGGATGCAGTGAGGGGATAACAAGGATTGGCGAGGTGCTACGAGAAGCATGGGCGCGTGGGGCATCAGTTGATCATCAGCTGCATGCCTTAGCTGAAGCGAGCAGAGATCAAAGACTGACCGATGCACGTGCTGGAGCAGAGGAATTGGGAGTGAAATTGGTTGTGCCCTTGGGGCTACTAATGTTGCCAGCCTTTATCTTCCTAGGGGTTGCCCCGGTACTTCTGACAATGGCTCGAAATAGCTTCTAAGAAATCCCGCGAATGCTATCCACAGTTTCTGTGTGTCGACGATTCATCCACAATTTTCGAGGCTGCAGAGATTTATAAAAGCTTCTTGGCGCACTCTCAAGACATGGGAACGAAGAGAAAGGAAAGGCCCATGTTGACGGAAGAAACACTTCACGACGATCGTGATCTCAAGAGCGAAATGATGACAGATCCGGAGGAAGGATCAACAACGGTCGAATATGCGATTGGGGCATTGGCGACAGCAGGATTCGCCGGCTTGCTCTTGGTGGTTTTAAAGTCCGGTGTCGTGCAATCTGCCCTCGAACAGCTCATTAGCTCTGCATTGAGCATTTCATGAAACTGAGGTGTGGCCGCTCAATGCCGTCATCCGAAAAGTATTCGGATGACGGCATGGTCAGCGTTGAAATTGCTCTGGGGACCTTCTCGATAGTCATCATGATTGCACTTGTCCTCTCAGTCTTCGCTGCTGCCATGACCACCCAGAATTTGTGTACTGCACTTTCGGCTGGCATCCGCGAAAGCGCTCGCGGAGGGAACGGGCAGGAAACTGCGCACGTGATGTCCGCTCGGATATCAGGGGCTCACTTTGAGTTCTCCGCAGACGAAAGGTGGGTCTACGGCAAAGCGCAAGCTCCCTATAGAGGCCCCGCGGGAATGATCGGCTTGAACGCGCAGTGCAGGTATCAGATGTTGCGCGAAAGCACTGTGGTTGGTGGTGATTGAGGATGAGTAAGAAGAAGGGCTCGGATGAAGGCTCCGGGACAGTCATGGTGGTTGGAGTTTTGGCTGCGCTAGCCGTTCTTGCCTGCAGTGCACTGGCGTACATTGCAATTCTTGCGGCGGGAAATCGAGCCCAGAATATTGCGGATCTCAGCGCCTTAGCGGGAGCAGATGTTTCTGCAACGGCTCAGTGGGAATCGGTTGAGGAAAAAGCCTGTCGTGCAGCAAATGAGGTTGCTCAAGAAAATGGAGCAATGCTGAGCGCATGTCATTGCGAAAGCGTCGACACGATCGTCACGGTGCGTGTGAGCAGTGGGTGGGGATGGAATGTCTTTCGCTCGGCTCGAGCGGGAGTTGATGGTGAAAGTGCTGTAGATGCACTTGAGGGGCCTGCCCCCCGGCTGGCCCCTCAAGCATCCCATCAACACAGTGCGAGTTTCCCGAAAAGTCTTTCGGTGTGGCATCCCCACTTAAGTGGGGTCCAACTCTCGATGACTTAAATATAGGAAGTCATACTGTGTGGATACTATTTTGTATCTGGAAGTTTTCTGGGAATTTCTTCGAAAGGCGAATGCTCGACGAGGAAGCCTAAAAGGAACTCTGCACCGGACTTTGAGAGCGGTTCATTCCCGTTTCCGCACTTTGGAGACTGGACGCACCGGGGGCATCCATCGTGGCATTGGCACTCAGAAACAGCCTGATAAGTGCGCTCCATCCACTCACGTGCGTGGGCAAAACCGTAATGCGCATAACCCGCTCCACCCGGATAAGCATCGTGAACAAAAACAGTTGGCAAATCGGTATCCGTGTGGAGGTTTGTCGAAAGCCCGCCTAAATCCCAACGGTCGCAATTTGCCAGTAGGGGAAGAAGTGCGATCGAGGCATGCTCTGCTGCGTGGAGCGATCCTAGGACATCGCCTTTATCGATCCCGATCGCTGCCATTGTCGCTGGAGTCAAGGTGTACCAGCAGGCCTGGGTGCGTAAAGTGCGTTCGGGCATATCGAGCTGGGTATTTGAGATGTATTCCAGACCTGGAAGTCGAAGAAGGTCGAAATCGGTGACCTGACGGGTGACATCGACAGTCCCTCGATACCAGTGAACAAGAGAATCTGGGCTGACCCATTCCTCATCAACACTGATAACCCGCAATGAGGTCGCATCTTGAGCCCTGGTCCTGAGCGGTGTGCGAACTTCTTCGACATAGGCGATACGTGCGGGGCCTTCTTCGAGAGAGAGGACGTGGAAGGTTCGTCCCTGATGTACGTAGATCGCATCGGGAAACACCTGCGAATCCGCGGAATCTTGGGGGACAGAACCGATGATGCTTCCACTTCGAGTGTCGACAATTTGAACGTCGCCACCACTGCCGCGGATCTGGATTTTCTCCCATGGGCCATCAGAAGAGCTGATATTCCATCTCCAGCCTCCACTTCGATGGAGCAGTAGCCCTTCCTGTCCGAGCTCGGCTAAAAGAGCGGGAGCTCCACTTCCGAAGACCGCAACCGCCTCGTCCTCAGCAAGGGGCAGTTCGGCCGCAGCTGCGCATAGGTGGTCGCGCAAAACCCAGGGGTTTTGAGGATCTAATACCGCTGCCTCGACGGGGGAAAAAATTTCATCGCTGTGATGAACAAGGAAAGAATCAAGGGGGTTGTCACCAGCAATAAGAACAGAAATACCATCTGCCCCAGCACGTCCGGAGCGCCCAACCTGTTGCCAAAATGATGCGCGAGTCCCAGGCCACCCCGCCGTGATGGTGACATCAAGCCCAGAGATGTCGATACCCATTTCTAGGGCAGAGGTCGTTGCAAGTGCTCGTAATCGACCCGAACGCAGTGCAGATTCTAAGGTGCGTCGTTCTTCGGGAAGGAAGCCTCCTCTATACGCAGCGACGGTCGAGGCTAATTCTGGAACGTCGCGGAGTTTGTCGCGGGTTTGGGCGGCGACGGCCTCGGCACCACCGCGTGAGCGAACAAAGGTTAGCAGGCGAGCGTCGGCGCGAATGAGCTCTGCACACAGAAGCGAAGCCTCTGTTTGGGCGGAAAGGCGCTGAGTTGGAGCTTCAAGAACCGTTTCTTCGCCGGCTTCGGCAGCGCGAAGAGCAGAAAGGAAGGCATCAATTGATACATCCTCTTCACGCGGAACCTCGCGGCCCTCCCACATAAAGATGTGGTGAGTTCCGCGCCCGGAAGTATCGTCCGTGATCGCATCGATGTTCTCGCGGCCAATCATTGTCTGAGCAACGGATTGTGGATCGGCCAAAGTCGCAGACATCATGATGACCTGGACATCTGCACCAAGGTGGCGCGCGATTCTTAGAAGTCGGCGTAAAACCAGAGAAATATGGCTACCGCTGACTCCTCGCCACTGGTGCATTTCGTCAACAATCACGTAGCGCAGCGATGCCAAGAAACGAGTCCAGCGCTCATGACGGGGGAGCATGACGTAGTGCAGGTAGTCCGGGTTCGTCAGGACGATATCGGCGTTTGCGCGAGCCCATTCCTTGGCTTCGCGGGGAGTGTCCCCATCGGCAAGTGCAAGGGCGACGTCATGTTCGAGGCCGTCAACAAGACGGTTCAGCGAATGAAGTTGGTCTGCTGCAAGCGCTTTGGTTGGTGAGAGGTAAAGGCAGCTTGGACGCCGATGAATATCGGAGATTCTGTTTGAGTCATCGGCTTGAACCAGGTCTGAAAGAATCGGTGTCCATGCGACCAGAGACTTGCCCGAACCCGTGCCGGTCGCAATGACAACATCGTGTCCGGAATGGATCGCCTCAAGGGCTTGCGCCTGGTGAAGCCACGGTTCATCAACTCCGCTGTGGCGCCACGTAGATACGACAGGGGTGGGAATCCACTTAGGCCACGGTGAAGTGAGCGCGTCTTGCGCAGGAAGGCAGCGGTAATCGACGAACTGCCCCTGTGTGCCTCGGGAACGGATGATCTCGAGCAGGTCCTCAGAGCGTGAATCCATCAGAGCCCGAAAGCGGCACCACTATGAGCGGAGCGTTCCTCGGCCTCGGTATCAGTGGAGGTGGGGCTACCAGGCTGAGGATGCGCGAAGGACTCAGCGGGGGCCGAGGCTTCGGGCGAAGCAGAATAGGGAGTCGCCTCCGGAGCGACCCAACCCAAGGTCTGGGTTGCAGCCTCTTGCATGTAGCGGATTGCGTCAATTCCGGTTGAAATGCCAGCGCCCAAGTGGTCGGTGAGCTGCTGGTCCGATAGGCCGGCAGAAGTGTCAACGGCGAAATCGGCACACACCTGAAGAGAGCCGGCAGGATCTAGCATCCAATAAACCGTTGGGAAATACTTCTCGCGGTTCCATGAATCAGCTGCGGCGAAAAGTGGATGGCCGGCCTTTTCGGCCTCGAAGTCGGTATCCCAGACCGCGCGAATCGACAGGAAGCGCTCGGAAGAATCCATGCTGAGTAGGAAAGGTACCCCGTCGAAAACGGCGCCAGCAGCGCGGTTTTCCGCCAAAACATCAGCTTGGAACTGCAGCTCAGAAAGCGTGCGCATTAAGCGATCGAAAGTCACTTTGTACGGCGTGATCGAATCCTTGGGTACGGGATAGGGTCCCGGAAGCGTGCTCATGATCGATCTCCCTGGTGGAGCGAGATAGTGTTCGCCTCGCTAGATGACTCTTGATCCGAATCTTTATCAGTCCACGTGACGAATTCGGGAAGGGTTTCTTCAAGATCAGAGAAGAATCCCATGATCATCGACATTGAAGTTTCGAAGAAGGTATCGAGCTGGGCTTCCGAAAGACCGTTTGTCGCAACGATGTCGCATTCGGCGATCAGCCCGTAGCGTCGGCCATCTTCGAAAGGAGCCAAGTACGCCTTCGGGCCTGTACGCGTTGCATTGCAGCGCCGAACTTCTTCCATGAGCGACGCAAATTCGGTGTCATCGTTGGCAATTCCACGCCAGTGCGCACGCAATTGCAGGATGTGGTGGTTTGATGTGTTCCAGAAATAGATCGCATTTCGTGTCGGAACAGCGAGCTCTTCGTCTGAAGATTCACCAAAATTCAGATCATGACCGTGCAAGACAGCGCGAATGCGGTCGGTGTTGACCGGAGAAATCGACACGTAGCACCCCTGATCCGAGTCGGTAGTGGCATTGAGTAGCAGTGACTCACGCCTGTTGACTCCTCCACTCTAACCGAATGACCGGAGCGCGGCTCGAGATAGAAGCTTGAGAATGCGACAAAATGTTACCTCAATCAACCGAGGAAAAACCAAGTGTTCCAATAGAAAATGCCCCAGATGGGTGACTAAAATAAAACCTTCGAAGTACGCGAAACGAAACAGTTGCCACCTAGATTGGTTGTCGCATAAGGGAAGGGGGAGACAATGAGCGGCCGCATTCCCGGTTATCTTGATCCTTCCTTTAATTCCGAAGAATCCGAAGCCTACGCACCCTCAGATGATGCCGCAGAGGTTCCGGAAGCGCTCGCGGCCTCGTCAAGGCGGTTCTCTGGCCCCCAGGGCTCAGGTAGTGCCACTTCTGAAACACCCTCTTCTGGTGCTGGACGGCGACCGAACATTCGCCAATCAAGCCCGCGTGTTGGTAGTGCGCGTGCCGGTGTGGGTGCTGCTCGGAGCGCCCCAAGGACTGTGGCTCCCGGTTATCGTCCTCGCCTCGTGCGTCGACTTTTTGCTGCGGGAGGGTGTGTGCTCTTCAGCATCCTTGTCGCTTGGGTTGCCGTCTTCACTGTTACGGGCCAGGCGATTGACACCTTGTCGATGGAAGCTGCCATGCGCTGGGCGGAGCCCTTGGGCGCTGTGGGAAGCACCGTGACGCACATTATTTCGGTTCCCGCGATGGTCGCTGTTGGTGGTCTGATTGTTTTGATCGCATGGCTGCGGCGTCGTCCAACGCTGGCGGGTCGTGCGCTGGGCATGATTGTTGCGGCTAATACGACGACTCAGGTTGCGAAGCTGCTCATTGATCGCCCGGATTTCCACGTGTCGGCAGCCATTTTGAATTCGCTTCCTTCGGGACATACGACGGTTGCAATGTCCCTCGCGCTGGCATTGGTGATGATTGCCCCCGAATGGTTCCGAGGCCCCGCAGCGTGGATCGGATATATCTGGACATCCTTGGTGGGTATTTCCGTCATGGTTTTTGGCTGGCACCGCCCCGCCGATGTTCTTGTTGCTATGGCAATCTGCGGTTTTTGGGCACTGATCTTGTGTCCGCTAGAGACACGCGTTCGCCACGGCGTGCCTGTCCAAAAAGCTATGGCTGTCATTGCAATGGCCAGTGCGTTCATCACGGTTTTGGGAGTTGTTTATTCTGTGTGGGCCTTGACTCCCAATGATTTGGCACAAATGGGTTCGGGCGGAATCACCTACGCAGAATTTTTAGATGCGCTCCCGCGCCGAGCGCATGTTCTTGCGGGGATTTCATCTTTTGGTGTTATCGCTGTTGCAGGTTTTGTTATTCACGAAGTTGACCGACTTTCGGCGAAATAATGCCGATTTTGCGCTGAAAGCGCGCTCGCGCTAGTTTCATCTAACTTATTCACAAGCTATTCAGACACTCGCGCAATGCGTTCACCCACTTTCGTAATTTGCGCATTTTTGTCGAATGACAACACACCGCATGTCGTAGCTACACCTTTTCCGAAACCACTAGATATTGTGGGACGCGTTCGTCTCGCGCACTAGATATTGTGCCCCCACCACGATGTCAGTGTTGAAGCTCGGAAAGGAAAACCGTGACTACATCTCCCACAACACGCTATGACATCGATGCGATCTCGACCGTCGAGGAATACCTTGACCGCTCCGATTGGCGCGTTAATGCAAACGCCAATCAGGGCTACTCGCTGGGTGGCCTGATCCTGAATTCTGCCGGCAAGATGATTGCCAACTACTGGCTGGAACGCGTCTACTCTCCTGAAGCAGGAGCAGCACACCGCAGCGGTGACATCCACATCCACGATCTCGATATGTTCGCGGGTTATTGCGCGGGATGGTCGCTCAAGCGACTGATCCAAGAAGGTTTCAACGGGGTCAGCGGTACCATCGCCTCGGCACCCCCGAAGCACTTCTCTTCGGCGTGCGGACAGATCGTGAACTTCCTCGGAACTTTGCAAAACGAATGGGCGGGCGCACAGGCCTTCTCCTCCTTTGATACCTACATGGCCCCCTTCGTTCGCCTGGACAATATGACATATGAGCAGATCGTCCAGAGCATGCAGGAACTGATCTACAACCTCAATGTTCCTTCGCGCTGGGGCAGCCAGTGCCCCTTCACCAACCTCACCTTCGACTGGACCTGCCCGGATGATCTGGCCGATGAGCACCCCCTCATTGGCGACGAAGTTGTGGACTTTACTTATGGCGAGCTCCAAGAGGAAATGAACCTCATTAACCGCGCCTTCATTGAGGTCATGACGGGGGGAGACGCAGATGGCCGTGTCTTCACTTTCCCGATTCCGACCTACAACATGACTCCCGATTTTGATTGGGAGGGCGAAAATGTCGACGCGCTTTTCGAAATGACCGCAAAGTACGGCCTTCCCTACTTCCAGAACTTCATTAATTCCGACTTGGATCCCCACATGATCCGCTCGATGTGCTGCCGCCTGCAGCTAGACCTGCGCGAATTGCTCAAGCGCGGCAATGGCCTCTTCGGTTCCGCAGAACTGACGGGTTCGATCGGTGTCGTCACAATCAATATGGCGCGCCTAGGCTACCGTTTCGCGGGTGACATGGACGGCCTCGTCAAGGAATTGGATCACTTGATTGACCTGGGTTCGCAGACCCTGGAAGCCAAGCGTGAAACCATTCAGTTCCACATGGACCGCGGCTTGTTCCCCTACTCGAAGCGATACTTGGGACACCTGAACAACCACTTCTCAACCATTGGCGTCAATGGCATGAACGAGATGGTTCGAAACTTCACGGGAGGCCAGTACGACATCACCGATAAACTCGGTTTTGAGATGTGCTGCTCGGTTCTCGATCACATCCGTGAGCGCATGGTTGAACTCCAAGAGGCAACCGGCCACATGTACAACCTCGAGGCGACCCCGGCCGAAGGTGCAACCTACCGCTTCGCGAAGGCCGACCGCCTCCACTACCCGGGCATCCTTCAGGCCGGCACCGATGAGCAGCCCTACTACACGAACTCCTCGCAGCTTCCAGTTGGCTATACCGACGATCCCTTCCAAGCGTTGGAAGATCAGGAAGTTTTGCAGGGTAAGTACACGGGTGGCACGGTTTTGCACCTGTACATGGGCGAGCGTATGAGCTCGGGTGCGGCCTGCAAGGAGATGGTGCGTCGTTCGCTGACCGCATTCAAGGTCCCTTACATCACCATCACCCCGACCTTCTCGATCTGCCCCGTGCACGGTTACCTTGTGGGCGAGCACTGGACCTGCGAGAAGTGCGCCGAGGCCCACCCAGACCGTGAACCGCAAGAGTGTGAGGTCTGGACTCGAGTCATGGGTTACTTCCGCCCCGTGAAATCCTTCAATATCGGTAAGAAGGGTGAGTACAACGAGCGCACGATGTTCTCTGAGGCTGCGGCTTCGGGTCACGGTGAACTGGTCAGCGCTTTCCCGCCGGTAGATCAGCGATGAGTCTTGCGACCTTGAGGGCCTCGGACCTGCAAATCGCGGGTCTGAGCCCCATGTCCAGCGTCGATTGGCCGGGAAAATTCGTGGCGACGGTATTCGCCCAGGGATGCCCCTGGGCATGCCCGTATTGCCACAATCAGGCGATCATCGATCCGAAAATTCCCGGGGTAGTGTCCTGGGAGAAAGTTGAGGACCTGCTGGGCCGTCGAGTTGGTCTGCTGGACGGGGTGGTCTTCTCCGGTGGCGAGGCCACGCGCCAGTTGGCCCTTCTGCCGGCCATGCAGCGCGTGCGCGATTTGGGCTTCGAGGTTGGTTTGCACACCGCGGGTCCTTATCCTTCGCGCCTGCGTGAGATTTTGCGTTCCGACCTGGTTGATTGGGTGGGCATCGACATTAAAGCGATGTCGGGTCCCGCGTACGAGGCCGTGGCCGGGCGCCCTAACGCGGGTCCAAAAGCCTGGGAGAGCTTGGGCGAGGTGCTGGATTCGGGTGTTGCCTATGAGGTTCGCCTGACGGTGTATCCGGATGGTCCTTCCGATGCCCGCGAGGTTGCTTCGTGCGTCAAGGACTTGGGTGCAACGCATTTCGCACTTCAGCAGGCGCGCGCCATGGGCACTGCTGAAGGTTTTAATGCGGGGGACCGCGCGTGGGATATGGAAGTCGAGGCGATAGCTGAAGACATCAAGAAACTTGGGTTTGAATCTTTTGAATTCAGGCCTGCATAAAACAACGTGCTCGGCGACTCTGTGTTTGGGGAGCGTCGAGTGTGTGAGCGGCCGCTATGCGCGCTGAAGTGGGGTTGAGCGTGCGGTGCCGCAGCGTTGCCGGGAGTGCTGAAAATGCACTCCCGGCAACTGCTATATTCTGGTTTCCAGATAAACGAAGCGCAGCAATGAAGCAGGGAGCACTTCCATTGATTGCTGTTATTTCCCTGATTCTGACAATGGTGCTCTACTGAAATTCGGCGTAATTCGTGCGCAAAGTGCCATTCGTGAAGTAGGTTAGTCCTGTGAGTGCACCACAACCCCAACTGTCCCGCCGCGAACTCTATCGCCGCGAACGCCAGCTTAAGCAGAATTCGGTCTTCTCGATCGTTCTTTCGGTGATGGCTGGACTCAGTGTCCTCAGCCTTTTGGTGCTCTCGGGAATTCTTCCTATCCCCTTCCTTAACGGCTTTTCCGCAAAAGTTAAGTACGCCTCGACAGGGGATATTCCCTGCCCTAGCGAGGAAACTCAGCCTCTGGCTACGTCCTCGATCAAGGTACAGGTTTTCAATACGACATCGCGCTCGGGTGTTGCACGCGATGCGTCAGACATGCTCAAGAGCGTGGGCTTCCAGGTGGCAGATCCTTCGAATTCCTCACCTGAATACGCGGGTTCTGCTCAGATTCAAGCAGGTCCCCAATCTGTTGATGCCGCATACACCGTCGCGCGTTTCTTCCCCTCATCGCGAGTGACCTTGACCGATAACACCGAACCGGGAGTGACCGTCCTTCTGGGCTCGCTCTACAACGGTGCCCTGACCGCCGAGGATCTGCAGCGCGTTCAGGAAAATCACGATGACCTTAAAGGTCCCAGCACCTGCTTGGCGCTGCGGAAATAGCTGAGATCCACCCGCGCGGGTGAGATTTAGAAATGTGCCTGCGAAACGTCGGGTAGCGAATCCAAATACGCCAACGCAGCCGTGATCAGTGCACGGCGTTCCTGTGTGGTCAGATCATAGGAATTGATATGGTCGTGCACCCACAGGCCGTCGGCAATGATGTACAGCAGGTAGATATCTGGATCGGCCAAAATTTCTTCGCGAGGAAGCAACCAGGGGCCTAAGATCTCATCCCACACCTCGGCGCCCTCTTCGCGCGTATGAGTATCGAGCGCCAAAAGAAGGTCTGCGCGGGTCGCGCTTTGCGAGAGTACTTCCACGACGGCGCGTAGGCGTTCGCGGGCCGATAGCTCCTCGGGAGGGGCTCCCGCGGCCTCGAGAAGGCTTGCCCTCCATGACGAGGCCAAGTGCTCGTTGAGCGCCAAAAGTAGCGCAGTGCGAGAGGGGAAGTGGTAGAGAAGGCCGGATTTCGACATTCCCGAGGCCTTCGCGAGGGAGTCGTAGGTCAGTGCGTCCAGGCTCTTCTTATCGATGATCTCCAAGGCGGCCTGGATGAGCTGCGATTTTTTACTCGTGCGCATACTTGGTCTCCTTCGGATTGTTTTTGAGAAGTACGGCTGTTGCGATTGCTGCGCTCAGGGCAACTGCGATCGCAATGGATAGTGTTCATATATAGGCGGTATCGATGGCGCTTGCAGCCATGGGTGCAAGAACTGGGTCATGGGCAGAAACGTCCATGCTGTGGGCGACTTCGGGGGCCGCATTGAGAGTGTAAAACAGCGACATCAGTGAACCCAAGACCGCCACCGAAAGCATCGTTCCAAACTCGTAGGAAACCGATTCGATTGCCGAGGCCATGCCGGTCCGGCGGGCTGGAGCTGAACCGATGATTGCAGTTGAGGTAACGCTCATAGCCAGGCCAGTTCCCGTACCTAGGAGTGCGAGCGCGATCATGAAGATGAGGAAGAGGTTTTCCTTGATAGCGATAATCGCGATGATTCCGGCGATGCTTGCAATGACGTAACCGCCTGAAATGACGGTTCTAAATCCCAAGCGATCGACGTAGCGGCCGCCCAAGATGGCGCCCGGGAATGCTGCTACAGCAACGATGCCTGTGACAAGGCCAGCTTGGAGCGGAGTAAAACCTGCTGAGAGTTGAAAACGCTGGGTTGTCAGGATCTCCATTCCAGAGACCACAAACATGCCGAGGAATGCGCCCAAAAAGCCCGCTGAGAAGAGGCGACTGCGGAAGACATCAAGGGTCAGAAGTGGAACGTCAAGGTAACGCTGGCGATGGATGAAGAGCAGCATGCCAATGATGAATAGGACGATGCCGGTCGCGACAAGGGTCGTATCAATAGGCGTGTGAGCAAGGTTTTCAATTGTGAGGACCAGGCCGACCATGGTGATCATCGCGTAGAGGGAGGACATGAAATCCCAGCTGCGTTTGGGGTTGGGGTAATTGTCAGGTGCAAGAAGGTAAGTGCTGACCAAAGCGATGATGACGATGGGAATGTTGATCAGGAAGACCGCTCCCCACCACGTGTGAGTGAGAAGGAAGCCGCCCAAGAGTGGGCCGACGGCTGAACCGACGGTGGCTACGGATCCCCAGATACCGATGGCGGTGTTGCGCTCGCGGGGTTCAAGGAAGGTCTGGCGGATGAGTGCGAGGGTTGAAGGCATGAGGACCGCAGCGCCTGCGCCAAGGAATCCTCGTGCAGCGATGAGGATCGCGACATTTGGTGCGAATGCTGCAGCAGTGGATGCAAGACCGAAGATGACGAGTCCGACTTCGAACATGCGTCGGTGTCCGATCTTGTCTCCCAGGGTTCCGGTTCCCAATAGAAGGCCGGCCAGAACCAGAGGGTAGGCGTTGATGATCCACAAGCCTTGCTGATGGGTCGTGTGGAGTTCAGATCGAAGGGTGGGAAGAGCGACGTAGAGGATGGAGTTATCGGCTGCGACGATGAACAGCCCCAGTGAAATCACAAGAAGAAATGCCCATCGAGTCCGTGTCGATTCAGTGCGCATGAGCAGATGTTAGCACATAACTGTAACGGACGTCCGGTTTAGTAAGTGACCTGTGCTCACCATAAAATGGTTGGAATTAAGCGGAAGTAGGGTAAATGCCAAGGCCGGGGTGTCCTTTCGGACACCCCGGCCACAGTGATCAGAAACGATCAGGCTTGAGTGGAGCGATGCCGTGAAGCGTAGGGCTCGCTCTCGAGTTCGGATCCTGCCGGAGCCGAAGCGGGCGAAGCCTGCTCAAGGTTGGTGCCACGCAGCTTCGAAATACCGCGCATGCCGTGGTAGATGATGATCGCAGCGGCGGTGCCCAGGGCGATGCCACCGAAGGTCATGCCGCTGATGTTCCAGGTGAAGTCGGCAATTGCGACAATCAGAGCGATGGCAGCAGTATTGAGGTTGACCGGGTTGGCGAAATCAACGCGGTTCTGGACCCAGATTCGAACGCCGAGCATGCCGATCATGCCGTAGAGGACAGTACCGGCGCCGCCGAGGACACCGGGGGGAATCGTTGCGATGAGCGCACCGAACTTAGGCATGAGCGAGAGCAGGAAGGCGCAGCAGGCCGCGACCAAGTAGGCAGCCGTCGAGTAAACGCGGGTTGCTGCCATAACGCCGATGTTTTCGGCGTAGGTCGTCGTACCAGAACCGCCGCCCGCACCTGCGAGCATGGTGGAGACACCATCTGCGAAGAGGGCGCGTCCGGTCAGATCGTCAAGGTTCTCGCCGGTCATCGCGGACACGGACTTCACGTGGCCGACGTTTTCTGCGATGAGGACGAAGACCACGGGGATAAAGAGGCCCAGGGTGGAGACGGAGAAGGAGGGAGTCTGGAATTGCGGGAGACCGAACCAAGCGGCCTCGCGAACGGTGTCGAAGTTGACCTCGTGCTGGATGACAGCAGCAATGTAACCGATGAGCACGCCGAAGAGGATCGAGAGGCGGCCGATGATTCCCTTGAACAGAACCGTGATCAAGCAGATGGAGATGATTGTGACAACTGCGGTGATGGGGCCGGTCTTCACCCAGTTCCATGCGGCGGGTGCAAGGTTCAGGCCGATGAGGGCAACGATTGCGCCTGTAACGGTCGGGGGCATGATCGCATCGATCCAGCGAACACCTGCGAAGTGAACGATGATGCCGACAAGAGCCAGGGTTGCACCGGTGGCGATGATGCCGCCCAGTGCGAAGCTCGGGCCGAGTTCCTTAGTTCCGGAGACTGCCAAGATCGGCGAAATTAAAGCGAAGGACGACCCCAAATAACTTGGGAGTCGTCCTGCAGTGATAAGGAAGAAGAGGAGCGTTCCAATTGCCGAGAAGAACAATGTCGTTGACGGTGGGAAACCGGTGAGCAATGGAACCAAAAAAGTTGCCCCGAACATTGCAACGACGTGTTGTGCGCCAATTCCAATTGTTCGAGGCCAAGAAAGACGTTCGCCGGGAAGAACTACGTCACCGGGAGCAATACTGGTGCCATCGCCATGAAGTTTCCAGCGGAAGAATCCTGATTGTGCAACAGACATGCTGCTAAATCTCCGATCAGTTGAAGGGTCTGGGCCGAAACCGGTCGGAACACCAGCATAGCCCGAAATCTGAGTATTGTGTAAAAGTGCCCGCTATGTGGCACCTCACAGGACGGCCTTACTTCGTTCGGTTGCGGCCTAGTGCTGCGGTATTGACCTTGAAGGCATGAGATATGGCATGCTTGAGGAAGGAATCAATGTGTGTGTAGGTCGTAGGAGTATCGGAGGGTATTCATGGCACTCAATCCCTATGCTCCCGGCGGCAGTGGGACAAGCGCAACCAATGCTGCCAATCCAGCAACGGCCTCGAGCGTCCTAGACCCCTATGGACCAACTCCACACTTAGGGCAGCCAAAGTCCGAACAGCCGCAGAGCATGGTGTTCCCGGGTAGTGACGACACCTCGTTGCTTGACGTGTTTGCAAGCCCCGGTTACACCTCTCCCAAACCGCAGGTCAATACGATTGCAAATATTGCGGCGTGGGTAAGCACGCTTTCAATATTCTTCTTTCCCGCGATTGCAGCCGTGATTCTAGGAATCATTGGACTTGTCGGTTCGACGAGTATGAACGGTGTGGGACGCAGGGCGTCGATTGCGGCAATTATCGCCGGAGTTGTAGGGATTCTGATCTGGTTCCTGGTCTGGATGGCACTATTCTGGCGCTCTTCGTGAGGGATTCCACGCCGAAAGCTGGCGTGAAAATTTCGTGATTTCGACGAATTCCGCTAGCATTACGGGGTGCGTGTTTCACGCTCCGGAGGATTCGCCTAGTGGCCTATGGCGCACGCTTGGAAAGCGTGTTGGGTGCAAGCCCTCGGGGGTTCGAATCCCCCATCCTCCGCGATACGTCCCCGGGATCCGTTGAGATCCCGGGGTTTTTCCTTTGTTTGCAACGTTTTTGGGCTGTGGGTATTGAAACCGATATATACCGATTGGTACGCTTGGGGGCGGTAAAAACGCCCCCAATACGCCCCCACCATTTTTGAGGTTTCGGTCATGCCAAAGAAACTGCCCCCCGGTATCGAATGGGATGAGACCCGCGGAAAGTATCGAGCGACCGTTCACGAGTCGGGGAAGAGATACCGTCTTGGGCGCTTCGATACTTTGATGGATGCGAAAGCCGCTCTCGCGATCGCGCGCGCCGACGTCGCTAGGGGGATCTTCGTGCCTCCATCGGCGAGGCGTGCGGAGGCAAAGCGTGAGGAAGAAGAGCGATCGCGCGCGCAGACGACCGTCGAAGAAGTTGCAGAAGACTGGCTCTCTGACTTTGAGAGGCAGGTGGAGTCTGGGCAACGGAAGCCAGCGACGCTTCGCGAGTATCGATCAGTCTTGTCCGTGCATGTCCTGCCGCGGATCGGCAACATGCCAGTGCGGGAGGTCGCGTCTCGGAATATTCAGCGCGTGGCCGATCGGGCTGCGAGCGCTCGGACGCGGGCGAAGATCGTTGCTTGTATGAGGAGGCTCTTCAATTACGCGGTAGAGCGGGAGATCATCGCTGCCTCTCCTGTGCGGGTCTCAGCACCGAAAATCAAGGGCAGTAGCCTCGACGTCGGAAAGATTGCCTCGCCTCATCAAGTCGCGGCCTTGGCAGCCGCGATGCCCGGGCCTCTCCGTCTATCCGTCCTCCTAGCGGCGTGGTGCTCTCTACGCCAGGGCGAAGCCCTCGGCCTCCAAAGACGCGACATCATCGGCCTGGAATCAGGATCCCCGAGGCTCCGTATCGAGCGCCAGTGGAATCAAAAAGCAGTCCCTCCGGGATACACGACGCCAAAAAGCGGCGCAGCGCGCGAAGTCACGATCCCCACGGCCCTAGTCCCCGTGATCCGTGATCATCTCGACATCTACGTCGCCGACGATAAAGACGCTCCGATCTTCCCCTCGCCGATCGAGCCGGGAAAGCCAATCTCCCAGACCAATCACAATAAAGCGTGGGCAGCAGCGCGCGTCGCTGCGGGCCTACCCGCTTTCCGCTTCCACGACCTCAGACACACCGGCCTCACGCTCTATGCTCAGCAGGGAGCGACCCTCGCCGAGATCATGGAAAGAGGCGGGCACAGCGACGTTGAGGTCGCTATGCGATACCAGCACGCAGCGGAAGACAGAGCGAGGCGCCTCGCAGACAGCCTCCCAGTCGAGCTGTAAAAGAAGTCCCGGCCAGCATCACGCTGACCGGGACCATCGTCTTTTATCACTCGCGGGGAGACTTTTCGCGTCAGCGCGTGCGGTTCCCGCGACCGGGACGCGACGACATCCACTCGTCTATCGTCTCTCGCGTCCAGCCGCGGATTTGTCCGGTAGGGGATTCGATCACGGCGTCCGGAGCAGGCAGCAGGCCCTTGCGCAGGTAGCTTTTCAGAGTATTTACCGATAGTCCGGTGTGGACTGCGACGGAATTCATACCCATGTATGTGGTGGTCATTCTGCCTCCTAGTCGTCGACCCCGACGATGTAAGTGGGGATATCGTGGGCTTGCAGGATCAGGGCTGCGACGGCGACCGCGGCACGGTAGGTCGACATCGGCAGGAGTTTGCTCCAGTACGGCTCGAGCGTCTCGTAATCGCTTTGGTTGATGTACGAGCGCAGGAAAAGAGGCTCCCCGGTTTTCGGCTTGTCCCCGTCGGCAGGATCGGTTAAATCGTCGACGAGATTCATCATCTCGTCCTCCAGCCCGCCGAGGACCATGTGAAGCCACATGGGATCGCGCGGCTCGGTTTTCCCGATCTCCCAGCTGCGCACTCCGCTTTCTTTGACGTCCAGGATCTCTGCGAGCTCGCGCCTCGAGAGGCCAAGACCCTCGCGACGGGTACGAATCCCGATCGAGGTTAGGGGGTACATAATGTCACTCCTTAATAGGGGAGGCCCTCCCCAGTTGTGGGAAGGGCCTCCGTTCCTTTCTCTGTCAGTCTTCGAGATCGGCTTCGATCTGCTTCTTGAAAGCCTCGACCGCGTCGGTGATCGCCTTGTCGGGGGTGCGGGTCTTGGGCCCGTGCTGGCCGACGTACATCGGCTCGGGCCACTCCGAGCGGGGGATGTACTTCTCGACCGTGGGCCAGTCCTCGGTCGAGTTGGTCGAAAACCATTCCATTTCTTCGACGATTGAGAAGGAAGGCTTGATCTCGCCGTCTGCATAGTCGATGTAGAAGCCGATCCCGATGTACATCTCATCGGTGCTGAGGCACGTGTAGAGGATCGCTTCGGGCATCCAATCGGGGGCTTCGGTCCAAGTGTAGGTGCTCATTTCATTTCTCCTTTGAGTTTGTCGGGGGCTTGTCCCTTCCGATAAGAAAAAGAATACGCCGCCAGCGGTGTACGGTCAAGTTGCTCTGCATCTAATTCGTGTAATGTGCGTCACATACTTGAGGTCTAGCGGCAGCAACGTCTTATGAAGCGCGCAGTCGAGCCTCGGCCAAAGACAAGACCTCGCCGCAAGACGATCCCAGCGCGACAGCCAGGGCGTCCATTTCGCCGAGCGTCATGCCAGGAGACTCGAAGCGAAAAATCCGGCCCGATCGATTGTGACCGACCCCTGCAGCGATCGCGATCCGCGCGCGCGACACACCAGAGGCATCGATCATTCCCTGAAGTACTTTAATAGCCTCAATATCCAGAGGTCGCAGTGGCTTTGCTGCGTGTGGCATACCGCAAATCGTAGCCACCCAGGTCAAAAAATCTGCACCTAATTCATGTAATGCGCATCACATTGTTAGCTGCGTCGTGTCTCGGCTAGAAGCTGTCCTGGCTCCATGCCGAGCAGCGCGGATAGCTGCAAAAGCTCGGTGACGGTCATTGCGCTTGAGGCGTCCAAAATAGCCGCGACGCGCGGACGCGAAATCGAAAGTTCGCGCGAAATCCGAGCCTGAGAAAATCCAGCCTCTGCGAACCGGGCACTAAGAAATGAAGCCAATTTTGCGGCTTCCGGAGCAACTTCGAGAGGACGTTTTCCCATGCCTCAAATAGTGCCACATATGCAGTCATTGCGATTGCGCTACCCGTGCAGGTGTGACCTTATGCCGCTGCAAGTCTAAAACAGACTAGCTTGCAGCGGCGCGATCGCAGGCATCGAGACCCCACGACGCCAAATCGACATCCGCACCTAACACGTCAGCTAGCTCGCTCAGAGATGAGCAGCATGCGCGCTCGCGGCTGATGGTGTCAGGGTCGAGAAGTAGACGCGCAGCCAGTCGGTTAGCGCGCAGCTCTCCACGTGTGTCTTGACAGGATGTATGGCCGAGTAGGACGTGAGCTAGCTCGTGAGCGAGTGTCGATCGCTCGACCGAAGCCCTTAATCCAGCTCTGATCCAGATATGTCTTCCGTCGGTTGCGCCCAGCGCGCCCGAAAGATCTTTCGTATAGGAAACGGGGGTCCCCATAGCCTCAGCGAGCAGATAAGGGTCTACAGGACCTTGTAGATTCTCCGCGCCCGCCTCAAGCGCGCTCCTCCACTCCTCCTCATTGAATCGTTTAAGCACACATTGAGGATAAGCTCAGATAAGGTCGTTTTCAGAAAGTTTCCTGAACAACAAACGTGGTGTTACCCACACGCCAAATCTACTCCTGAGGCTCCTCACCAAGACTGTCAAGAAAAGCATCTTCTCGCGATTCAGGAGAGTCATCTACGCGCCGCGCCGCAAGAGAAACCTCCCAATCGTCAGGCAGCTGCAGGCCAACTTCTGAGCCTGTAGCGGCTCGCGTCTCGGCCTCGGCGAGACGCGCCTCAGCCTCCGCAAACAGCCCGCTCGCACTCTTTCCCAGCGCATGAGCAATTGAAAACAGCTGGCTAAGACTGACATCCCTCTTGCCAGTAAAAATACGTGAGATCTGCCCCTGCGACACGCCGCTTTTCTTCGCGAGAGCATTCTGGCTCAGGCCGCGTTCAGAGGCTAGTTCCTCTACGACTTCCGCGATCTTCTGCGCGAGATCTTCTGACTGGCTCATGCAGAAATTATGCCATTTGACATGCCAATACACAATAGAGCTTGACAAGCTATGCCAGGTGGCATAACTTAATGCCCATGACAAGTATTCCATTTGGCATAAGCGAAGAAATCCGCGCGGAACTCGGAAGACAAAAACTCTCATTCAGCGATCTTTCGAAGGCAAGCGGGATCTCCTATGACTCCATACTCCGAAAAATCAACCACCAAAGCCGCTCGCTATCCCTAGACGAATTCATCGCGATCGCTAACGCCCTCAATATCCACGCCTCCGAACTCATCGCAAGAGCTGAACAAGCGCTCGCGGCTTCTGAGGGCGAGGTGGCGTGATGGGCGTGAACAAGGTGATCAATACGCATGCGTCAGATCTTCGCGACGAAGTCGCCAAGATCATCGAGACCGACGGACCCGGCGGGTTCATTGAGGATTCCCTCGCCGAGTGTATCGAGCAGACGGTTCTCTGTATCGGCCTACTAGGATCCCCGGCCGCGGTGATGACACTGCCCTCCAATCTCATCCACTCCACACAGAAGCAGCTGCTCGAAGTTCAATCCGCACTCATCACACGGCTACAAGACCTCACGACCATCGCAGCCAACAGGCTGACCGCAAGCAGCGACGACACCAAGGGAGACCCTGAAAAATGATGAAGAAATTCGCCACCATCAAAGAAGCAGCCGAAGCCACCGGCCTCAGCCCACGAGCACTGCGCGTCTACATCGCCTCCGGGCAGATCCGCGACTGCCGCAAGATCGGCAAGCACATCCTCATCCCCGTCGAGCAGATCGAACGAATCGGCAAACCTCTCGCCACAGCGCAGTCCCTGAGAGGGAGCGCAGCATGACCCTCCCAATCCCCAACTGCGAAACCGCCGACCTCGACACGCCAGACCTCGGCGACGACTACGCACTCCAAGACCCCGACAGCGGCGTCATCATCCTCATGGCCTCCCACGTAGAGCTGGAGAAGTGACCTCATGAAACACCAGTTATCCCCCTTCCAAGACTTCCTGCGCTTCACGACAGCAATCCTGCTCCTCGCAAGCGCGTTCCTCATCGCATGCGCACTCTGGGCACCGGACAACGAAAACGGAATCTCCCTCTGGTGGGCGCTCGCTGCCATCGGATGTGCAGTGCAGGGAGGCCTCATGATGCGCGCAATCCTCAACGAGGAGGACACCCAAGGAGATCGACGATGAATCCGAATCAAGTTCTTTCCATTCTCGTCCGCGATTGGATGAAGCGTCAGAGGCTTTGCACGCGAGCCGCTGCGAAGCGTCTCGGAATGGCCGAGATGAGCTTGTGGCGTCGCGTCAACGGCCACCGCCAGTGGCGTGCAGACGAACTGCTGAGGCTCAGCGATGAGGGGATCCACGTATCGAGCGAGCTTTTCCACGCTCTCGTCGACGAGGAGGAGATCTCAGCATGAGCGAGCAGAAGAGCATCGGCGAATGGATGGAGGACGCGCTTTGCAGGCGTCTTGGCCTCCCAACGGACATTTTTTTCGAGGGGCCGATGTACGACCCCATCACAGCCAAGCAGGCGTGCAGGAATTGCCCGGTATGCCGCGAGTGTCTCGAATACCAACTCCGCTATGAGGCGCGCGGTACAGCGCAGACTGCGGGAATTTTCGGATGCCTGACAGCGGATCAGCGAGGCCCACTGCGTAAAAAGCTTCGGGAAGCAATGAAAGAAACAAGGAAGGGGAAGCGCTCATGAGCCGCGGCAAGGTTTACATCTCAGGCCCTATCACAGGGATCGATTTCGGAAATCGCTTCGCTTTCTCATGCGCGCGCAACGCGCTGGAGCTGTGCGGCTACGAGGTCGTCGATCCTAGCAAAGTTCAGCTCGACGACGAAGCGACGTGGGCAGATTACATGAAGGCTGATCTGAAGCTTCTTCTCGACTGCGATTACATCTACATGCTCGAGGGCTGGGAAGACTCCAAGGGCGCGCGGATCGAGCGCGAGCTCGCAGAGAATCTCGGGATCGAGGAAATCGACCTCGACGAAGAGAATGAGCGGGCTAAGCAGCGCGCGGGCGAAGACATCGGCGTCGATGAGTACTACGACCTACAGGTCGCGATGGGATTCGCTGACGCTGCGAAGCGCCTCGCCTCAGCCATCTCTCGCCTTGAGGAGGAAGCGGAATGAGTGGCGAAACAGTCATCACGATCGTCGGTAATTTGACCGCTGATCCGGAACTGCGTTGGACGCAAAGCGGAAGCCCAGTTGCGTCTTTCACGATCGCCTCCACGCCTCGGTCTTTCGATCGCCAGTCGGGTGAATGGAAGGACGGGGAGACCCTGTTCATGCGCTGCACCGCTTGGCGTGAAATGGCCGAAAACATCGCCGAATCCTTGCGTAAAGGCTCTCGCACTATGGTCCGTGGACGCCTCGTTCAGCGCTCTTTCGAGACTCGTGAGGGCGATCGGCGCACGGTCGTCGAGCTTCAAGCCGACGAGGTCGGCGTCTCTTTGCGTCACGCGCGCGCTCAGGTGACGCGCACAGGAGGCCAAGGCCAGCAGGGCCAGCCCGCAGCGGCCTCTGGCTTCGCTCCCGCTTCCGGGGAGCAGGAATCTTCTACCGGCTCGGATCCGTGGACAGAAGCAATGCTGCCCTCCGATCCTCCTTTCTAAGCGCGAAGGAGCGCCGAAAAATGATCGAGACCCTTTATCTAGTGATCCCTAAGGCTCAGTGGATTACAGCGAATCTTCGCTTGCATCCGATGGCTCGGGCGAAGCGTGTGCGCGCGCTGCGCAGACGCACAGCGATCGAGGCGCAGAAAGCAGCGATCTTCGCTTTCGGCGGAAAAGTCCGGATCACGGCGAAAATCTACGCGCGTTCGTCGCGTCGATTCGACCCGAATAATGCCGCCGACACTACAAAAGCGATGGTCGACGGTCTACGCGATGCGGGTGTGCTCATCGATGATGATCACACGCACGTGGTCGGCCCGGATCACCGCTGGGCAGGAGTCGACAGGGAACTCCCTGTCGGTGCGCATGCTGTCGAGCTGATCATTACCGAGGCAGGCACCGATGACTAGCAAGCCCAAACGGACCTGCCCTGAGTGCGGGGAGGCCGTCGGCGCGGGGATCGTCCGGCACCCGCGCTGCTTCCAAGAAGCTTTGGAGAAGCGTCTCGGGCCTGTGCCCAAAGCGAAGCTCGTGCCAGGGCGGATGTACCTCCTCAACGGCGGGAGGGGGTGAAGACATGGAAGTGAAGCGCGATCCGCGCGCTCCAAAGATTTGTGAGTCTTGCGGGGGCCTAATCAACCCAATCACAGGCGAGTGCAGATGCAGCGACTAGCAGAAAGACCCAGAAGAGAAAGGAGGAAGCCAGATGTCATGGGTGCGTGTAAGCGACGACGCGATGTCTCATCCACGTCTAATCGACGTGTATGAGGTAGAGGAAGGCTCGCAGACAAACCGACTTGAGGTCTTCGGTTTCTTCATGGGTCTAGCGACGTACTCTGCGAAGCAGTTGACTGATGGAATCGTGAGTAGGGGCGTGGCTTACAGCCTCGCGTCTCCCGAGCGCGCAGATCTGCTCCTGCGCGTCTGCGAGGCTCTCGGTCTGCTCGAGTGGGTCGAAGTCGACGGGCAGAGGAAGATTAAGCTCTTCACATCCGAAGACTTCATTCACCTACTGTCTAAAGCCGAGGTCGAAGCTCGTCGCAATCGCAGTCGTGAGAATCGCGATCCGAAGCTCAAGAGTGCGGTCATCTTCCGCGACGGAGACCTGTGCCGCTACTGCGGCGTTCCGGTCCGCTGGACAGGCCCGATTGGCTTCAGCTCAGGCACTCTCGATCACGTCGACCCGACGTCAGTCGGCTCTGCAACCGTCGACAAGCTCGTCGTCGCATGTCATCAGTGCAATAGCTCGAGGCAGGACGCGAGGTCAGAATTTGACGAAGCTCATCCGCTTCGCGATGTCCCAGCCGATCCTTATTACAGTCAGTGGTCGGCAGAATTCCTCACACGCAACGGCTACGAGGTCCAGCCTTCCTTGGAACCGCCGAAGCCCATCTCCTCAGACGCGCAGAAGACCTGCGACGTCCCGGGAGAGGCCACAGGTGTTGATCCGGAAGGCACAGAGCGCGCACAAGCAAAGCGCAGGGTCGATCCCGGCGAGACTGATCATCTCGCGTCCGCGGATCCTCACGCCAAGCTATGCAGCGCTCCCTCAGCCGCCGAGGTAGATCCCGGCGAGATCGATCATCTCGCGTCCGCGGATCCCTCACGCGAACCAAGGAAGATTCTGCCACCACCGACTGCGAGTCCGAACCGAGTCCGGACTCAGTCCGGACTCAGTCCGAACTCTAGTTCAACCGTGAGGGGTATCAAAGCGAATTCTCTCGGGTCGGGTCGGGTCGGGTCGGATAGAGGCCGGGTAGAGGCCGGGCAGGAACCGGGCAGGAACCGGGCAGGAGCAGGGCCGGGCAGAGACCGGGTAGGGGAAGCCCAGCCTTCTCCACAGGGCAAGTCAAGACGCAGACGTAAGAGGAAGTGACCTCATGGGTGAATTCTGCCCAATTACAGGAGAGCCTCTGCAGCCAGGGCAATCGGTTAGCAGGGGAGCAGTCCGGAAATTCCACACATACATCAAGACACTCCCTTCCCTTATGGCTGACGTTGATTACGCGATCGCAGCAGCCCGAGGAGACGGAGGAGGAATACAGGCATGCATGCCCAAAGCGCCGATTAATCTCGCTCTTCTCGACGAAGCAGCAGAGATGACCGACGCGATCAACACATGGGCAGTTGAATGGCTGACACACCTGTCGGGGGAGGCTCCTCGGATCTTCATCGCAGGGGATTGGACCTTCATCTCGAGGATCTTCTCCTGCCAAGAAGGGAAGTTCTCACGCTGGGATGACGCTCCTGCCTGTATCGACGAGATTATCTACGTCCTCGATCGTCTCGAGTACTTGATCTCGAAGCCTTCGCCGACAGAGAAGATCATGATCCGCTGCGGAGACTGCCAGCTCTTCTACTCCGTACCGACGTCGAAGCTCGCGAGCCGATGCCCATCCTGCGGGACGCAAGTAGATACAGAGGAAGGTCGCGATCGCTGTCTCGAGGCCCTCTACGACGTCCCCGTATCGCTTGGCGAGGCCGTCCTAGCGTGCCGACTCTACGGAATCTTCTTGAAGATCGAGACCGTCCGTTCATGGGTCAAGCGAGGCCATTTGGCCGCGAGCGCGGAGACCTCGACGGGCAGGGGGTTGTTTACTCCGCGTTCGGTTGTCGAGGCTTCTTTGGAGAGGGGTCGTTGAAATGGAGCATGGGGAGCGTGATCTTCTGCAGGAGCAGGGTCCGATTATTCCTTTGCGTTTTTCTTATGCGGTCGAGCACCCGGGCGGGGACGTGGTCGAGTGGTTCTGGGAGGGGCCAATGGTGCATGGGCGCGAATTTGATCTCTTGGATCAGCTTTGGGCGTTTGAGATGGCTGTCAGGTATGAGGCGCGTCGCGTGGCGAAAGCGGAACCGCTGGCGTTTAAGAAGTTTCAGAAAGTGAGAAAGACATGGTAGACATGACGGCTTGGGCGGAGCTTCGCGAATCGCTTCGTGAGGCTTTGGATGCTTTGGAGACCGCTAAGGAATTGATTCCGTGGGAGTATGCGCACCTTTGCCCGGAGCGCGTGTCGCTGCGTTTACGCGGCGCGTCTGTACAAGTGAGCGAGGCTTTCGCTCTTGTGAGCAAGGTCCTTGAGGGCGGCGATGCAGCATGATTCCAGTGGTCGATCTTTTCGCAGGCGCTGGCGGCTTGACTGAGGGCTTTGCGTCTTTGGTCGACGCCGATGGCCTGCCGGTGTTTCAGCCGGTCATGTCGGTTGAAAAAGACCCGGATGCTTGCGAGACTTTGCGTCTGCGCGCGTTCCTTAGTCGAATCGCAGATAAGGAGCAAGGGCTACCGTGGGAGTATGAGCAGTTTTTACGCGATCGCGATCCGCGAGCGCTTGAGTGCTTGAAGAAACGCTTCCCGATTGCGTGGACTGGGGCGCGCTGTGAGGTTGTCGAGGCTGAGCTAGGGGATGCGGATGCGGCGTTGATTGAGATGGCTCGGATGCGTGTCGAGGCCGCTTCCCCGTCTGGGGTGTGGGTTTTGGCTGGTGGGCCTCCCTGTCAGGCCTATTCGACGGCGGGGAGGTCTCGGAGGAAGCATGATCCGTCGTATGCGGGGGATCCGCGGCTGCGGCTGTACGAGTCGTTTATGAAGTTCGTCCGGATGCTTTGCCCTCCGGTTGTGGTCTTTGAGAATGTCGTGGGGATCTTGTCGGCTAAGGTCGACGGGGAGCCGGTGTTCTCGAGGATTGTTCACGATTTCATGAGCGCTGGTTATAGCGTTCGTTCGGTTGTTGATCCGTGCCCGGAGGTCGCACGCGATTATATTGTCGAGTCGGAAAAGTATGGGATCCCGCAGGCGCGGCACCGCGTGATTCTTCTTGCTGTCAGGCGTGGTCGTGGCTTGCACCCGGGGGTCTTGCGTGAACGCAAGACTGCGACGGTGCGTGATGCTTTGGTTGGTTTGCCGAAGCTCCACGGGGTTGTCAGTTATCCGCAGGGGACGTGTCTTCCTCGCTTCGAGGAGTGGAAGAAGCTTGCGCCTGAGCCGATCGCGAAGATTGTCAGGGACGCGATGATCGCTCCGTATGCGATCTTGTCGGAAGCGAATGAGATTGTTCGCGGCCAGGGCAAGCTTTCCGGATGGTACCGAGGCAAGCTTGGTGGCTCGAAGGCCCTTGAGGGGCACGCGGCTCGTACAGTGCGCACGGTAGATATAGAGCGGTATATGTTTGCCGCTGCTTTCGCGCAGGTCAAGGGAAGGTCTCCTCGGCTCGAGGAAATGCCTCGGTGCTTGTGGCCGAATCACGCGAACCTCGATGACATCGACGGGGATTCGCGGCCAGCCTTCAATGACCGCTTTTATGTGCAGGCATGGGGGAAGCCATCCTCAACCGTGACGGCACACATCGCGAAGAGCGGGCATCACTTCATCCATCCGGATCCGCGACAGCACCGGAGCTTGACGCTTCGTGAGGCCGCGCGCCTCCAGACCTTCCCTGATGATTTCGTCTTCATGGGGACCAAGACTGCTCAGTTTCGGCAGGTCGGGAATGCTGTGCCTCCGCTACTCGCGCAGCAGATCGCGCAGGTCGTCGCCAAGACCCTCGGAGTTGATTCCTATGGATACTTTGACAGCCTCGAAGGCGAAGACAGTGAGGAGGAAGCGGATGCGCCGAAGCTGCGGGGAGTGGATATGTTCCTCGATGCGATTTACGAGTTCACAGACGGGATCAACGGCATGTTCGTTAAGGTGGCAGAAGGTCTTGACAAACTGGGTGCACCGCGCTAGTTTGATAGCGTAGCGTTACAGCTGTAGGAAAGCCTGTCTCGAGAGAAAACGAGGCAGGCTTTTCTCATACCCTCCGGGGTCCTCCCACTGAGGTGGGGGGAGGGTCATTTTGGGTAGGGGTCTCGCAAATACCCCGGAGGGGTAACGCTGTTTTCCCAGTCCGCCTGCGCGCGGGCTCGTAAGCCACACTATCGAAGCCGCAAGCCTTCCGGCAGGAGACGGAGGGGCAGGGATGTCACGCACCGGGACAGCTCAATACTTCCACTGGAGGAAGCGAGTCCTCACCGAGGCGAAAAATCGCGGCGTCACGCACTGCCCTTTCTGCCATTGCCTTCTCGACTATGAGCGGACTCGGCTTCCAAATTCCGCAGAGCCGGATCACATTCTCCCAGTTCGCTGGGGCGGAAAGAATACTCTCGATAATGGGCGCGTGATCTGTCGACGATGCAACCAGTCGCGCGGATCCAACGTTGCGCCGAAGCTTTCCAAGCCGCGACGATCGTCGGTTGATGTCGATTGGTAATCGATTCGAGGCCTTTTTAAGGCTTTTCGCCTAAAACGGCCTTGTTGGAAACGTTGGAATTTCGCGGTTTTGGGGGCACCACCCCCTCCCACCACCTCGGACTAGCGCCCACGAGGTATAGCGGGATACCCCCCCGTTATTTCGGGCCGTGACCTCGAAAACTGGTCGGAGGGCCTGAACGGTCGGCAGGGGATCGCGTGGGGCGCCTGCGGGGTATCTCAGGTTAGCGCTCGCGGCCTTTTGGCTTAAATACAAGGTTTTGGGGGTGTTTTGGGTTGGCGAAGAAGAAAAAAGCAGAAGACTCGAAGCCCGCTTTCGACCCCCAAGAGGCCCGGCTTCGTCTCCTCGAAACGACCCTCGTCTCGATCGAATACGCCGACGCGGGCCAGCGCGCGTCCCTCGTGCGTGAAGCCAGGGCGCTCATCACCGATATCGCTGGCGTCCAGAAACCGCAGGTAGAAGCGGAATCGACGGAGGAGGGCAGCGCGGTTGTCAACTTCCAAGAACGATTGGCTAAACAGCGCTCAAGCTCCGCGGCTCCACGTCGCCGCCGATCGTCGGGCTAAGAGCTTCGGTCAGCTGGCCGGGGACTTTGCCTCGCAATTTGGCCTGACTCCGGATGCTTGGCAAGATCTTGTGCTCGAGGATTGGCTCGCTGCGAATGGCCGTGACGAGTGGAAGCATCCGATCGCAGGGCTGTCACTTTCTCGCCAAAACGGGAAAAACGCCTTGATTGAAATGCGCGAGCTTTTCGGCCTCGTCCTCCTCGGGGAGAATATCCTCCACTCGGCTCACGAGGTCAAGACAGCTCAGGCCCATTACAGGCGCTTCAAGGAATTTTTCGGCGTCAAAGCCAATGACGAGAATGCCCGGTATCCGGAGCTAAACGCGATGGTCGAGCAGGTTCGGAATGTGAACGGCCAAGAAGCGATCATCTTGAAGCGTGATCCTGAGAAGGGGTGGCACGGAGGCTCGCTGCGAGTCATCGCACGGTCGAAGTCATCGGGTCGTGGTTTTACTGCAGACCTCATCGTCTTAGACGAGGCGCAGGAACTGACCGAGGACGCGCTCGAAGCTTTGACGTCGACAGGCTCTGCTGGTCACCTCGGGAATTCACAGGTCATCTACACGGGGACAGTGCCCGGCCCGAATGCCAACGGCGCGATTTTCGCGCGCATCCGCGACCAAGCTTTATCGGAACATCCCGGCGCGATGTGCTGGCATGAATGGAGTCCAGATCCGGACGCTCCGGTGAATCTCGATGACGTCGAGCTGTGGAAGGCTACGAATCCGGGCTTCGTTGCAGGACGAATCAAGAAGGCTTTCATCGAACTCGAGCGCCAGACCCTGAGTGATGAGGGCTTCGCTCGCGAACGCCTTGGCATGTGGCCTGCGCACGCGGGCGCGTCGCGCGCGATCGACCCCACGACATGGACAGCGTCCACCGCGGACGCTCCCGCCGACGGCATCCGCAGTTTCGCTGTTGCTTTCAGTGCCGACGGTAAGCGACAGGCCCTCGCGGGAGCGTTGAAGACTGGCAAGGGCTTGGATACGAAATTCCATATCAACGTGATCGATACGTTTACCGGGGCAACTGATGACGGAGTTTCGGCTGTGGCCTCATGGCTGGCCGACCGTAAAGACCGCGCGGCACAAATCAACCTCGTCGGCGGCTCTGGAGCGCTCGCGCTCGCGGATGCTCTGGAAGCCCGAGGCGTCTCAAAACGCATCGTCCACATCATGACGACCAAAGAGTACTTCCAGTCTTGCTCACTGCTTTTCGAGGGCCTGCGGGATGGCCGGATCACGCATCCCGAGGGCGATCCAGAAGACGCTCTCAACAGCTCCGTGGCCGTCTGTGACAAGAAAATCCGTTCGCGCGATGGCTCGTGGGGCTGGGAAGCCTCGACCCCAGACGGCGACGACACACCTCTCGAAGCAGCGTCCGCAGCCGTCCTAGCAGCCAAGACAACGAAACGTCGACCCGGGAAGAAAGCGAGGGCTTTGTGACAGCGAAGAAATTTATGATCGCGACTCCCGTCGCTTTCCAAACACCTAACGTTTTAGGGCTCACGGGGCCAGAGCTTGAAGCCCTCGGCCAGCTCATCGAGCTTTGGCGAGTAAAGCAGCCGCGGAACCGACTGCGACAGGCTTACTTGGATGGGATCGTCCGTCCAGACAATCTGAATATTGCGGTTCCCGATGACATGGTCGAGCAGCTCGGCGCGGTTATCGGCTGGCCGCGGAAAGTGGTCTTCGGCCTGTCAGACCTTCTCATCTGGGACGGAGTGACCGCTGCGGGCGGCGAGGAGAATCCTTTCGGCATCAACGACCTGCTCGCTGAGACAAGCTTTGATCTCGAGATCGCGCAGACGATCCCCTCGAGCCTCACGCACAGCGTCGCTTTCCTCACGCTCCGTCAAGGCGTAGGACCGGGCGAACCGAGCGTGATCATTCAGGGACACTCTGCAGACTGGGCAACCGGCTTGTGGGACCGCGTCCGGCGACGCCTCTCCTACGGCCTCACCATTGACGACGTCGATGATGCGGGACGACCGACACGAATGACGCTTTATACGGTTGATTCGACCTACGTCATCGTGCCACGCACCGATGGCAATTGGGAAATCGTGCATGCCGAACTACACGGCCTCGGCGCGCCCATGATGGAAGCCCTTCCTTTCGAGCCATCCCTCGATCGACCTCTTGGGCGCTCGCGGATTTCCCGAGACGTCATGAGCATCACCCAACGGGCCATGCGAACGGTCCTGCGGGAGGAACTTGCGACTGAGCTTTTCACTGCTCCGGGAATCCTCCTCTCCGGCGTCGACTCCGACCTGATTGACGATCTTCGGTCGTGGGATTGGAAGCTGGGTACGGTCAAGACCATTTCTAATGGTGAGGAACCGGAAGGCCCGAAGGTCACCGTGCTCCCTCAGCAGTCGTCTCAGCCTTTCACCGAGCAAATGCGCGCCTTGGCGACCGAACTGGCAGGTGTGTCCTGCCTGCCTGTCTCCTCGCTCGGAGTCGTGCAGGATAATCCCTCCTCGGCGGAGGCACTCTACGCGGCTAAAGAAGAGCTGGTCATCAAAGCGAAGAACGCGCAGCGCGTCTACGACGGTGCGCTCAGCCGTATTTATATGCACGCTGTCATGCTCCGCGACGGCCTCGACGAGGCACCCGATGGGATCCGCACTCTTGCGACGCGCTGGGGCGACCCGGCGCACCCGTCGATCGTCTCCCAGTCGGATGCGATCGTGAAGCAGGTCGCGGCGATGCCCTGGCTCGCATCGTCCCCGGTGATCCTCGAGGAGCTGGGATACAGCTCATCTCAAATTGCGCGCCTCATGTCGGACAAGCGACGCGCCGAGGCCTCGGGCCTGCTGGAACGCCTGCAGTCCTCGCGGTCTGCGCAAACGAGCGAGGCTCCTGCGGTCGAGGCTCCTGCTCCAGTCTCGGGGGGGCACTAACCACCGAGCAGGCTAAATCCGCTTTCGACGCTCTCGGCGTCGCGGTCCGAGCCGGTGTCGACCCGAATTCGGCGCTCGAGGTCCTCGGTATCCCAGGTGTGAAACTTACCGGCGCAGTCCCCGTCTCACTGCGTCTTCCCGAAGCCGATACGAAGACCCTCGAAGACAAGTAAAGAAGGGGGAGTGAGGCGCTGTGGATTTCCTCGACGTCCAGAAACTAGCCGACGCGAACCGCAGCGCCTCGCGCCTCGCATCCAGTCGCGTCGCAGAGCTGTGGGAGAGCCTTGACGGTCTCGACGAGGACATGCTGCGCGACGTCTTGGACGAGCTTTTCCCACGCCTCGTCGAAGAACAAGCCCAACTCGCGGCCTCGGCGACGCTCGAGTGGTATGAGGACGCGCGATCGGCTGCAGGCATCAAGGAAGCTTACTCTCCTGAGATGCCCGCAGAGCTAATCGATTACTCGAGGACTAGCAAGGTCGTCGAGGAGGCTGTCAGTGCGATCGCGCAGCGCGGACGCCTCGCAGCGGTGGGCATCCTCCAACGCCGAGCCAAGCAGCTCGTCAGCTCCGCAGCGCGCGAAACCGGACTGCACGCAGCGCGCCACGATCCGGCTAAGCCGCGGTATGCCCGCGTACCCGCGGGAGCGACAACCTGCGCTTGGTGCCTCATGTGGGCAGGGCGAGGCTTCGTCTACAAGAGCGAAGAGACAGCGCAATTCACGCGCTCCCACGCCGACTGCGACTGCCAAATCGTCCCCGCATGGTCCAATAAACCAATCATCCACGGATACGACCCGAGCGAATTTGAGGCCATGTACAAGGCCGCCCGCGATGAACTAATCGATCAAGGCTTTGCTGCCCTCACAGATGATGTGCACTCTCTTACCGCTGCTATTCGCCTTCTTTACGGCGATAGAGTTAGCGATGGCTATAAGAGGCCTTGTATTAGCGAAAACGGGTTCTATCGCCTCGCAGACGGAAGCGAGCTGAAGCTTGGTCCACGAAACGTGAGAACAACGCAGGCGGTGATTGATCACATTCTCCAAGGGACAACAAAAGCAAATGGGAAGCGCACGGGCGGACACTCATACAGGCAGGTCAAGCGCGAAATGAGGCCAGGACAAATCGCCTTCCCAAGAACCTGGAGCGACACAGACATTATCAGGGCCGCGTTTCTAACAATTACCAATCCGACGTCTCTTAGGGTCACGCAACAAGGGCGCCGAATTTACGCATACAGCACAGTTAATGGAGTGCAAGTGGCTACGCAGATAAGCGTGAAAGGCAAACACGCGACAAAAGGTGCAATAATTACTACACATCCAATTAGAGGCGTAGGCGTACTTCGCGCGTCAAATGGTAAATTGACACCAGTTGAGTGAGGGGAGTGATCATGACTGAGGCAATGTATACGGTCGAAGACCTTATCAAATATGCAGACAGCATCCTTCCTATTCCCGTTCTCGAAGATGAGGAGAGTAAGTTCCTTCTTGAAATAGGCGAGGACGAATCGCTCACGATGAAAATCATCGGAGACCTCACTATTTATGGAGCAGACATCCCGGAAAATCTAATCGACGGCCTTGTAAAGGGGTACGACGAAGAACTGATCCGGGAGTACTGGGAGGACTGCCTGTACGACAGGCAGCACGCTTAATTCTCTCTTCCCCCCTAGACTAAAACCCCACCGTAACTTACGAGTGGGGTTTTCTCATGCCACCCGCACCTGCATAGGAGCGGGTTTTCTTATACCCATCCGCATGGAAGGAAAACAAAATGTTCGTTGGAACCACAGCCCAAGGGCCTGCAGATGAAAAGACTGTCGAAGCTGCGCAGGCAGCTGCCGACACCGAATCTACGCAGGCCGCAGACTCCTCGGAAACCGCTGCAAAGGCCGAGGCCGAGGCCTCGGCAGACACACAGGCAGACGACGCCGACGAAACTCCCGAAGAAGGCTGGAAAGCTCACTCCCGACAGTGGGAACGCCGAGCCAAGGCCGATCGCAAGCAAGTCGAGTCACTGACCGATGCGATCAACGGCAAGGACGTAACGATCGAGGATCTGCGCGCGCAAGTCGCGGATCTCCAGCGTGCTGCTGAGCGCGCGGAAAAGATCGCAGCCGCTGCTTCTGAATACGGCGTCCCGGCGGATCTGATCCGAGGGGATACCGACGAGGAGATCGCAGAGTACGCGAAGCGCCTCGCAGAGTGGCGCGGAGAAACTGCCGCTCCTGTGGTTCCGAAGCTCGCAGACTCCGGCGCGGGGGCTTTCCCTGCACGCCCGGCGAATCTCTCGATTGACGATCAGATTCTTGCCGCGCAGAAGGCCGGAGATTTCAAGGAATCGTCCCGGCTCAAGGCCATCAAACTCGCTCAATTGGGACGCTCCTAACCATCCCATCAACACACTTCTCTCTTTAAGGAGTTCCTTTCATGGCAACTATTTCCGAAATGGCAACCACGTACAATTGCCCGAATTACGTCGGCGAGTTGTTCTCGGCTTCTCCCGAGGACACGCCGCTGCTTTCCGCGATCGGCGGTCTCACCGGAGGCGAATCAGTCGGCTCCACCGTTTTCACGTGGGAAGGCTACGATCTGCGCGACGCGGATGCTACTCGTCAGCGCACCGAAGGCGCAGACGCAACCGCTCTCGAAGCGCGCGCGCGTTTCTCAGCCTCCAATGTCCTTGAAATTCATCAGGAAGCCGTCGCAGTGTCTTACACGAAGCTCGGCGCGACTCGTCAGGTAGGCTCCGGCACAGGAGCAACTCAGGTAACCGCAGGCACCATGCCTGCTGATGAGCTTGCTTGGCAGGTCGAGCAGAAGCTCAAGGAGATCGCTCGCGACATCGAAAAGTCATTCTTGACCGGCGTCTTCGCGCAGCCCACCACCAACGCCACTCCTCGCAAGACTCGCGGCTTGATCTCTGCGGTCACCACCAATACCGCGACGTCGACCCACAAGGCCTCGCAGCTCACCGAGGACGAAGTCCTTGACCTCATGCAGAAGGTTTGGGCTGCTGGAGGTATTCAGGAGTCCGAGACCCGCACCATCATCGTCAACGCGACCCTGAAGCGCGCGCTGTCTCGAATCTTCATCAAGGACGCAAACTTCCGTCAGTCCGATCGCACCGTCGGCGGCGTCAACCTCCAAACGATCGAGACCGACTTCGGCGCATGCAACATCATGCTCAATCGCTACATGCCGGTTGACAAGCTCGTCGTCGCCTCGCTCGAGCAGCTCAAGCCCGCTTTCCTCGAGGTGCCCGGCAAGGGGCATGTCTTCGCCGAGCCTCTCGCAAAGACCGGCTCTGCCGACAAGGTGCAGCTGTACTGCGAGACCGGCTTGATCTACGGCAATGAGAAGGCTCACGGCGTCTTGACCGTGGCTCAGGGCTGAGAAAGGAACACATCACATGGCTAAGAAGGCACCAATGACAGCGCTTACCTGCCCGGACCACCCGGAGCTGCTCATCACTTATCCGCGCGTCGAATTCCACGACGGCCTCGCCGAAACCGACGAGGCAACCGCACAAATCGTCATCGACGAACTCGGCGACGACTACGGAATCGCGCTCGCGGATTCGGTTCCTGCTGAGGGCTAGTAGATAGGAGGGGGAGGCAAGTGCCAAATCCAGAAAGTCAATCTGTGGAGGCGTTTGCCTCCCTCGCCGACTACGAAGCGATGTATAGCGCGGTTCCCGCGTCGGATCGTCAGACGATCACTGCGCAGCTCCAGCGGGCTTCGCGGATCATCCGCGACGAGCTGGCTTACGCGGGAATCGACGTCTACGCCGAGCGCGCAGCGGGTAAAATCCGTGCCGACACTCTCACGGACGTCGTCTGTGACATGGTCAATTACTCTGCGCGCCAGCAGGCAGGCGGAGTCCTTCCGGGAGTCACTCAGGCGACCATGACGGGCGGGCCATACTCGCAGTCTTACACGCTTTCCAGCCCCGCGGGGAGCCTGTCTTTCACCCGGCTTCATCGAAAGCGATTAGGCATCCATGCGAGTCGCTTCGTGTCGGTTCAGACGATCGGCGGGAAGCGATGATCCAGGGCGAGCGGGTAACTCTCTTCGTTCCGATGAAAGGGGCTGAGGATTCGTATGGTGTGCAGCGCGTCGACTGGCGTGCGCAAAGCGCCATTGAGAATGTTTTGGTTGCGCCGTCTGGGACTGCGGATCTGGAGCCGGGCATGCGTCCCGAGGGCGATTCGGTCAGTCTGACTCTTCATTTCCCAAAGACCTATACAGGCTCTTTGCGATCCTGTCGCCTCGCTGTACGCGGGGTGATGTATGAGGTTGTCGGGGATCCGCAGCCTTACACCGATCAGAACGTGCCCGGAGCGTGGAATCGCCAGGTGACTGTTCGTCTCGTAGAGGGGTGAGGCTGTGGGTAATCAGGTGAAGATCGAGCTGAATAACGCTGCTCTGCGCGAGCTCGCGACTCCCGCAGTCGTCCGCGCTGGCGAGGCGATCGCTCGGGCTGCAGGCCCGGGCTTTGAGTTTGACCTCAAGCAAGGTAAGCGGCGGCCTCACGGGGTCGTGAAAGCGAAGTCTTTCGAGGCCCGACGACGCAACCGCAAGGAAAACACTCTCTTGAAGGCTGTCGGGGCAGGGAGGCTGTAAATGGACTCTACTGAGCGACTCAGGAAGATGCTCGACAAAGAGACCTCCTACAAGGTGTATGCGCAAGTGCCTTCGACTCGCGACGATTCTTTCGTGACGATCGAGCGCACAGGCGGAACGATCGACGCTTTCGCAGACTCGCCGACATTCGCGGTGCAGGCGTGGGCACCGACGAAAGCCGATGCCGCGGGGATCGCGTCGACTCTGGCGCGCGTGATCGACGACTGGCCGCTTTCGGATCCAGCTGTCGCGGATGCAAGAGTCGATTCGCTTTATGATTTCGCGGATCCCGACAGTCGGAGCCAACGATTCCAGCTCACCGTGCATGCGGTCATTTACAACACGGCTCAGCCGTTAGCGGATGCGTCTCCGCCTCCTCCGTCTGGTTGGGATCAAGAGTGGGATCACCTCTGATCCCCCTATCTCCCCTCTCTCACACAGTTTTCCACCCTTTTAGAAAGGAAACCATCAAATGGCACAGTCAACACCCGGATTGGTCACTACTGCTAAGCCGCAGAAGGGAGGCGCAGTCTCGTCCGCGCCTCTCGGCACCGCGATCCCCGCCGACGCGGCAGCGACTCTTAATTCGGCTTTCGTCAAGCTCGGCTACGTCTCCGAAGACGGCCTCACGAACGGCAACGAAAAGGACTCCGAGGATATTAAGGAATGGGGCGGAGACACCGTCCTCTCCGTCGGCACTGGCCGCAAGGAAACCTTCCAGCTGACCTTTATCCAGTCTCTTGATCCTGACGTCCTCAAGGAGGTCTACGGACAGGAGAACGTCAAGATCACGTCCGGTAACAAGCTCGTCACCGTCGATCACAACGCGAAGGACATGCCTCACCGCGTCTTCGTGATCGAGATGATCATGGCAGGCGGTTACATCAAGCGCATTGTCATCCCCGACGGTCAGGTCACCGAGGTCGGCGACGTCGTCTACAAGGCCGGTGAAGCCGTCGGCTACGAGACGACCATTACCGCGTATCCGTCGACCGTGATCGATGGCTCCACTGCTCGCGAGTACATCGCGGCGGTCTCGGGCGGCGTGCTGCCTGCCTGATCCTGCATCACACCGTTTTCTGATTAATCCCCCGCACAGAAAGACAGACACACATGGCAAACCACACCATTAAGGGCGTCAAGCTCAACCTCAAGCCCGAGCAATTCGACGACATGGAGCTTCTGGAACAGCTCGGAGAGATCCAAGACGGGAACCCTCTCGTCTTCCCGAAGGTCATGCTCCGACTCGCTGGAGGCTCCAAGAAAAAGCGCGACGAAATCTATGACGCTCTGCGCGATAAAGACGGGCGCGTCTCCGTCGAAGCTGCATCCGACTTCTTCATGAAGGCGATGCAAGCTGCTGCCCCAAAATCGCAGTCTTCGCAGGCCTAGTCCTCAACTATCCAGACGAGCTGGAAGCGGACTTCATCCGCTATTTCCAGAAGTCATGGAAGGACTTCGATTACAAGACAGCGGTCAGGCTGGCGAGCGTAATAGCTCGCCAGCCTGAATCGTGGGCACACCGCGCGGCCAATCCAGATTGGGAGTGGGGCGTCTCAGAGCACCTCGAGGCACACCAAGCCGACGTGCTTATGACTCTTCTTTGGTCGAAGACGAAGGACGCGGCCACGGGACGGAATGCTCCGAAACCGATTCCGCGCCCGCACGTCGGCGAGCGTGAAATATCTGAGGCTGTCGAGGAGGTCTCTCCGGAGGCCATCGACGCCTATCTGTCTCTCCCACGCACCGCGGTCGACCCGGAAGAGACGAACGTGAAAATCTAAATACAGAGAGGGTGGATCCCAGTGGCAGAAGCCGGAGCCGATCTCGGAAGCGCGTGGCTCAACGTCGTTCCTTCGTTCAACGGCATGAAGCGCGAAATCGCGAGAGAATTGGGCGGAGTCGACGTCACTGGATCCACCTCTTCATGGGGCTCGCGCCTCGGCGAATCCCTCACCCGCGGCATCGGCGGTGCTATTGAGACGATCGGGAAGATCGGCCTCGGCGCAACTGCTGCAGCCGTCGGCGGGATCGGCGCTGCCCTCGGCGCATACATCCCAGAGGCTATCAAGGCTTCGGACGCCACCGATAAATTCCAAAATACCCTGAAGTTTGCTGGCGTTGAGCCGGGGAAGATCAAGGATCTGACTGAAGCGGCTCAGTCTTACGCGGATAAGACAATCTATGATCTGCAGGACATCCAGTCGATGACCTCGAAGCTTGCGGCAAACGGGGTCAAAGGCTTTGACAAGCTGGCCGAAGCGGCGGGCAACTTGACCGCTGCTGCGGGCGGCGGAAAGAACGAATTCGCGGGCTTTGGCTACGCGATGGTACAGGTCAACGCAGCCGGTCGTCTGATGACTCAGGACTGGAATCAGATCGCGAACGCGATCCCCGGTGGTGCGGGCAAGATCATGCAGGCGCTGAAAGATGCAGGGGCCTATACTGGCGATTTCCGCGACGCGATGGCCAAGGGCCAGATCTCCGCTGAAGAATTCAACGACGCGATCATGAGCCTCGGCTTTGACGAAGTCGCGATCAAAGCAGCGCAGTCCGCGACCACATTTGAGGGCGCATGGGGAAACCTAGAAGCTTCCATAAACAAGCAGCTGACTGGCGCTCTTAAAGAGGTCAAGCCGCCGCTGACAGATCTTATTAACGGCGTCGCAGACAACCTTGTCCCAGCTTTGGGAGAGTATTTAGCACCTGCTGCGGAGAGCGCGGCAGGCTGGATCCAAAAGTTCGCGGATTCCGTGAAAAGCGGAGAGACGACAGTCGAGTCGCTCGCGTCCAAGCTGGGAATAACTGCCGGGGGATTCACTGCTCTTATCGCCTCGGGGTCGGGCTTGAAGAATTTCCAGCAGATCGCGGGATTCTTCGGAGGCCTGGACGGCGCCCTGGGCAAAGCATCCGGATCTCTTACGAGCTTCGCGAAGGGCATCCCCACTGCGGGCAAGTCCCTCGCATCCCTCAAGAATCTCCCCGGTGAAGTGACTGGCGCTTTCGGACAGATGTCCAAGCGGGTAACGGCTGCGCGCTTCGAGCTAACTGGAGTCTCTGATGGATTCTTCGACACGCTTTTCGGCGGCACGCGCCTCGGCTCCGCGCTTTCGTCAGCTAATGGAAAGCTCTCGGCTGGCATGGGCGTCCTCAAAAATACGATGGTCCGCTCGGCAGCTACGACCGGTCTTGCGTTCGATACGGTAGCGGCTCGGATGTCTCCTGCGGTCTCTCGTATCGGTGGCGTCGCGTCGTCTATCGGTGGGAAGATCACAGGGCCTCTCGCGCCGATCGGCGCGCGCGTGCGCGCGGCTTTCGCGCCTCTCGGTGCGGCTTTTGATGGTCTCGGCTCTAAGCTGTCGGGCCTCGCACCGAAAATCAGCGACTCCCTTGGGAAGATCGGCGGCGCTTTCGCTCCCGGTCGCATGCTGAAGTTCCTTGCTTTCGGTGGCTTGGCAGCTGCGGCTTTCGCGGGTATCGGCGCGCTCGTTCAGCAAGGAGGCGTAGAGCTGATCTCTAAGATCAGCGAGACCCTGCGGGGACTGCCTGTGATGATCTCGGTCTACGGCGAGCAGATCGCGCGAGCCCTCCCCGAGGCCCTCGCGACCGGTACGAATGTGATCACGATGGTCATCAATGCCATCACGCAGTCGATGCCGCAGCTCTCGAATGCCTTCGGCAAGATCGTCCCCGCACTCGTCAAGGGCCTCTCGGACGCGCTCCCGGTACTCCTGCCCGCTGTCGCTCAGATGATCACAGCGATCACGACAGCCCTAGTGGAAAACGCGCCGATGCTCATCGAGTCCGGCCTCCAGCTCCTGCAGGGGCTTGTCGACGGTATCTTCGCAGCCCTCCCGGTCCTGATCTCGGCGCTCCCGCAGATCATCACAACGTTTATGAATGGTCTTCTGCAGGGCTTGCCGCGCATCCTCGAGATGGGCACGCAGCTCCTCCAGTCGGTCATCGACGGTATCTTGCAGACTCTGCCTGCTTTGATCGCGATGCTCCCGCAGATCATCACGACCATCATCAATGGCTTGGTGCAGGCACTGCCGCAGATCATTCAGGCAGGCGTCGGCATGCTCAACGCTTTGATTAATGGCCTGATCCAAGCGATCCCGCAGCTGATCGCGATGCTGCCGACGATTATCACGACGGTCGTGGACACGCTCCTCGCTAATCTGCCGATGATTATCGAGGCAGGTATCCAGCTCCTGATCGGAGTGATCACCGGCCTCGTGCAAGCGATCCCGCAGCTGATCGCGATGCTGCCCCAGATCATCGTCACGATCGTCACGACCTTGGTGCAGAACATCCCGAAGATCATCTCCGCGGGTATTCAGATCCTCGTCGGACTCGTGACCGGCATCGTGCAGGCGATTCCCCAGATCGGCGGCGCGATCGCGCAAGTCGGATCGAGCATCCTCTCCGCTGTAGCGGGCTTCCCACGGATGCTTTTCGAGTCCGGAAAGAAGATCATCTCGGGTCTCATCGACGGCATCGAGAGTATGTTCTCGAGCGCGAAGAACGCAGTATCAGGCCTCTTGTCCGGTATCCGTAACCTATTCCCCTTCTCTCCCGCTAAAGAAGGTCCCTTCTCAGGCAAGCAATGGACACTCTACTCAGGCCAATCCATCGTCGAAGCGCTCGCGGATGGTGCGCTCCAGAAGCAGCACCTTTTTAAGGCTGCGATTGCGGAGACGATGGCTGCAGGGCAGGCGCAGATTCGCGACCTCGAAGCCGGGCAAGTAAACGCGCTCGGCGCTTACAGCCGCGCCTCGATGATGTCGGATTGGACTCTCGGCAAGACGCAGTCAGCTCGAGAGCTGGTCGTCCGAGACGTCAATGACCAGCTAGTCGGTCGGATGCGCGTAGAAGCATACGGAGTAACCGGCGATGCTCTCGGCAGCGTCTCTCGTGGATCGCTTCGTGAGCGCATCGGAGTCAGCCGCTAATCCCCGAACAACTTATACCTATATATAAGGAGTAAATCGCTATGACGTGGTGGTCTGGGTCTTCTGGCTATCTGATGGTCGGAATCGATATCTATCAGCACGGGGATCCGAATTCTGGATCGATCGAGCTGGAGATTGTCTACCGCGTCAAGGCTGATGGCTACGGCCATAACTGGAGCAACGTGCTCCATCGCTGGGGCGAGGTCTCCGGCGACGTAGGTTTCTCCTTCTCGTCGGGTCGCGGGGGATACGACGAGAAGGAGATTAGCCGTGAGCGGCGCACCTACCGCACCGAGTACGGCAGCGGTCGGCATGTGGAGTTTTCCGCGTCGATCGGCCCGATCTGGAATGGAGGCGCACCGCAGATCACCTGCGGTTGGGACATCCCGGCGAAATCTTGGGGGAATCCTCCGACCCCGAGCAATTTCACCGCGGCTTCCCGCGCGGATGGCACGGTACTCGTCACGTGGGGGATGGCAACCGATCCGAACGCTCCCGTCGATTGGCTCGGCGTCGATCGCTGGGATGCCTCGACCGCTCAGTATCGTCGCCTAGCTAACCTCCCGGCATCGGCTCGCAGCTGGGTCGACAAAAACGTCCCCGCAAATGATCAGTACCGCTGGCGCATCCACGCTTGGCGGAATGACGGCGCCGAGTCGGGCTGGGTCGAGAATAAAGCCGGGTCGTCTAATACGACCTCTCCCGGCGACTTGTACTCGACGCCCGGTGCTCCGAAGGACGTCAAGGCCGCGAAGGTCACTGGCGGCGCGATCCGCGTCACATGGACCAAGACCACTCCATACCGTGATCAGTGGGGAGTCGAGATCTGGGACGGCGAAACCAAGGTCGGCACCGCACCGGCTGGCGCGACGTCTTGGACTCACTCGTCTTTCAACCCGTCGATTACCCATCAGTATCGGGTCCGTCAGCTCGGTCCCGGAGGGATTGTCTCCCCGTACAGCGAGACCTCCAACTCGGTCTACGTCCTCTCCGTTCCCGGTACTCCCGGCGGACTCAAGCCGCAGGGGTCAACGATCCCGATGGGCGAGGGGCTTCTCGAGTGGATTCACGCGACACAAGATACGACTGCGCAGACCAAGGCTCAGATTCGTCTGCGGTCTCGAGGGGCCTCTGACTGGTCTACCTACACGGTCTCCGGGGATGCGCAGCAGTACAGTCTCGCGGCCTTCGGTGAGGGCACCTACGAGTGGCAGGTGCGCACGTGGGGAATGTACAAGCCCACGGAGGAGGCGGGTGCGTCTCCGTGGAGCGCGGTCTCGAGCTTCCTGATCTCCTCGCGTCCAGTCGTCGGAATCCTCACTCCTCAGACGACGATCGACACGAGCGCGCTCTCTGTCTCATGGTCGTATAGCCAGTCGGGCGGGGCGAAGCAGGTCCTCGCTCGAGTGCGAGTGACCGATGCGACGGAGAATCGCGTCGTCGCAGATGAGACGATCCAGGGCACAGCGACCTCATATAAAGTCGGCGAGCGCGCGGCCAATGGTCACGAATATATCGTCGTGGTATCGGCGCTATCGGACGAGGGCCTCAGCTCCACCGAAGCAACGCGCCGATCGAAAGTCCGCTACGCTCCACCGGAAGCGCCGAAGGTCACGGCTCAGTGGGATGATTCCACCGGAGTCGTATCAATCGGCATCACCAATCCTCCCCCCAAAGCGGGGAAGACAGTCGCTGCGGTCTCCAATCAGGTCGATCGCTCTCAAGACGATGGGCAGACATGGGAAACGATCGCAACTGATCTCCCGACGGACGTAACTGTGCAAGACCGGGAAGCTCCATCCGGCGGGAAAACGCTCTACCGAGTAACCGCGTCGAGCGTCACTCCCTCATCCGAGTCGACCACAGTCACCGTCACCGCGGCCAGCCGACAAGTCTGGATCTCCGGAGGCGCTGGCTTCCACACATGCGTCGGCCTCCGATATGAGCCAGAAGTAACGGTCACTCCAAGCCTCCTACACCGCGAGGTCAAGCACTTCGCGGGCCGCGCTCGCGGCGTGGAAGTTACGGGGACTGCGGTGCAGCGCTCGATCGCAGTCAACGCGGTCCTCACCGACGCCGAGTACGAGACGCACGTGAAGAAGCTCGAGGAGCTTGCGATCCTGCCAGCTCCTTTCTTGTATCGCGACCCTCTTGGCCGTCGGATTTACTGCAGTCTTTCGTCTGTGTCGGCGCCTCGTAGCGTCGGCGGCATGTGGAAGATCTCTATCGATCTTGAGGAGGTGGAGGCGTGAGCCTCACAGGGCACCGTCAGGCGTCGATCGAGGTGATTCTTCTCGACTCTAATGAGCGCGAGAAAGGCCGTCTCGACGGCGTCGAGGGCGGCGAGGTGTCGATGAGTGCGGGCTCGCGCCTCCGGACCTCGGGGACCTTGAATCTCGTCGATCGAGGGCAGGAGATTGATTGGGCGAAAGACAGGGTCAAGATCGTCTACAAGCTCGCGAGCGGGGAAAGCTGGCCTCTCGGGGTCTTCCTCTTCGCCTCTCCGAAGCTCTCATACAGCGAGGGCGGCTCTAGCTTGCAGGTCGAGCTGATCTCAAAGCTATCCCTGCTCGACGGAGACGCTTTCGTCGCCGCGTATCAGACTGTCCCGTCTAATCATCCGCTGGCTCACGTCCGTCACCTCCTCACCGATGTCTCTCCCGTCAATATCGCCGATGGAGGCCCGATGCTCTCCTCGTCGATGGTTTGGGATGCGGGGACGCCGAAGCTAACCGCGATCAATGACATCCTGCAGGCGATCGGCTTTTGGTCGCTGACTGTCGGTGCGGGCGGTGCTTTCGAGGCCTCTCCCTATGTGGAGCCTTTGCGTCGCGCGAAAGTCTGGGATTTCGTCGAGGGCGAGAATGCCATCCACCTCGCGGATTTCACGCGCGAGCAAGACCTAGCGGCTATCCCGAATCGTTACATTTGCGTGTCCCAGGGCAGCGGGGAGAAAGCAGGCTTCGTCGGGTATGCCGAGAATCGGGATCCTGCGTCTCCAGCGTCCTATCAGGCGCGCGGGCGCTGGGTCTCCAAGGTAGAGACCGGGGTCGAGGCTGCGAATCAGCAGGTGATTACGGATCTTGCGAAGCGACGCCTTGCAGCAGCGTCTGGAGCGGTGGGGAAGATTGAAATTCAGCATCTCCCGCTCCCTCTCGCTCCTAATGACCTCGTGGGTTACCGCTCGGGCGGCGTGAGCGTCCTCGCGACAGTGCAGGAGACGCGAATCCAGCTTGAGCCGACGGCCTTGCAGACGACGACTCTTAAGGAGGTAGGCCGATGGTAGAGGACCTCACCGGCTTCCTAGCCGAGCAGCTTGAGGCAGTGGCGGGAATCGCAGGCGAGAAAGTCTCTCTCCGATGGGGAACGATCTCCGCTGTCAATCCCGTCTCTGTCATCCTCGACGGCCAGTCGGCAGCTTTGACGAGTATCGACGTTGTCGGCTCTCCAGTCCAAGGTCAGCGCGTCCCGGTGCTGTTGGCGTCGCGTCGCGCGCTCGTCCTTGCCTCGGGGAGCGCTGCAGCTGTGCAGACGAGTCCAGCTGTTCCCGTGGGCACGGTCATCGACTACGCGGGAGCGTCGGCTCCGGAGGATTACCTGCTCTGCGATGGCGCGACGTATCCCGTCGTGCAATTCCCGCAGCTCGCGCAAGTCTTGGGCGGGCGCTATCGGTTTGGCGATATGTTCCGCGTCCCGGATCTGCGAGGCCGCGTCTCCGTGATGGCAGACGGGTCTGGCGAATTCTCCTCGGTCGGTCAGACAGGCGGTGAGAAACGTCATCAGATCACGATCGGCGAAATGCCTGCGCACCGGCACGCTGGCAACGATCGCACGTGGTTTGACCGACAGAAACGAAATGGGCGCCAGTCTTTTATCTCCCTCAATCAGTCCACTGGATCGTGGATCGCGACTGCAGCGAATGACGGCCTGACCACGGGAGACACCGAGACCGGGCAGACCGGCGGCAATCAGTCGATGAGCCTTCTCCAGCCTTACTACACAGTCCAGAAGATCATCCGCGCCAAATAAGGAGCAGTGCATAGATGGCTAATTTCGTGGACTCAATTACCAAGGCAACGATCGACCTTGCGACTCTGACGGATCGTGACCTCGCGGAGCTGCAGACAATGGCCGAGCGGGAGATCCACCGGCGCTCGGTGATCGCTGAGTCTCCCGAGAAGCTCAAGGCTCTTTTCGAGGAGTACGAGGCCGCGGGAGGCGATCGAGGCCTCCTGCTCGACCGAGTGGATCCCTCGCTTCGCGCCCCCGTCCCGTCGACCCTGCCGCCAGCGGTCGACGAGCCTCTCTGATCCCCGATCCCCACACCATCCCATCCAATCACGTCCAATCCATATGGAAGAAGGAACACAGTGTTAGATCACGACAACGAAGAAGCGCGCGTCCGTCAGATGCCCGAATTCGGGGACGGACCTGCAGACCCGAAGACCGGAAACGAGGAGGCCTGACATGGCAGATGCAGCACAGGTACTGGATATCGCAGGATCCCAAGTTGGCTACACGCGCTGGGATGATCCGGAAGAGGGCAGTAAGTACGGGCGCTGGTATGCGGGTAAGACTGGCTCGGGCTACTTTGGTGCGTCGGGCGTGCCTTTCTGCGCGATGGGTGTCTCGTGGGTCCTCGATCAGGCCGGGACGAGTCTACTCGGCGACGGACGTCTATACGCCTATGTTCCGTGGATGATACGTGATGCCTCGCAGGTGGGGCGTCTGATCGGTTTCTATGACATCCAGCCGGGCGACGTGCTTTGCTTCGACTGGGATGGAGACGGACTAGCCGATCACACGGGCTTCGCTGACTACCGCTCCGGTGAATACGTCCACACCGTTGAATTTAATACTTCCAGCGGTGCGGGCTCGCAGTCCAACGGAGGCGGAGTCTACCGTCGCGTCCGTGCGCACGACGACATCTGCGCTGTGATCCGGCCCGCGTATGCTCCCGCACCTGCAGGAGACGGAACTCTCACCGTCGATGGCTACTGGGGAGCGGATACGACTCGGAAGCTGCAGGAAATCCTCGGCACGACGGTCGACGGGATCGTATCCAGTCAGGACGAAGACTATGAGGACGATAATCCCGGCCTCACAACCGGCTGGGAATGGGTATCCGTCCCCGAGGGCAGCGCGGTCATCGAAGCCCTCCAAGCCACGCTAGGCGTCGAGCAGGACGGCGTCTTCGGACCCGAAACGATCCATGCTCTGGAAGCTCATTACGGCTTCGAGCCTGACGAGGGCCTCGACGCTCCGTCCAATACGATTCGCGCTTTGCAGCAGGCACTCAATAACGACGCAATCTAAGGAGAGTATCCATCATGACTCCCGAAATCGTAACAATCGCCTCAATCCCCGCGATCCTTGCTCTCACCAACCTCGCCAAGAGTCTTGGCCTGTCAGGTAAGGTCTCGGCACTCCTCGCTGTCGTCCTCGGGATCGCGCTCGCGGTCGGGCAGTATGAGCTTGCCGCGTATGGCTGGTATCAGGCAGCTGCTCAGGGCATGATCCTCGGTCTGTCTGCCGCGGGCCTCTACGATGTGTCGAAGCCGCGAGCGTCCGACTCAGACTCTTACGAGCCTATGCATCGCGCGGAATCGCGGTGAGGCTGGTTGCTACCGTCTGCGATTACCGACTTCTTTAGTGCGGATCTTGTCGCTGCAATCTCCTCCCTCCTAGTGATGGGGATCGGCGTCGTGATCGCGTATCTGAAGGTCGTGCAAAGTAAGATCAACGCTCAATTGAAAGACCTTCATCGAGGCGTGAGCGAGGTCGGTACTGTCGTCGAGTCCGTGAAAGATCAGACTCACAATGATCATTCCACGAATCTCCGCGATGATATCGACGCGCTCGGCGGGAAACTGGACGGCGTCAGCGAGCTTCTCGCAGACGTCGCCCACACCCAGCAGCTGCAGGGTCAAGAGATCAGTGCTCACGGCAAGGTCTTAGCTCAGCTGCAGGCAGCTCAGCAGCAGGACCGAGCAGAGCGGATCGCGCTAGACTCGCACGCCCATGACGAGCACGAGCGAATTTGGCAGGAGCTGGATCGGATCAAGAAAAAGCTCTGAGCGAAGAATTTGCCCTCTATCTCCGAGAAATCGGGGATAGAGGGCGTTTTTCGTGCGCTAGGGGCCTATATTTTCTCTGAGAGGCCGTTTTTCGATAAAAAATATCGATTTCGAGCCGCTCAGAAGTTCGCGCCATACGCGCGCAGGTTGAGACAAGCATTGACTGCCAGGGCGTAGCGGAGAATAGTGTCGAGGCGAGGGTTTGCGTCGTAGTGCTCAAACTCTGCGACAGTAGGTTGGGTGACGCCGATACGCTCGGCGACATCTTTTTGCGTAAGACCACTTTGTTTACGCAGATCGACAAGGGTGCGTAAAAAGTTCTCACGCTCGTCATGTAGCTGAAGCGCGAGGGCTTCAAGCGATTCGAGGTCTAGATTCTCGACCGTCATAGGGAATACCCTATATTTGTTCGTCGAATAGATCAAGGTAGTTTGTCTGAGAGGTCTATTCTCGATAAAAAATATCGATTTCGACACACTCAGCAGTACGCGGAATCCGTGAGTGCGGCGCCCCCATTGCGCCCCCAAGTTTTTATCTGAGTGTGTTTGTGCAGGTCAGATGGGGTAGTGGTGCGTTTCCCCCATCCTCCGCAGTACGTCCCCGGGATCCGTTGAGATCCCGGGGTTTTCCTTTTGTTTCCAACGTTTTTGGCTGATGGCATTAAAACCGATATATACCGATAGGTACCACTGGGGCCGGTAAAAGTGGCCCCCAATAAGCCCCCATCAATTTGAGGTTCGTTTATGCCAAAGAAACTGCCCCCCGGTATCGAGTGGGACGAATCGCGCGGAAAGTACCGAGCGAGCGTCTACGAGTCAGGCAAGAGGTATCGTCTTGGGCGCTTCGACACTTTGATCGATGCGAACGCCGCTCTAGGCTAGCCTTGTAGCATTTTCCGCTGCGGTTAGGAGGTTGGGGTGAAGAAGAAACTGTTCGCGTGTGTGCTTGTCCTCGTGTTGGGGGCCTCGTTTGTCGCGTGGCGCTATGGTTTTTTGTTTCCCACGCAGCGCGCGTGCCAGGAGGTCGGCAGCGCCTACGAAAAATATGCGGCTGTCGTTTACCGCTCCCCGGCTTCTGGCCTGCCGAGCGAGGCGTATACGCGGGAATTGGAAGAGGCGCGCAATGAGCTGGGCCAGAAGACTTCGTGGGCGCTTCGGCTGGATGTATCGCACGAGGCCAAAGAGGCTTTGAACGATGTCCTCTCCGTTGTTGGCGCAGCTGAAAAATCAGACCGCGTTGAGGGCGCGGTTGCGCGCCTAGCGCAAACCTGCCGAGAGGCTGGCTATCCCGTCCGTATGCCCGCTCCCCCGCAAACATAACGAATATTTTATGCGCACCCGACCCGTCTGCCGCCTCCTGGCAGGCGGGTTTTGCGTGCCCAAAAATGAAAGGAAGACTCTGATGCTTGGTTTAAATGTTGATCCGCTTGTCACGTGTGGTTTGGTGGGCTGGGGTCTACCCCCTCTCCTGGCAGCTGGTGGCCACCCAGGCCTCGGTCATCATCGCCGCAGCAGCAACAGCATTCACGGCGCTCAAGTCCTAAGGCGTGATCGACTGGGTAGGACGCGCCACGCCGGGCGGCGAACCGTACGAGGCCAAGCACAAGAGTGGCGGTGACGGCAGGTGAGCGTGTCTCTTGACCTGATTGTTCTGGGCTTGCCGGTGCATGACCCGGCGTGGATCGCAGCCGTAGGAGGACTCATTACCGCGTGCGGCGGTGTTGCGGGCGGGGCTATCGGCGCGCTCAGCGCGATGCTCCACGGGCGTAAGCATACCGACGCCAAGCTGGAAGTGATTAAAGGCCTGGCTGCCGAAGCGAAAGAGCAAACCACTAACAATCACGGGACAAACATGCGCGACGACCTGGACGCATTGGAGGGGGGGGACAAACTCGATGTGCTGGGTGAGCGTCTTGTCTCTCTGAGAGACTGTTTTGTGATAAACAATAGCGATTTCGAGGAGCTCAGTATTTCGGACGACCGGCGAGCGCGGGGGCACCTGAATCTGGGATATAGGCCCCATTAATGCCCCAAATTTTTACGCGAGCGCGTTTATGCAGGTCAGGCGGGGTGGCGGTGTGTTTCCCCCCATCCTCCGCAACTTACCTCGGAACTTTGTTGAAGTTCCGGGGTTTTTCATTGTGAGAGTAAGGAAAAGTCACGGTTCATGGCGAGGAAGCGTGCTCGTCTTTTCGTTTCTTATTCCGCTATTCGTGTCATTAAGGGCAAGAAAAACCCAACAGCTTCAGCTAGTGCGGGGCATGACAACGTAACCTACAGGTTCACAACGTAGTGGACGCGGGGCTACGCTACCGGTTTTTCTTGAGCGCGAGGCCTTCGCGAAGCTCAGCGAGTTCTTCGTCGTAAAGTCCCGATGCGTTGCGATTGACTTCTTGCAGCCGCTCTACCCAGTCTGGGGAGACGATGTCGTAATCGATGAGTGACGTCACGGCCCCGTCGACATCAGGGCCATCACAATCGAGCATCATACGTAAAAACGCGACCGCTTCTTGCGCGTCAACCGCGTCAAGTGCCTCGATTGCGTCGAGCACGAACTGTGTTGTCGTATCTGCCGCCATGTGTGTAGCCTACCTACTCTTTGAACCGCGGCGCTTTCGTGCTGTGAAAGTGGCTGCGCCAGCGGTTGCGACTAAGGCCGCTGCAATGAGTACTTCTGATCCAAAACCGGTCTTAGCCAACTCTGAGCGCTTTGGTGAATGAATCGTCGGCTCTGTGGGGGTTAGGAGTTGTGGGAGCCGGAGTTGAAGGATTCGGAGCCTTGCTTGTTGGGAGCGTGGGCAGTCCGATCCGATTGATGTGTGCGCCCACGCCCAACAACCCTATCGGATTACTTGCGGTGGTAGCGCGGGCTGGTCCCCAGGTGGGTGGGGGAGTGATGCCAGTCGCCGACCACGCTCTCGTCGAAGCCGCGGTACGTGTAGGAGTTGTCGTAGGCGATCTCACGGGGGTCGACGACTCCGTCCACGTACTGCTGGACCTCCTCGGGCGTGGGTTCTACATCCGTGCGTTTAGTCATCAGGGGGTTCTCATCCGGGTACTGGCTGGGGTCCGTATTGACCATGGCGCCGGGGTCAGCGGGGCCGTAGCCCGTGCGATCGTTCCACGCATGATTCGGGTTCGTCCCGGTGTGGACGAGGAGCTGGAGCAGCTGGTTCGGGGTCGCCTCGGGCCACTTCTCGTGGGCCAGAGCCACGAAGCCCGAGACCAGCGCAGTGGACACCGAGGTGCCCGTCACCACCGTGTTTGCTCCCGTTCGATAGTCGCGCACGGTCGCGGTGCCCACGGCCGCCGACACGAGGCCTTCGCCGCTGGAAGAAGAATCGACCACCTTTCCTTGGGTGTCGATTGCGCCGACGCCAACGACACTCGACCACCAGGACAGTGAAAATACAGAGTACCTGCCTGTGTTACCGGCGGCACCAACGACAATGACGCCCTGGGAGATGGCGCGGGCCACCGCCCACTTCAGGGAGTGTTGGTTGTTGTCGCTGGATACGGACATGTTGATGATCGTCGCCCCGTCGTTCATGGCGTGGTTCATGAGGGAGCCGTAATCGTCCTTGCTGATGCCAACAACGTCGTCGTCCTGGCAGTCCTTCCCCGACGTGTCACCCTGGTTGGGAAACGACGCGCGATACGACAGGATCGTCGCGTCGGGGGCAACGCCGTAGGCATCCGAGGCAATGATCGAGGCCATCGCGGTGCCGTGCATCCTGCTCTGTGTGCTGGAGGTGACGGTGCAGGGAGTCTTGTCGGTGATATTCGTTTTCGCCAGCTCGGGGGCTGTCGTGTCGACCTCGCCGTCGATGATTGCGATGGTGACCCCTTTACCCCTCAAGCCCATGTTGCGGGCTTCGCTCAGATGGTAGTAGTCAAAATACGACTGATCAGCTGCTGTGATCGGGTCGGCGGCGTGTGCGGCACCGGTCGGCAGTGCGGTGGCACTCATGGCGAGCGCCAGAGTCGAGGCCGCGGCGCCAAGCAGGCGTGCTGTACTGTTCATGCGTGTCACCATTGGCGGGGATCCCATCCGTCGTTCTTGCGTGGTGCGGGCGAAAGGTCCTTGTTGGAACCGTAGGTCTGCGACACCAGGTTCACGTAGCCCTCGGGCAGATCGACCTCATCGTCCTCAAAACGAAACGTGATCAGCGTACGACTAGGTATTCAAGAAAACAAATTATACGGTGGTGTCGAGTCAGACGCCCGGCGCTCGCTCCTGGAGGTAGGTGAGTAGCGTGATCGCGCATTATTTAGACAGGAGTTCATTCCCGTCGTCGCACTTGGGGGACAGATTAAAGGACCCCGCCCGCCCGCAGTGTGCGGACGAGTGGTGACTCCATGCGGCCTCGGAAATCAGGCGCGGTGCTTTCGTGCTGTGAAAGTGGCTGCGCCAGCTGTTGCGACTAAGGTCGCTGCAATGAGTACTTCTGATCCAAAACCGGTCTTAGCCAACTCCGAGCGCTTTGGTGAATGAATCATCGGCTCTGTGGGGTTAGGCGTGGCGGGGCCTGCGATTTTAGTAGCCTGCGTCGACTGCTGAGCAAGGATGGGCGTTGTGGCTACGAAAAGTAGTGCGATCGCTGCACGAGTCAGTTTGATTCGCATTGAAGCTCTCCAGCTTTCTACCAAAATGATCAGGCGTAGTGCCTAAGGTAACTAACTGGATTCAATTTTATATCGAGCCTGATGAGCGTCCAAATGTGGGGGTCAGAGGGCTAGGGGAATCGGAAGGAAAATTTCGATAAATAACACGGGTCGCAGGTTGAGGCCCGTGCCGTGTAGACTATCCTCGGATCCTCCGCGTGACGGTATCATCCGAACCTCCCCAGGGCAGGAATGCAGCAAGGATAAGGGTGCGCTGCCGGGTATGCGGGGGATTCTTTTTTATCCAGGTGCTCATGGACTACGAAATCTGCACTGTGTAAGTGCGCACATGCGCTTGTAAAGACCTAGCTGAACTCTTAAAGAAGGGTGTCAGTTTTGGCTACTGGGAAGCCAATTTGTCTACCTTGAAAACTTGCTTATGTACGCAGGTCAACACTTAATTCTCGATACGAAACTGAATCTATATATACGGCTTCGTTCTTTACAAATAGACTTGCCCTGATCCATCTCTACTTTCAACAGGAGAACACAGTGCAAAACGTCGGTTCGCGCTCCCTGTGGCGTCGCGCCGGTCAGATGCTATCAATCTTGATCGTCGCAACCCTGGTGGTATTTGGACTGGGAAATACCCCCAGCCGTGCCGCAACTCCCGTCCTCAATGTCAGCATCACCCCGGAGAAGACTTCATACAATTCCGGCGATACTCAGAAATACACCGTCTCTTGGTCGTGTACTTCGGTGACCGAGGACTGTGTGGACTCTGTCATTAAGGTGCGTATCCCTCATGCTGTTAACCAGAGTGGTGACGCTGTGGATAAGGCAGTGGCGGCAAACCTTGCGGCAACTGCCGCATCGGGAACACCTGCAGTCAGTGCCAGCCTTACTCAGGGAACGGCTACGACCGATGCCTACGTTACCTACAACATGGGCCGCATTCCGGCGGGTAATTCCTATCAGGCCGTGATCACCTTCGAGATGCCGAATAGCTACACGCCCGATCAGTCGACCGTTTCTCCCGAGGTCTCATTCACTTCGGGTGAGACGACCGTGACCGACGATACGAAGGTGACGAACCATGCGGAAACTACTCTTGGCCTGACCAAGAAGAAGCCCACCGCCATTGGCCCGAAGGGAAGCAATGTCACCTATTCCCTGACACCGACGATTTCCTCTGGAACGCTTGGCCCGAACCGAGGCAAGCTCGCAATGACCAATGTGAAGCTTGTCGACAAGCTTCCCTCATGTGCAACCTACGTCAGCACTACCTCCCAGGGCTCAACTGATGGATCTGAGTTCACTGGAGTAGAACCGACCTACGACGCAGCGACGCACTCCTTGACCTGGAACCTTGGAACTCTGCGTCCTAACGTCGTCGACCTCCAGCTCAATGTCACTCTGAACTACCCAACGAGCTGCGCAGATAACACGGTTACTAACACCGCAACCGTTACGGGTAGCCCCTATGGTGACCCCACGAAGACCAATTCCGCCGATTCCTCGGTCTCGCACGACTTTGCGGACAAGGTCACCTACGGTGGCACCTTCTCCAAGAATGCACTGCAGCAGTTCAAGCGTGGTCAAAACGGCATGTGGTTGTACTGGTACAACAACACTTCGAATATGCCTGTTGTTCTGGAGTACACCGACTACCTCAGCTGTGCGCTGACCTCGCCGACTGATGGATCGACAGACTGCGCGAACCCTCTGATGTTTGCTCGCGGGGCAGAGCTCAACACGACTTCTCCGGTCGAATTCACATATTGGACCAACAAGGGCAACACGGGAACGCAAACCCTGACGGCCTCGAAGAAGTTTGACGCTTCAGGTCTGGCAAGCGACGAATACATCACAAAGTTCCACTACAAGCAGACTTTGAGCCCCTCAGAGAGTGGCCGTTTCATTGTCCAGGGTCAGATCAACGCTAAGACTCCGACGACTGAAGCTGGTGCCGACTACGTTCGTGCAGATACGAACTCCAATGCGTGGAAGGCCGGAACCGATCCCTCGTGGGTTCGTGTTCAGAACTGTGTCACCGACCTGTCGATGAAGTCCGAAGATGGAGCGCACACCATTGGTATCCCCGCGGATAACCTCTGTGACATCCTCCTGCTTGAAACCTCACGTCCTTCGTACTACAACGCAAAGTCGACCATTGCGAACTCCCAAGCTACCCCGGGACAGGAAGTAACCTTCTCCATCGTGGCCAACAACCGCACGATGTCTGCCCCGGCTCAGCCGATTATTGCTGACCTTCTTCCCTGTGGGATGACCTATGTGGAGAATTCGGTTGCAGGCGGACCCAAGGGCTACACCGCAACTGTCGATTCCTCGCGTTGGGTGACAGACGCAAGCGGGTGCTCTCGCCAATTGGTGACCATCACTTGGCCTGGCTTCAAAGGAGTTGATGCAACAAGCGTCACCCTACGAGGCCTCGTCACTAACAAGATGAAGCCCGGAACCTACACGAACCAGGCATTCATCTCTCCGGCAGAACGCGAGTACCAGAACGCGGATCCCTGCTTCTACTCGGGCACCACCGATATCTACGACATCAATGCCAATGGCTCTGTGACCGATAAGGTCTGCCCTGTGACCTCAGGAATGAGCGTCAACGAGTTGGCAGCCGCTGGTGTTGTCCTCGAAAGCCTCGGTTCGGTCCCCGGATCGGTGTACATGAAGTACAACGATGGCACCTCCCTGATTCGCCAAGGCGAAAACGGCACCTTCCGCATCACGCCTACCAACACTGGTAATGCCAACCTGTCGGATATGACCGTCTACGGCACCCTGCCGCACGTTGGCGACACGGCGGTTCGCACCAGCGCCAGCCGTGGTTCTGAGTGGGCACCCATCATGACCGGACCGATCCAAGTCCAGCCCGGCGATGGAATTGACCCCTCGCAGGTCACCATCGAGTACTCGACCTCGTACAACCCCTGCCGCGGCGAGGTCATGGAACGCGGAAAGGCCATGGCTGACGCTCCTGCGGGATGCGATAACAACTGGACCTCGAACCCGAGTTCGTGGAGCGACGTCAAGTCCTACCGCATCTATATCAATGGCAAGACCAACCCGATTGAGGGCGGCGCATCAATCCCCTTGATCGTCCCGATCAAGGCTCCTGATAACGCCAATGGTGTGGCCTACGAATCGGTTGCAATTGCAGCAACCCAGGCTTCCTCGAACCAGGCTGTCTTCCCCAGCGAACCCTTCAAGGTCGCCATCGCCTCGGCCTTCGACGTGGCACTCAACAAGACGGTTTCTTCCGACGCTTCGGCTCTCTCCCCCGGCGACGAAGTAACCTTCCGCGTTGACGCTGCGAACACGGGCCAGGGCCTTTCTGCGAACACCAAGGTTTCGGAGAAGCTCCCCGATGGTGTCACCTTCGTGAAGTCCGAATCCTTCATGTGCCCCACTGGCTACGTGTCGGGAACGCCAGATGCATGCGAGGCCGGTGACCCCGCCGGTACCTACGATGCAGCTACCGGCGTGTGGACCATCGGTGACCTGACCGCGGGAAGCCACGCATCGTTGTACGTGACAGTTCGCTTGAATGACGGAACCGATGGCAAGTCCATTACCAACAAGGTCGAATTCAAGGATCTGCCTCCCTACGACGTGGACTTGAACAACAACAAGGCCTCGACGACGATCACCGTCAAGCACCGTCTCTCGGGCAAGGTGTACTTCGATAAGAATGACTCCTCGTCCTACACCGCCGGTGAAGAGGGCTTCAATGGCATCACCGTTAACTTGGTGAACGAGGCTGGTGCGGTTGTTGCCACCACGACGACCGATGCGGATGGTAACTACTCCTTCACTGGGCTCAACGCGGGTACCTACACGGTTAAGGTCGTGAAGGATGGCGAACTCGCCAACCTGACCCAGACCGAGGATCCCGATGGCACGAAGGACAATGCGTCCGGTGCGATTACGCTTAACACGGATAACCCGGTTCGCGAGAACGTCAATTTCGGGTACGTGAAGAAGCACGCAATCTCGGGCAACATCTACCTGGATGAAAACCGAGATAAGACGAAGAATGGTGATGACATCAACCTTTCGGGCGTGACGGTCACCCTGGTCGACGGCTCGGGCAACGTTGTCGCGACCACCACCACTGACGCCTCGGGAAATTACAACTTCCCCGGCCTGTCCGACGGCACCTACACCGTCAAGGTGGATACGACGGGCAAGCTGGCCGGCCTCGAACAGACCGAAGATCCCAGCGGTGCGAAGAACTCGCAGTCAGCGCCCATCACCTTCACGCGAAATGATCCGGATGTCACCAATGTGAATTTCGGTTACGCAAAGGATTACTCGATCGCCGGTAATGTCTACCGCGATTCGAACCGTTCCGAATCTAAGGATGCAACTGAAACTGTCTTCCAGGGTGTCACTGTGAACCTGGTTGACGCTTCGGGCAATGTCGTCGCAACGACTACCACCGATGCGGATGGAAACTACTCCTTCTCCAAGCTGCCCGCGGGTGACTACACCGTGAAGGTCGTCAAGGATGGAGCCATCAAGGACATGGACCAGACTGAAGACCCTGACGGTATGAAGGACAATGCCTCCGGCAAGATTTCTATCGGTGCGGACAACCCGACCCAGACCGGTGTGAACTTCGGTTACATCGAGAACAACTCGATCAGCGGCACGATCTTCCGTGATGAAGCGCGCAACGGCGTTAAGGATCCCAGCGATCCTCGCTTCCCCTCGGTCAAGGTGACCTTGCTCGACGAGAACGGAAACGTCGTGGAGACCACCACGACGGATTCCAACGGCGCATACAAGTTCTCGCACCTGCCCGATGGCAAGTACCGCGTGAAGGTTGATACGACTGGTGTCTTGAACGGCCTCGAGGTCACTCTTGATCCCGATACGCTCAAGGACTCTCAGTCCGAGCTCATCGAGCTTGGCGAGTCGAACCCGACCGTTGAGAACGTCGACTTCGGATACATGGAGAAGGAAGTTCCTGCGGCTCCGCAGCCCCCGAAGCAGCCGAACCCGAAGACTCCCGGCTCTAAGCTGGCACGTACGGGTGTCGAGGCCGGAGTCCTGAGTGTGGGTCTTGCCGCGCTCATTGCGGGTGGTGCACTCCTTGCACTTCGTCGCCGAGGCCGCATCTCCTAATGCGCGTCACCGCCGCTGAGCCGGTGGCATAGGCGTGAGTGAGTGGAGGTCCAAGTGGGAAACTGCTTGGGCCTCCACTTTTATGATTTTCGCTGTGTTCTTGCGGCTTGTGGTGAAAACAGGACGCAAATGAGCGCGCGGGGCCGTAAAGTTCAAGTGTGACGACAGCTCTTTATCGCCGGTACAGGCCCGATACCTTCGAACAGGTCATCGGCCAGGAACACGTGACCAAACCCCTTCAGGCAGCACTGCGTGCCCACAGGGTGAATCATGCGTACTTATTCTCTGGTCCGCGCGGGTGTGGAAAGACGACCTCTGCGCGTATTTTGGCGCGTTGCCTGAACTGCGCTGAAGGCCCAACGGATACACCTTGCGGTCAGTGTGAGTCCTGTCGTGAACTGGCAACCGGTGGCCCGGGATCACTCGACGTTGTTGAAATTGACGCCGCCTCGCACGGTGGTGTGGATGACGCGCGTGACCTACGTGAGCGCGCCACTTTTGCGCCGGTGCGTGACCGCTACAAGGTCTTCATCATCGACGAAGCCCACATGGTCAGCCCCCAAGGCTTCAATGCCCTGCTTAAGCTCGTTGAAGAGCCACCCGAGCACGTAAAGTTCATCTTCGCGACGACGGAACCCGAGCGCGTCATTGGAACCATCCGTTCCCGTACGCATCACTATCCTTTCCGCTTGGTTCCACCGGATATTTTGGAGCCCTACCTGCAGACTCTGTGCGATGAGGAGCATATTCGCGTCGGTGAAGGCGTCCTTCCCCTGGTCATCCGCGCCGGTGGCGGTTCTGTGCGTGACTCTCTGTCGGTCTTGGACCAGTTGATGGCCGGCGCAATCGATGGAGAGATCGCATATAAGACCGCTGTTGCTCTTTTGGGCTACACGGATACCGCGCTTTTAGATGAGACTGTCGATGCCCTTGCAGGGGGCGACGGTGGTGCTGCGTATCGCGTGATCGAAAAAATGGTGTCTTCAGGTCATGACCCGCGTCGTTTTGTCGAAGATTTCTTGCAGCGCTTACGCGATCTGTTGATTATTGCTGTCGCGGGTGATGGCGCCAACGATGTCTTGGTGGGAACGCCTCACGATCAGTTTGAACGCATGAGCGTCCAGGCAAAGAACTGGGGCACGCAAGCCTTGTCGCGTGCTGCCGACCTCACTGACGAGGCCCTTCGCTCCATGACTGGTGCGACCTCACCCAGGTTGCAGCTTGAGTTGCTCATCGGCCGAATCTTGGTGCCCGGTGCAGGCGTTGATTCCACTGCTGGTGCCTATGGAGTAGCACCTGCAGCGGTCGCTGGCGGGATGGCGGGTACCCCGGGACCGCTCTCTGGTGGAGTCGGCTTGGTTGGGGGCGGCGCCCCTGCCGAGGCCCCGGCTGGCTCGGGTTCATTTGGTGCTCGTCAGGCGCGCGAGGCTCTTGCACGCAAGAAAGCCCAAAAGAGCGGAGACCAGGGTGCCTCGGTGGCACCAGAAGCCCCCGCTGATGGTCGCATTGATTCGCCTCGACAAGCAGAACATGCACCCCAGTCCCAGCCCTCAGCTGGCGGCTGGGAGGTCACTCGCCCTGCTGCTCATAGCGATGCGCCTGCGCAGCACAGCGCTCCTGTCGATGCTCCCGCTGCTCAGGTGCCTCGTGACGCTGTCCATGAGGTGTCTGAAAAGGCTCCCGAGCAGGTTCCTGTGCCTTCTCAATCGTCCGTTCCCACGCCGGCACCCGCGCAGGTTTCACGCTCCGCTGCTGCACCCAATGCGGATCTTGTACGACAGCGCTGGGGAGATGTCGTTGAGCGCTTGGCCACGCACAGCAGGGTTGTGTGGAGCTTGCTGTCTCAAAATGGGCAATTGGGAGCCGTTGACGGAGACCAATTGGTCATCCTCTTCCCCAGCCAAGGGATGGTCGCAAGCTTTACAAACGGGGGACGAGCGCAGATCGTGGAAGACACGATCTATGACGTCTTGGGTGTTCGATTGCACGTGAGCGCACAGGTGGGGCAATCCGGTGGTGGGCCAGCTGTTTCAACGCCTTCTGCCAATGCACATTTCGTTGCGGCTCCTGTGCAGAGCATGCCAGCGCAGACCACACCCGCGCAGGCCAGAGTTGCTCAGGTTTCACCTGCTCAAGAATCGCTCCCCTCTGGGCTGGGCAACTCAGACGCTTCGGCGCACGAAGCCGCGCCGGCACCGGAATTCCATGTTCCGGCCGAACCGATCGATGCCTCGAAACCCTATGATCCGCAGGCACCAGAATCTTACGATTGGCATACTCAGGCGCCGCCCCCTTTTGATTCGGGGGATCAGGTTGAAGAGGTAGAGCAGGACTTGCAGGAAGTACCTGCTCCATCACCTGAACCTGATGATGAACCAGAGGATGAGCCTGTCGCGACTTCTGGCTGGAGTGAAACTGTCGTTCAGCCTCCAAGTTTTGACCCGCTTGAAGAAGAGTCAGCCCCTGAAGTTCCAAACTTCGCCGAGGTTACGCCACTTCCTTCGCAGCGTTTTGCACGCATGGAAGAAGATGACGCGCGCTCTAGCGACGACACACATTCGACTGGCAACGCGTGTTCAGATGAGGAGCCGGCAGCTTCAGCGGAGGCCTCGGCAGAGGAAGAAGCGCAGGAAATTCCCGCAACCCCCAGCGTTTCTGCGGCAGAGGACGATAGCGCCAGCATCGATGATCAGGACATGTCCGAATCAAATCTCTTTGGAATTCCAGCAGTTTTGGATATTTTGGGCGGAACCATCATCGAACAAAAGACTGACGATCAGGGTGGGTGGTGACGCATGTACGAAGGAGCTCTTCAAGACCTCATCGATGAATTGGGACAACTTCCCGGAGTGGGGCCAAAGAGTGCGCAGCGTATGGCTTTGCACCTTCTCGAGGCCGAGCCCGAGGATGTCGAGCGCCTCACCACTGCGATCAATGCGGTCCGCCATCAGGTCAAGCACTGTGTCGTCTGTGGAAACCTCACTGAAGACGATGAATGCTCGATCTGTCGGGATCCGCGGCGTGATCCCAGCGTGATCTGTGTCGTCCAAGAACCAAAGGACATTCAGGCCATCGAGAATTCACGGGTATTCCGCGGACGCTATCACGTGCTTGGCGGCGCCATTGATCCTATCCACGGGATTGGCCCCGATCAGCTCAGTATTCGCCAGCTTTTGGGACGCCTGTCAGATGGTGTTGTTCAAGAGGTCATCATCGCGACAAACCCGAATATTGAAGGTGAGGCAACAGCCTCGTACCTAGCGCGCACCCTTTCGACAATTGGTGTGACAACAACGCGACTTGCCATGGGCCTTCCCGTGGGTGGCGATTTGGAATATGCGGATTCCATTACCCTCGGACGGGCAATGGAAGGCCGGCGCAATATGTCGTGAATTTCCACGGAAATTGTGAAAGGATCGCGACGTGAGTACAACAGAGTCCAGCTTTATTCGCCCCGATGGGACACCAGCGCGCGTCCTTGTTGTGGATGACGAATCGGTCTTGGCCGAGCTACTTGGATCAGCACTGCGTCACCAAGGCTGGGAAACCCAAACGGCAGCAAACGGTTGGGAAGCACTGGATAAAGCCGATACCTTCGATCCCGATGTCGTGGTCTTGGATATCCAGATGCCCGGACTGGATGGAATGGAAACCTTGGAACGCCTGCGTAAGCGCAAGCCACACCTTCCCGTTCTGTTCTTGACGGCGCGTGACGCCGTTGCCGATCGCGTTGCCGGACTGCGTGCAGGTGCAGATGACTACGTCACTAAGCCTTTCGATCTTGATGAAGTGACAGCGCGTATCGACGCCCTGCTTCGCCGCTCTGGAATGGTTTCGGTTACCGCTGAACGTGTTCTGACCGTTGGTGACCTGACCTTGGACGAGGACTCCCACGACGTTGCGCGCGGCGGCGAAGCGATTACGCTCACCAACACGGAATTTGAGCTTCTGCGTTACTTCATGGAAAACCCCAATGTTGTCCTCTCGAAGTCGCAGATTCTTGATCGAGTATGGTCCTACGATTTCGGCGGTCAGGCAAACATCGTCGAACTGTATATCTCCTACCTGCGTAAGAAGATTGACGCTGGGCGCGAACCTATGATTCACACGGTCAGGGGAGCCGGTTATATCCTCAGGCCAGCCTCCTAGGAGCGCCAATGACAAGCTCTTCCCCCCAAGCTTCGAATACTGAACCACAGGCGACCACCCCCAAGCACAGCACTCCTCGACCAAAGCGCAAGCGATCGCGTCTTCTCACTGTTCGTCTGAGTCGTTTCCTTGCTGCAGCCGTCGCTCTTGCGCTGGTGACCATGCTTGCTGCTTCGGCGCTCGCAATGCATTCGTGGATGTCCTCCAAGCTCGATAGTTCGCTTGAATCCATGCTCAGCAGGCTTGAAAAGAACGCAGAGCTCAGCTTGCAGCAACCTGTTCCACCTCCCCCGCCTCCGACGGCTGGCTCGCAGAACGACCAGGATGATCATGACGATGACCACGGACCATCACAGTCGAATTCTCCAGGTTCCTCTGCTTCGCCAAGTGAACACGGACCGCGTGGTTTGCGAGGCCCAGGTTCTGCAGAAGGCCAGTTGCAGCTCATCAAGGACGACGATGAGATCGTTTCGGGTGTCGTCAAGCAATTTGATGTGGTGGAGCTCGATAGTGCCGCTCAGCAGCAGATTCTCTCCTTGCGCTGTGATAGACATGGACACAATGTCAGCTTGCCGAATTTAGGCTCTTTCAGGGTTATGTGCGGTCAATCAGAGTCGCGGACACTGGTTGTCGGCCTGTCTTTGGCCGCGAATAATTCGACCTTGTTCGCGCTCATTGCCGTTGAAGGCGTCATCGCGTTGGTTGTCATCCTTGGCGCGACCTTCATCGGACGTAAGTGGATCCGCAGGGAAATGCTTCCTTTGGGTGAAGTCGCCGCAACCGCGCGGAATATCGGTTCCCAAGATCTGATCGCCGCACCGACTGTCGACACTTTTGATCGCGTCGATAGTTCCATTGCTCAACCCGGAGACGAGGTCGGTGACGTCGGTTTCGCGTTGAATACCATGATCGACAATGTCGAAACTGCGCTTCAGGCCCGCGCCGAATCTGAGCAGCGCCTGCGCCAATTCGTTGCCGACGCCTCGCACGAACTCCGAACTCCTTTGGCATCGATTCAGGGTTACACGCAGCTTCTTCAGCGCGGGGCAACTGACCAAGAGCTTGCACTTTCCCGAATTGCCTCTGAGTCTGCGCGTATGTCCGGTCTGGTTGAGGATCTTCTACTTTTAGCTCGCCTTGATGCGGGACGTGAACTGGCAAGCGATCCGGTAGATGTGATCCCATTGGCCATCGACGCAGTTTCAGACGCTCATGCGGCAGGTCCGGACCATCAGTGGAGCCTCGACCTGCCCGAAATCGATGACGAGGCCGATGCCTGTACTTCCTGCACCGTGCTGGGTGACGAATCTGCCCTTCGCCAGGTCTTCGCAAACCTAGTCAATAACGCGCGGATCCACACTCCCGCTGGGACTCACGTCAAAGTTGGGGTGCAAACGATTGCCGGTACCGCATCGGCGCCGGGATTTGTGCGCCTGAGCGTTGCCGACGACGGCCCGGGTATTGCGCCCGAGCTGCGCGCGACCGTCTTTGATCGCTTCGTCCGAGGCGACACTTCGCGCTCGCGTCAGGGCAAGGGATCCTCGGGGCTGGGCCTGTCGATCGTTTCCTCGATTGCCGAGGCCTTGGGCGGCCGGGTGGACGTCGATACCTTATGTGAAGGCGAAGGTAAGCCCGGCGAGCATGGAACAACCTTCTCGGTGATCCTGCCGGCGATGGAATTGTGATTCTCAACTCTGAAGAGCCAGTATTCCTCAACCCGCGTATCCTCAACTGCGACAACCCCGAAGTGCGCATGGAGGCAAAGGAAATCCAATACAACGTTCCCGAGTTCATGCTCCCGGGCGCCTAACCGGACATTTCCGCCGTTGGCTTACCCACTTGTAGGCTGAGAACTTAGCCTGTGGCGAGTCAAAAGCCGATGCGAACAACGATACCTTTTCTCAGGCCATCGGAGGTATGGATGATGGCGACCTCCTTGGGAGCAAGAGAAAGATCCACAACTGTGAGACGCTGAGCCTGACGCTCACACGAAGGCCGCTTCGGGAAAACAGCTGGGTCAGGGAGACTCTGCACCCTGATTGGAGCCACGATCTCTGATTTCGACGGCGCTTCCGCATTCAGTGCTGGCTTCGTGATGCTAATTTGAGAAGCAATCATTATGCACAGCACGCGAAGAAGCCGATTGCATCTACGTCAGCGGATTTCCCCGAGACTGGCGTGGTGCCCGACTAGGAGCAGGATGATGAGTCGCGACAACAACCTCGTAAGGCCCCCACAACGGGTCGGCGGCAATGGTTCTCGACCTCTCCGGAGCCTGTTGATGACATCCTGGTGCAAACCGGCGGTGCTCGATCGATAGCCTCGGCTCCTGCCACATAGCCACACAGAAATACAGAAGCTGCTGGTGTAACAAGGAAAAGATGGAATGAACGATCAGATTGTGAATCGCGAGGGCACGGTTGATCCGATGTGGGATGACGCGCCGGTGAGCGTAGCCAACGAAGTTAGTTTCATCTGGTCAATCGCGAACAAGCTGCGTGGAACATACGGCTCGGACAAGTACAAGGACGTCATCATCCCGATGACGATCATCCGTCGCTTCGAGTGCGCACTAGCACCCACCAAAGACAAGGTGGTTGCCCAGTACGAGAAGATGCCCAGCTACCCGTACAAGGCCATGTGCCAGATTGCAGGGTTCTCCTTCTATAACACCTCACGCTTCACTCTTGAGCGCCTGCTGGACGACCCGGACAACATTGCAGCAAACTTCAAGGCCTACATCGAGGGCTTCTCCCCCAACGTCAACGACCTGCTCATGTCTGTGGAGAAAGGTCTGGACTTCGCCAAGCAGATCGACAAGATGGACAAGGGCAACCGCCTTTACGGGGTGGTGAAAGCCTTTTCCGAATTGGATCTAGACCCGCGCACCATCGATTCGATCAAGATGGGATATATCTTCGAAGAACTCATCCGTAAGTTCTCCGAAAACGCTGAGGCCGGTGAGCACTACACCGGCCGAGACATCATCAAACTCATGGTGTCGATCCTGCTGGCTGAAGGATGTGACGACATCTTCGACGACGGCAAGGTCATCACCGTCCTGGACCAGGCCTGCGGTACAGGCGGCATGCTCTCCACCGCCTTCAACTACATCCACCGCTTCAACCCGACCGCGGACATTCGACTGTTCGGCCAGGAGAACAACCCTGAGTCCTACGCCATGTGTCTGGCGGAGATGCTTATCAAGGACCAGGATGCAGACAACATCCGCTTCCAAGATACGATGGTCGCGGACTGCTTCACCGGCATCAAGATGCGGTTCGTGATCGAAAACCCGCCCTTTGGTCAGGCATGGGGCGGCAAAGACGCCGCAGACGGCGTTGAGGAAGCTGTTACCGCTGAACACCAGAAGGGTTTCTCCGGCCGTTGGGGAGCTGGGACACCCGGTGCGGGAGACATGCAGATGCTCTTCTTGCAGTCAGCCGTAGACAAGATGGATCCTGAGCACGGCCGGGCCGCGATCATCGAGAACGGCAGTCCCCTCTACACCGGTGGAGTGGCCTCCGGTGAGAGCCAGATTCGCCGCTGGCTGCTCGAACAGGACCTCATTGAGGCGATAATCGCCTTGCCGGTAGACCTATTCTATAACACCGGAATTGCCACCTACATCTGGGTACTGTCCAAGAGCAAGCGCGCAGAGCGCAAGGGCAAAGTACAGCTCATTGATGCCAGCCAAATCTTCCACAAACTCCGTAAGGGCCTCGGCAATAAGAAAAACGAAATCGCTCCCGAGGATCGTGAACAGATCACCCGCCTGTATGCGGACTTCGTGGAGAACGATCTGTGCCAGATCTACCCTAATGAAGAGTTCGTCTACCGCGAATACACCGTCATGCAGCCGCTGCAGCGGTCATACGGTATCAGCGAGGAACGCATCGAGAACCTCATCAACAGCGGGAACCTCAACTCACTGTTCAATCCTGCGAAAGTGACGGAACTTGAGCAGAAGGAAGAACTAACCGCGAAGGAAGAGCGGGAGCTCGCTAAGCACCGCCGGGGCGAACCGATCTACACCGCCATCATCGATGCTCTCCGGGCAACAATCACTGACCAAGTGTGGCTTGCTCCCAAGCCCTTCAATGCTCACCTACAAGGTCTGCTGCAAGAGGCCACTGTAGACAGTAAGCTCCTTGCCAAGATTGCCGACGGCCTCTCACTCATGGACAAGTCCGCTGAGATTCAGCGCGACCGCAAGGGCAACACCATCTACGACCCAGCAACAAAGGACGTGGAACGAGTCCCCTCTCAAGAAGACATCACCACATACATGGATCGCGAAGTACTTCCCTACCTACCCGATGCAAAGGCATTCTTCGAAGAAGACTTATCCAAGAAGAAGCCGGTAGTGAAGACTGGCGCAGAAATACCATTCACGAGATATTTCTATTCCTACGAGACGCCTGTTTCGGCGGAAATACATGCGCAAGAGTTTATGCGCCTAGAACAAGAAATCTCTGTCTCCATCGCTTCTCTCTTTGGAGGCCAGTTGTGAAAACAGTTGGGTCTCACTGGATCGCCGAGGTTCCATCAGGGTGGCGGATTGACACTCCTCGCTTCGCATTTAGTGTTCGGGGCGATCGCGCAAAGCCGGGCATGGAACAGATGACTGCCTCCCAACAGTATGGGGTCATTCCACAGTCCGAGTACGTCAAGAAGACTGGCAGCCACGTAGTTGTTGTTGAGAAGGACTTCAGCATTCTCAAGGCGGTTTACCCCGGTGATTTTGTTATTCACATGCGCAGCTTTCAGGGCGGATTAGAACTGAGTGAAGTTAAGGGTTGCACAAGCTCCGCTTACGTAATGCTGATTCCAGGACCGCAGATCCACTCCGCACGCTATTATCGCTGGGTTTTTAAGTGCGATGGATACATTAGTGAACTGCGGAGCACATCAAATTTGGTGCGCGATGGTCAGGCGCTGAGATGGACGAACTTTATCCAAGTTCCAATCCCATTTCCGCCACCCGAAGTGCAAGACAGTATTGCACTGTATCTCGACCGTGAAACGGAACGAATCGAGGAACTGAGAGATTCGATCCGAGCGCAGATTGATGCACTGGAGGCCTATAAACGCTCCGTAAGTTTTGATGCTGTCACGGGCAGACTCGATCGCGTTGAAAAGGTAAATGATCCGAGGATCGCATGGCTCGGTAATGTTCCGCGTCATTGGCGTATTGAAAAGATCAAGTTTCATGTAACCAGGAACGAACGCAAGGGCTATCCTGACGAACCAGTGTTATCTCTTTATCGAGAACTGGGACTTGTTTACAAAGACAGCCGAGACGACAATCACAACGTCACTTCTGCCGACACGTCTCCCTACAAGTTGGTCACTCGTGGAAATCTGGTCATCAACAAGATGAAGGCCTGGCAAGGGTCGGTCGCAGTTTCGCAATTGCGCGGGATTGTTAGCCCCGCATATTACGTGTACAAGATTGACTCTCTCGACTTAAGGCCAGAATATTTGCATTATCTGTTGCGTTCCAGCTACAAGGGTGAGTTCCGCAGGATGTCGGGTGGAATACGCGAGGGGCAGTGGGATCTTCCTGCAGCGTCATTCGAGAACACATATATCTTGATTCCACCCGTACATGAACAGGATGAGATCGTTGCCTATTTGAATAGGCGTCTCGAGGCCATTGACGCTAGTCTGCGCGCCAAGGAACGTCAGCTGGCGATCTTAGACGGGTACAAGAATTCACTTATCTACGAAATAGTGACAGGTAAGAGGGAGGTTCCGGTGCGATGAGGCCGATTCTCACTGAGCGGGACTATCAAGAGTTCATCGTTGGAGAGCTCGAGATGCGCCATCGTTACCTTGAGCGTGACGATTCTGATTTTGATCGCCGCTACATGATCGATGCCTGCATCCTGATGGAGTTCCTCTCCGAGACGCAGAAGGACACAATTCAGGCGCTTGCGAAGATCTATAAACAGGATCTTCAGGAAACCATTCTTGGGGCCATCAACAATGAGGCGACTAAGCGTGGTGGCAGCCTCCTCTCGGTTCTCAAGCGGGGCATTGAGCTGTCTAATCGCACGCTGACCTTGATGTACCCGAAGCCCGCAACGAGCTTCAATGCCGAGTTGTCCGGGAAGTACCGGGCGAATCGCTTCACGGTCGTTCAGGAGGTGTGGACGACTGATGAAGAGAAAGAACGGATCGACCTGGTCATCTGTCTCAATGGTCTGCCGATTATCAGTTTTGAGCTCAAGTGCAACGCGTCTGGGAAGTCTGTTGAGGACGCGATGTGGCAGTACCGCAAGGAGCGCGACCCCAGGAGCCGTCTCTTCTTGTTCAAGGCCGGAACCCTGGTCAATTTCGCGATGGACCTCAATGAGGTCTACATGACCACCAAACTCGATGGGGAGAAGACCCTCTTCCTGCCCTTCAACATGGGCAGCGGTGAAGGCGTCTACGCGGGTAAAGGCAATCCGCCCAGCAAGGATGACTATCCGGTCGCTTACATGTGGAAGAAGATCTTGGCTCCGGACTCCCTTATTGATTTGATCTCTAAGTTCATCTTCATCCAGACCAAGGAGAGCGTGGATGAGGTGACGGGGCGGAAGCAGCGTAGCGAGGCGATTATTTTCCCTCGCTACCACCAGCTGCGCGCAGTGCGGCGCATCCTCGCAGATGTTGTGGAGAACGGTTCGACTCGCAACTATCTGATCCAGCACTCAGCAGGCTCAGGTAAGACGAACTCCATTGCTTGGTTGGCTCACCGTCTTGCTTCGCAGCACGATGAGAACGATGAGGTCATCTTTAACAATGTCATCATCGTGACCGACCGCGTCGTTGTTGACCGGCAGTTACAGAAGGCCGTGATGGGCTTGGAGCACAAGTCCGGTCTCATCCAAGTCATGGGCGACAAGGCCACCTCAGCCGACCTTGCCAAAGCGCTGATGGGTAACACGAAGATCGTGGCCACCACGATCCAAAAGTTCCCCTACATCGTTGACACCGTCAGCGGGCTTAAAGACAAGCGCTTCGCCGTCATCATCGACGAGGCCCACTCGTCCACCTCCGGAAAAGACATGTCCGCTATCACCCAGACACTGGGCTCGGGCGACACGGGTGAGGTGGATGTTGAGGACATGCTTGCGGATGAGATCCGCAAGAACGGCAAGCAAGACAACGTCTCCATCTTCGCCTTCACCGCCACCCCCAAGCCCACAACCCTGCAACTGTTTGGCACCCAGACGCCTAAGGGCCTGTGGGAGGCATTCGATGTGTACTCGATGAAGCAGGCTATCGAAGAAGGCTTCATCCTGGACGTGCTGACGAACTACACCACCTACGACACCTTCTACCGCCTGAACAAGGCCATCGAAGAAGACCCACGCTGCAAGACCAACGACGCCAAGCGGCAGATCGCACGATTCGTGGCACTGCACGAGACCAACATCCAGCAGCGCATCGAAGTCATTATCGAACACTTCCGCACCACCGTCGCTAGGGAGCTCGGAGGCACAGCGAAGGCCATGGTGATCACCGGGTCTCGCCAGGAAGCCGTGAAGTACCGGCAAGCCCTCGAAGACTACGTAACCCGCAAGGGTTACCAAGACATTCACGCCCTCGTCGCCTTCTCCGGCAAAGTCACCCTCGAGGGAGACAAGACGGAGTACACCGAAGCCGGAATGAATGGCTTCCCCGAAGCACGCCTGACCAGCGAATTCGATAAGGACGACTACCGGGTCCTGCTGGTGGCCAACAAGTATCAGACCGGCTTCGATCAGCCCAAGCTGTGCGCGATGTACGTTCTCAAGACGCTGCGCGGCGTATCAGCAGTGCAGACCCTGTCACGGTTGAACCGGATCTGCCCTCCCTATGACAAGCGCACCTTTGTGCTCGACTTCGTCAACGACTACGAGGCCATCAAGAACTCTTTTGCTCCGTACTACACTACCACGATGCTGTCCAACACCGTCACATCTGACGGCATCTACGAGCTCGAAGCCAAGATCGATGGCTATCTCGTCCTTGACCCTGACGACGTGGAGAAAGCCAACGATCTCATCTACTCCGGTAGCACGACCGCCAAGACGCAGCAGCGCATCATCTACTACCTGCAGCGAGCAAAGGCGGCCATTGAGCGACTTCCGATTGAGGAGCAACTCGAGATCCAAGGCTTGATGAAGTCCTTCGTCCGCTTCTACGAGTTCCTCATTCAAGCCACCTCGTTCGAGGACACCGACCTACACCGCAAGTACAACTTCATCACCTATCTGCTGCGTTTCTTCGCAGTCAAGCACCCAGGTAGCGGCTTCGACCTGAAGGGGAAGATCCAAGCCAGCAACTTCGTCCAAAAGAAGACCGGCGAGCACACCACACCAAACCTGGTCGCTAAACCTGTTGTGAGCCTCCCACTGGCTGGGAGCCTTGGAATGAGCGAAGACGAAGAACAAGAACTGTCCAAGATCCTCGCTGAGATCAACGCACGCACGGGCCAGAACTTCGACCAAGACGTCGCCGTCAAGGCCCTGCTGCAAATCAGAGACCTGCTCCTGAAATCCGAAGCCCTCAAGACCAGCGCACGCAACAACACCGAGTCCGACTTTGAGTTCAGCTACTACTCGGCCATCGATGATGCCCTCCTGGCTGGTCTTGGCCATAACCAAGAGTTCTTCTCGCATCTCCTGAACAACGACGATGCCAAGAAGCAACTCATGGGCCTCTTCAGCCGCGATATCTACCAGAACCTCAGAAATGGCGAGTGAACATAGGAATTCCCTTAGACCCTCAGACCATTAGCCAATTCACTCGCTTGCTGAACAATGATGGCTACGTCCTCAACTTCAGCAATCATTAGTTCGCGCTATTTAACGAGGGGATTATAGGTGTCTCGATTCAGGAGCATTATGGGCTTTCAAAGGGTAAATCTCTTGAACGGTACCTGCACGAGGCTGATCGTGAGGACTCCATTAAACTCCTCAACGCACTGATGGGCGAATGGGAAGTTCGCGAGCGAGAGAAGGCCCCCGCTTGGATGCAATCGATTGCAGACAAGTGCTGGCAAATACTCAAGGAACTCGGTCCCGTAAATGCGACATTCCGAACCCAACACGAGTACCTGGAATCTTGTGGTTTCACGAGTGAGTACCTCAGTAAGCAACGCGAAGTTCTGATGAGGAATGTCCAAGACGATCCCACTACGGCGATCGGTCTCGCTAAGGAACTCGTGGAATCCTGCTGCCACTCGATTCTTGAGGCACGCGCCATCCAACCCGCGCCCTCCACCACCTTGCCAAAGCACGTGGCATTGACGCAGAAGACCCTTCAAATTGCACCGAAGGAAGTCAATGCAACTATTCCGCAAGCTGATGAGGTTAAGCGGCTTCTGAGGTCTCTAACGAATACGGACGGAAGCCTTGCGGAGCTACGCAATTCGTACGGTTCGGGCCACGGGAAGAGCATGTCGTATGTGGCTTTGTCCCCTCGACATGCCAGGCTTGCTGCTGGTACTGCGCTGAGTGCCGTTGAATATCTCACCCATCTACAGCGTCTTTCGGAGGACGGCCCTGGGACTGCCTGAGCTTGAATTCCAATCTTCGGAAGACATGACCTACTTCTGGGCACCCGCAGGGCATCCCGGACGCGTGTCCGTTCTCGAACTTCTCGACGCCCACGCACACCATTTGACGCGGAAAACCTGTACTGCCGCGGTGGGTTCACCGTTTCAGGCCAATCTGTATCCGGTTGAACCAAATCCAGCCTATGCGGTGACTTGATCACTGCAAGCACCCTCACCCCGCATAGCAGCAGATACAGAAAAAGGGGCTCTTCAGAGTTGAGTGTGGGTGACCTGCTGCAATACACGATTGCGCTAGTTAGAACTCCACCTGGAGCGCTTTGCGTGCACGGTAGCGGGCGTCGCCGGGATCGGAGGCCTCGACAACGGAAGCGGCAGCTAAGCGACACTGTGCCAGGCTGACCTGAGCAAGCTGCGCGCCCACCGAGGGAATCGCCAAGCGCGGCATCGACAGTGCGGAGATACCCATACCAACGAAAACGCAAGCGAGCAGCGGGTCTGCCGCGGCCTCGCCACACACGCTCACGCTTACCCCGTGCTCAAGGCCAGCGCGCGCAACCTGTGCAATCAGGCGCAAAGGTGCGGGTTGCCAGGGATCGGAGTACTCAGCCAAGTCGGGTGACAAGCGATCTGCAGCCATCGTGTACTGCGTCAGATCATTCGTCCCAATCGATACGAAATCGACGTATTTCATCATCGAATCGATCAAAAGTGCCGCCGCGGGGACCTCGATCATGATTCCCGCGCGCAGTTCGACCTCGAAGCGTTCGGAAAGCTGGCGGATGGTCGAAGCGAACCACTGGGCTTCGGCAATCGTTGAAATCATCGGAGCCATGATTGATACCGAAGTTTCTCGGTGTTGGATGGCTGCCAGAGCGATCGCTTCCAGCTGGTTGTGAAGGATCTGCGGGTGAGGGCCAGAGGTCCGGATTCCTCGGACTCCAAGCGCAGGGTTGTCTTCGCCGGGGATTGTCGCGTAGGCCAGTGGTTTATCTGAACCCGCATCCAAAGTGCGCACGCATACCGAATGCCCGCGGAATTGTTCAAAAACCCCCGAGTAAAAGTTCACCTGCTCTTCAATTGTTGGCTCGCTGTGTGCGTTCAAGAAGGCCAATTCGGAACGTAGTAGGCCGATTGATTCAAGGTGGGGAGATTGAGCTGCGGCCTGCGCGCTTGCGAAGTCGTGAACGTTGGCCAAAAGCTGTAAGAGGTGCTCGTCGTTAGTCTGAGCGGGCGCATTCCAATTGGCTACTGCCTGTGCGCGCTTTTGATCTCGCTGAACAGCAGCTTGTGCATCTTCGGCAGAAACCTCAGTTGTCAAAGACCCCACAAAGGCATCCATCAATACAAGATCCCCCTGGCGCAGTTCGCTCAAGTTGCGTACTGCAACGATGCAGGGGATCCCCAATTGGCGCGCGATGATCGATGTGTGCGAGGTCGGACCGCCCAGTTCCGTTGCAATTCCAACGCAATATCTGGGATCAAGGTTCGCGGCATCCGAAGGGGATAGGTCACGTGCACACACGATATAAGGAGCGAAAGGAGCCGTTTTCTGAGAAGTACTGACGGACGTCCCCGCGCCTGATGCCAAGACCCCAGAGTCGGCCTCGGCAAGGTGAGCAAGGACTAGGTCACGGACGTCGTAGAGGTCGGCGATGCGCTCCAGCATCAGTCCACCAGAAGAACGGAAAACCTCGACGAATTTATCGGTCGCGCGAACAACTGATTGCGGCGCCGGAACACCGGAGAAGATCCAAGACTGAGCTTCGCGAATCCACGTCGGGTCTGTTGCTAAAGACGCAGTCATGACAAGGACGTCCGAGACATCTCCGAGTGCATGCACTGAGCGTTCGAAGAGCTCCTCGCCGACTTTCTTGCAGATCTCCTCAAGGGAGACGGCAATGGCTGGGCGGTCCTCGGGAGGTAGGGGAGTGAAATCCTCGGAAGGAAGGGCCGGGTGAGATGTCCAAACAATTGGCGCATAGGAGACACCGTGAACTACCGGGGTCCCATAAATCGTGTGCGGCATCGAGGACTCCTTCCGTGGATGTAACTCAACCATATTCGTTGGTCCTATGAATATGCCAAGTGTGCCGAAAGTTACGCTCAAAAATTGACACAAACGTTCACGTGTTGGTCAGTACTCGTCATATTCGCGAGTTTTCAGGGACGATAAGAAGAGATAACCCAAACGCAGACAGTTAGGACCACCCGTGGCGCTCATCGTGCAAAAGTACGGAGGCTCATCCGTGTCCGACGTTGAAGCGATTAAACGCGTTGCAAAGCGCATCGTTGAGACTCGGAACGCGGGACACAAGCTTGTTGTCGTCGTTTCAGCAATGGGCGACACAACCGACGAGCTCCTGGACACCGCCGCGCAGATTACCGACAACGCCCCCGAACGTGAGATGGACATCCTTCTCACCGCCGGCGAGCGTATTTCGATGTCCCTTCTGTCCATGGCAATTAACGAGTTGGGTGTTCCCGCACAGGCCTTTACCGGCGCGCAGGCCGGAATCCACACGACCTCCGCGTATGGTCGCGCCCAGATCACCGGAATGGTCCCCGAACGTGTCGCCCGTTCAATCTCTGAAGGCCAGGTCGCAATTGTCGCCGGTTTCCAAGGAATTTCTGACGATGATGATGTGACGACTTTGGGCCGAGGCGGTTCCGATACCACCGCGGTTGCGCTCGCGGCTGCCTTGCACGCCGATGTGTGCGAGATCTACACCGACGTCGACGGCCTGTTCTCTGCTGATCCGCGAATCGTCCCCAAGGCACACCGCCTGCGCTCGATCTCAACGGAAGAAACCCTGGAACTCGCGGCGCATGGCGCAAAGATTCTTCACCTTCGCGCGGTCGAATTCGCCCGCCGCTACAAGGTTCCCCTACACGTTCGTTCCTCCTTCTCCGAGAAGGAAGGAACCTGGATTTCAGACCGCCCGGCCTCGCCGGCGCTCAAGGGATTGGTCCCTGACGCCGCATTCCTCGACCCGAAAGAAGGACAGATGGAACAGCCCATCATCTCTGGAATTGCCCACGACCGCGGCCAGGATAAGATCACGGTCGCCGGTGTTCCGAACCACCCCGGCCGCGCCGCGATGGTTTTCCAGACGATCGCCGCTGCGGGCGCGAACATCGACATGATTGTTCAGAACATTCCCGTTGCAGATCCGACCCGCGCGAACATCACCTTCACCATTCCCGAGGCCGATGCCCAGGTTGCGCTCGATGCGCTGGAGTCCGCGAAGGAAGAGATTGGCTTCAAGGAGGTGCGCTACAACCCGAATATCGGCAAGCTTTCGCTGGTCGGAACGGGTATGCGTACGAATCCCGGTGTGGCAGCGCGACTCTTCGCTGCCCTGTCAGAAGCGGGAATCAATATTGATCTGATTTCCTCTTCCGAGATCCGTCTGTCGATTGTGACGAAGCTGGATGATCTGGATCGTGCAGTTGCCGTTGTTCACTCCGCTTTCGGCTTGGATGCTGAGGTTTCCGAGGCCGTTGTATACGCGGGTACTGGCCGCTGAGTCGGTCCGTCGCTAGTTAGAGAGGCTTGAAAATGTCAGGTTTGACTGTTGCTGTTGTCGGTGCGACCGGCCAGGTTGGTCGCGTCATGCGCACGATCTTGGAAGAGCGCAATTTCCCGGTTGAAACGATTCGTTTCTTTGCGTCCGCCCGTTCGGCTGGATCGACCCTGCCGTGGAAGGGCACAGAGGTCATCGTCGAAGACGTCGCAACCGCTGACTTCTCGGGGATCGACATCGCGATCTTCTCTGCAGGAGCTACGGCCTCGCGTGAGTATGCCCCCAAGTTCGCGGCCGCCGGCGCCGTAGTCGTCGACAACTCCTCCGCATGGCGTAAGGACCCCGAGGTGCCGCTGGTCGTCTCCGAGGTCAACCCCGACGACGTCGACAACCGTCCCAAGGGCATCATTGCAAACCCCAACTGCACGACCATGGCCGCCATGCCCGTCCTCAAGCCCCTCGTCGATGCTGCTGGCGGCATCAAGCGCCTCTTCGTATCCTCCTACCAGGCTGTTTCCGGATCGGGCCGCGCGGGCGTCGCCGAGCTGACCAGCCAGATCGAGGCCGGCCTCAAGCAGGACGTCACGGGCCTGGCCCTCGATGGCCGCGCCGTCACCCTGCCCGAACCCAATGTATACGTTGCGCCCATCGCCTTCGACGTCGTGCCGCTCGCCGGCTCCATCGTCGATGACGGTTCCGAGGAAACCGACGAGGAGCAGAAGCTGCGCAACGAGTCGCGCCGCATCCTGCACACTCCGGACCTCGCCGTGTCCGGCACCTGCGTGCGCGTCCCCGTCTACACCGGTCACACCCTCACCATCCACGCTGAGTTCGCCGGCGACATCACTCCCGACCAGGCCCGCGCCCTGCTGGCGGAGGCACCCGGCGTGCGCGTCGTCGACGTCCCGACCCCGCTCGAAGCCGCCGGCCGCGACGAGGTCCTCGTCGGCCGTATCCGTCACGACCAGGCCGTCGATGGCAACCGTGGCCTCGTCCTAGTCGTCTCCGGGGACAACCTGCGCAAGGGCGCTGCCCTGAACGCGGTGCAGGTCGCTGAGGTCGTGGCGCAGCGACTGCGCTGACGATGTAGTCCTCATTTGTTTGCTACGCGCGTCGTAAGCGTAGCGCGTGTCCTGTACTGCGCCTTGAAGGTGAGCCGGATCCCCCCATCTGCCTGCGCATCTACATCTACTCTCCCTTCGGGGGAGTAGATGGTGCGCCGCCCATCCAGTGGGATACACCCTGAGAAATTCATCAGGGTGGAAGGGAAACTGTTGCGGTGAGAATTAGGAGCACCTTAGGATTGGGCAACGCCATTCATCGAAGGAGACGCACGTGGCACAAAAGACCCGCACCGCCCAGGTGTTCGATGTTGTCAAGGTTCTTGCCTGGGTAGTAATCGCCGTGGCCTTGGTGAAGTTTGCGTTCTTCCCGGCCGCGCAGGAGAAGCAGACGAGCGACGGCGTGGATCCGGGCGGGTCCTTCGGGCAGATGACAATCTCCGTCGGGCGCGCAGACATCACCAATACGGTGACCCTGACGGGCACAATTCAGCCCGACGAGCCGGTCGTGGCCCGCGCGACCCTGGACGGCAACGTCGTGCGCACCTTCGTCAATGACGGTGACAAGGTTTCCAAGGGTGATGCGCTCCTCCAGATCCGCAAGGAGATTCCCGGCGACACCCGACAGGTGACCGACGAGGACGGCAACGTGAGCGTCGAGACCGCCGACCCGACGTACAAGTATGAGACCGTCGTGTCGCCCGGCGATGGGACGGTGTCAACGAGCGTGCTCGTGGGCCAGCAGTTCGCGATTGGCGACACGGTTGCGACGATTGTCCCCCCGACCTTCTCCGCGGTCGCCTCCCTGAGCGCGGACCAGATGTACCGCATGCAGGACGCTCCTTCGACGGCGACCGTTACCATTAAGAACGGCCCCGCGCCCTTCGAATGCTCGGGTGTGAAGGTGGTGAGTTCGGGCGGCAAGGCGCAGGACCCGAAATCAAACACCGGGTCCGATAATGGGGCCTCGGCCTCGATGGACCTGAAGGCCCGCTGCGCGATCCCCTCCAACCAGAAGGTGTTCGCCGGCCTGCAGGTCACCCTCGAAATGACGGCTGGATCGGCGATGGGCGTCCTCGCGGTGCCGATCTCCGCGGTCGAGGGCCGCTACCAGTCCGGCTCCGTCTACCTGCCGACCTCCGACCCAACTAAGCCCGAGAAGCGCGCCGTCACCCTGGGCATCACGGACGGCAAGATGGTCGAGATCAAGAAGGGGCTGACCGAGGGCGAGGAGATCCTCGAGTTCACCCCGACCTCGAACAAGGACAATCAGGATTCCACCAACCTAGGCGGCGCTGCCGATACCGGCGGCTCTGGCGATGGGTCGGCGCGATGAGCCTCGTGTGCCTGCGGGACGTGACCCGCACGGTGACCCTGCCTGACGGGGACGACCTGCACATTCTCCGCGGCGTCAACCTGGACGTCGCGGAGGGCGAGCACGTCTCTATCGTGGGCCGATCGGGCACAGGCAAGTCCACGATGCTCAATATCATCGGTCTGCTGGATGCCCCCACTTCGGGCACGTACGAGTTGGACGGCGTGGATACGACGCGCCTGGGCGAGGGGCGTCGCGCGCGCATGCGCGGGGAAGATTTCGGCTTCGTGTTCCAGCAGTTCAACATCTTTTCGGCGCGCACGGCCGCCGAAAACGTCGAGGTTCCCCTCCTGTACGCCCCCGGCCCCCAGCTGCTGCGTCGGCGCTCGATCGCCGTAGATATGCTCGAGCGCGTGGGCCTGGGTGAGCGCGCGGACTCCTACCCGGGCGAGATGAGTGGTGGCGAGCAGCAGCGCATCGCGATCGCGCGCGCCCTCGTGCGCCGCCCGCGCGTCATCCTCGCCGACGAGCCGACGGGTGCCCTCGACCCGGACACGGGCCGCGTCGTCATGGCCCTCCTCGAGGAGGTCGCCCGCGAGTCCAACGCCGCGCTCATCGTCATCACGCACGACATGGCCGTGGCCGCGCGGGCGCAGCGCGCCTACGAACTCTACGACGGCACGCTGCACGAGGTCGAGGATCCTTCCTCGCTCACGCACCGCGCGGAGGCCGGGCACGGTAGCGACGAGGCCTGGGCCGAGCAGGCCTCGTCCCCCACGATGTCGGAGGAGGGTGAGCAATGAACGCCGCCAGCCAGATCCTAGGTGCGCTGATCGAGGCCTGGGGCGAGGTTAAAGTCCAGAAGGCGCGCGTCGTCCTCTCCCTCGTGGGTGTGGTCGCAGCCGTGGCCGCCATGACGATCGTCATCGCGCTCGGCGACCTGCTCCTGCAGTCCTCGCGCGAATTGGCGGAACTCTACGAGGGGCGGTCCGTCACCCTGCGCTTGACCCCCGAAAGCTCCTCGGCCTCCTCGGATGGTTCGGCGGGCAGCGGCCCCTATCAGGACGCATCCGATCCCGCCTCGGCCACCGGCGCGCAGCCGGTGAAGCGCCCCGACGAGAAAGACACGCTCGGCGAGGCCATGGGTACCCTGGCAGAGCGCACGGACATTCACTACTGGTCGCGTTTTTCCAGCGGCGGTGGTGACATCGTCGAAACTCGACAGGCCAGGGCCAGTGGACAATTCCGCGGCTATCCCCTGACGAAGATCGGCGACATGGTCGACGGCGTCGCGTTCCAGGGTGTGGACCCCTCCTATGCGGTCATCTACCGCACTCGTATGCTCGCGGGACGCTGGGTCGAGAGCAGTGATGCCGACCAGCGCCTGGTTCCCGTCGTCATCTCCGAAAGCCTGTGGAACCAGCTGGGCCGCGCCCCTATCGATCAGGTGCCGATCGTCCTGCATACGAGCGACGGCGTCGCGATGCGCGTCGTCGGCGTCACCAAGTCGAAGAGCTCCTTCGATATGCCGACTGTGTTCGCGCACTACGACGCGGCGCGCGTCTCCTTCCCGCAGATGACCTCCCCGGCCATGATTGCGTGGGTGGGCACCGAGAACGCCGACCAGGCTCGTGAGAACCTGCCGCGTGCACTCGCCTCGATCCTCGGCGAGGGGTGGAAGGTCTCCATCTCCGGCGGTGAGCACGAGGATATCGGCGAGGAGCAGCTCGGCACCATCTCGAACGTCATCATGGTTATCGGCGGCATCATCGTGTTCCTGGGCGCCCTGGGCCTGCTGAACGTTGCGATTGTGACCGTGCGCCAGCGCGTGCGCGAGATCGGCATCCGCCGAGCCGTCGGCGCCTCTGCCGCACGCGTCTTCTTTGCGGTCTTCATGGAGTCGGTCGTCGCGACCTTTGTCGCCGGCGTCATCGGAGTGGGTATCGCGGTCGTCGTCGTCCGATTCCTGCCGCTGGAGGCGCTCAACATCACCCTCAGCGACACCCCGGCCTTCCCAGCTGGAGCAGCCATTGCGGGCGTCGCCATCTCCACGAGCATCGGGGCCCTGTGCGGCATCATCCCTGCGTTCGCGGCTGTGCGGATTAAGCCGATTGACGCGATCCGCTACTGATTGACTGCTTGTCTGAGCGCTTACAGCTGCGTTTAATTAGACAGAAAAAGGGGTTGGAGACGGAAAGCCGTCTCCAACCCCTTTTGAGTTTTGGTGGTGTGCGCACCTATCACACACCGTGTTTAAGCATCAGTCGTTGTGAGATTCCTGGTGCTTCTGAGCTTCTGCGTGAACCTCTTCCATGTTCAGGGCTTCTGCCTGAGAGATCAGGTCCTCAAGAGCAGCGGCCGGAAGAGCACCGGAGTTACGGAAGATCAGGACGCCTTCGCGGAAGATCATCAGGGTCGGGATCGACGAGATCTGTGCGGAAGCAGCAAGTTCCTGCTGCGCATCAGTGTCGACCTTGCCGAAAACGATGTCGGGGTGCTTCTCCGAGACGGACTCGAAGATGGGGCCGAACTGACGGCACGGGCCGCACCAGGTCGCCCAGAAATCAACCAGGACGATCTTGTCGGAATTAACGGTCTCGTTGAAGTTCTCAGTGGTGAGCTCGATGGTACTCATTGAAGGGCACTCCTTTGATTCGTATTGGGGCACGTGCCCCGCTTCATGTCCATCTCAACGGTTCGTGCCGGCCACTTATTCCCCGATCCTATCGGAGTTAGCTGATTCACACGATGTCAGGCACTGATGGGACAACGCATATACGAATTATCGCGAGCGTCTCCTTCTGGCGTTGCTGCAGTCGAAACTTCCTGAACTGCGGTGGCAGATCCCGGGCGTTCACCTGAAGAAGGAACCTCAACATCAGCCCCTATGCCTCGCAAGATGAAGGCTTGGACAGTGCGGATTGTTGCTTCGCGGGTCTGAGGGTTGGCCGGAAGACGATTCCCTGCAAGGCATGAATGAATAAGCGGAATCAATACGTGGGGGTTTTGCCGCGGAATTGCGCCTGTTTCCATGCAACGTGCAAGGATTTCTAAGAGCCGTGTCGAAATAATCGTCGCGTGGTCGTGCAGGTGCGCAGAGTTTTCACGTGAAACTTGAGTGCGCAGATTAAAGGTCGAGTTCAGGTGATAACGAGTGGTCATTTCCAAGTGCGCACGAATGTAGATGCGCAGTTGGGCAAGTGGATCATTGACCTGATCGAGCGCTTCTTGGAGTTTTTGGGAGAACTGCATCGTGACCCGGCGCATGAATTCCAGCAGTAGGACTTCCTTGTCGGGGAAGTGGTTGTAGACCGCGGTGCGTCCAACCTTTGCCCGCGAAGCGATCTGCGACATGGAGATTGAATCGAATGGCTGCTCAGCAAGAAGACTTGCAAGTGCATCAAAAAGACGGTTGCGCGTGAGCTCGCGATGGTCGGCCAGCGAATCTCCAATAATTTTCGGCATAAAGCTATTCTGACAGAATTTCTGGATCTGTCTTGATCATTCGCCGATTCACATGAATTTCCCAGATGAGAACTGATTGATTGCCGCCTGGACGATGGGTAAATCGGCAGGGATCCAGGGTAAATCCATCACTTCATCAAGAGGAGTCCACCGTAACTCCAGATGCGAGGCTCCAGGAGTCAAAGTTTGGGTGGGGTCAGCAAGGGTGCATCCCCACACCGCCATCAGCCGACCGTTTAGGATTGGCCACCACTTCCCCTCGGGGGTGAGGACCGGTTCAGCGATCCTCAGTGTGCACCCCAGTTCCTCGTCGATTTCGCGGACGAGGCCGCGCAGGGGGTCTTCCCCTTCCTCAACCTTTCCGCCGGGAAGTTCGAAGAGGCCTCGTAAATCTTCAGGGTAGGAGCGCGAGGCGCACAAAAGCGCGCTTGGGTGGGGGAGGCGGTCGAAGATCGCAGCGGCAACGACGGGGCGTGGATTCGGTGAAGTCACGCCTTTAAGTCTAGAGGTCATGCTTTGGACTGCAGCCGGGGGAGCCGCTATGATGAACGAGTTGTGCCGGTCATACCGATTGGTATCAGGCGCCTCGCGGGCGTAGTTCAATGGTAGAACTTCAGCTTCCCAAGCTGACAGCGCGGGTTCGATTCCCGTCGCCCGCTCCACTAGCGGTCCTTGCGGACCGCTTTTTTGTTACTCGAAAGACTTAGTAAATGGGGGTCCTCGTGCAGGCTGACCTAGATGATGAACAGTTGTGGAAGGCTGTCGTCGACGCTGCACTCGAATTGCCCGCAAGCGAGCTTTATCCATTTAACGAGGAGTGGGATGCTGCGCGATTATGCGGTAAATGGTTCATGATCTCAACCGTCCACGGGAAGCGGATGGTGAATCTCAAGGCAGATCCGCAGGACGTTCGTGCGCTCTGTGAGAGCTTTGAATCAATCACTCCGGGTTATCACATGAACAAGAAGCATTGGATTAGTGTGATGGCCGGACCGGGGATTAGCGCCGAGCTGGTCCGTGAGCTTGTGACGGAGTCGTATCTGCTGGTGGTTGCAGGGTTGCCGAAGTATCGCCGACCTGTTGACCCCGCGACCTATGGGCACCGCGGAAGCTGAGTAACTCAGCTAGGCCTCGTCCTCTTGCGCGGAGGCAGGGAGCTTTCGCAGGACCAAGAAAAGCGCCAGGGCGTAACCCGCGCAGCAGCCAGAGAGCATACCGCCGGCGATGGCCCACGTGTTGAAGAAATCTGTCGTTCCTGCACTCCACGCAAGTGCGGTGGCGGCGAAGCTGACCGGGACGATGAACCAATCAACGACCCTGCGGTAGGCGATGAGCATAGAGGTGAAGTGCGCAGAGACCGAGGTCAGAACCAAGGGAAGGAATAGCCACCACAGATCGAAGGCCCCCAAGATGAAGGCGACGGTGATGGCAATACCCTCAATTCCCGAAGTAATTCCAACGAATCTTGCGGCCGCCGCTGAAGGAACCGCTTGATCTGGCCAACGGCGCGACAGCAGCCAGGCAACAAGAGCAATTAGGGCGGCTGCTGCGAGCCCTGCCGATGTAACCTGCCAGGAATCAGCACAGAAAGTAAATGCCGCGTAGAAAATTGTCAGTAGGCCAAGGAAAGACGTCACGGAAATTGAGGCCCGCTTGGCTTTGGCGAGATCCTGTCCCTCCCACGCGCCGCTCGCGTCAGAACTCATGAGAAAACCACCCTGTTTACTCTTTTGTAGGTCCGAGTGCTTAGCAAGCATCATCGATCGTGTTGGAATGTCGCGGCGGTCGCTCTACTCTGAGGACCATGTACATCGGCGACTGACGCTTCGTTTTCTGCCAATATTGTATGCTGCGTAACATCGTATAGACAGGCTGTTTTCTCGCCGAGGAGGATTCATGACGCCGGCAAAACTAGCTATCAATACCAGTGGAACTCCCACCAAGGGACGTATCTATGCGCTTCATGGGGTGACAGATAATGCTGCCGCGCTATGCGATGTCAGCGAGCGTTGGTCCGGTGAGTTTGAGGTCGTCTGCGTTGATGCGCTGGGGCACGGGTGCTCCCCTCGTTTTACAGCCGAGCAACTTGAGGACCCTTTCGAGGCCTTGGTGCAGAGTGCGGCCGCGGTAATTAACCGTATTGAAGCTGATGATCCTGCCCCCTTTGTCCTGTTGATGGGGCACTCGATGGGTGGAGCAACCAGCGCCGATATTGTTTCACGAGGCCTGGCCCACGTTGATGCTTTGGTGCTGGAGGACCCGGCTCTATTCACTGCCGATAATCGGCGAGATTCCAAGGCGTTTGGCGAACACCTGGTGAAGTGGTGCAATCACGTGACCGACAATCTGGGACACGAGGTTGAACAGATTCTGGAGGGCTATCCGCTGTGGAGCCGCGCGGAAGCAACCGGATGGGCACAGGCAAAGGTGCAGGTGGATCGCAATTTCCTATCGAATATTGCCGTCAGTAGTGCGCGCACGCGAAATGAAATTCTGGAATCTCTTCAGACCCCGACTTTGCTGATTACAGGGGATGGAGACGATGTTGTCATCGGCCCAGCGGGTGTCGCTGACATCGATAAATTGGGCTTAGAGAAGGTCACTACTCTTCTGATCCCCACTGCTCGGCACTGCGTGCGCCGCTCAACTCCCGAGCCCTTCTACGCTGCGGTCGAGTCCTTTATTGCACAGCTCGGCCCGAAGGGCTGAAAAGGGATGGCTGAATCTCCGTTCTTTCTACGCCCTGAGCTGCTGCCGGTAATCGAAGCGACACCCGAACAAACAACCTGGAACCTGCCCGCTATGCGCGCTGGGGGAGATGCTCTTCTGGAGAATCCCCACGAAGTAATCAATAGGCTCGAAGTGACCGCGCGTGGGCGCAGCTTCATCCCCGATGGTCTGCGGGATAACGCACCGATTTTGGTGTCAATCCACGGTGGGGGATACGTCGCTGGGCGAGCGGCATTCGACGATGCGAAGAATGACGAGCTTGCAACGCACTTTGGAGCGATCGTCGTCTCTCCGGAGTACCGACTCGCACCTGAATTTCCCTTCCCAATCCCCGTCGACGACTGTATTTCTGCCCTTGCCGAGGCCCTTGACCGTTTTGGTTATGAACGTCCAATTTTCGTTTTAGGGGATTCCGCGGGAGCTGGGCTGGCCTATTCCATGGTGTGCCGTCTCTACGGACTGGTTTCACCAGTGCTGCAAGATGAAGAAACTATGGCTCGATATGAGCAGATTTCTTCCATGATCAGAGGCGTCGTCTTACTGGAGCCTTGCATTGACCCGACCTTGTCAACGCACTCAAGCTCACTCTTCGCAGATGGTCCGATCTGGACATGCCGCGCGGCAGCCGGTGCGTGGAACCACTTCTTTGGGCTTGCGCTGGCTATGGGGGAAGAGGGAAAGAAGTCGGAGATTCCTGACTCGCTGGTCGAATCGGCATTCCCCAAGCCGCGAGAACACATGAGGGAAATTGGCTTCCCTCCGGCATTAGTTGTTGTGAATCCTGTCGATCCTCTTCGAGATGAGGGGATCGCGCTGGCAACTGGCCTGGTTGATAGCGGGTGTATTGCTGAGTTGCATATGTTCGCGGGTACTTTCCATGGTTCGCTTTCAGTGCCTGACTCTGTTGCTTGGAACGAAATTCGTTCATTGATCAGTCGCTTTATGACTGAGAACAGCTGAAAGAACGGGGACTATCCAAAAGATCGAGAGGGGTACAACGCTCGCATGCAGCTGGCGTCGCACCCTTCTCTATATGCCCCGTGATCTGCAAATATTCACTCACCAAATATTCAGGGAACTTTGTCAAGATCGTGACCGAAGTGTAACCATTGGAGCTAGAAAGCCATTTCTACGTAGTAATACAATTCACACCAAGGACTTCCGTGTCATAGGGGCGCGGGGAAGCCGGGCGACAGTGAAGCCGCAGGTAAACCGAAGGAAGTCACCGAACTATCAAAGGAGAGTTCAATGGCACGTCGTGCACTCGCCGCCGTTGCAGTTCTGGGCATTGCCGCCGTGGGACTGACAGCGTGCTCTGGATCCAAGGACAAGGCTGCTTCTGGAAGCTCAGAAGGAAAGTCGCTTGTCGTCACCTACTACAAGACCTCGTCTTTCCCACAGGTTGAAGACTTCATGAAGCGTGCGAAGGAAGAATTCGAGTCGACCCACAAGGGTGTCACCATCGATCTTCAGCCCGTTGAAGCCGAGGCTGACCAGTACTTCACCAAGCTCGCACTGATGAATAAGTCGAAGTCCAAGGCTCCCGACATCATCTATGAAGACACATTCCAGGTCATGAGCGATGCTGCAGCTGGATACCTACTGCCCATCGATCAGTACGTGAAGGACTGGGATGAGTGGAGCCAGTACTCCGAAAGCTCGACTCAGGGCGCAAAGGGCATGGATGGCAAGCTCTACGGTGTTCCCTTCGGTACCGATACCCGCGGTATCTACTTCAACAAGAAGATCTTCGAGCAGGCGGGTCTACCGACCGATTGGCAGCCCAAGAACTGGGACGAGATTCTTTCCGCAGCACGCACCATCAAGGAAAAGGTGCCCGGCGTTATCCCCATGAACATCTACGCAGGCCGCGCCGGTGGCGAACAGACCACCATGCAGGGCTTCGAAATGCTGCTCTACGGAACTCAGGACACCCTGTACAACACCGATACCAACAAGTGGGTCAGTGGCTCCCAGGGCTTTAAGGACGCTCTGACCTTCTACCAGACCGCATACTCCGAAGGCCTGACCCCCTCCAACGATGTTGCTCTGGACAAGGCAGTCGGTACTCGCGTTTCCACTGAGCTCCTCCCCAAGGGCAAGCTCGCCATCGATATCGATGGTTCCTGGCTTCCCTACGTGTGGATGCAGGATTCCACCAAGTGGGCCGAATGGCAAGACACCATCGGTCTGGCAAAGATGCCGACTCAGAAGGGGCAAGCACCCGGATTCACCACGCTCTCCGGTGGCTGGGTGCTCTCCGTTGGATCCCAGACCAAGGATCCCGAGCTGGCAGCCGACTTCGTCAAGACCGCTCTGAATAAGAAGGGCTCCCTGCAGTACTCCATCGCGACCTCCGCGATTGCCGTCCGCAAGGACATCGTCTCCGATCCTGAGTACCTCAAGGCCAACCCCTCCTTCGAGTTCTTCGCTGGAATCGTCCAGTACACGCACTTCCGCCCTGCAACTCCCGACTACCCGCAGATCTCCACGAATATCCAGACGGCCACCGAATCTGTGGTCACCAAGGAACAGACCCCCGAACAGGCCGCAAAGGCCTATGACGAGGGCCTGGTGAAGATCGTCGGCGAGAAGAACATCGAAGCGGCGAAGTAACATGTCCACCTCGGTTCGTGTGGGGACCGAGAGCACTGCGACCCTTGGCGGGCGACGCGAGACACTGATCTCTCGCATCGCCCGCCAAACGGGCCGAATGGGCCTGCTGTTTCCAGCAGTTGCTCTTATGGCGGTGTTCCTCATCGGTCCCATTGCATACTCGGTATATGGGTCTTTGACCAATGCCGCCCTTTCGGGCTACAAAGCGGCAAACCCCGAATTTGTCGGCCTCGAAAACTATGTGGAACTGCTGACCAGTAATGGTTTCTGGAAAGCAGTCCTGCTCACAGTGATCTTTGTGTTTGCATCAGCGGTTGTTGGCCAGAACATCTTGGGTCTGGCCTTGGCAATGCTCATGCGCAAGGCGCCGAAGATCCTTTCCACACTTGTCGGTGGCGTCGTTGTGATCGCTTGGGTTATGCCTGAAATCGTCGCCGCCTTCGCGCTCTATGCTTTCTTCTCTACAGACGGAACGCTCAACGCCCTGCTCAGTTACATCGGCCTCGGCGGAACAACGTGGCTCCTGACTTTCCCCATGTTCTCGGTCATCATGGCCAATATTTGGCGTGGTACGGCCTTCTCAATGATGGTGTACTCGGCGGCTCTAGCTGAGGTTCCACCGGAAATTCAAGAAGCGGCAAAAGTCGATGGAGCACGCGGATGGCAGCGTTTCTTCTTCGTCACCCTTCCCATGATCAAGGGCTCCATCTCCACCAACCTGCTCCTGACCACCCTTCAAACCCTGGGCGTCTTTACGCTCCTGTGGGTGATGACGGGCGGCGGTCCGGGAACTCAGTCAACGACCCTCCCGGTCATGGCCTACCAAGAAGCCTTTAAGAACTCTCTGATTGGCTACGGTACGGCGATTGCCACGGTGACCATTGTGCTGGGTGCGCTTTTTGCTATGGTTTACATTCGCGCCTTGAAGCCGGAGGTGGACTGATGGCTACGCAAGCTAAGGAAATCCCCTCCGTCGCTAATCCGCGTGAGAAAACGGTTCGCTTGATCTCAAGCATCGTCTTGGCATTGATCGGAATTTCATTCCTGATTCCATTGGCGTGGGTGCTCTTTGCCTCCTTCAACCCAACGGCAACCGTCTCCCTGAGTGTTCCTGAGCATTTCACGACCGAGAACTACTCGGATATCGCGACATTTGATCGAACCTGGCTTCCTCTGTGGAATTCTGCGATTCTCTCCTTCGGAACGGCAATCTTGACCGTTGTTGTCGGTGCACTCGCGGCCTACCCGCTTTCTCGCTATAAGAGTCGTTTCGCTCGCGGATTTATGTACACGATTCTTTTTGGAACCTGCTTGCCTATTACGGCACTGATGGTTCCCGTGTACTCACTCTTCGTCAGCCTCGATCTGATCGATTCGATGCCCGGCATCATCTGCTTCATGACTGCGACCTCACTGCCCATGGCCGTGTGGATGCTCAAGAACTTTATGGACTCTGTCCCTGTGTCTCTTGAAGAAGCAGCCTGGGTCGATGGCGCCAGCGCACTCAAAGCGCTGCGAACCATTGTTCTTCCCCTGATGAAACCCGGCCTGTTGGTCGTCTTTATCTTCATATTCACCGCGACCTGGGGGAACTTCTTCGTTCCCTTCATCTTGACGACTGATCCGGATATTCAGCCAGCTGCCGTCGCTATTTACCAGTTCTTCGGAACTCACGGAGCCGTTGTTTATGGAAAGCTTGCCGCATTCGCGGTGATCTATTCCAGCCCGGCTTTGGTTCTGTACGCAATCATGCAGAAGGTTTCCGGAGGAAGTTTCGCAATGGCAGGAGCAGTCAAGGGCTAGGCCCATCCCTCCAGGGTCCAGCCCCTTCCTCACTCCCGAGGAAGAGTGATGTGCCTGGTTGCCACCTCTTCGGCAACCAGGCCATCGCGTATCAGAGCCTCAATGACGCGAGGAGCCTGCTGTGGATCCGCGCCCTCTAAGCGTGCCGCGGCGATGGCCTCGTCAATCGAAATTCCTAAGGGAGACGCCCGCAAAGCTGCCATCACCCGTCCCCGAGCCTGCCGGTCAGTTCCCTTCCACGCCTGACCACGAGGCCGGACCTCGGCGGGTGGGAAACCAGCGCCCGCCCAGGCGCAGTTCTTGCGCAGCGGGCACCCAGCACACTTGGGGGAGCGCTGGGTGCAGACCAGTGCGCCAAACTCCATGATCGCCACATTCCACAGCGCGCACTCTGCGCCGTCCTCGGGAAGCCACTGTATCGCAGCTGCGAACTCGGAGCGCGAAGGTGCGCTGCGTCGCGCAAACTCGACACCGTCGCAGATGCGTGCGAATACTCGACGAATGTTCGTATCAAGGACGGGAATGCGCTGGTGAAACTGGAAGGACGCAATTGCGCTGGCGGTGTACGGGCCAATTCCTGGCAGGCCCAGCAAGGCCTCGTACGTGGAGGGGAGAGCGCCCCTGAAATCGCGTGTGATGCTGAGTGCGCAGTCACGAAGGCGTAGGGCCCGCGATGGGTAGCCTAGGTGACTCCACTCAACAAGGACCTCGGCTGGTGAGGCTTTCGCAAGATCCGCGGGAGTTGGCCACAGACTCATCCAGCGCTCCCAAATCGGCTGAACGCGCGGGATGGGGGTTTGCTGGCTCATGACCTCAAAAACAAGAGTGCCCCACGGGGAAACATCATCGGCGCGCATGGGAAGATCGCGTCGATGAAGGCGGTACCACTCCATGATGGCGCTTCGTGTAGTTTCTCTTTCGGTCACAGGCACACAGGTAGCTTAGCCGTCACCCAACGCGCCCGCTGAGGCGAGTAGGCTCACCCCAAACTGTGCGAGAATGACAGCATGCTGCTCAGTGATCGCGATATTTCAGCAAGCCTTGATAGCGGACGTATTCAATTGGATCCGCTTGATCGCTCTCTGATTCAACCCGCAAGTATCGACGTGCGTTTGGATCGACTCTTCCGCCTCTTCGATAATCACCGCTATCCGGTGATCGATCCCGCTGCCGATCAATCTGACCTGACCCACAGTGTGGACGTGGGACCGGATGATCCCTTCGTGCTGCACCCCGGTGAGTTTGTGCTGGGTGCCACCTATGAGCTGGTGACCCTGGGTGACGACATCGCTGCGCGCCTTGAGGGAAAGTCTTCGCTGGGTCGCTTGGGCCTGCTCACGCACTCCACCGCTGGCTTCATTGACCCCGGCTTCTCTGGCCACGTCACCTTGGAACTGTCGAATACTGCGACCATGCCGATCCTGCTCTACCCGGGCATGAAGATTGGTCAGCTGTGCTTCTTCGACCTGTCCTCGCCCGCCGAGCACCCTTACGGCAGTGAAGGCTTGGGTTCGCACTACCAGGGGCAGCGCGGGCCGACGCCCTCGCGTACTCACCTTCGTTTTAGTCGCACCCGTATCGAGCGTTGATCGTGGGCCAAGAAGCATCGCTGCCCCCTAAACGCAGGTCGTTTCGCGAGCGTTTGGAAGCTGCTCCTGCTGGGCAGGCTCACGATTCCGCGCGAGGCGTCCAGTCCTCGCTGAGCCAGACGGCTTCGCACCCTTTGACTGAAACCTCGATGACTTCGGTCGGGGGGATGCACGCTTTCGATACCGCGCTGCGAGTAAATGGCACCGGCGAGATTCGCCTTGATGACCATGTCGCGCGCGTGTCTATGGGCGCCACTTCCGCTGCGCGTGAGGTCTTGCCGCTTCCCGTTGAGCTTGGACTGGCGAATCATCTCTTCTGCGTGGGCGCGTCCGTTGAAGATGATGAGCTCGAGGCCCTGGCTGTTTCCGCTTGGGACGAGGCCCATTGGGTTGCGCCCGGTCGCCTGCACCTTCGCGGGGGAGTAGAGCTTTCTGGTCCGTGGACACTTCCCGTGAACGTCCGGGGCCCACTTGGTCTGGGTGCAGACCTCACTCACGCCTGGGTGGTGGAGTGCGAGCCGATGCGCGGGGAACCTGCGCCTCCTGAGCTTGCCGCAAGTGACCGCTGGGCTGCGGCTTTCCCAGAGGGCTTGCCCGTTGGCCTCGAATATCAGGTCCTGCTGGTGCTGGAGCGGATGGCTCGGCGCTTGGCTGGGGCTGTGCGCATTGCGGGAAGTGGCGTTGTTATGCAGCCCGATCCTGATTCCGCAGTGTCCTTGGCCGTATATTCGCCGCGTTGGGTGGGTCCCGCTGAGCTTGCCGAGGCCTTGGCTGAGGTTTTCCCAGAGACGATTGATTCGCGCGAGTTGGTTGCTGATGCGCAGGGAGAGCCTTCCCGTCAGAATCGTCACGATGCCGAGGCTGAACGAGAGCTGCGTTCAGTGGTGCATGAGTTGAGTGATGAGTTGCGAGAAGCCTTAGCGCGGGATCGTGAATATGCACTAAGCGCTGAACAAGTTGTTGATGGTTTCGCTTTGCTCAGTCCTATTGGGAATCAGTCGATCATGATGGTTGAAGTGCATCAGGTTGAGCAGGTTCCTCATGTCTTGCGCTGGGAGGAATGGGCGCAGGGGGCGGTCATTGAGTATCGACTGCGCTGGCTTCCTAAGGGAAATGTCGAGGTTCCTGAGAGTATCGTCACTCGTTCCGAGCGTTTGGAGCGTATGCGTTCGACTCGTGATATTGAGTCTGCAGCGACAATTATCCTTGGAATTGCGGGCGGAGCTGTGGTTGACGAGGATGACTTCCTGGTTTCTTTATGAAATGTTTATGAATGAAATCTGAATAAAATTAGCTGAAAAAATACTAGGAATTTCAGTCTGATTACCTGTAATATATTTTTGAATCTGTCAATCTTCGGATTTTTGGAGTCTTTCCTATGACAACCCTCCGCACTAAGCGCGCGGTTTCTGCGCTCGCAGCGCTGACGCTTGCGGTTGGTGGTATCGGTGCCGTTGAGATCTTCTCTGACGCTGCCGCTCCCGCCGCCCACGCCGCAACTTGTCCCGCACCCACCACAGATATCACGTCGAAAATGACTGTTGGCCAGCCTGAACTGACCGATCAAAGTGGAACCCCGAAGACGAGCTTTACTGTCGGGGCGACTGTTGGTCTCAAAGTCAACTGGTCGACCAGCTCGAAGGTGACCGCAGGTCAGTACTTCCAGTACAAGCTTTCGACACAGTCGGCTAAGCCGATTATGCCTTTTAATTTCGATGTGAAGTCCGCATCGGGCACCGTGATTGGCTGCGCCACTTGGGGATCGGATGGCACTGTCAAGGTCGTCTTCAATGAAGCAGCTGAAGGTGCTGCTTCTTGGGATGGCTGGGTTATTACCACCTCGCAACTGACCCTGTCTAAGAATGAAGTTGGTAAGACTCAGCCTTTCCACCTGACTGAGACGAAGTCGGTTGATGTGAACATCCAGCCCGGCATTGGTGTCGGTGTGGATTTCCGTAAGGATGGCTTCCTCTTCAACATGGTAAACACAAACCGTACGCTCGCGTGGCGTATTACGGTTCCTGGTGGAGAAAATGGCCTGAAGAACGTCACCGTTGTTGACAATTCCGAAGATCCGAAGTGGGACTTCAACTGTGCTGATCTTGAACCGCTGTTGAAGAACGACGAACGGAATCTTAAGCTTGTCGACTCGGTCGCTAACGGCTACAACGGGCCAGATGTGTCCGGCGGAGCAATTCGTCAGAACGCGACCATCACCTGCTCGGCGAACAAGCTGGAAATCAAGCTTCCCGAGGTCCCCGCAAATAAGTTCGCGATCATTGTTCTGTACGGTCACGTCCCCGAGGTTGTATCTGGCCACTACTGGAACACCGCGAATATCACTGCGAACGATATGCAACCCCGTATCGTTTCAGCTCAGGACGTTGTCCTGGGTGCAGATGCAGGTGCCGCGGCAAAGCAGGTCTTCTCCATCGCAAAGAAGGTTGATGACTCCGCGGCTGCTCTGACCGATGATCCGGACTTCTCCTTCGAAGTGACCCTGAAGGGTCCCGGCGTTGACAAGACTGAAACTGTCACCGTTAAGAAGGGACAGACCTACACCTACCCGGACAAGCTGCCGATCGGCACGAAGGTCACCATCAAGGAAAAGAACCTTCCCGATGCAAGTGTCCTGTGGGATAACGCAACTTCCGGTGTCTTCAGTGAATCTGATGGCGTCACCTTGGGTGCGGACAAGAAGACCGCAACTCTGACGGTTAACCCTGAAAAGGACTACACCGCAACAGTCACCAACGTGACCAAGCCGAAGCCGACTCCGACCCCGTCGACCACGACTCCAACCCCGGAACCCACGCCGTCCACGACGACTCCTGCGCCGTCACCGACTCCGTCGACGACCACTCCGGCTCCGAAGCCCACCCCGTCGACCACGACTCCGGCTCCGACCCCGTCGACCACGACTCCGGCTCCGAAGCCCACCCCGAGCACCACCACTCCGGCTCCTCAGCCGACTCCGTCCACGACGACTCCGGCTCCTCAGCCCACCCCGTCGACCACGACTCCCGAGCCGAGCCCCTCGATCACCACCTCGGTGCCTCCCGCACCGACCGAGTCGACTCCTCCCTCGACGCCTTCTGAGCAGCCCAAGAAGCCGAAGAACCCCAAGTCTTCCCTGGCAAAGACCGGTGCAGACAGCGGAATTCTGCTGGGCCTTGGAATGGCAGCACTGATCGCCGGTGGCGCTGCAGTTGCAACGCGTCGCAAGATGGGCTGAACCATCTAGCGCACTGACGCTATAACGCTGGTCCCGGTGGCGAGAAATCGCCACCGGGACTGTGTTTTATCCGGGTAAAGAGTGATACCCTCCTTCAAGCCTTCAAGCCTTCAAGCCTTCAAGCCTTCAGGCAGCTTTTCGCCCTACGTGGCTTCCTTCCTAGCAGATACAAAAACACCGTCAGAAGGGTGTCATAAACCCGTCTGACGGTGTTTCCTTATGTCTTTTAAAGCGGAAGAGCTCAGCTACTTTCGCGATTGCGAGGAAGGGGACGTCCAGTAGTCCTCGTCATCCCAGTGGTCATCCTGGGAATCCTGGTCATCTTCGGCGTAATCAGCGTAGCGTGCATACAGATCGTCTTCGTCTGGCTGCTCTTCGCTATGCGTCTCATGCCCGGCTGCAAGCTCTCTTTGGAGTGCATCCAGGTCGGTGTCAGGGCTGAAATACTTCAGCTTGCGTGCGACTTTCGTCTGCTTGGCCTTTTGACGGCCGCGCCCCATGGCGTCGACCCCCTCTACTTCGGTCGGGTCCGCACAAGCGGTGCCCTAGGTGTTCAAAATGTTTCGTGGGAACATCATACCTAAAAACGATGCCCGATCCCCACCCGAAGTGTTGGATGGGGCCAAATTATGCCTTCAGCGGGAGTACTTAGAGCCCGAACGCCTCACGCGGGAAGTAATACGCCACGCAACAAGACCGACAACTGCCACGACAGAGCATGCGGCAATTCCCAGAGTGCGCATCGCGTCAGTATCACCTTCGCGTGCCAGCTCCCAAGTCGAGCGAGCACGTTCCTTGAGCTCCTCAACCTTTGCCTGAGCATTCTGCTTTGCCTGCTCAATTTGGTATGAAGGGTGAAGCTGTGTCACAAGCTGATCAACCGTATTGGTGAGCTCAATACGCGTCATGCGTAGCTGGGCTTCAATCTCATCTGCGCTCAGGTCCGCTTGAGTCTGCTCGTTGCTCACTTTTGAGCCCCTTTCTTCACGGCGTCCACATCTTCCTTCAGGCCCTGCTGGGGTGCAGGAACGTTCTGGCTAGACTTCTTCAGCTTCGAGATGCCAACCAGAGCGAAGATGATGACGATCAAGAAAATCACGCCACACACGATGAGTGACGCTGCCCAAGTGGGAAGAACCAAAGCCAGTGCAAGTTCCGCACTGTGCAGAAGCCATCCCAGGCCGTAGAGGGCGAAAACCCCCGCAATAACCAGTGCGATGATCCCCGCTTTTGCGAAGTTGAGGAAGGTCATCGCCTTGGTCTTTGTCAGTTCGATTTCTCCGCGGATGAGCGTGGAGATTTGTGCCGTCATACGGCCGAAAAGCTCGCCAATACTGGGGGGTTTGGGCTCAGACGGAACCTGCCCCAAAGAGGGACGGTAATTACTCATACCTTCATCGCTTCCTACGAAGATGGGCACCGAAGTGCAGTCACTCTTTAATTTTGACACGAATATGTGTCACTTAGCATCCGACTCGGGTACCGAATCCTCATCCGGCATTACCGAACCGGGGAGCTCGCCCAAGATTTTTTGTGCGTGTTCGATCAGGGCAAGCTCCTCGGGGCTTGCCTCAGAACCGGAAGGCAGATCTTCATTGAGTTGTTCTTTGAGTTCATCACCCAGTGAAGCGCGCGCCTGATCAATGCGATGGAAACGCTGTGCCTGGGCAATCGCAGCAAGAGCAATTTCAGCGGTCTCAGGATTGTCATCCCACTGCGAAGACACTGGCTCGGGGAGCGGAGAGTCCGCCGTGCGCACAACCCGAGTAGTCAGCGGGTGCCAATTGGGCGTGATTGTGGGCTCCTCATCTTCTTCCGCGATCTCCGAGGCTGAGGTGGAGTCCTTCTGACGGCTCTCCTTAGCAGGGAGGACTTCCTCTTCCGAGGCCTTGTCGTCTTCGTGGGGGAGGTTGGGGGCAATGGTCGCCGAGTCGGTGTGAGCTGCAGAGGAGGTGTCGGCGGGGGAGTCGGCCTCGTTAACGGGGGAGGAGGGGGGAAGAATCGGATCGCCCGCGCGAGGAATTGGCCCAAGGTAGGAGCTGGGGTCTTCGTTGATGGCCTCGTAAGCCATGGAGATGAATTGCGCGTCAACCTTTCCGGTGTCTGCGGCAACCGTACTATTTGCAATGATGAGAAGACGGTCGGCGTGCTCGGCAGCTTGGGCCAGATCGGTAAAGAAAACCACGCACGCGCCGCTGGAACGTAAGGGAGCGAGAGCTTCGAAGAACTCGTCAAGGAAATCGCCCTGATCGACGTCGGCGGGAAGGTCGCTGATAATCACCAGGTTTGCGCGGTACACGATTGCGCGTAACACCTGGAAATCCAGCAATTCAGAGGCGGAAAGATCACTGGCGGAACGCGTGAGATCGATGCTCAGGCGAGAGGCCGTTGACTCAATGACCTCGGGGTCAAGGGTTTGCCCCATCGTTGCGCACGGAATCACCAAGTTTTGGAGAAGCGTGAGGGAGGGGTTCAGAACTTCATCGGGGCTGATCAGGCTTGTCCTGCTGCCCGTGGGCATCCACACCGAACCTTCATCAAGTGGGCTGATGCCAGAAAGAGCGCATGCAACATGATGGCGGCGTGCAGCTTGGGGATCGAAAACAGCAACCGTTGAATCGGCGCGGAAAGCGAGATCTGAGCGGTCGAGGTAGTGAGCCTGGGTTGAGGGGTCAATAATGGTTGCACTTCGAGCGAAATAGACGACTTTGCCCCCAGCCGTGCCGGCTGCGGTGCCCTTACGCGTTTGCCACCAGTGACGCCTGGGTCGGGGGGCGACAAATGCTGCGCGTTCTTCAGCAGTGGGAGCGTGAGTTGTCATGCTCCAATTGTGCCAACAGCCTTGCGAATTGATGCCGCGCGCGCGCCGAAAGTGGCGTTTTATTGCGGAAGAAGTGAGGCGAATATGTGATCGATGCGCTGTTGTAAAAGAGGGGTGAGGCTTTCGTGGATGCGCTGACGAGGCATGGTTGCCAGGGGCTCCAGAGCAATGATGTAGCGCATGGTGACTACGCCGTACAGCATGGAAAGGACGATCTCGAGTTCTTCGCCAAGTCGTCGAGCCCGTTCGGGGTCTGCGGCAAGGAATTGGCTGATCTGCTCTAAGACATCGCTGCGGATGTAGGTGCGAAAGCGCTGCGAGGTCGAGGTATCGGTGATCAGCGCACGCATGAGTGCCAAGAGGGTGTCTGAAGTGAGCGTGTGTTCGTAGAGGTCCAGGATGTAGTCGACTAGGCGTGTGGCCGCTCCCTGTGGGCCTGGGGTGAGAAGCGCGATGATTTCCGAGGCCGGGTCGAGGGGAAGATCCATGCAGGCGCGGAAAAGTTTCTGCTTAGTTCCGAAATAGTAGGTGATGAGCGCGGGGTCGCATCCTGCTCCCCGGGCGACTGAACGCAGGGTTGTGTGGTCGTAGCCCTGAGTGACGAATTCACTTCTGGCGGCAGCGATGATGTGCTGTTTGACTTCGCCTCGGCAGGCGCTGGGGCCACGGTGGATTTTAGATACAGACGATGTTGCGTTATTTGAATCAGAAATTTCAACACCTGATGAAACTTCGGGGGCATTTGTCAGGGATTCTGAAGGCGCTTTTCGCTGTTTTTCCGCCCTTAGTTGATGCATCGTCGCCATGAGCTCAGTCTAATTTCAACAGTTTGGAAATTAGAAATCGGGGACATAGCGTGCACAACATGGATACGCAGATCATTGAAGGCTCGCGTTTACACGCCGAAAGCACACCCGAACACCCGTGCCAGCTCGGTATTGATGTGGGCTCAACGACGGTCAAAGCCGTTGTTTTAGACGGCAACCGCATCCTCTTCTCAGACTATCGCCGCCACAACGCAGATGTTCGCGCCGAACTCGGACACCTTCTCGAGGACATCGAGGACATCTACCCCGGATTGGTCGTCCAGGCTGCGATCACCGGTTCGGGCGGATTGACGACAGCCCGAGCAATGGGCATCCCCTTCGTTCAGGAAGTTATCGCGGGAACGGAATCCACTCAGCGACTCCACCCAGAAGTGGATGTCGTTATTGAGTTGGGCGGTGAAGACGCCAAGCTCACCTACCTGCACCCCACACCTGAGCAACGAATGAACGGAACCTGTGCGGGTGGAACCGGTGCCTTCATTGACCAAATGGCCACGCTGCTCCACACCGACGCCTCGGGGCTGAACGCGCTGGCCGAAGCGCACACTCAGCTCTACCCGATCGCCTCGCGCTGCGGTGTCTTCGCGAAATCGGATATCCAGCCACTGATCAACCAGGGCGCCGCGCACGAGGACCTTGCGGCCTCGATCTTCAGCGCGGTCGCAACCCAAACCATTGCAGGTCTTGCCTGCGGTCGCCCCATCCGCGGAAACGTCATGTTCCTTGGCGGCCCGCTGCATTTCCTCCCTCAACTTCGCGAGGCCTACAAGACTCTGCTCCCCAAAGCAGACTCCTTCATCACCCCGGAAAACGCGCAGCTGTACGTCGCTATCGGAGCTGCGCTCTTGGCCTCGAAAGAAGCAAAGAAACGAGGCGAAGAAGAAGGAAACGCGCTCGAGCAACTGATCGACCGCCTCGCCACCGCACACGTCGAAGCCGAATCCGCTCGCATGCGGCCCCTTTTCGCGACCCCGGAAGAAAAAGAAGAATTCGTCCAGCGTCACGCACAAGAAGTCATCCCCAAGGCCGATCTCTCTCAGGCTCGCGGGCGCTGCTGGCTCGGAATTGACGCCGGTTCAACCACTATCAAGGCAGTTCTGATCGACGAAGATGACCGGATTGTCTTCACCCACTATGCCTCCAACGAAGGTGACCCCGTCGCTGCAGCGGTAGAAATTGTTCGAAGGGTCCGCAGTGAACTGCCTGAAGGCACCGTGATTGGCCGATCCTGCGCAACCGGATACGGCGAAGGTCTGGTCACCGCAGCCCTGACCATGGACGAGGGCGAAATCGAAACAATGGCGCACTACCGCGCCGCAGAATTCATTCAGCCCGGCGTCACCTCGGTTATCGATATCGGCGGCCAAGACATGAAATACCTGCGGATCAAGGATCACGCAGTCGATTCAATTTCCGTCAACGAGGCCTGTTCCTCCGGTTGTGGTTCCTTCCTGCAAACCTTCGCGCAGACCATGGGAACCGACGTGCGAAACTTCGCACAGATGGCAATGGAATCGAGCAGCCCCGTCGACTTGGGAACGCGCTGCACGGTCTTCATGAATTCATCGGTCAAGCAGGCGCAAAAAGAAGGCGCGGATGTGCGCGATATCAGCGCTGGTTTGTCCTACTCGGTCGTGCGTAATGCCCTGTACAAGGTCATCAAGCTCAAGGACCCCTCGGATCTGGGCGAACGCGTCGTTGTCCAGGGTGGAACCTTCCTCAACGACTCGGTTCTTCGCGCATTCGAGCTGCTCACCGGCCGCGAGGTTGTTCGCCCCGATATCGCCGGACTTATGGGTGCTTACGGCGCGGCGCTTACGGCCCGCATGCACGACAGCGGTGAAGGTGAGTCGACGCTCGCTCGCGTGGAAGACCTCGAGGACTTCCAGGTCGAGACCACGCGCAAGACCTGCCGTCTGTGCCAAAATCACTGCCAGATGACGATCTCGACCTTCTCCAACGGAGAAAGGCACGTATCGGGTAACCGTTGCGAACGCGGAGCAAGCCTTGAAAAGGTCCCACGCAAGTCGGACCTACCCAACCTCTATGACTGGAAGTACAAGAGGATCTTCGGATATCGACGCCTCACCGAAGCCAAAGCCTTCCGCGGAGACATTGGTATTCCCCGTGTTCTGGGCATGTACGAGAATTACCCCTTCTGGTTCACGATGCTCACCGAGCTCGGTTTCCGCGTGATGATCTCCGGACGAAGCAATCACGAGCTATTCGAGCAGGGAATGGAATCGATCCCTTCTGAAAACGTGTGCTATCCGGCCAAGCTCGTCCACGGACACATCGAATCCCTGTTGGATAAGGGGATTACAACGATCTGGTACCCCTGCGTTGATTTCGAACAAAAGCTCACCGACGCGGATAACAACTTCAACTGCCCGGTCGTTGCAACCTACCCCGAAGTCATCCGCAACAACATGGAACGCCTGAATGAGCCGGGCGTGAAGTTCATCAGCCCCTTCATCAACTTCGGTAACCGCGACTACCTACCCGCACACCTCGTGCGCACCTTCGCGCAGTATGGCTACGACATCAGCGTTGAAGAAATGAGTCGCGCACTGGATAAGGCGTGGGAAGAAGACGCAGCAGTCAAGGCTGAAATCAAGGAAAAGGGTCGCGAAGCACTCGAGTGGATGCACGAACACGGAGTGCGTGGAATCGTCTTGGCGGGCCGTCCCTACCACCTCGACCCCGAGATCAACCACGGCATCCCCGAGGTCATTGTCGGACTGGGAATGGCCGTCCTCACCGAGGACTCCATCATCGACCAGCGCCTTGAACGCCCTCTTCGCGTGCGCGATCAGTGGTCCTACCATTCGCGCCTATACGAGGCCGCTGCCCGCGTGGGCGATGAACCTGACCTCGAGATGGTCCAGCTCAACTCCTTCGGCTGCGGTGTTGACGCAATCACCGCCGACCAGGTTCAAGAAATCCTCGAGGGCCGAGGCGACGTGCACACGGTCCTCAAGATCGACGAAGTATCGAACCTGGGTGCCGCAAAGATCCGCCTGCGTTCCCTAGAAGCGGCGGTTGCAGAGCGAGGAACCATGGCCTCGGGAACGATCGATACCGCGGTGCACGAGGACCCCGCATCTGTTGCTGCGCGCGAAGAATCCGAGCAGGTCAAGGCTGGACACATCGAAGCGAGAGCCGTCTTTACCGAGGAAATGCGCGATGCGGGATACGAAATCCTTGCCCCGCAGATGTCGCCGATCCACTTCCGTTTCCTTGAGCCCTTGTTCAGGCGTGCGGGGCTGAATGTGCGAGTGCTTGAGCACACGAGTCGCCAGACCATGGAAACGGGCCTGAAGTACGTCAACAATGACTCCTGCTACCCGGCGATCGTTGTCATCGGTCAGTTGATCGACGAATTTGTGTCGGGGCGCGCAGATCCCGATAAGACCGCAGTCGGCATCACGCAGACCGGCGGAATGTGCCGCGCAACGAACTACGCCGCACTGTTGCGTAAGGGTCTGCGCGACGCTGGATATCCGCAGGTCCCGGTCATTGCGCTTTCCGTTCAGGGGCTGGAAGACAACCCCGGCTTCAAGATCGGAATTCGCCATATTCACAAGGCGATCCAAGCCTTTGTGATCGGTGATGCGATCCAGTCCATGCTTCTTCGCGTGCGTCCTTACGAGGCCGTGCCCGGAAGCGCGATGGAACTGTACCGCCGCTGGGATCAGATCGTGCGCGAGTGGGTCGTCAGTGATCGCTCTGAGACCTTGGGACGCGTTGGTCCGACAGGTCTTCTCACGGGACGCCTGCGCTATTCGACGCTGATCAAGCGCTGCGTTGCTGAGTTTGACGCTCTGGAATTGCTTGATATTCCGCGTAAACCTCGCGTTGGTTTGGTGGGAGAGATCCTTGTGAAGTTCCACCCCGATGCGAATAATCATGCGGTTGACGTCATCGAGGCCGAAGGTTGTGAAGCCGAGCTTCCTGGACTCATGCAGTTCTTCCACAATTCGGTTGCGACCGCGGAGTGGGATTACGAGAATCTGGGTATCGACGGCAAACAGCGCAAGATCATGCCCATGGCTCTGTGGCTGCTCAAGAAGTATGAAATCCCAGTTCACAAGGCCTTCGAAGAGACAAATGGGAAGTTCGAAGCCCATCGCGACATCGAAGAGATGATCTCGCGTTCGGAGGACATCGCGCGCCTTGGGAACCAGGCTGGTGAAGGCTGGTACTTGACGGCTGAGATGGTCGACATGATCGAACACGGATGCCCGAACATCATCTGCGCACAGCCATTTGCATGCCTACCGAACCACATCGTTGGAAAAGGCATGTTCCGCGCGCTGCGCAACCGTTACCCGCAAGCAAACATTGTCGCGGTCGACTACGATCCGGGCGCCTCGGAAGTCAATCAGCTCAACCGAATCAAGCTGATGCTGGCAACCGCTGTTCAACAGCACAATGTCGCCGAGCGCGATGGTGAAGACGATGGCGTGCTGCAGTTGGTCGGGATTGATTTCGATTCCGAAGACCTGGGTGGCGAGGCCGTTGATGGTGCCTCCTGCGGTGGTTGCGGATGCGGCTCCGGTGGTGGTTCCTCTGATGGTGAGGGACGCCGCGTGGTCGGTTTGGGTATGCCCGCGATTCCGCCGAGGCGGGGTGCTGCTTTCCGCTGAGGTGAGTATGAGCTTGCTGTCTGGGTGGCGCCTGGCTGGGTGCTGCGCGGACAAGCGTTTGGCCGGCGCGCTCTTCCCTAGGGGAATATCCTTAGAAGTAACTGTGTTTAAGTAAGTGGATGTTTTCTGAAACGGAAGGGTAACAATGCGCCTCTCAGCACTGGAACAGGTTCCGCTTTTTGATGGATCGACTCCGCATCAGGCACTGGAAGACATGGTGTCTTTGGCTCGCGGATTAGAAGAGATGGATTTCCATCGCTTTTGGATCGCAGAGCACCACAACACACCGGTCTTTATGTCCTCTGCCCCCGAGTTGGTGATGGCCCACCTTCTGGATCGGACCTCGCGTATTCGCATTGGTTCGGGCGGCGTGATGGCCATGCACCAGGGCAGCTTGCAGATGGCAGAAAAGTTCTTCACTCTGGCTACCTTGTTCCCCGGACGCGTCGATATGGGACTGGGACGTGCCCCCGGCGGTGACATGGTCTCTGCCCGCGCGCTTAATCAGGGAGCAACGATCGATCCGGGGTCGATCAATGCCTTGATTGATGAAACTCTTGCTTTCCTGCGAGGAACCCTGCCCGAGGGGCATCCCTACGCCTCTGTTGGTGTCTACCCGCGCCCCGATGAGCTTCCTGAACTGTGGTTGCTGGGTTCTTCAGGCCAGAGCGCGGCTTGGGCGGGGACTCGAAACATGAACTACGCCTACGCGCAGTTCTTTAGCGGCCAGCAACAGCCAGAAGTTATGGACCACTACCGCGCACACCTGCCCGAAAACCTGAGTGAAGGCCAAGGACAGACGCTTTCCGCGCTCGCGGTGAGCGCTGCAGCAACTGAAGCGGAAGCTCTAGAACAAGCACTTCCGGCATTGAGCTTCCGCATGTGTTTGCGACTGGGACGTCCCGTGCGGTTCCAGCGACCCGAGCAGATGAGCGCCGAAGATCGGGAAGACGCACTGCGCTGGGCACAACGCGATCGCTCGATCATCATCGGTACCTACGACCAGGTTGCTCAGACGATTGCAAACTTTGCTCGTAATCACCGCGTCGATGAAGTCATGCTGATCAGCTACATCGCTGATGTTCCGCAAAAGCTCGCCCAGTACCAAGAACTCCAGAGGCGTCTTGGATAACGCCCGCGTGCAGCTTGTAGATAGCGCCCGTGGATAAGCTTGTGGCCCCCGCCAAAAGGTGGGGGCCACAAGCTTTGAAGCTAACGAGCAGCAATCAGAGGGCCGCTGCGAAACGCTGTGCGACGTTCTCCCAGTTCACAACGTTCCACCAGGCCTTGACGTAGTCGGCCTTGACGTTGAGGTAATCCAGGTAGAAGGCGTGCTCCCACATATCCAGCATGAGCAGCGGAACGGTTGCAACGGGGATGTTGCCCTGCTGATCGGTCAGCTGGTAGGTCACGAGGCGCTTGCCCAGGGTGTCCCATGCGAGAACGGCCCAGCCGGAGCCCTGAAGACCGAGGGCTGCAGCGGCGAACTGTGCCTGGAACTTCTCGAAGGAGCCGAAGAACTCGTTGATAGCGTCGGCCAGATTGCCTTCGGGACGAGAAGCGCCGTCGCCGGTCATGTTCGTCCAGAAGATCGAGTGGTTGGTGTGGCCACCCAGGTTGAAGGCCAGGTTCTTTTCCCACAGGTTGATTGCGGCAAAATCGCCAGCTTCGCGAGCTGCTTCCAGCTTCTCCAGTGCGGTGTTTGCGCCGGCCACGTAGTTAGCGTGGTGCTTGTCGTGGTGCAGCTCCATGATCTTTGCAGAGATGTGGGGCTCCAGTGCCGCGTAATCGTAGGGAAGTTCGGGAAGGGTGTAAATGCTCATCGGGCTCTCCTTACACTTAGGGGTTGATACCCCAAGACTAGTACTTAAGTCCCTATGTGTGAGTGCATAGGTGGGCGAGTTCACTCAGCGCTCAACGCACCACGCAAAAGGGAGAGGGGGGGAAGGCTCAGTGGCCTCGGCCTCGGCGGAAAAGATGGGACACCCCAACAACAACTCCGGTGATCAGCGAGCCGAGCACAATGCCAAACACTGCCGCACATGCGGTCTCAACAAGCCAGCCAAGGAAACCACCGCCCGAAGCGAGTGCGTGTTCGATGGTCGACACGACGTTGTGGAAGAAGCCGACGCCCACCTTCGCGAGGTTCTCGATGACGAGGTGGCCGCCCACCCACAGCATCGCAACCGTTCCAACAACGCCGATTGCGTTGAAAATCTTCGGCATCACGCGCACAATCCCGCGGCCGATATTATCTGCGGGACCGGGGAGGTTATCGTCTGGATGCGTCGCGCCTTTGGCCAAGCGAAGCCCAAAATCGTCCATTCGCACCAAGACTGCAACGATCCCGTAGACGAAGAAGGTCATGAAGAAAGCGACCGCGATCAAGACCGCGACCCGCATCGACAGGGACTCGGCGTTCAGTCCGTCCATGGAGACCAGCATGATTTCCGCTGAAAGAATGAGGTCCGTGCGTGAGGCCGAAGAAACGATGCTTTTTTCGAGGTCTTCCGAGCTTGGAGGGGCCGTATCTTCGGCTGAGTCTTCGTGTTCGGGAAGCCAGTGAAGGGCCTCGAGAACCTTCTCTCCGCCCTCAAAACACAGGTAAGCGCCGCCCGCAATGAGGAGGAAAGGCAGGACTTGCGGTGCAAACCACGTGAGTAGTAGCGCGACGGGCAGAATAACGACCAGTTTGTTGATTAACGAGGCCTTGGCGATTTTCCCGATAATCGGCAGCTCGCGCTTGGGGGATAGGCCGGAGACGTACTGCGGAGTGACGGCAGTGTCGTCGATGACGACGCCAACCGCTTTGGCCGATACCTTCACCGCGCTTGATGCGACGTCATCAATAGATGAAGCCGTGGCTTTTGCGAGGGTCGCAATATCGTCCAGAAGTGCTACCAGTCCGCCAGACATCCACTCATCCTTTTCCTTGGGGACACAGGCATTCTAATGGGTGAGCGGGAGTGCCTGCGCAGTGGGGGAGCTCGTGGGAATATGTGCCTGAGAACTTGCGTGAATAAGTTGACGCAGATGCAGGTCAGGCGTGAGAAAGTAATGCTATGACGGAATCACTGATTGACACTCTTCCCAGTCCGACACCGGGATTGGAACCCGGACTGATCGCCCGCTTGGCAGCCGACCTGGGTGGCGCCGGGTGGAGTGTCGACGCAATGGACACCATGATCAGCCCGGTCGCGCGCGCTGCGCTCATGCGTAATCAACGGGTTCCGGCCATTCGCGAACTTCAGCGGAAAGACTCTGCGGCAGCGGTGTTGACGCGCTTCTTTGTCTTGGGCTGCGCGGAAAGTGGGGATGTTCTTGCGCAGGCTCTGCCCACTCTTGGGGTCCACGGCGCGGTCGACTTGGGATTGATTTTTCCTGCACTCGATGCGGAATCGCCTTCCGGCCAGCAACTTTTCAAAGCAAATTACGACCTGCGTCCTCACGCGGCGCAGCTTCACGGCGGCCTCAAAAACTGGTGGATCCTATCGGACCTGGGTGAAGACGTGACGGGTGAACCCATTCGCCCAGACCACGTTCTGGGAATCGGTGGCGCAACCACCTCGCTCTTGAAGGCAACACTTCGAACTCCTGTCGAATCCGCCTTGGACCTGGGGTGTGGATGCGGAATCCAAGCCTTGTATTTGGCCACACACGCTACTCGCGTTGTTGCGACCGACCTGTCGGTGCGAGCCTGTGAGATCACGCGCTTCAATGCCGCACTCAATGGTGTCGAATTGGATGTTCGCAAAGGCTCTCTGTTTGAACCGGTTGAAGGCGAAGAATTTGATCTGATCGCATCGAACCCGCCCTTTGTGATCACCCCTGACTCGCTTCGAAGCTCAGGGGTCTTGGAATACCGCGACGGCGGAATGAGCCGTGATCATCTGGTGCGCACAGTGATCCGGGAAAGCCCGAAGTACCTCAAGCCCGGCGGTGTTGTGCAACTCCTTGCGAATTGGGAGATTCCCGGACGTTTGGGGCACCCTGACGACTGGGAAAATGTCGTGCGCACGTGGGTTGAAGATCTTCCCGTTGACGCATGGATTGTGCAGCGCGACCGGCTTGATCCCGCTCACTACGTTGAAATGTGGCTTCGTGACTCCGGTCAGCAATTGCATCAGCGCGAAGACTACGAACGCGAATACGCTCAGTGGCTTGATGACTTCGTTCAGGCAGGAGTCGTCGAAATTGGCATGGGCATGGTTGCCCTACGAAAGCTCGATACGCCGCGCCCGGGCGTGTGCGAATGCGATGAACTCGAAGGGGGAGAATCCCCATCCGGCGAAGACGTCCAGCGCGCGCTTGCATCCTTGCGGCTTCCCGATGATCTCAGTGACCTTCACCTGTACTTTGCTTCCGATGTGACGGAAGAACGACATTATCTGCCCGGAGCGCAAGATCCCTCCGCCTTGGTTCTTCACCAAGGGGGAGGACTTGGACAATCGGTTGCCTCGACCACTGCTCTAAGTGCTCTAGTCGGCGCATCAGATGGAGAGCTCAGCGTGGGGCAGATCTGCGGGGCTCTTGCAGCCCTATTGGAATGTGATTCCCTGCAGCTTCAGGACGAACTCTTCCCGCAGGTGCGCACCTTAATTCGTTGGGGATTCCTTCGGCTCGAATCGGATCAGGAGTAACTGAGATGCCACTCCCCGCGCCTCTGACCCATCAGCCGCCCCTGTGGGTGTGGTTCCTAGTTGGCACATTTGAATTAGTGATCCGACTGATTGCCTTGGGCGTCGTTCCGAAGCGGAGGCGCGCATCCACGTCCACCGCGTGGCTTCTGCTCATTTTCTTATGGCCAGTTGTTGGCGTTCCCCTCTATCTGATCTTCGGATCTTGGTGGGCAATGGGAAAGTCTCTGCGCTCTGATCCAAAGGCGCATCAATTGGTCAAGCGCATTCTGGGCACGGCTTCTCACAAAGCTCGCAGTGGCGGAAACCCGCATGAATCCGCAGAAATTGACGAAGGCAGCAGCGCTCTGCCTGAGCGAACGGCCTCGTTAATGCAGCTCAATAGGAAGCAGACTTCCTTCCCTGTTAGCAGCGGAGAAGTGGTTCAACTTCTCAATGACACCGACGAGACCTTCAAGGCAATGGCCAGTGAGGTTGATCGGGCGCAACACCACGTCAATGTCCTGTACTTCCAAACCTCATGGGATCAGTCCACTGATCCGTTCTACAAAGCCCTGGTTCGTGCCTGCGCTCGCGGGGTGACCGTGCGTTTGCTGGTGGATCATCACGGGGTGCGAACAATTCCGGGTTGGCGCGACTTTTGCCGAGTCTTGGACGAATCCGGCATCCAATGGCACATCATGCTTCCCTTCAATCTGTTCAAGGGGGAAATTCGACGGCCAGACCTGCGCAATCACCGCAAACTTTTGCTGATTGACGGTGAATTCGGATTTATCGGTTCGCACAATATGGTGGCCGCGGACTATGACACTCCCGCCTATCAAAAAGCGGGGATTGAATACCACGACACGTCGGTTGAAGTGCATGGCGAAATTGTTCGCCAGATGGAGGCAGTGTTCGCGGCGGACTGGTACTACGCCTCGGGTGAAGAGCTGACTGTCGACGATCTTAACCTTGACCAGGCAGAGCCAACCCCGGGCAAGCCGATGCAGATCATCCCCTCAGGGCCGGCTTACCCGACAGAGCCGAACCTGCGGATGTTCGTTTCGATGATCTCGCAGGCGCATACGCATATATCTATCGCCAGCCCGTACTTCATTCCGGATGAACCACTCCTGACGGCATTGACAAGTGCGGCGATGTCGGGGGTTGACGTCCATCTCTATGTCTCCGAGCAATTCGATCAGTTCTTGGTGGGGCACGCGCAACGCAGCTACTACGGTTTTCTTTTGCAAGCCGGGGTAAAGGTTCACCTCTACGCTCTGCCCAATATGCTGCACTCAAAGTACGTCGTGGTTGATGGGGAGCTTGCAGCTATCGGATCATCCAATATGGATTACCGTTCCTTCGGCTTGAACTACGAAGTCATGCTGCTGGCCCAAGATTCGCATCTTGTTGATCTTCTCCTGGAAAACGATCAGCGCATCATTGCGAGATCTCATTTGCTCACCATCGACGAGTGGGAAGCGCTTCCCTGGTACAAGCACTACATCGATAACATCTGCCGCCTGGGTAGCGCGCTGCTCTAGAACCGTGGGCGCTACTGGCCGTAGTGATAGCGGCAGGAAATAATCCAGAGGGTTTTACCGTCGTCGCTGATCTGGTAGATCAGGCGGTGACGCGAGTCGATCCTGCGCGACCAGTACCCTGAGAACTCGTAACGGAGGGGTTCAGGTTTGCCAATGCCCTCGTTCCCGTTGCGCTGGATGTCCTTGATAAGTGCGTTGATGCGCTTGAGGGTCTTGCGATCCTCGAACTGCCACCAGACATAGTCGTTCCAGGCTTCCTCGTCCCACGTGATGTGCATGGTCAGTTTTCGTCTAAGTCAACGAGGTCGTGGACGACACCCTCACCAGCGCGGTGGCGGGCGATCGATTCGCGCAGGTGGCGGGCATTCGCGGGGGACTGCATGAGGTAGACGGTCTCCATGAGGGACTCGTACTCGTCAAGCGCCATGATGACGGCGCTCTCGTGGCCCTGGCGGGTGATGATGATTTCCTCGCGGTCGTTGACGACCTGGTCGAGGACCTCGGCGTAGCGTGCGCGCGACTCGCTGTAGGTCATGGTCTTCATGGGTGCTCCTCCCTTCTCCATGTATGTACAGAATATTGTACAGGGACAGTGACTCCGTGCGATGTGGGACTGTTCGATGTGGGGGTCCTTGCTTCCCTCACGTCCCGCCGAGTTGATGGATTCTGCCCCACCAGCGGGTGATCAGCCACTCGTCGTGCGTTGAGATAACCAGGGTTCCCTCCCACTCGCGCATCGCCTCTTCGAGGGACTCCAGGGCGTTCAGGTCCAGGTAGTTCGTGGGCTCATCGATCACGAGGATCTGAGCGTCGGCCCGCGCCGCGAACGCCAGCTGTGCCCTGCGTTGGTTTCCTGCGGAGAGCTCACCGAGCGGCCGGTTCCACGCCGCTGGGGGAACGAATCCCTTCCCGGCCTCCCCGATGCCCAGGTACCACGCATTCTCGGGGATTAGGGGGTCGCCGGGCCGCGGGAGCACCTGGGGCACGAGGACGACCCCGGAGGTGGCGTCGATGCATCCTTGCGCCCCGCTGGGCGCCCCGCGTGTGATCCACTCCAGCAGGGTGGTCTTGCCCGACCCGTTGGGCCCCGCGACGAGGAGGTGCTCGCCGTAGCGCACCTCGAAGGAGGTCGGTGCAAGGCGTCCCTTGATCGACGCGCCGCGGACGGCCAGGGCGATGCCCATTGCGTGTGGGTGCGGTGATGTCCCGCCCGTGGCGGTCCTCATCGCGCGGGGGAAAGAGAACCCGCCCTGGTCATAGCGGGGCTTGGGGACTTCGTGTGCCGCGAGAACCGACAGCCTCCGGGAGTCGTCGTTGATGCGCCTCTTCGACACAGTTTGGGCGCGGTCTGCATAGTACTTCTGTGCCATCCGTATCTCGGTGCGGGGTTTGAAGCGCGCATGCCCCACCACCATCGAATCCCGCTGGTGAGATACGAGTCGGCGTTTCTCGGCCTGCTGATCCGCATGGATCGCGGTGTGTCGCGAGCGTGCGGCGGCCTTGTTGCGCAGGTAGTCCGAGTAGGATCCTCCTACCCTGTACGCCCCGAAGTCCGCGGGCTCTCCCTTGGAGATTGCCAGCGCCCGCCACGGTGTCGGATCCAGGTCGAGCAGCGCCGTCGCCGTGCGCTCAATAAAGGCCCGGTCGTGGCTGGTCATGAGCACTGGCCCCTGCCAGTCGTCGATTGTGTGTGCTAGGTGCTCGCGCCCGTCAGTGTCCAGGTGGTTTGTCGGTTCGTCCAGGACGAGGGCCTCTGGTCGATCGACGAGGGTGAGGGCCAGGCGCAGGCGGGCACGCTGCCCTGGAGAGAGGGAGGCGAGGGGGCGGGAGCGGTCGAGGCCTCCTAGGTCGAGGGCCTCCAGGGTCTGTTCGAGGCGCGTGTCGATGGTCCACGCGTCCCGCGTGATCATCGCCGCTAGGACGCGGTCGTACTCCGCTTCGTCGCGCGGAGAGGGGTCCGTGGCGAGGTGCTCGGTGAGGAAGTCGAAGCGCGCCGCCAGCCCGCGGATGCCTGACGTGGCGGCATCGATGAGCTGTGCGACGGTGCGGGACTCCCTGTCCCCCGCGAGCGGAGGGCGGGACGCCAGAGGGACTCCCGGTGCTGACCGCGTGGCCGCGGGCCGATGAATTGGGGGAACTAGCTGGGTCGCGGAGAGTGTTGGACCGGCGATCGTTCCGGAGTCCGGCTGGAGTCGGCCCGCTGCGAGGGCCAGCAGCGTTGACTTGCCGATCCCGTTCGGGCCGACAACGACGAGGCGGTCGGCGGGCCCACACGTGAAGGAGACGTTTGTGAGGACGGGCAGCGTGCCGTAGGAAAAGAAGACGTGGGAAAAGACAATCGTGGACATAATGCACCTAGGGGAGGAGGGGCAGGGAGGCATTATGTCAGGAGTCCATGGGGACATTATACCGGCAACGGCGCGAATGCACGGCAGTTCTGCACAGAAATGGGGGCGTCCTCCCGGGACTGTCTGTCAAAACTAACGGCTTGCCAACGGACGACATAAGCATGCGGGAGCACACCCGGACAAAATACTCCCCCGCGAGCCCTTGTTGGGGCCTGCGGGGGAGGAAACGGCGACTACTGAGAAATCCTCAGAACAGCAGCGGCGCGAAAGTGGCCACCGGGGCGAGGAATGCAGCGCCGCACACGCGCAGGTCATGGGGTTTACGTGCGTACCGAGGGGATAATGCGCAGTCGTTAGTGGCCGCGGTGACGAGCTTTGGCTTTCAGGCGGGCGAGTTGGCGTTTCTCTTCAGCTTTCTCTCGTTTCTCCTTTCTGGTTGCGGAAGCTCGTTCTTGCGCCGTGCGTTCTCGTTCTGCTTGAATCGCTGCCTGCGACGCAGTGGAAGGAAGCGCGCGGCGAGCGAGATGGGACGCTTGGCGCTGTGAGCGCTTGGGGTTGTGATGCGTCGCCTGGCGTTGACCGATATCGGAAGCCCAACTGGACGACCGGTTTGCCGCCGATGGACATGGAGGCGCGGGTGCGCGCGTGGGGGGGCCACGGCCTCGGGAATTATCCACAAAAGACGCGCGGAAAAGCACATCGGTTCCCGGAAAGCCCCGTAACGCGGTAAGGTCCTACCCAGTGGCACTCCGGCGGCGCTCGCCATCGGAGGACCAGCAAAGAGTGCTACAAATACGAGGTAGCAACGGAAGGGACAAACAATGGCAGCGACCAAGCTGGTGATCGTGGAGTCTCCCGCCAAGGCGGCGACGATCGAAGGATACTTGGGACCCGACTACCATGTGACCGCCTCGATCGGTCACATTCGCGACCTGCCACAGCCCTCGGAGCTGCCCGCCGACATGAAGAAGGGTCCCTACGGGCGCTTCGCCGTCGACGTCGAGGATGGCTTCACCCCTTATTACGTTGTCAATCCCGACAAGAAGAAAAAGGTCACCGAGCTCAAGAAGCTCCTCAAAGAGTCCGACGAACTCTTCCTGGCAACTGATGAGGACCGCGAAGGTGAGGCTATCGCTTGGCACCTTCTCCAAGTCCTCAAGCCCAAGGTTCCCGTGCGCCGCATGGTCTTCCATGAAATTACGAAGGAAGCGATCCAACGCGCTCTGGACAATACTCGCGAGCTCGACACCGACCTTGTCGACGCCCAAGAAACTCGCCGAATTCTTGACCGCCTTTACGGCTACGAAGTTTCGCCGCTGCTCTGGCGCAAGATTCGTCCCTCCCTGTCTGCGGGCCGCGTGCAATCGGTCGCAACGCGCTTGGTTGTTGATCGCGAGCGCGACCGCATGGCGCATGTGAGCGCAGAGTATTGGTCGATCGATACCCAGTTTGCCGCTTCGGGCCAGTCTTTTGGCGCAAAGGTTTCGCACATCGATGATCGTCCCGTTGCAACCGGTTCCGATTTCGATGAAAACGGTCGTCTCTCCGCGAAGGCCACCAAGAACGAGGCCTTCCACCTGGACGCCCATTCTGCGCCGCTCTTCGCCGCAGCGCTCGAGGCCGCGCGTGATTCCGCGATCGATTCTGTTCAACAGAAGCCCTACCGCCGTCGCCCCGCAGCGCCCTTCACCACTTCGACGCTGCAGCAGGAAGCTTCCCGCAAGCTCCACTGGAACGCTTCCTCGACGATGCGCACCGCTCAGTCCCTGTACGAGTCGGGCTTCATCACCTACATGCGTACCGACTCCACGGCCATGTCCTCGCAGGCCATCAAGGCTGCCCGCCAGCAAGCTACGGAACTTTATGGGGCCGAGGCCGTGGCTGAGAAGCCGCGCATCTACGGCACCACCTCTAAGGGTGCGCAAGAAGCTCACGAGGCCATTCGCCCCGCCGGGGATCACTTCCGTACCCCCGCGCAAGTTGCCTCGGTTTTGAATCGTCAGCAGCTTGCACTTTATGACTTGATCTGGAAGCGAACCGTCGCTTCACAGATGGCGGATGCCCTTGGCTTTACCGCAACCATCCGCGTACGTACCGATGTCGAGGTCGAAGGTCAGCCTCACGCAGTGCTCTCCAGCGCCTCGGGAACTGTTATTACTTCCCCCGGCTTCAGGTTGGCCTACCAAGAAGGCCAGGACAAGGGACGCTACGACGCGGAAACGACCGATGCTGAGAAAACCCTTCCTCAGGTGAGCGAAGGGGAAGTTGCGCTGCTTGAAGAGGCACAGGCGCAGGGCCACCAGACTCAGCCTCCGGGCCGCTACACCGAAGCGACCTTGGTGAAGACCATGGAAGAGCTCGGAATTGGTCGCCCCTCGACCTATGCGGCAACGATTCAAACCATTGGTGATCGCGGCTACGTCACCCACCGAGGCCAGTACTTAGTTCCGACGTGGCTCGCCTTCTCGGTCACACGACTGATGGAAGAGAACCTGTCGAACCTGGTCGACTATGACTTCACGGCATCGATGGAAAACGATCTGGACCAGATCGCCGCGGGAAGCGAAGATCGCCACGAGTTCTTGAGCACCTTCTACTTCGGTGCAGACGGTAAGGGCGACGTTGACGGCCTGAAGTTCCAGGTTGAATCCCTGGGAGACGATATTGATGCCCGTGCGGTGAACTCCATTGACATGGGAAATGGCGTCACCTTGCGAGTGGGTCGTTACGGTCCCTACTTGGAGAAGGCCGATGGGACGCGCGCAAATGTGCCGCCCGAGGTCGCTCCCGACGAGTTGACCGAAGAGAAGATCACGGAACTCTTTGCTCTTGCTGCAGATGATGGACGCGAGCTGGGTATCGATCCCGCAAGCGGACATATGCTGGTTGCAAAGAACGGCCGCTACGGTCCCTACGTGACGGAGATTCTGCCCGAAGAAGCTGAAGAAGCGGAAGCTTCTGAAGACGGGAAGCCCGCGAAGAAGACGCGAAAGAAGGCCGCGGCAAAACCGCGCACGGCCTCCTTGTTCAAGTCGATGGATCTGGCGACCATCACGCTGGAAGATGCGCTTGCGCTGCTCTCGCTTCCGCGTGAAGTTGGCGTTGATCCCTCTGACGGTGAGGTCATTACCGCACAAAACGGTCGTTACGGCCCGTACCTGAAGAAGGGGAGCGATTCGCGCACCCTTCCCAGCGAGGATCAGCTTCTGACGATCACCTTGGATGAGGCCCTTGAGATCTACTCTCAGCCGAAGCAACGAGGCCGCGGAGCAGCAAAGCCCCCGTTGCGTGAGTTTGGTGAGGATCCGGTGTCGGGTAAGAAGGTCACCGTTAAGGACGGTCGCTTCGGTCCCTACATCACCGATGGTGAAACCAATGTGACAGTTCCTCGCGCTGAAACCGTCGAGGATCTGACCGCTGAACGCGCCTACGAACTTCTGGCCGATAAGCGTGCAAAGGGCCCAGCTCCCAAGCGCACCCGTAAGACGACTGCGAAGAAGACAACAACTCGACGCACGACGAAGAAGACTTCAGCTAAGAAGTAACGAGAAGGAATTTTCTTTCGCCCACCCGCTGCCAAAATGGACGCAAATGCGGGTGGGCACTGTCAAGATAGAGACATGAGATCAATGGGTAGTGGTGCACAGGCGGGGCGCGGACTCTTCATCACTTTTGAAGGTGGTGATGGGACCGGTAAAAGTACCCAAATTCAGCGGGTCCGCCAGTGGTTTGAAGAACGCGGACAACAGGTGGTTGTCACGCGAGAACCCGGTGGAACAGAGCTGGGGACGACTCTGCGTCAATTGGTTCAGAACGGGCCGGAAGATGTTGATCCCCGCACTGAAGCACTGCTGTATGCCGCTGATCGTGCCTACCATGTCGCGACCCTGATCAGGCCGGCCCTTGAACGCGGGGAAATTGTTCTGGTCGATCGCTACATTGACTCGTCTTTGGCCTATCAGGGAGCTGCGCGCAGCTTGGGTGTGGATGAAATCCGCAGCCTGTCCATGTGGGCAACGGGAAGTTTGCTCCCCGACCTCACTTTGCTGATTGACGTTCCACCGGAAGTTGCCGCCAGGCGTCGCGGGGGAGAACCGGACCGAATGGAACGCGAATCTATGGAGTTCCATGAGCGCGTTCGCCACCAGTACTTGGCGCTTGCAGATTCTGAAGCAGATCGCATTGTCGTCATTGATGGCGTGGGTACCGAAGATCAGGTCTTCAGTGAAATTCGCGGAGTTCTGGAAGAACGTGTTGATGCCGCATTCCAAGGATTGCCCGAAGAAGCTGCAGAAGGTACTAAGCCCGTTGAATCTCAGGCAACGCTCTGGGCTCTTCTGGAAGAGGATGGCATTCTTCTGTGAGCGTTTGGGATGAATTGGTCGGCCAGGAACATGCCCTGGCGGTATTGCAACAGGCGGCTCAAGGCGCCCGAGCAATTGTCGACCATGCCCAAGAGGCCCATCCACCTGCGGAAACGTCCGGCTCCGTGCGCGCCGCTTCGTCCGTGACTGTGCCCGCAGATGACCCATCTCGCTCAATGACCCATGCATGGCTCATCACCGGGCCTCCCGGTTCTGGGCGTTCGGTTGCGGCAATCGCTTTTGCAGCGGCCCTTCAGTGCACCGGAGAGTTCCCAGGATGCGGACAATGTCCAGGATGCCGCACCACAATGGCTCGGACGAATGGCGATGTCTCGATCCTCACCACGGAATCCACGCAAATTCGTATCGATGAGGTTCGTCAGATCGTCTTGCGTGCCCAGACCGCACCTTCGCAGGGACGTTGGCGGGTCATCGTCATTGAAGATGCTGACCGGATGATGGAACGCACGGCGAATGTTCTTCTTAAGGCAATTGAAGAACCACCAGAGCGCACCGTCTGGCTGCTCTGTGCGCCCAGTGCAGAAGACATGATCACCACCATCCGTTCGCGCTGTCGGCATCTGGGACTGCGAATTCCAGATCCGCATGCCGTCGCGGACCTTCTTGTTCGTCGTGACGGTGTTGATCCTGCAGATGCGCTTTCTGCAGCCCGCGCAGCCCAATCGCATATCGGCTTGGCTCGGGCCCTTGCCAAAGACCCCAAGATGCGTCAGCGTCGCCGGCAGATCATCACTGCCCCGGCACAGGTGCGTTCTGTTGGTGAAGCGGTCTTTGCCGCAGAGGACCTCCTCTCCATTGCGAAAACTCAAGCAGAATCCCAATCTGAAGAACGCAATGCCCGCGAAAAGGCAGTACTCATGCGCCAATTGGGAATGGAAGAAGGCCAGAGTCCGGCCTCGCATCAGCGTGCACGTATCCGTGAACTCGAAGAGGACCAGAAGCGACGCTCAAAGCGAGCCATTCAAGATTCTCTTGATCGAGCCCTCGTTGACCTCTTGGGAATCTATAGGGACGTTCTCATGCGTCAATTGGGAACGGATCAAGAGCCGATCAATGATGACTGCCTAGATCTCATCGACCAGATCTGCGCTCAATCCACCCCGCAGCAGACCATGAAGAGAGTCCAAGCGATTGAGGAAGCTCGAAAGCGGCTGACAACAAACATGTCAGTCCCTCTGATTTTGGAATCGATGGCACTCTCACTTCGACCGCAGGTCTAGACATCGAATAGGGTAGAGGCATGAATTCACGCTCCCGCCTGGTCGTCTCCGTGTTGATCGTACTTGCGCTTGCCACAAACTTTGGCATCGCATACTACGCGAAGAATGCTATCGATCAGGCTGCCACCAGCGCCGCTGCAGGCCCCTCGAACAGCCAGAACAAGGTGACGGTCGCGCATGCGGCAGACCCGCTTCCCGGCAAGCCCACGAAAGAGCAGTTCTACTCTCAGCCACTCAATTGGCGACAGTGTGAGGCCTCGGAAATCACAAGCACCGGGGTATCTGCACCGCGCGATATCGACAAGTACCAGTGTGCGTCGCTGACAGCACCGCTGGACTGGGAGAACCTCGACGGGAATCAAATCACCCTTGCCTTGGCGGTCCACCGCGGGGATCAGAGTGAAGGAAAGGCTCTGTTCTACAACCTTGGTGGTCCCGGTGGAGCATCGGTGTCCTCAATTACCTCGCAGGTCACCAGTTCCTTGGGTACTGGGCTTGTTTCGGCTTTTGACATTGTTGCTCTGGATCCGCGAGGCGTCGGAGCATCAACCCCGGTCCGATGCCGAACTGATGAAGAGCGTGACGGCGACGCAGCTGGAACGCGAAACCCGATCGACCCGAATGCAAGTCCCGCAGAAATGATCAAGCTTGCAGAAGATACTTCTCGAGATCTCGCCAAGGGCTGTCAAGACCTCAGCGGTGACATTTTCAAGCACATCGACACCGTGAATGCGTCGAAAGATTTCGATATGGTTCGCGCGCTGCTTGGACAAGAGAAATTCAACTACCTGGGTTACTCTTACGGAACTTTCCTGGGCGCCACCTACGCCGAGCAATTCCCCGGAAATGTTGGTCACATGGTCCTCGATGGTGCACTTGACCCCTCGGTGAGCGGCGATGAACTCTCCGCCATGCAGATGCGCGGTTTCGAGGCCTCTTTGCGTCACTGGGTGGAGGATTGCCAGGCAGCACGTAACTGTCCGCTCAAGGGCGATGTAGATGCCGGCATGAAGCAGATGAAGAACTTCTTCGACCGCCTGTACAACTCACCGCTTCAAACCTCAGATCCAAATCGCCCGCTCACGCACGACCTTGCCATGAGCGCTGTCGTTGGTCTGCTGTACTCAACGCAGACGTATTCAATCCTCACGCAGGGAATGCAGCAAGCGCTGAACTCAGAGGACGGCTCGACGCTTCTCTACGTTGCGGACTTGCTGAGTGAACGCAATAAGGACGGAAGCTACTCATCGAATTCGATGGATGCGATCGTTGCTATTAACTCCTTGGACTACGAGCCTGTCGGTAACGCAGCCCAGTGGGAGAAGGATGCAACAGCACTTAAGCAAGAGCTGATGATCTTTGGAGATCTGGCCGGCTACACCTCCGCCGGACTTGAAGGCTGGCCGACCACGCACGCGAAGCGCCACGCAATCAAGGCTGAGGGAGCAGCCCCCATCATGGTCGTTGGTACGACTCATGATCCTGCAACCCCCTACGTGATGTCCCAGAATCTGGCGAAGCAGCTGTCGTCGGGCGTGTTGGTGACTTGGGATGGTTGGAACCATACCGCGTACTCGAAGAACGGAAGCAAGTGTGTGGCAACAGCCGTCGAAGCTTACTTCCTACGTAATGTCGTTCCCAGTGCCGATCTTCAGTGCGGAGCTGATTCCTAGAAGCGCTGATTCTTTAAAGACGCGCGTCAAAATGACTGGGACCGACTAGGTCCGTAGAGGCTTGCCCTGTCGCCAATTTCTCCGCTGCCCTTGGCAGCTGGGCCTTGGCTCGCTAACGTTGAGCTATGGACTTCTTCGGTGATGACGAAACAGAAACCCCCGGTCAGAACACGGATAGCGTTGAAGCCGACGTGCTCATTGACACCACCATCGAGAATGCCTGGGCCTTGGTCTCTGAGCCCGGCTGGTGGATCAATGATGGACCGCTGGGTGACCATGATGTTGAGCACGGTGATGACGGGCTGTACCACGTCACCGATCCGGAAGCGGGGACATGGCTTGTCGAAAAACTCGACGAGGATCCCATGGATGTTGTGCGGTTCCGCTGGTACCCCGTGGTCAGTGATGAATTCCCCGAAGAAACACTGACGACTATCGAGGTCTCACTCTCAGAAGAAAAAGGTAAGATCGCACTTCACGTTGAAGAATCGGGAATTGCTGCCCTCAGCGATGATGAGGACGAGGCCTACCAGCTTTGGGAAGACGAAGCCGGTTTGTGGGATCAGGCCGTTGAAAGCGCGAAGGATTACTTAGAGCGTCGGTGACGCTCGATATCCTCTGCTGTTAAGGGACCCTGCGTGGTTCCGGGAGTTTCCAGACCATCACCAGGATTCTTCCTCATCCACACAACCTCAAGCCCGTCGCGATACCCAAAGCGAGCTAGGTGAATCCCGACGACAAATTCAAGGTGCTCCACGGCCTCGGGAGAAGTCTTCAGCTCAAGACGCACGTGCTGGTCTGTACACGAGATCGCGCACTCGCCGCCGGGCATCCCCTCACGAGTGAAGATCAGCGTTCCGCGGCCTGATTCATCATCCCACTGTGCGTCGATTTTCCGTCCCATATGTGAGGCAAGCTGATGCCCATATCGACGTGCACGCTCGGTGGGAACATTGGCGACGGAAATCATCACTTCACTCATACAAACCATTTTCTCCCATCTATCACCTTGGGGCATGCTAGCGTGGAAAGCTCAACTGAGAGAACGGATCACAATGAGCACCAGCGAACACGATGAGCAGAGCTTCGGCGATGCCTCGGGCCGCGAGCTTCAGCGCAATCTAACGAACCGCCATATCCAGCTCATTGCTATTGGCGGGGCAATCGGTACCGGCCTTTTCATGGGCTCCGGAAAGACCATTGCAACGGCTGGTCCCTCGATCCTTCTGGTCTATCTGATCATCGGCAGCGCGCTCTTCCTGTTCATGCGTGCGATGGGCGAGATCCTCCTTTCGGACAAGAGATACGGTACTTTCGCCGATATCATTCGACACTTCCTTGGCCCAACTATGGGGTTCGTCATGGGATGGACCTACTGGCTGTGTTGGGTGGTCACAGGTATCGCTGACGTCGTTGCCATCACCGGTTACGTGCGCTTTTGGTTCCCGAACCTCCCCGCGTGGATTCCCGTTCTTGCTACGGCGATCCTTCTCTTCACTCTCAATGCGATGACCGTCAAGGCTTTCGGAGAGACCGAATTCTGGTTTGCGATGATTAAGATCGTCGCAATCATTGCGCTGATTGTGGTTGGCGTCGTCATGATCGCCATTGGCATGCACGACAGCAACGGAACAACCGCGGCGGTTTCAAACCTGTGGAGTCACGGAGGCCTATTCCCCACGGGATTGAGCGGATTCCTGGGTGGCTTCCAGATCGCAGTTTTTGCTTTCGTTGGTATCGAGCTCGTCGGAACGACCGTTGCCGAGACCGCGAACCCCACGCAAACTCTTCCCAAGGCAATCAACTCGATTCCCGTTCGTGTTGTTCTGTTCTACATCTGCTCTCTTGCGGTCATCATGATGGTGACGCCTTGGGATCAGATTGATAAGACCCAGTCGCCTTTTGTCACGATGTTTTCGATGACGGGGCTGGGTGCGGCAGCTTCACTGGTGAACTTGGTGGTGCTGACTTCTGCGGCCTCGTCGGCCAACTCGGGGATCTACTCAACTTCGAGGATGCTCTTCTCCCTCTCACTTCAGGGTGATGCGGCCCCCTTCTTTGGCCGTCTATCCAAGCATCACGTCCCCCAGAATGCGCTTTTCCTGTCGTGTGTGTTCTTGCTTTCCGCCGCTGTTCTTCTGGCTTTTGGCGATTCAATCCTGAGCGTTTTCACCGTGGTGACCTCAATGTCAGCCACACTCTTCATGGTCGTGTGGGTTTTGATTGTTATCGCCTACCTGTTCTACGTGCGGAAGTATCCGAACAAACACCGCAGCTCGACCTTCCCGCTTCCTGGCGGTGTTTTCTCCGCGTGGCTCTTCATTGCCTTCATTGCTGCAATGGTTGTCGTCCTTTCCCTGGAAACTGAGAGTCTGCAGGGACTGCTGATGTCGGCTGCGTGGATGCTTGGCATCACTGTGGTTGGTGTGATCCGCCGCCACCGTTCTCTGGGGCGCCGAGGCCGTACATCCCTCTCAGCTTGATGCGCTATGCTTGCTGGGTAAGACAGGGGAGCCCACCGTGGGCTGAGAGTGCGAATGCAGACCCTTACACCTGATCCGGATTATGCCGGCGTAGGAAGTCGCAATCTCCAGACTGCCTCCCCCGAGGCGGCCTAGCCCTCCACCATTAGCGGAGGATGAAAATGTCTACTTTTTCGACGCATCGTCGCGTCCGTTTGATCGCATCAACTGCGACATTTTTGGTTGCGGCAAGCTCTCTTGCAGCTTGCGCGGGAAACACTAAAGATGCTGCCGCAACGCAGGCTGGCACGGCCTCGGCACAGGGTGAACAAAGCGTCACTATTCTTGCCTACGATTCATTCGACTTCCCCCAGGACCTTCTAGATAAGTTCCATGAGAAGACCGGAATCACTGCGAAAATCCAGGCGATTGGTAACGGTGGGGAACTGGCCAACCAGCTGGTTCTTACCAAGGATGCGCCCCTGGGAGACGCAGTTTTCGGCCTAGATAATACGGTTTCAACCCGTATTGGCGGTCAGGGAATCATCGAAGATGCACATATCACCTCGCCCAACGCAGATGATAATTTCCAAGGCGAACCCGGTTTGGTTCCCATCGATCGCGGCGATGTCTGCGTCAACTACGACAAGAAGTGGTTCGCCGACCACCAGCTTGCTGTACCGACGAGCTTCGAAGACCTGACGAAGCCTGAGTACAAGAACATGCTTGTCGCCATGAATCCGGCATCATCAACTCCGGGAATGGCATTCATGTTGGCAACGATCGCAAAGTTTGGCCCCGATGGGTATGCCCAGTACTGGAAGTCGCTCAAGGACAACGGCGTGAAGATCACCGAGGGCTGGTCGCAGGCATTCAACGTTGACTACAGCGCCGGTGAAGGCAAGGGCAGCTACCCCATGATGGTGTCCTACGGTTCTTCTCCCGCCTATGCGGTCAATGACGCAGGAACTGAAAGCTCGACCGGTGTCATCGCCGATACCTGCTTCCGCCAGGTTGAATATGCCGGCGTCCTCAAGGGTGCGAAGAACCCCGAAGGAGCAAAGAAGTTCATCGAATTCCTGCTCTCTGACGAAGTCCAGAGCGCAATTTCGAAGGCAACCTACATGCACCCCTACAAGGGTCAGGCGCCCGAGGCCCTGCAAAAGTTTGGCCCTCTGGCCGATAAGCCCCTGCGTGTTGATCCCCAGGAAATTGAGAAGAACTCGACTGCGTGGCTCAAGACCTGGCAAGAAACGGTTCTTGGGTGACAGATTTTCGGCAGCGTGCGCTTAGGGTGGGCGCCGGGGCAGTGGCTCTCGGCGTCCCCCTGGCGTTTCTTACGCTGTTTTTTGCGTGGCCAGCAGCGACTCTCATCGCTAAGGGATTTAGTGCTGAGGGCGGTGGGATTGACCTCTCAGGTTTAGGTGAGCTTTTGGGGGCTTCTAGAACTTGGAAAGTCATTGGCCGCACCTTGTGGATGGCCCTTCTGGGCACGACCTTTTCGTTGATTCTGGGGATTCCGGGTGCCTATGCCCTGTATTGCTGTCGTTTCCCTGGACGTAGATTCCTCCGCGCTGTCATTTCGGTCCCCTTTGTTCTTCCCACAGTCGTTGTGGGTGTTGCTTTTCGCTCTCTCCTTGCACCTCAGGGGTGGCTAGGTTTCTTGGGGCTCGATGGCACGATGACCGCAGTCGTCGCGGCGATGGTGTTTTTTAATTACTCGCTGGTCGTGCGCAATGTTGGAAGCTTTTGGGCGCAATTGGACGAGCGTCCCGCTCAGGTTGCCTCATGTCTGGGGGCTCCTCCACGCCGAGTTTTCTTGAGTGTCACCCTTCCTGCGCTCCTTCCCGCGATCGCCTCAGCGGCCTCCTTAGTCTTCTTGTATTGCGCAACTTCCTTCGGCATCGTGCTGATTTTGGGTGGCTCCAAACTGACGACCGTCGAGTCCGAGATCTACATGCTCACCACGCAGTTCTTGGATCTGCGCAGCGCCTCTGTGCTGTCCATTGTTCAGTTGGTCGTCATCGCCCTGTCCTTGATCATTGCCGAGGCCGCGCGCAGGCGTGGGAAGAATGCGGCAACTTTGGGTGCGCCTCGGGCAGAGAGGTCAGTGAGCGCGGGGGATCTATGGGCACTGATTTTCAGTGGTTTCGTTATTTGTGTGCTAGTTCTTCTGCCCCTGGCTGCACTGGTGTGGCGTTCCCTTCACCGACGAGGCCGTTTGACCTTTGAGCACTACGTGAAGTTGGCAGATTCTTCCTTCACCCCCGCTCTTCGCGTCTCACCCCTGCAGGCTTTGGGACATTCGCTTCTTGTCGCCCTAGTCGCAATGGTTATTGCTTTGAGTGTGGGCGTCTGCGTGGTTCTTCTTGTGACGCGTCATCCCCGTTCGCGAGCGGGACGAAGTGCATTAGCTGTGGTGGAAAGCATCTTTATGCTTCCTTTGGGTGTTTCTGCCGTGACGGTTGGTTTTGGATTCCTCATCACCATGAATCGCCCGCCTCTGGATCTGCGCAGTTCCTGGATCTTGGTGCCCTGCGCGCAGGCCGTTGTTGCTCTTCCTCTGGTTGTCCGCCTGATCGCGCCCTCTTTGCGAGCAATTAACCCCCGACTCCGCGAAGCCGCGGCAAGTTTGGGCGCCAGCGATTCTCGAGTTTTGGCAACAATTGATGGACCGGTCCTTGCGCGTTCAGTGGGTATTGCTGCGGGGTTTGCGATTGCGACGTCATTGGGTGAATTCGGTGCGACCTCTTTCCTTGCCAAGGGGGATGCAGTCACTCTTCCCGTGGTCATCTACCGTTTGATTTCACGCCCTGATGCCCTCGATCAGGGCGTGGCGATGGCTTCTTGCGTTCTTCTTGCAGCGGTGTGTGCACTGCTGATTACCTGTATGGAATGGCTGCGTCCAGCGGAGATTGGAGACAGACTATGACCGATTCGACGGCTTTAGAGTGCATCGATGTGAGCGTCGATTACGGTTCTTTCCGTGCGGTCGATGGTGTCTCTTTCTCCCTTAAGTCCGGCCAAATTACTGCGCTTCTCGGCCCAAGTGGATGTGGAAAGTCGACTTTGTTGCGCGCAATCGCGGGCCTTGAACGCCCTCAGCAAGGCGATATTCAATGGGATGGACAGTCAATCCTTCGCACTCCTACGTATCGGCGCGGTTTTGGCTTGATGTTTCAGGACGGACAGCTCTTCCCACATCGCAGTGTTGAAGGAAATGTCGCCTACGGCCTGCGCGGTCTTCCTGCAGCCGAGCGTTCTGCGCGCGTTGCAGAGGTTTTAGAGGTTGTCGGTTTGCAAGGTTTTGGCCCGCGGAGTATCGATTCCCTTTCGGGAGGCCAGGCGCAGCGAGTGGCGCTGGCCCGCGCCTTGGCCCCGCGGCCTCGTCTTCTTCTCTTGGATGAACCGCTTTCGGCGCTGGATCGTTCGATGCGCGAAAGTCTGTCCATCGAATTGCGTGAAATTATCACGGGCGAGGGAATCACGAGCATCTATGTCACCCATGACCAGGATGAGGCTTTTACCGTCGCCGATCAGATTGGCGTGATGATTGCCGGGCACCTTCGTCGCCTTGATAGTCCCGAGGCCGTGTGGGAGGACCCGGGAGACATGGAAGTTGCGCGCTTTCTGGGAGTCGAGAAGGAAGAACTGGAGCTTGCTGAACAAGAAGGTGAGCTCTGGGCGGTTGTGTGCGGAGATGTGCAGAGCCGCGGACGAGGATTCTCTGTGCTTCCCGTTCAGCTGGAATCCTCTTCGAATGCTGAGCCAGAGTTGATGCGGGTTCCCTTCGGCCATCCAATCCCTTCTCTGGGGCAGCGAGTTCAGGTCCGGGCATCTCGGGGGACAATCCACTAGGCTTCACTCGTGACCAATCCCTTTCAACACGCGACAGATTCCTATGGTGCTGTTCGCCCAAGCTACCCGCGCGAGGCGATCGATACGATTCTTGCGGGGGAGAAGGCCTCGGAAATCACCATTGCGGATGTCGGTGCGGGTACGGGAAAACTGACCGCGGAGCTTCTTCGGCGCGAGGCGAAGGTGATCGCAGTTGAGCCAGCTCAGGCGATGCGCGAACAACTGGTGAAGCTCCTGGGACACGATGAGAATGTGCAGGTCCTTGATGCCTGCGCTGAGGCAACTGGGCTGCCGGATGCGAGTGTTGACCGCGCCGTATTCGCACAATCGTGGCATTGGGTGGACCCGCAGGCAGCGGGGCAGGAAATGCACAGAATTGTGCGTCCCGGTGGGCAGTTGATGATTGTGTGGAATCAAATGGATGTGACAATCCCATGGGTCCACAGGCTCACGAGAATTATGCGTTCGGGTGATGTTCACCGTCCCGACCGTCCTCCGGCCGTGGGTGAGCACTGGTCGCAACCGGTATTGAATCGTTTCGATTGGAATGATTCCATGACGCCCGAAGCCATTATGGAGCTGGGGACAACGCGCTCGTCCTACTTGCGTTCCACCGCTGCGGGGCGCGAAAAAATGCAAGAGAATCTGCGCTGGTACCTCTATGAACACCTGGGTTTTGAGCCTCACTCCACTGTGAAACTGCCCTATTTCACGCTCGTCTGGGTTGCAGATCGGGCAGAATAAGACATATTCAGTGGAGGTGTTATGGATATTTCACTAATCGGTGTCGTCGGCGCGCTGGTGATGTACGGAGTATCCGTTTCGCCTTCTCTTCTTGCCCGATCGTGGCAGTGGCACGCGGTCGCCTCGGGTGTTCTCTCAGCTGTTGGCTACATTGTTGGACTAACAATCCAGCGCTTCTATGCCCTGGTTGTACCCAGGCTCGGTGTTGAAATTACTGCTCCGAAGGCTGTATCGATCGCCTTTAGGGCTGTGCTACTACTGGGGTTCTTTTTATGGTTCCTCCGCTGGCTGCTCCAGTCCTATCGCGAGCGTAAGCGTGCCAATCGTCTGGTCGGAATGCGCGGTGAGACCTTAGGGGAATACCTCCTGGGGACTGTCTGTGCTTTCATTCTGATGATGGCTTTGCTTGGTGTTGCCTGGGGGCTTCAGTGGATTGGCCGGGCAATTGTTAGTGTTCTGAGCCAGTGGATGTATATGGTCTTCGCGCTCGCTCTTTCCCTGCTCATTCTTGTTGTCATTGTGTATGCCTTGACCTCGAAGGTCCTGCTGAAGCTGGGTATTAACTTCTTCACCCGTCATGCGCAAAAGATGAATAACCGCACGGCGAAGGGGATTGTCCAACCCCAGGTGCCTGAGCGTTCTGGTTCGCCGCAGTCGCGCTCCTCCTGGCGTGCCGTGGGTGGGCAGGGTCGCGTTTTTCTTGGTCGAGGTCCTAGCCGCGCCGATATCGAGGCCGTTACGGGTTGTGCGGCTATGGAGCCCATTCGCGTGTATGCGGGGATGCCCGAAGAAGGACAGAGCCTGCAAAGTACCGCTGATCTTGTTGTCGAAGAATTGCATCGGACGGGTGCTTTTGATCGCGCTGTCATTTTGATTGCCACTTCGACGGGCTCTGGATGGGTTGATGAATGGCAGGTTCAACCCCTGGAGTACTTAACTCGTGGGAATTGTGCGACGGCCTCGATGCAGTACTCCTTCGTTCCTTCCTCAATTAACTTCCTGACGGATCTGGATGTTTCTGAAGAAGCAGCGGTCATTCTCTTTGAAACGATTCGTCGCGCGGTGGATGAGATTCCAGAAGACCGTAGGCCAGCACTTTTCGTCTGCGGAGAATCTTTAGGGGCCTACGCCTCGCAACATGTCTTCTCGGGAATTGTCGATGTTTTAAGTCGGACTGACGGTGCACTCTGGGTGGGCACTCCTGCGTTTACGCCGATGCACGCGGAACTGACCGCCATCCGTCACCGAGGCAGTCCCGAGGTTGCGCCCGTTGTTGCAAATGGCCGCCACGTTCGTTTCGTTAATGTTCCAGAGAATCTGTGGGCAGATGTTTACGGTCGCGAACTCGGCGATTGGAACTATCCCAGGGTTGTCTATGCTCAGCACCCCTCGGATCCGGTGGTTTGGTGGAATTCGGAGTTAGTGTGGCACAAGCCCGACTGGATTTCAGAAAAGGTTGATGGGGATGTCAGCCCCCATATGCAATACACGCGAGGTGCAACCTACATACAGGTCCTCGTCGATATGCCGGTTGCGGGTACAGCTCCGGGTGGTCATGGGCACACCTATCACGAAGAACTCATTCCGCTGTGGGAGGCGATTTTAGGGCTTCGTGAGGATGAGAAGAACGCGGGATTGCACTTTGGCTTGGATTCGCGGTGGATTCAGGGTGATACCCACGAAAAGATCGGCCGGGCTATCCGCGACAATCTCTCACGTTCAGAACGTCAGTAGAAAAACTTAAGCGTTCCGGCCGTTACTGGCTGCCGCATGTCGCTGTCGATATGCGGCAAAGTCAGCAGCATCAGATCAGGTTTCGCTTCTGCATGATCTTCAGGGCCACCCAACCGAAGGGAGCGCGGCCGTAGAAGGTCACCAGACGGTAGATGATCGCGGTCGGAAGAGCCATGGACACGGCGATTCCGGCAACTTGAAGACCACCGGTGAGTGCGGCCTCGACCGGGCCGATGCCGCCGGGGGAGGGAACGACAGAACCCAGCGAGTTCGAGGCCAAGTAGGTGATGGAGAGCGTCACCAAGTTCAGCGACCCGCCCATTGCGGTCAAGGAAGCCCAGAATGCTCCAACGAAACCGATGTTCATGAGCAAGTTGCCACCGAGCACTGCGAGAAGGCGCTGAGGCTGACCGGCAACCCACAGAAGACGCGGATACACCTGCTTCCATGTCGGCTCAATCTTCGACCAGATGAACTTTCGGATCTTCGGAATCGAAATGCACACGATGACAATCACGGCCACGACTGCAGTTCCGGCAATAATCGCGCCGTAGGGGAGCGAAACCGAAAGCGACGAACCCGAGAAGAACAGCACGATGACCAACAATGAAACGGTCACTAGGAACTGGGAAATCTGTTGCAGAGTAACGGTAGTGACGGCAGCTGCCGTCGACATCTTCTGCTTTGTCAGGAAACGCAGGTTGAGCGCCGCCGGACCGATTCCAGCGGGAGCGACCAGGGTGATAATCGAGGCTGCGATCTGAGCCAAGATGGCGTCGCCAAATTTGACCTTCTCTTGGCTGAAAGCGACCAAGGGGACGGCTCCTCCAACCCAGGTTGTTGCGGCGAAGGCGAAAGCGACAGCGATCCAAATGGGGCTTGCCTGCTTCACTGCAGCGACGATATCGGAGAAGTTGAGCGAACCCATCAACACGACAACCGCAACTGCCAGAACGCCGAAGGTAATCATTGTCCTGGGTGCGAAGCGCTGAAGGTTTGCGGGCTGAACGGATTCTTGCGGGGTGTCGGCGACGATCGCCTCGCGCAGACGATCCAGAAGATCGCTGCGTCGAAGAGTGGAGGAAACCTCGGAAGGAAGGACCGGCTTTTGAAGAACCGGTGCGCAGGCTACCAATTCCGCCTCGCTGAGGTTTCGCCGCGCCGAGGCCAGAGCTCGCTCGGGCCCAGCATAGATGGCAAGTAGGGTGAGGAGCTGAGCGATATCGATGCGTTGGTTGAGCTCAGTAGTTGCAACCTCGCCTTCATCCCAGTGGATCAGCCAGACCTGTGAGGACTGGTCGAGCACGACAGAGGAAGGGGCGATGTGGCGATGGCTGATTGCGTGAGAGTGCGCTAAAAGGAGTTGCTTCCACGCCTGATCAAGAATGTCATCGCTCAGTGCGTCGGTGTCGGCCAGATCCTTGAGGGAGGCTGTCGGGGGAAGTGCTCGCATCGCTGTCATGATCGAGTCGCCGGCTTGAGCGATACCCATGGGTTCAGGCAAGTGAACACCGGAACGTTTAGCTGAAATAGCTGTCAGCATGGAACGCTCTGCAGCTGCCTTCACCGAGGGGGAAACCCAGCGAGAAATCCCGCGCAGGCGAACGTTGTTCCATACTTCCAGGAGTGTGCCGGCCATACCGCGGCCCGGATCCAAAATAGTGATTTCGTATGGAACGCCGTAGGTATCCCAGACCTGGTAGTGGCGGTTTCCATCGACCGGTGGGCGGCGGGCAATCGTGTATTCCGCTGAATCAGCTTCAGTGGTCTCCATGCGGAAGTGACCGTGTGGTGTTTCCGAAACAGTCCATGTATCCAGCGTGACTCCGGCGGGAAGAAGGTCTGTGCGGATGACGCGTGAGGGAATAATCCGGATCGAGAGCAGCGCCTTCACAATCTGGCCGCCCGAGGCGCTGCGGTCTTGGAAGCCCAAGAAGAAACGCGATGAGACGCCAAAAGTGCGACCAAGAAGAACGGAAATTAACGCGGATGGAAGAGTGAGCTGCCCGCGAAGTACCCAGATGACAATGATGATGCCCAGAGCCCAGTAGGACCAGCGGACTGAACGAAGCGCTTCGGATTCCCCCGCGGCCGTGAAGAGGGCAATGAGAGCGATTGCGACCAGGTTGATCGCGATGTGCGAGGCCGTCTGTCCGTTTTCCACGTTTGTGACCCTGAGTGGGCCGGTGATAGTTTCAGGAAGTTGGCGAAGTCCCAGCAAGATCACATACGAGGCCACGCCAGCGATCATGGAGGTGGCGAGAGCTTCGATGGCGGTGGAGACCTGTCGGCGGAAAAGCAACATCCCGATGACGGCGATGGGGGTGACCAAGATGGTCAGGCCCTCCAAGAGCGATAGGGGCATCAGGAGAAGATCGCGGATCACCGTGACACGTAGAACGTCTTGTGCGACGCCTTCTGTGGTTGAAGAGGCGACGAATCCCAGGCCCCACACAAGCACAATTCCCACAAGGCACATGATGGCCTCGTAGAGATCAGCCCGGCGCCGACGACGGGAAAGTAGACGATCGGCGAAGAAAACGGGTTCGGGAAGCCGAGAGCGCGAGGAAGTGGGTGCAGTCGATTCAGGTGCATCCTCAAACTCGGATTCAGCGGGATCCACCGGTGGTTCCACAGAGGTCGTGGGGACCTCGGGTGTGCCAGACGTGACCAGTTCCTCGGAATTCTCCATGGATGACATCCTATCTGTTGTGTAAAGACCGGTAGGGTTGACTTAAGTAACATGCCGTGCACTTTGTCATTCGTTGTACCCAATTGAAGGAATTCTGCATGCTGAACGCCATCTTGGTGAACGCCTCAGGGCTTGACACCTTCATTAACTGGTTTAAAGACCCCGAAAGCCTGCTGGTCGCAATGGGACCGTGGGTTCTGTGGGGGACGATGCTCATCGTCCTCATCGAGTCGGGTGTCCTTTTCCCGGTTCTTCCCGGAGAATCTCTGCTCTTCACAGCAGGCTTGCTGCACGATCGACTGGGCCTGCACCTTCCAACCCTGATCATCATGGTTGTTGTTGCAGCATTTATTGGCGCGCAAATTGGTTACTTCCTGGGTGCGAAGTGGGGGCGCAAGCTCTTCAAGCCGGATGCGCGGGTACTGAAGACCGAGCACTTGGAGAAGGCCGAGCACTACTTCCGCGATTACGGCGGTCGTTCGCTGGTGATTGGTCGTTTCATTCCCTTCGTGCGAACCTTCATTCCGCTGGCTGCGGGAATTGCGCGCTACCCCTACAGCAAATTCTTGGTGTTCAACACCTTGGGCGCGCTGCTGTGGGGCGCCGGCTTCATTATTGTTGGGTCGCTGCTGGGCAATGTCCCCTTCGTTCACGACAACCTCACGCTGATCTTGGGCGTCATTATCCTGGTTTCGGTTCTGCCTGTGATCCTAGAAATCATTGGGCAGAAGCGTAATGGCGTTGCTCAAGCCAAGGACGCGACCGAGAATCTCGCATCCGCGCAGGAGGATCGTTCCGAGTGAGCACCTTGCGAATCGCATTTCTTGGCCCATTTGGAACCTTTACCGAGCAGGCCCTGCGTCAGGTTGCTCCCGAAGAGGCAGAACTCATTCCGCTCACTTCTCCGCCTTTGGCGATGAAGGCCGTGCGCGAGGGGAGGGCAGACTGGGCAGTCGTACCCATTGAGAATTCCATCGAAGGTGGCGTCAATGCAACGCTCGATGCGCTGGCAGACTACCCTCAGCTGGTGATCCGTGCGGAAATGCTGGTGCCGATTACCTTCCACTTGGCTGTTCGCCCCGGGACGCGCGCGGAAGACGTTCGCAAGATCGGGACGCACCCGCACGCGTGGGCGCAGTGTCGAAACTGGGCTGAGGAAACCTTCCCCGGAGTTGTTCACGTCCCCACGACCTCGACTGCTGCAGCGGCTGAGACCTTGGGTGCGGGAGAAGGCGCTTTTGACGCGGTTCTGTGCAATGCGACTTCGGTGGACCGTTACGGTTTGGAATCGCTGTTTACGGATGTTGCGGATAACCCGGGTGCCATCACGCGTTTTGTGTGCGTGAGAAGGCCGATTGAAGGTGCTCTGACAGCCCCGACTGGACATGACAAGACGACGATTCAAGTTGCGCTGCCTGTGAACCAAGCGGGATCGCTGATGCGTTTGCTTGAGCAGTTCTCGGTGCACGACGTTGACCTGTCGCGAATCGAATCGCGTCCCAGCGGCGATGGTTTGGGTGCCTATACCTTCTCGATCGACATGGTTGGACATATCGCTCAGGAACATATTCAGGCGGCACTGCGCGGGCTGTATCGTGTGTCTCCGGATGTGCGATTCATGGGTTCGTACCCCAGCTCGACTGTCAATAGCGCGGATGTCCCCCAAGATGACGAGGACTACCGTCGCGCGCGAACTTGGGTGCGCGAGCTCCTTGCGGGTGTCGAGCAGGACTGAACTGCTGTTTTTTACGAGGTCGGTTGGCGCTTGAGGGCGTCAGCCGGCCTCACAGTTTGGTTAAGTAAGGTGCCGCCTTAGTTAAGCAAGGTACGCAATGCGCCTGCTTTGCGCATCAGGCGGGCCAGGCCTCGGCAGGTAAAACAAAAGGACCCAGCTTTCGCTGGGTCCTTACTACGTGCGCGAGGGGGGAGTTGAACCCCCACCCTATCACTAGGACACGGACCTGAACCGTGCGCGTCTGCCTATTCCGCCACTCGCGCGTACGTGGAAACTTTAGGGAATGAGGACGCAGAAGTCAAACCGAAGTATGAAAGGCGGCGCGCATCACTTCGAGACATGTGGAGATGCGTCTGCCATGCTGCGCGCCGTCTGTGTGTGGCTTACTTCCCTTCGTCTTTTACTTCGCGAGGAAGCGCTGGACGAAACTTTCGGGTACATACAGGTACTTTTCTACAAGTCCCATAAAGGTCTCAAAGTCGATCTTTGGATTGCTGAAAAGCTCGTGAAGATCGGGATTGTCACCCCGGGTGATCGGGCCGAATTCTCCAGTGGGCAGGCAGTAGAAGATATCGCGACTGATCGCGAAACCGTTGTTATTGCCGAATTCTTCCATGACCGCGAAGCGCATGTAGTCGGCCATCTGGAGTATCTGTCGTGAGATGTCTTCCGGATCGATGGGCGCATAGAGCAGGACGGATCGTTGCGGAATAGCGAAGAACAAACCGTGGGGTGCGTCAATTTGGAGATTGTTAACCAAGGCACCGATGTTTGCCGCCTTGCCGGCAATGAATGGTGATTCTCCTAGAAGCTCGGTGAATGGACCTACCTGTTGCTTGGTATCAATTGGCTCGTTATCGGTATTGATCTGACCGTAGTAGAAGAGTTCATCGACCGAAAGCGGGTAGCGAGCAAGACTTTGATCCGTCACCAATGACACGCTGTTTGGGAAATCCAGGTAGAGCGCTTTGGCTAATCCGTCGGTGAAAGGGCGAATGTAGGTGATGGGCAGATCTGAGCTCTGCCCGCTCCGGATGATGCGTGTGCGAATTCGTCGGCGAAGCTCGTCGGGGTCATTAAGCGAGTACTCGGGCATCCGCAGAGTTTCGATCATGAAGGCAACCCAGCGTTCGACCTGCTCCTGATGCTGGGCTGGGTCGCGGCGCGATAGATCTGATAGAAGGTTTTCAACGTTGAAGCGCATGGTGTCGACGGTCAGAATGTAGCCGTTTGTTTGGGGGTCGACTTCGGGAGTCGCATTGATGCCAGCGTCTTCCAGGCGCTTCAAAAGGTAAGGGAATGTGCGTTGAATCAGTTCATTGCGGTCCATGGTCTGAGTTTATCGTTTTTCATATTTGAAAGAGCTGGATCGAGGCTGGATGAGGACTTTGGTGAAGATCTTTTCTAAGGGTAAATTTGTCTGATGAATATGCTGCGTTTTGCAGCTCGACCTGTCAGACTTATCAGTGCGTGTCCCCACGACGGCGACATCACCACAGAAGGATGATCACAATGACAATCCCATTCATTATCGGAGCCTATGCCTCGCATCCCGCCCCGGAACTGCAAGAGGACTACTACAAACTCCTCGCACAGCAGCCGTGGATTAACGGCCTCGAAATGCCCTATCCCGGACAGATAGCCACCGACAATGAACTTCTTGCCGGTCTACTCTCCGCGAACTGGGATTTCAATACCGTCACCGCCATCCCCGGCACCATGCAAAACGTTGGGAAGGACGCGAACTTCGGCTTGGCCTCGCCAGATCGGGAGGGTCGCGAGGCCGCGCTGGCTTTCACCCGCCAGCTGCGCGAGGGCGTGGGCAAGTTGTGCGAGCATGCTGACCGCAATGTGGTGACGCGCATCGAGGTGCACTCGGCCCCCACGCGAACCGCGCAAGGGGATGCATTCCGGCGCTCGCTGGAAGTTCTGCGCGAATGGGACTGGTACGGAGCTCGGCTGGTCATTGAGCACTGTGATCGCTTCATTCCAGAGCAAAAGCCAGAAAAAGGATTCCTCTCGATCGAAGAAGAAATTCAGATCGCTGCGGAATTCGAGGTCGGTGTCCTGATTAACTGGGGACGCTCCGTTCTGGAAGAACGCAGTGCCGATGCTGCCTACGATCACATCGTTGCAGCCGGAAAACGTGGGGTTCTGGATGGTGTTGTCTTCTCAGGTGCAGGTCCCGAGGAAACTCAGTACGGCTATTCGTGGGTTGATGGGCACCTGCCCGGCCAGAGCGATGAACCAGCATCGCTGATGAGTGACGCAGAAATTAAGCGCTGCGCGCAGGCTGCGATCGAAGGTGGATGCAATTATCTGGGCGCGAAGATGTGCGTTCCCAAGGACGCAACCTTGGAGGAACGCCTTGCGATGCTGACCCACGTCTACAAGGCGTGCGATCTTAAGTAAGTGTGCGTGCCTGAGTAATCGTTGAAGTTATGTCGTGGGGGCGGAGCTGGGGAGCGGCTCCACCCCCACTCTTTGTTAAACATGTATAAAGATCACATGCATGAAAAATGGGAGCGGACATTGGAGTGGCCGCTCATGGTTGTTGCCGTCGTTTTCTTGGTTGCCTACTCTGCGCAAATTGTGACGGATGCAAGTGGGGTCGACTACGAGCATTACGAACTTGTCTTGAATATTTGTTGGGCCGTATTTGGCGTCGACTATCTTGTCAGGCTCATCACCGCTCCTGAAAAATGGCGGTGGTTTAAAGCGAATCTGGTTGATTTCTTCTCTGTCCCCCTGCCTTTCCTTCGGCCGCTACGCCTTGTGCGTTTGGTAGCACTACTGCGTATCTTTCAGCGTTCTGCAGATGCGAAACTGCGAAACAAAATTTCTCTCTATACGGGAGCGATATCTGTGCTGCTCATTTGGGTTGGGGCGCTCACTGTCCTCGAGGCCGAGCGCCATGCCGAAGGAGCGACAGTGACAGACCTGGGACGAGCACTGTGGTGGTCCCTAGTTACTGTGACGACGGTTGGATACGGCGATATCGCACCTGTAACAGTTACAGGACGTGTGGTTGCGGCGATCTACATGCTTTTTGGGATTGCGCTCATTGGAATCGTGACCGGCATTTTCTCCTCTTGGTTCCTTGAAAGGATTAAGCAAGAAGAGGGAATGAAGAATGAAGAGCCAGCGGTTACCAGTGCCGCTGCAGTGCAACAGCTAGCGGCTCATCCTCAATTAGAAAAGCAGATCGCAGAGCTGACCCAAGAAGTTCGATTGCTCCGCGCGGAAATTGCTGCAGCACAGGCGAAATCCCATATTCGACCTACTCCACAGTGACGGACTTAGCCAGGTTTCGCGGCTGATCAACATCCAGCCCCTTTACCGCCGCAAGCTCACACGCAAAAATCTGCAGCGGAACAATTGTCAGCAGTGGCGCATACAGCGTCGGCACCGGTGGAACGCGGAAGACAACTTCAGCGAACTGATCAACCGATGCGTCGCCTTCCTCTGCGATGACAATGGTTCGGGCTCCGCGCGCGCGGACCTCTTGGATGTTCGCCAAGACCTTCGCGTGCAGTTCGGGGCGGCGCGGGGTTGGCACAATGACCACAACCGGCTGGCCCTCATCCACCAGAGCGATCGGCCCGTGCTTGAGTTCGCCGGCCGCAAAACCCTCTGCGTGGATGTAACAGATTTCCTTGAGCTTGAGCGCACCCTCAAGTGCGACGGGGTAACCCACGTGACGACCCAAGTAGATCACCGAGGTCGCATCCTTCATCGTGCGGGCGAATTGGCGAACGGTCTCCCCACTATCCAAAACCTTCTGGATCGCCTCGGGTACGCGGGCGAGCTTCTCCATGTAGTCGGCGATCTCATCGGCGTACTTGTTTCCGCGAACCTGCGCCAAATACAGACCAAGGATGAAGCAGGCAGTGACCTGTGATGTGAAGGCCTTTGTTGAGGCAACTGCGATTTCACGCCCCGCATGGGTCAAAATTACGGCATCCGATTCGCGCGAGATGGTCGAACCGGGAGTATTGACAATTGCGACGACCTTTGCGCCCTGTTCGCGCGCGTGGCGAATCGCTTGGATGGTATCCATCGTTTCGCCAGACTGAGAGATCGCGACAACTAAAGTCTTTTCGCCAATGACCGGATCGCGGTAGCGGAATTCGCTGGAAAGCTCGACTTCGACGGGGATTCGGCACCAGTGTTCGATCGCGTAGCGGGCGACCTGTCCCGCATAAGAAGCAGTCCCGCAACCAATCATGATGATCTTGTCGATTCCGCGAAGCACGTGTTCTGGGATTCGGACTTCATCCAATGCCAGGTGCTCGTGGGAATCCAGGCGATCAGCCAAAGTATCCGCAACGCCTCGAGGTTGCTCGTGGATTTCCTTCTCCATGAAGGTCGGCCACCCACCCTTGGTCGCGCGATCCGCCGAAAAATCGACTTCATAGTCCTTAAGGGGAAGCGGGTGTCCATCTGCACCGATGACCGTTACAGCGGAAGCGCTCACGACAACCAGCTGGTCTTGCCCAATTTCTACCGCGCGATTTGTGTGCTCGATAAATGCCAGCACATCCGAGCTGAGGAAGTTCTCTCCCTCGCCCAAACCAATAACCAGCGGCGATGATCTGCGCGCGGCAACGATGACATTGGGAGATTCAGTAGATAGTGCGAGCAGTGTGAAGGTTCCTTCAAGCTTCGCGGTCACTTCGCGCATGGCGACGACAAGTCGGCGCGCGACGGCCTCGTCAGTGCCGCTGAGCTGCGCAACTTCACCCGTGTACGAGGCCGGATCCGCCTGGTCGTAGGCGTGTGCAAGCAGGTGCACGACCACTTCCGTATCGGTTTCCGAGGTGAAAATCGCGCCTTGCGCGCGCAACTGGGCGCGCAGGTTATCAGCATTTTCGATAATCCCGTTGTGGACCAATGCAAAACGTCCATCGGGACTCACATGTGGGTGTGCATTCGCAACGGTTGGGCGACCGTGGGTTGCCCAACGTGTGTGTCCGATCCCAGCGAAAGCGTCGGCGGGCGCATCCTGGTCAACGGCCTCGCGCAGGTTAACCAGCTTTCCGACGGCCTTGATGACATTCAACTTCCCCGGGCTTGCCAAGGCAATTCCCGCGGAGTCGTATCCGCGATATTCCAGGCGTGAAAGCCCGTCAAGAACGACCTGACGGCTCCGCTGAGAGGCTTGGCATGCAACGTGTCCAACAATTCCGCACATGTTTTCATTGCAACACAGGAGCCTTGCTATCGCTTGCCGGATAGCTATGTGGGGCCTGTGAAAATTGCTTAGGGAAGGGTGATCGCTTGATCCTTCCAGTGAATTGGATCGTCCACAATCAGGTCGAGGACTCGATGCGCGCCACCGCGCAGTGACAGATCTTCCGAGTGGGGGAGGATATCGATCTGTGGTGTATGCCAGGGGGCCTGAAGGACGCGCGTTGCAAGTTCTTCGCGAAGACTAGGCAGCAGGTAGGGTGCAATCTCGGCAACCAGGCCGCCCAAGTAGACCTGAGAGATATCAACAGTGTTGACGACTGCGGACAGTGCTTGCCCCAATGCGTGGCCGGCATGGGTCATGGCGTCTTGAGCGCGTGAGCTGTGGCCCGCGTGCTGCAGAATCTCGCGTGTGCTTGCGTTGTCGCCCAGTCCGGCCGCGCGGCCAAGAGCTTTCAATCCCGCGACAGTTTCCAAGCAGCCGCGCGCACCACACGAACAGATATCGCCTTCGGGTTCCACACAAATATGCCCGATTTCGCCCGACCAGCCGTGTGCACCGCTCAGCGGCTGATGGTTGACGATCAACCCGCCGCCGATGCCGACTTCTCCCGAGACGTAGATGAAAGAATCTGGCCCTTCGGGGACCCCGGGGCGAGGATAGGCGACGGCGTAGGCTGCCAAGTCGGCCTCGTTCGCAACTAGGGTGACGGCAAGGTCGTGAAGGGGGTGAAGGAGTTCCTCGCGGGGAATATTTCGCCAGCCAAGGTTGGGGGCGATGGTCAGGGTGTCAGTGGAGAAGAGGCCGGGGAGGGCAAGTGAACTTCCCAAGAAAAGTGCACCTGAACTGCTTCCTCCACGCAGGACGCGTCTGGCGATTCGTGCGAGTTTGCGCAGGGTTGAGGTGGGGTCTGCACCTGAGAAATCGCCGCTCACGCATTCGTGGGCTAAGACTGTCCCGCTCAGGTCAACAAGGTAGGCGCCAAGCGCCGAGACGTTGACCTGTAGACCCAGCGCAATAACCCTTCCCGAGGTCGGGGAGAGGACGCTGGTGGGGCGTCCCCTTTGCCCGGTTGAGAGTTTGTCCTCGCTTTCTTCGACGAGGCCGGAGTCAATGAGTTCGTCGACAAGCCGCGACATCGTTGCGCGTGAAATTCCGGTTTGGGCAGCGATGCCCGCACGGTTAATTGCGCCTGGGCTGGCCAGGATGTGGCGCAATGCCAAAGAAAGGTTGTGGGCACGCAGGGATTGATTGGTTGCCCCGGAATCGGGGTTCGATGTGCGTGCGGTGTTGGACATACCTTGACTCTATCGCAATTCAGGGATTATGTTATGAGACATAACAAAACGTGACGCAGTAGTCATTTAATCTATGGAAGGCCATGCTATGGCGTATGTACCTCGCCCCGAAGATCATTTCTCTTTCGGCCTCTGGACCGTGGGATGGAATGCAGTTGATCCCTTTGGAACCGGGACTCGTCCGGTGCTTGACCCGTGGGAATACGCTGCGAAGCTCGCAGAACTAGGCGCATGGGGAATTACCTTCCATGACAATGACGTCTTTGATTTCGATGCGTCAGATTCGGAGCGTCATCAGCGGGTCATGCAGCTGAAAGATGCTGTCGAAGACGCCGGCCTTGTTATTGAGATGGTCACGACGAACACCTTCACGCACCCGGTCTTCAAAGACGGTGGATTGACAAATAACGACCGTGAGATCCGCCGTTTTGGCCTGCGCAAGATCTTGCGTAACGTCGATCTTGCCGCGGAACTTGGCGCAACTACCTTCGTCATGTGGGGTGGGCGCGAAGGCGCAGAATACGACTCATCAAAGGATCTAAACGCTGCCTTTAATCGCTACTGCGAAGGCCTCGATACCGTTGCCGCCTACATCAAGTCCCGCGGATACAACCTCCGTATCGGTCTTGAGCCCAAGCCCAACGAGCCTCGCGGTGATATCTTCCTGCCGACCGTCGGTCATGCTCTGGCACTCATCGCGCAGCTCGATAATGGCGACGTTGTTGGCCTCAATCCTGAAACCGGACACGAACAAATGGCCGGCCTGAACTACACGCACGCCTTGGCGCAGGCGCTGAACGCCGGCAAGCTCTTCCACATTGACCTCAATGGGCAGTCGGGAATCAAGTATGACCAGGACAAGGCTTTTGGTCACGGAGATCTAGCCAGTGCCTTCTTCACGGTCGACCTCCTTGAGAACGGCTTCCCCGGGGGTGGGCCTCGCTACGAAGGGCCTCGTCACTTCGACTACAAGCCCAGCCGAACTGAGGGTATGGAAGGCGTTTGGGAGTCAGCTCGGGCCAATATGGACATGTACCTGCGTTTGGCTGAGAAGGCGCGCGAATTCCGCGCGGATCCCATCACCCAGGAACTCATGGAAGAGGCCTCTGTCTACGAACTCGCCCAGCCCACCTTGGATCCGGGCGAGACGATCGATGACTTCCTTGCTGACCGTAGCGCCTACGAGGATTTCGACGCTGATGCGAAGGGAGCCCGTGAATACCACTACGTCGAGCTCTACCATCACGCAATGCGACACCTGATTGGCTAAGACCGTGAGCGATAGCAGGCCTTTTGTTGCGGGAGTCGATTCCTCAACGCAATCATGCAAGATCGTTATCTGCGACCCCGCTAGCGGAAAGATCATTCGAGAGGGTCGTGCATCGCACCCCGAGGGAAGCGAAGTCGACCCTCAGGCGTGGTGGGAAGCCTTCCTCGAGGCCGTTCGCGCGGCTGGCGGGTTGGACGACGTGCGGGCGCTCAGCGTGGGCGGGCAACAGCACGGAATGGTCTGCTTGGATGAGCGAGGCGAGGTCATCCGCCCGGCGCTTTTGTGGAATGACACCAGAAGCGCCGAGGCCGCGCGGGAGCTGATCCTTGAACGCGGAGATGGCGATAGTGAAACTGGGGCTCGCTGGTGGGCACAGGCTACGGGACTTGTTCCTGTTGCCTCGTTTACGGTCACGAAACTGCGCTGGGTCGCAGACAATGAGGCGGAAAATGCGCGAAAGATTGCGGCAATCTGCTTACCCCACGACTGGTTAAGTTGGAAGATCCGCGGTGGCTTTGAGGCTGTCGGACTGGAAGGACTGTGCACCGACCGTTCCGACGCCTCGGGAACCGGATATATGGACCGGGCTGACGCAGTCTACAGGCGCGAAATCTTGGCTCAGGCGCTACGAATCTCGCTGGAAGAGGCCGAGGCAATCATTCTGCCGAAGATCTGCGATCCCGTGGAGGCTATGGGATTTGGGGATCCAAGGCATGGATGGGGAGAAATCGCCATCGGCCCAGGATGTGGAGACAATGCCGGTGCGGCTCTGGGCGTTGGCCTCGGTGTTGGCCAGGCTCTGCTCTCACTGGGAACTTCTGGGGTTGTTGCCGTTGTTAGCGAAACTCCCGTCGAAGACCCCAGTGGTCAAGTCGCGGGCTTTGCTGACGCAAGCGGGCACTGGCTTCCCCTCGCGTGCACACTCAACGCCTCGCGAATCCTTGATGCGGTCGGGGCGATGAGTGGCCTCGGCTATGAGGAACTGGACAAGGCGGCACTGTCGGTTCCCGACGCGGGAGGGCTGCGCCTCGTTCCCTATTTTGAGGGTGAACGCACGCCGAACCTGCCCGATGCCACCGCCCGATTGGAGGGAATGACGCTCAAGAACTCGACGCGCGCACACCTTGCTCGCGCCGGTGTCGAGGGCCTGCTTACTCACATGCGTTTCGCGCTCGAATGTGTGCGTGAGCTGGGTGTTCCGATCGAGAAAGTGCTCGTTGTCGGTGGGGGAGCGCGCTCGCGGGCAGTGCAGAGCTTGGCGCCCGAATTCTTGGGGATGCCCGTTGAATTTCCCGAGGCGGCGGAATACGTCGCCCTGGGTGCCGCAAGGCAGGCTGGGATGTTACATTCGCCCACGATGTGAACAAGTCGCGCGTGACCCCTGTCATGGCCATAGCATGAGGCTATGTTCCAGCGAATGCGTAGCTGACCTTCGCGTCAGCTTTTGACCAGACCTACTGATGGCTAGAGATTACTCGCCCGGGTCGTACGTCTTTGCGTTGGAAACTGCCGCAATCGCCAAATCGTGAGCGTAGCGGCTCGACCCCTCAGCCATCGCCTCTCCTCACGTCACAAGAATCAAAACGTGAACACAAGGAGAAATAACGATGGGCGCAATTGAGGCAAGGGACACCGATTACCAGAACTCTTGGGCATTTGAGACCAAGCAAATCCACGCGGGCTGGGACCGCGATCCCCAAACCGGTGCAACTTCCATCCCGATTCTTCAAACAACCTCATTCGCCTTTGACTCCGCGGAACGAGCCGCAGCCCGCTTCGCCCTGCAAGAGCTTGGCCCCATCTACACTCGCCTGGGCAACCCGACCAATGACTACGTCGAGGCCCGAATCGCTGCCCTCGAAGGTGGCGTCGGTGCGCTTCTGACTTCCTCTGGCCAATCTGCACTTACTCTTGCAATCCTGAACCTGGCATCTGCGGGGAACAACATTGTTGCTTCGCCTTCGCTTTACGGCGGTTCAACTTCGCTGCTCAATAACACCCTGGGTCGCCTCGGAATCGATGCCCGCTTTGTTCACGATCCCTACGATGTGGACGAATGGCTGTCTCTTGCCGACGAAAACACCGTTGCCTTCTACGGTGAAACCATCCCCAACCCCAAGGGCGACATCTTTGACATTGAGAAGATCGCGCAGGCCGCACACTCTGTTGGCGTTCCGCTGATCGTCGACAATACTGTCGCCACCCCCTACCTGACCAGGCCAATCGAATGGGGCGCCGACATTGTCGTTCACTCGGCCACGAAGTACCTGGGCGGACACGGAACCGCAATTTCGGGTGCAATCGTCGATGCCGGTAACTTCGACTACACGAAGGACCCCAAGCGTTTCCCCGGTTTCAATGAACCCGAATCTTCCTACGCGGGCCTCGTCTTCGGACACGACCTGAGCGCCGAGAAACTTGGAGCAAACCTCTCCTACATCATTCGTGCACGTGCAATTGGTCTGCGCGATGTCGGCTGTGCTCCCTCGCCCTTCAACTCCTTCCTCATCGAGCAGGGTATCCAGACCCTGTCGCTGCGCGTCGAGCGCCACGTTGACAACGCGCTGAAAGTCGCGAAGTTCCTCGAGGCCCACCCGCAGGTCGAATCCGTGAACTATGCGGGTCTTGAATCCTCGCCCTATTACGAGCTCCACCAGAAGTACAACCCTCGCGGTGCTGGCGGTTTGCTCTCTTTCGTCATCAAGGGAGGCTTGGAGGCCGGAACCTCATTTGCGACCTCGCTCAAGCTTCTCCCGACGGTTGCAAATATCGGCGATGCGAAGTCCCTGGTTATTCACCCCGCATCTACCACTCACTCTCAGCTCAATGAGGAACAGCTGCGCGCTGCGGGAATTGAACCCGGAACCGTTCGCCTGTCTATTGGTATTGAGAACGTTAACGACATCATTGCCGATTTGACGCAGGGCTTCGAGGCCGTCGCCCACCTGGCCTGACACTGGCCAGCCCGCGCAATTTCGAGGTAAGTGAGGAAGAGACCATGAGCCGACGTGAACTTGGACCGATCCCCGTCAGCGGTGCGTGGACGCCTAATGACCCCGTCGCATTCCGTAAGTTTGCGCACTTGGGGCCCCTCCGCCTCGAAAATGGTTCATTCTTGCCGGAAGTGACCCTGGCCTACGAGACCTTGGGCACGCTCAACGAGGACCGTTCCAATGCAATCCTCGTTCTGCACGCACTGACAGGCGATGCGCATATTTCCGGCCCCACAGCTCCCGGCCAGTCAACCGCCGGTTGGTGGGAAGAGGCCGTTGGCCCGGGTAAGCCATTGGATCCCGAGCGCTATTTCATTGTCGTCCCCAACGTCCTTGGCGGCTGCCAGGGGAGTACCGGTCCGTCCTCGACCGCGCCTGACGGGCAGCCGTGGGGATCCCGATTCCCCATTATTTCCACCCGGGATCAGGTTCTTGCCGAGGCCAGACTGGCTGATTACCTTGGCATTCCGACGTGGAATGCAGTCATAGGTGCTTCCTTGGGAGGGCACCGCGCCCTCGAGTGGGCCGTCACCTACCCGCTGCGCTGCGAGCGATTGATCGTTGTCGCCTCGGGGGCATGCACGAGTGCCGAGCGGGCTGCGTGGGCGCACACGCAGATTCGTGCAGTTGAATTGGATCCGAACTGGAATGGCGGCGACTACTACGACCAAGAGAAAGGACCTCACGCTGGACTCTCTCTTGCCCGTCAGATCGCACACACGACGTATCGCTGTCCTCATGAGTTGGATGCACGTTTTGGTCGTGCACCTCAAGATGATGAAGATGTTCTGAGCGGCGGCCGTCTGGCTGTCCAGTCCTACTTGGACTACCACGGGGCGAAGCTTGTGCGTCGTTTCGACGCGGGTTCCTACGTTTCCTTGTGCCGCACGATGCTGAGCTACGACATCGGTCGCGATCGTGGGGGAATTGCCGAGGCCTTACGGCAAATTACCGCGCAGAGCCTGATTGTTTCAGTGGATTCGGATCGTTTGTTCTTTGCAAAAGAGGGATATGCGATCGCTGAAGGAATCACAGGCGCAAAGTTTGAATGTATTTCCTCTCCTCATGGGCACGATGGCTTCCTGATCGAATACGAACAGCTCAACCGGATGCTCTCAGAATTCTTGGAAAACCAGTCATCTTTCGTCGATTCAGCGGCGCTGTAAGGGTATTGAAGGACGTAAATTTCTTTCTTATGTGAGGCCTGAGCTAGGCACAGCTCATTCATAGAGTTGGCTGGCTCAATTGGATCATCACGATCCACGAAAGGACCTCACATGAAAACGCCAGCATCGACTCTTGTACGGTTATCAGCCGTAGCCGCGGTCGGCGCGCTCGCACTGAGCGCTTGCTCATCGACTTCCGGCACCGCTTCCTCGTCCTCGTCGGCCGTTAGCGCGAAGGCTGCCTCAAGTTCCTCGGTATCCGCCGAGTCCGGGACTGTCATTGCTCCCCCGAGTGCTGCCGAGGCCTTGGCTGCGAACGCGAAAGCCTCCTACGTTGAGGACAGCGCGTGGGATGCTTCTTCGGCTCAGACCATTACTTTGAATGGAAGTAGCGCGAGTACCTCCGCATCTGGAGTCAAGGTTGATGGCTCTACGGTGACGATCACTCAGGCTGGCGTTTACAAGCTCTCTGGAACGCTCAATGGACAGGTCAAGGTCGAGGCTGGGACGGATGCTCAAGTTGTCTTGATCCTTGACGGTGCGACAATCACGAACTCTTCGGGTAGCGCCATCAATGTGGTCTCTGCGGATGATGTTGTTCTGTCATTGAATGGTTCAAACACCGTCACTGACGGCACGCCTTCGGATACAAACGCTGAAGATAACGCAGCGATTTACTCCGATGCAGATCTCACCATTACGGGTAGCGGGTCACTGACGGTTAATGCCAACTACAACGACGGCATTACCAGCAAGGACGACCTCTACATTCTGTCGGGTAACATCACGGTCACCTCGAAGGACGATGCGCTACGTGGCAAGGACTCGCTGACCGTTGCCGGCGGAACTATCAAGGTCACTTCAGGAGGGGACGGCCTGAAGTCAGACCAAGATAGCGACACCACTAAGGGCTACGTCAATATCACCGGCGGCACCATCGAAATCACCTCTACGGGTGACGGCATCCAGGGTGAAACTGACGTCATCATCACCGGCGGTGATACGACGATCATTGCCGGTGGCGGGGCCTCGGCTGGAAAGGACTCCAACAATTCCACTAAGGGAATTAAGGCTGGTGTCTTCCTGATTGAAGACGGTGGCGAAGTCACGATTGACTCCGGTGACGATGGTTTGCACTCCTATGGTGCAATCCGACTGACCTCCGGAACGATCGTTGCTTCGACTGCTGATGATGGTATCCACGCTGAGGGTGCGGCCGTTCTTGACGGTGCGAAGGTCACTGTTGAGCAGTCCAGCGAAGCCCTTGAAGGTGGTTTGATCACCATCTCCAATGGCGAGGTCAATCTGACCTCCAGTGATGACGGTATCAATGGCTCCGGTTCGACCACTGTTGCAGCAGTTGAAGCGGCAAAGACCGCGACCAAGACGACCACGACCAACAACGGACCCGGCGGTGGCTCCATGCAGGATACCGGTGAGAAGATCCTGATCTCGGGCGGCACCATCACGGTGAACGCCGGCGGTGACGGCATTGACTCCAATGGCTCGGTGGAGATCTCCGGCGGTAACACGATCGTCTACGGCCCCACGGATGGTGGGAACGGCGCACTGGATTCGAACGGTGAATTCTTGGTCAGTGGTGGAACGCTTCTTGCCATTGGTTCTTCCGGAATGGCTGAATCGCCTTCGACCAACTCTTCACAGGGATGGCTGCAGGCTTCGGCGTCAGGTAACGCGAACTCGACCGTGACCATTAAGGATTCCAGTGGAAAGGTCTTGGCCAATGTTAAGTCCGCAAAGACCTTCCAGAATGTGGTCTTCTCGTCCGGAGATGTGTCGAATGGCCAGAGCTATACGGTGAGTGTGGATTCCAATTCGACCTCTGTTACTGCGGGTCAATCGACCGGCAGCCAGGGCGGTCCCGGTGGGGGAGCGCCCGGCGGTCAGGGAGGTGCTCCTGGCGGAAACCGTCAGGGTGGCCGCTGAGTGAAGTAGTGGGGGGATGCAACTTTGCTTGCATCCCCCATTTATTTGTCTACCTGCTTTGATCTACTGATCCGCTCGGTTTAATGGCGGCCTAGCATTCGGACCTTCCGCTACGCGGCTTTGACGGTGCTGAAAATGAAGGCGTTCGATGACAACCATGACCCATGTCGAGAACAGCACCGGCTGCAAAATCAGATTGATATTGTCTGGCGAGAGCAAGATCGTAAACATATAACTTGCGTTCGCATTACCGGACTCGGATGCAATGAAATCACTCAGGCCGTTAAAGAAAAATTGATAAATCGCCAGAAATAGTGTCATCCATTGGATGACGTACTCGGCGACTTGGAAGGTTTCTTCACTCACCTCAAGACGCGGGAAACGCCTAATCGCTGCGCGGTGAATGTAAGACTGGATGAGCGCAGCAGCCAAGATAAAAGTCAGGGTCATGAGAAGGAAAGTTCCTCCGCGGAACTTACCTCCGGCAGTAGAAATTGTTCCCTCTGCAGCGGCGGAAAGAGCAGGTTGTCCTTCCGCGAAACGCGAAACGACCACGAAGCCCGTGACGAATATTGAAAGGAGCGCGGCAATCAACACCATGTTGATCAGAGCGCTCAACGCGAGGTAGCCAACTGCACGCGCGAAGACCAGTCCGCGACGGTTACGACCGTACACAGCAAAGCCGCAGGCAATAACAAGAGAAATAGTCGTCACCGTATAGAACGCCGTGAGCATGACACCTCCAAACAATGCATGGCTGGATCAAGTTTCGCACATAGCTCATTCATAGACTCCGCTGGCTCAATAGTTACGTCACGCACGAAACAACCTTGAGGAGCATCAAATGACTGCACTCACCACAGCGATGGTTCTCCCGATCATCATTGACCTCTTCGCAATGTTGATCCTCGTTGGAGCCCTCTACTACCCCCGCCACCGACGCGCCGATCTTGTCGTCGCATTCTTTGTTGTGAACATCGGCGTCCTCGCAGTTGCAAGCGTCATGGCAAACTCGACGATCTCCGCAGGCCTAGGACTTGGCCTCTTTGGTGTCTTGTCGATCATTCGACTTCGCTCCGACGAGATCAGCCAGCGCGAAATCGCCTACTACTTTGCTTCCCTTGCCATTGGCCTGCTCCTCGGCATGAGCACAGCGATCTACTCCTACGCAATGGTCGCGTTGGTGCTTGCAACGTTGGCCGTTGGTGATTCAACTCTGATCCTTGGACGCTCGGGCTCGCAGCAAGTCCAATTCGACCGCGCAATCGCAGATGAGAAGGAACTTCGCCAAGCACTTGAAGCCCGCATGGGTGTCAAGGTGACCGGAGTCAAGGTCATCAAACTCGACATGGTCAACGATCTCACCTTGGTTGACGTTCGCTACCGGGTCCCGGCCAAGCGCTGAACTTACGCAAATCGCCACCCCAGCCTCGGCCTCGTGAAAGAACTGGAGGACACCATGACGCACGAACTACACAATCTGACGAATCTGGAACGAATCAGCCTCGATGACATGAACGCACGCGCCGCGATGCTCACGCGAGTCGACCGCAAGTACGTCGTGCCCACGGATTGCTTGGATGAGTTGCTCGCGCTCATGAACCCGGCAACGCAGATTCTGGAGATCGGGGGGAAGATTGAGCAACGCTATGCCTCGTGCTACTTCGATACTCCCGAGCTGCACTCCTTCATGGATACCGCGCACAAGCGCCGCCGCCGCTACAAGGTCCGCACGCGCTCCTACCTCGATTCGAAGCTGGCCTTCCTTGAGGTCAAGACTCGAGGCCCGCGCGGGCACACCGTCAAGAAGCGCATGGCCTACGACTTTGCTCAGGCAGCGCGGATGGAACTGAGCCGCAAGGGCAGACTTTGGGTGGCCGAAAGGCTCGAGGCCGCTCAGTGCTTTGACGGCGTTGGTCGGGTTGATTCCCTGCTCCCCGTGCTCTCGGGAACCTACACGCGTTCGACGCTTCTCATGGCAGATGGTCAGGGGCGCGCGACGATTGACACCGAGCTGCACTGGGACTCGTGGGGTCATGAGCTTCAGGCGCCCCACATTGCGATTATTGAGACCAAATCAGGCGCGGCTCCTTCTGAGCTGGACCGGTTGCTGTGGGCAAATCGGATCCGCCCCTCGCGTATCTCGAAGTACGCGACTGCGATGGCTCTGCTGACGCCGGACTTGCAGACAAACCGATGGACTCGCGTGATTGATCGTTTCTTCACAATGAGGCCAACGGTCCAGCAGGCGCTTGCCGCATGAGCAGACCGCGGGGTTGATCCCGCACACAAGCTGTCCCGCGAAGTGTGCGTGATGACCCAGAGGTGCTGCGCGGGACTACGCTGGGGGGTGTGGAAATTCCACGCCCCCCAGTTCTGATGCGATCGTGAGGAAAAAATGACACTGCCTTCGGAAAAACTTGCTGAGCTCGGCCTTGAACTGCCTGAGGTTGCCAAGCCTGTTGCCGCCTATGTTCCTGCCATTGAGGATCGCGGTGTTGTGCGCACCTCCGGCCAGCTTCCCCTGGAAAATGGCGAGCTAGCCTGCATTGGTGCGGTCGGTGAAGATGGTGCGGATCCCGAAGACGCTTACGAGGCCGCACGCATTTGTGCGTTGAACGCGATGGCGGCTGCGGCTGCAGTTGCGGGCGGTGTGGATCGTTTGGCTTCGGTAGTTAAGGTGACTGCCTTTGTTGCTTCCTTGCCGAACTTCTACGGACAAGCTGCTGTGGTTAATGGAGCATCTGAACTGCTGGGCGAGGTTTTTGGCTCGCAGCACGCGCGTTCAGCTGTGGGTGTTGCAGCCTTGCCGCTGAATGCCTCGGTTGAGGTCGAGGTCGAGTTCGCACTCCGATCCAAGTGAATGGGATCGCTCAGCGCTCTATTTAGCAAGGATTTAAACTGAAATAAAGGTTTGCGTGCGGGCGTTCCTGTGAATACCCGCTGGTTAACAGCTTTATTCCAAGGAAGAGGACGAAATGACAGAGACTTTGCCCGAGGCAGCAGCGCCGGGAACTGGACAGCAATTCAAGCTGGTTGACGTGTCGACCACCCCCTCTGAGGGCGGATGCGGTTGCGGTTGTGGCGGCCACGGAAAGAAGGAACAGGCTGCTCCTGCAGCACCTGCAACTGAGTCGCACGGAGGCTGCGGCTGCGGTGGGCACGGACATAAGGCCGAGGCTGCACCCGCACCCCAGTCACACGGTGGTTGCGGTTGTGGCGGCCACGGCGCTCAGGAAGCTCCGAAGGCTGAGGCATCTGCTCACGGGGGTTGCGGTTGCGGCGATCACGGCCAGGGAACAGCGCACGTTGTATCGCAGGATCCCGCCGTTCGTGAGGACGAGCTTGTTATTCATTCCCTGCCTAAGGTTGTTCGCCATGCTCTGCTCTTTGCTGCGATGGATAACCTTCCGCTTGGCGCATCGCTGATTGTCGTTGCTCCGCATCAGCCCGTCCCGCTGTTCAACTACCTGCAGGAAAGTGAATCGCACTACCGCGTTGAGACCATCGAGACCGGTCCGGTCGACTGGCGCTACCGCGTGACGCGTCTGTCCTGATTTTTGGACGCTCAATGCCCGCGAGCCCCGCGCTCGCGGGCATTTCTGTTTCAACACAAAAGCCCGAAACGCCAACGAAGTTTTCGCTGACATTTCGGGCTTGTCTGAGCCGCCTGTGGGAATCGAACCCACGACCTATTCATTACGAGTGAATCGCTCTGCCGACTGAGCTAAGGCGGCCGGGCTCATCTGCACTTCACTACTGAGGTGGAGAAAAGCTACCTGAAGTACTTTAGCGGTTACCGCTTGTGAGAAGCAAACGTTTCGTGACAGAGGTGATGTGGGATTGCCCGCACAGCAATGTGCGATACAAGAGTCAGATCGCCTGGCGAATGTTAGGCTGAATTGTGTTGACAGAAGATGACGAAAAGTCAGAAAACCCGGCTGAGATCCCCGTAGTGCTCCTGGTTAACCTGGGCACTCCCGAATCGCCCAGCCCCAGTGATATTCGCCGTTTCTTGCGTGAATTTCTGAGCGATCGTCGAGTGATCGAACTTCACCCTCTGATCTGGAAGCCAGTTCTTGAAGGCGTGATTCTTCCTTTCCGCCCCTCTCGAGTCGCCCCGAACTACCGCTCGATTTGGACTGAGCACGGTTCGCCACTCATGGCGTATTCCATCGCCCAAGCTGAATCCCTTTCAGAGCTGCTTGGCAGTCAAGCGAAAGTTGCGCTCGCTATGCGCTACGGAAAGCCATCTATTGAGAGCGTCCTCGATGAGATGTTCGCGAAAGGACATCGCCGAGTCCTTCTTCTTCCCGCCTATCCGCAATATGCTGCTTCATCTGCGGGAACAGTGACTGACGCTTTAGCGCGCTACATCCTGAAACGTCGCAATCACATGGAAGTGCGCACGATCCGTTCATTCCCCACAGAACCCGCCTATATTGAAGCCCTGGCCCACGCTATCGAAGAAGATTGGGCACGCCGGGGTCGCCCCGATTTTGCATCTGGCGACAAGTTCCTTGCTTCTTTCCACTCCATCCCTCAGAAAATGCATGATGCTGGCGACCCCTACAAGCATGAGTGTATGGCGACGGCGAATGCCCTCCGAGCCCGCTTAAATCTTGATGAAGATCAGCTTCTGGTAACTTTCCAATCGGTCTTTGGGCCCGCGAAATGGTTGGGGCCGGCAACCATCGATACCGTCGCCGAGCTTGCTCGCTCCGGAACACGGCGTCTTGACGTCATTTGCCCTGGCTTCATGACGGATTGCTTGGAAACCGTCGATGAGATTGCAAAGCTTAACCGTGATGCTTTCCTCGAGGCCGGCGGCACCGACTTTACCTATATTCCCTGGGGTAATGCCTCTGCCGGTGCCGTTGATACTTTGGGTGCGCTTGCCCGTCGTGGGTTAGCGGGTTGGGTTAATTTCCCTGACGAGGCCTAGCTGCTTTTTCGTTGTTGAGCTTCCTTTGCGCGCCATTTGTTCCACATGCGCGCCGCACCGACCCCAAGACCCAGTGCGATGACGGTGGGCACAAGCAAGGTTGCGCCTCGGTGCGTAAATTCAATAACCAAGCACAGTGCTGTTAGTGGCGCACTCATTGATGTGCCAAGAACGACCACGGCGCCGATGAAGGCGAAACAGACAATTGCAGTTGTGTCGCCGGGGTAGATGTAGGACCAGAGAATCCCCAGAATCGCGCCGCTAGATGCGCCTAGCGCAAGACCGGGGGTAAGAGTTCCACCCCATGCACCCGAGCGAATCGTGGCAAGTGTGCCAATAAGTTTGGTGAATCCGTCGATCGCAAGAGAAGCAAGTAAAGCGACTCCGATTCCCGCAGCCGCGCGCCCGCCCTGCCCTAAAACAGCTCCATCAAAAGCAAGCTGAGCGGTCGATTGTCCGTTTCCGGCGATTGATGGAACCCAGACAGTGATCACTCCGATGAAAGTAAAGGTGGGGACCATCCAAGCAAGTAGGCGCCAGCCGGTGGGGCGCGCAGCGGAGCACGCTGCAACAGCGCTCTTGAAAAGGACTCCGATGATTCCAAGAACCGGCCCGATGATGACGGCCCACAGTGTCAGCGATGCGGTCGGAAGGAGCAGCGCAGCTTCGGGGAGCGCATAGAAAGGATCGCTTCGGACCCAGCCGTGTGCGACTAAGACCGCTCCGCCGCTAATGATCAGTGCGGGCCAAACCGCGCTTGCCGTGACCTCGATCAAAAGAATCTCAAGTGCGAAAACCGCTCCGGATAAAGGGAGCGAATAGACTGCAGCAAGACCTGCACCGGCCGCGCAGCCAACGATTATGCGCCGCTGCTCAGGTGGAAGATAAAGAAAATCGGCGATCTTTCCACCCAGAGAGGCACTGATCTCACGAGGAGCGACTTCACGGCCGATGGAAGCGCCCATTCCGACAATGACGATCTGATTAATTGAGTGCCAGAAAGTCAGAAGAATCGGCATCTTCTGACCATTAACTGCTTTGGGCAGTGAGACGGGTTTGCCCCCGACGCGCGCGTAGAGATACCAGGAAATTCCTCCGACGAGGCCTGCTCCTCCCAACGCGCAAACCCTGTGCCACCAAGGGACTGAGGAAATTGCGTGAAGAAGAGTGCCGCTTGCGTCGCCAAAGACAAGGCCCTCGATCAGGTGGAGAAGATGCGAACACCCGGCACCAACTAGCCCTGCCGTTACCGCGGTCATAAGTACCGCTAGCCCCATGCGAATGCGGGGCGACAGCCGAGAGATTGGTATACCGGGTGTGCTCACACTAGTTGAGAGTACTAGCGCTTCTCGACTTCATCCAAGCGCGTATTAACGTCTGAACCAACGCGGATCAATACGTTGAGGTCTTCATCGGAGATGTCGTCACTGATAATGTCGCGCAAAAGTGCTCGCTCAGCCTGTTGGGCGGAAGTGACAAGTTTCTTGCCCGCATCGGTGATGGTGATTGTGCCACCGCGACGATCGAATTCGTAGGCGGTGCGAACAATGAGATCGCGATCTGCAAGACGGCGATAGGTGTGTGTCAAACGCGAGGGGCTAAAAATGACCGACTGGGCAAGTTCTCCCATGCGGATTCCAATTTTACCGGCTGAAGCGACCTCATCGAGGACGCGATATTCACCGAGTGAAAGTCCGAACTCGCGCTTGAGCGTTGCCTCCAGAGCCGCAGAAGCCCTAGTGATAGTAATGAAAAACTGTTCGATCTCGCGAGCCCGCTTTGCTTGGTTCATGTCCCTTCTCCGTTTTAGCCTTCATCCTTGAGGTTCTCTAACGAAAGGACAGTTTATAGGTTTTGATCAGGCCATACAACGCTTGAATCGAAAATGAGACAGGCAATTTTGAGGGTATAGAAAATTAATAGTTAATATCGAAAATGTGATAGCGTGGCTTCGAAGAGTGCATTACTCGATCGCAGAAAAAGAATTCTTCTCTGCGATTGACGTGTTTTCGAAGGGTGAAAACTGTGCAGAAGAAAGTCGTTGTATTAGTTGATGACCGTGATGGTTCGGTTGCCAAGCAGACAATTTCATTCGCATTCAAAGGCGTATCGTATGAAATTGACCTTTCCGACCAGAATGCTGAGCAATTTGAGCTCGATATGTCACCGTGGATCTCCGCAGCTCGCAGGGTGGGTGGGCGTCTCAACAGTCGCCGTGCCACGCCGTGTGGGGATGCTGAAGCAAAGAGTGTCCGCGTGCGTCGTTGGGCTCGAGAAAAAGGAATCGAACTGAGCGATCGCGGTCGGATTCCTTCTGCCATTATCGAACAGTTTGAGAAGGAAAATCGCTGATCTTTCTTCAGAATTCCATCGATATTTTGCGGGGTATTTCTTGTCGGAATACCCCGCATTTATATTCGTATTCAATACGTTTTGTATCGAGTGGTCAGTTTTCGTGACCTGTACCGGTTTAGATTGACCTTGTATGCACTGAAATAGCTAAAACCGCAGGTCAGCTACGCAATGCCTGGAAGGCTTACTTCGCCAGCAATAGATCGATCCATCCACTGTGCGAACTCTTCACCCTGCAAACCCTGCGAGAGTAAAAAGATTGTCTTCGCATACAAGGCCTCAAGCGTCATGTCGTGCGCGCTAATCGCGCCCAAGCGCGCCAGAGTGCTCCCGGCCTCGTAATGGCCCAAGACAACCTCGGCCTGGTGGCACTGCGAGGCAACGATCAAGGGAACCTCGGCCTCGCGCAGTTCCTGCAACACATCGACAAAACCCGGGTCTGAAGCCGGAATATTTCCCACGCCGTATGCGCGGATGATAACCGCCTCGGGCAGGGGAGTGAACATGGAACGTAAACGCGCGGCGCTCAGGCCTGGAACAATGTCCACAACGGCAACATCGTGGCGGGCGTAAGGAGTCGGATTAGCCCAGCCCTCACCCGCCTCGACACTGTGATACCAGCGCCAAGGGGCGCCTGTACGTGCGATCGGCAATGTTGAAGGTGAGTCGAAGCCCGCGAAGGCCCACGATGAGGTCTTCGTTGAACGATTTCCTGCCAGCAACATATGACCAAAGAACAAAGTCACGCCGCTCACCTGAGAACTTCCGGCGGCGCGCAAAGCGCCCGTCACATTCGCGGAGGCGTCGGTTCCGACAACGCCCAGTGGATACTGAGAACCCGTTAAAACAATGGGTTTCGTGAAATCAGCCAGCGCGTATGACAGTGCCGCAGCGCTATAGGCCATGGTGTCGGTCCCATGGAGAACCAAGAAAGCATCAGCTTCATCGCCGTGAGCGCGAATATCGTCGATGATCATCTGCCAGTGGATCGGTGTCGTTTCCGAAGAGTCGACCAGCGGCGATCGCTGAGACATTGACACATGTCCCGTAAGCTCGATCCCGTCGAACTGCGTGTTGAGCCATGAAGCCATATCGGCGCCTGGTCGTAAACCGTCAGGAGAATCAACCATCCCGATTGTTCCACCTGCATACGTCACATGAATCCTCATAGTGCGTCCTCTTCCATCATTGGATAGCGAAAAAGAAACGAGAGCAGAGGGGTGGTTATTCGCCTAACTGGCGCGGGGCCTCGTCATTTGAAGAAAATTTACCCCGAATTGCATACCAACCACAAACCATCGCCACGACCACTACTCCGAAGAGCGCGAGGGTCCAACGGCCATTGGTGCTGGTGACATTTGAAGCAACGACAATCGCAAAGAAAGCCAGCGAGATGTAGTTCGTGAAAGGTGCGCCCGGCATGCGGTATGAGGGACGTTCCTCTTCGCCGGCCCGCACGCGCTTGAGGAATGCCAGGTGGGTAATGAGGATCATCGCCCAGGTTCCCGCGATGCCGATTCCGGCAAGACTCATGACGATCTCGAAAGCATCATCGGGCAGGAATGCGTTGAGCAGTACCCCCAGCAGCCCCAGCGAGGCGGTAATGATAATTCCGCCGTAGGGGACGTGGTGCTTATTAAGTCTCGAGGCGAAGCTGGGGGCTTCGCCTGAAACGGCCATTGAGCGCAGGGTTCGGCCCGTCGCGTAGAGGCCTGCGTTGAGCGAGGAGAGTGCTGCGGTCAGAACGACAACTTGGACGATGTCGCCGGCGTGAGGAATTCCGAGCGCAGAGAAGAAGGTGGTGAAGGGAGACTCGTCGGAGGAATAAACGGTGTAGGGCAGGGCTAAGGCCATAAGAGTGACCGTGCCGACGTAGAAGAAGAAAATTCGAAGGGCCATCGAGTTGATTGCCTTGGGAAGTACCTTCTGTGCGTCTTTCGCTTCGCCGGCAGCAACGCCCACCATTTCCGTGCCACCAAAAGCGAAGACAACGCCCAAAGTCAATGCGAAGATCGGTGCGATGCCCTGCGGGAGTAGGCCGCCATTTTCAGCGATGTTGTGGACGCCAGCGGTGTGGTCGCCCATCTGGGCCTGGGTGAGGATCGCCCAAATGGCAAGCGCCATAAAGATCAAAATCGTTGCAACTTTGATGAGGGCAAACCAGAATTCGGCTTCGCCGAAGGCTTTTACCGACAGCATGTTCAGGCAGAAAACGAGGATCAGAGCGATCAGAGCGATCACCCAACGCGGGATCCATGCGAAGAGATTCCAGTAGTGCATGTAGACGCCGACCGCCGTAATATCAGCCATCACCGTCACTGCCCAGTCAAGGAAGAAGAACCAGCCGGTGATGAAGGCGCCGCGCCTGCCAAGAAATTCACGTGCGTAAGAGACGAAGGCTCCCGAGGAGGGGCGGCGGATTGCGAGCTCACCGAGTGCTCGGACCATGAGGAAGGCGAAAACTCCGCAAACCGCGTAGGCGAGAGCAAGAAGCGGACCTCCCTGCGCAAGGCGTCCGCCTGCACCGAGGAAGAGGCCGGTACCAATCGATCCACCGATTGCAATCATCTGCAGGTGGCGGTTTTTGAGGGCCTTATCGTAGCCCGCGTCGCCCTGATCCGCGGGGTGAGTTCCGCGTCTAGTTTCGGGGTTGATCGAGGCCTCGGTAGTGGGCTGGTGAGTAGACATGTGTACCTTCCATCTGGTTGGTCACTGGCTGTGGGGGAGAAGTTGATGTCGGGGGGAATCGACTGGTTCGGGGGGGCTAAGTCGAAATTAAACAGTCGAGACTAAGCGCAAGGAAGCTGGGGTAGCGATGTACCCCAGCTTCCTTGCTGCAAGAAATTCAGTGCCCTATCAGTCTTCTGAGACGGAATTACCCGTACCGGAATCGCTGATGTCGGGGTCACCTGAGGTGTAGTGTACGACGTTCTGGGAACCCGTAAAAGTAATCTTCTTTGCGGATTCCAGGTTGACAGAGTTGTTTGATCCGTCGATGACCAGGCTCGTCAGTGCGTGATGAAGTCGTGCGGGTCATTGATCACTCTTTCTTGTGGAAGGAAAGTGAAGTGGCTGGAGCGCACGGAAAAGGTGTGCCCCAGCCACTTACTGTCAGAATGCGGGAATGAAGATCTCCACGCGGCGGTTTGCCTGGCGGCCGGCCGGGTTATCTGAACCATCGGAGTTCGTGTTGGGTGCAACCGGCTTGCTTTCGCCGAAGCCCTGAGAATCCAAGGTTGTAGTGACGCCGTCCTTCTTCAGTTCGTTGACGACTGCGGTAGCGCGCTCCTCAGACAGCGTCTGGTTGGAAGCATCGTCACCAATCGAATCGGTGTGGCCGTACACGTGTGCAGCCGGAACCTTCGCATTCGTGAGAACCTCAGCAAGCTTCTTCAGGGTTGCTGCTGCCTCGGGACGAATATCGGACTTGCCGAAGTCGAAGAGAACGCCGTCCTCCAGGGTGATGGTCGTGCCGCAGCTCTCGACGGGCTTGAGGCTATCGACCTTGGGGAACTTGCCAACCTTGCCAACGATCGGGGCCTTGTCAGCCTTCACCTGCTGGCCATTCACCATCGCGGTGCCATCGCCGTTGTTGATGATGTTCAAGTTCGGGCCGTTGTAGACGCCGCCGCCCTTGCCATCAAGGTTGTAGTTCACCGAAGTCTTGGTATTGCTGTAGTTACCGGAACCGTCGGGGCCAACAACGATGGTTTCGCCGGTCTCGGAGTTGTTGTAGGTGCCGGAACCGTCAGGACTGATCGTGATGTTTAGGGTGCTTGAGGTGTAGGTGCCGGAGCCATCTGCGCTGATCGTGATGTTCAGCCCGTTGGATGAATCGCTGTAGACGCCGCCGCCTGTGCCATCGACAACGATGCTCACAGGGCCTTCGTTAATAACGCCGGATCCGTCACCACCGTTGACAACCTGCTTGTCGCCGTTACTGGAGACACCTGATCCATCGCCGCCAAGGACGGTGTTTCCGCCGTTGGTCACCAAGCCGGAACCGTCACACACTGCGGGGGCAACGGTTACGCCGGGAACGGAGGAAATCTTTGAGGTCGCGTCAATGACAGCCTTGTCAGCATTTGAGGCGAATACGCCGATTGGTGGAACTTTGAAGAGCGGAACCGGCGGAATTTCGCCGGGTTTGTAGCCTGCGACAGAGGGAACCGCGGAGGTGGCTGAAGCCGTTGCCTCGGGGGTTGCCTCGCTCGTCGAGGAGGTCGATGCGGAAGGCGCGCTCTGAGAGCATGCACTCAGTGAAATGAGTGCGGCCAAGGTGGACAATGCGGTCGCCGTACGGAAAAAGTGGCGCTTTGATGTTGTGTCACTCATGCGCAAAGTTTAAAAGGATCGTGCTGGGCGCTTGCTGAATAGCCCCTACTGAGTGACTGATCGAGGTTGATTTGGTTGTGATTATTTGATGCTTTTGTGAGCTCATGTGCTGGGGTGTTGCAGACAGGGCGCGTTCAGGATGTCGTTATTTTTGTTTTTATCTCAGCGAAACAGGGGAATAATGCCGCACGCGTGACGCAGGTCCCGTGACACATATGCGAAAAGAATGAAAGAATATGTGCATGACCTACAAACTGGTGCTGCTCCGCCACGGCGAGAGCGAATGGAATGCAAAGAACCTCTTCACCGGTTGGGTGGATGTTCCGCTGTCGGACAAGGGCCGCGCGGAAGCAACCCACGGTGGTGAGCTCCTTAAGGAATCCGGTGTTCTGCCGGACCTCCTGTTCACGTCGATGCTGCGTCGTGCGATTATGACCGCGAACCTGGCACTTGACGCTGCTGATCGTCACTGGATCCCTGTTGAGCGCAACTGGCGCCTCAATGAGCGTCACTACGGTGCGCTCCAGGGCAAGAACAAGAAGGAAATCCGCGACGAGTACGGCGAAGAGCAGTTCATGCTGTGGCGCCGTTCCTTCGATGTGGCTCCGCCCGCAATCGAAGCAGGTTCTGAGTTCTCGCAGGATCAGGATCCCCGCTACGCCGGTGAACCCGTTCCCATGAGCGAGTGCCTCAAGGACGTCATCGCCCGTCTGCTCCCTTACTGGGATGAGACCATCGTTCCTGCGATCAAGACCGGCAAGACCGTCATGATCGCCGCGCACGGTAACTCGCTGCGTGCGATCGTCAAGCACCTCGATGAGATCTCCGATGAGGACATCGCCGGAGTTAACATCCCCACCGGCATTCCGCTGGTGTACGAGCTTGACGAGGAAACCCTCAAGCCCATCAAGAAGGGCGGCACCTACCTGGACCCCGAGGCCGAGGCGAAGATCGCTGCGGTCGCCAACCAAGGTAAGTAATTTCTGCAATAAACGCGGCGGTTTCGAATTTCGGGACCGCCGCGTTTGTGTTACGCGCGTCCTTGCACAGCTGTTCACCATTCAAAGGCGCAGAAAGTATGTGAACTGATAGAATATAGACCGCAGTTCAGCTGAAGCGCAGGAGTTTCTTCTATGTCATTTGAGATCGGTCAGACCGTTGTTTATCCTCACCACGGCGCCGCGAAGATTGAGGAAATTTCCACCCGCGTTATTCGCGGCGAAGAGAAGACGTACTTGACTCTGCGCGTAAGCCAGGGTGACCTCACCATTCAGGTACCCGCTGAAAACGTTGATCTTGTCGGCGTGCGCGACGTTGTTGACGAAGACGGTTTAGAAACGGTGCTCTCGGTCTTGCGCGCTCCCTACATTGAAGAGCCCACAAACTGGTCGCGTCGTTTCAAAGCCAACCAAGAGAAAATCGCGACGGGCGATATCGTCAAGGTTGCTGAGGTTGTTCGAGATCTTACTCGCCGTGATGATCAGAAGAAGCTCTCCACCGGAGAGAAGCGCATGCTGACGAAAGCGCGCCAGATTCTCAGCTCTGAACTTGCACTTGCTCGCGATATCGATAAGACCGCTGCGGCTGCGCGCCTCGACGAGGTCTTGGCTGAGGGCTACGATGAGTCCCTCGCAATCGCGGATGACCTCCCGGAAGAAGACACGGAACAAGAGTGACCTCAACATCCCCGGCTCAGGTTTTCGCGGTCATTACTGCGGCCGGATCGGGTACGCGCTTGGGCTCAGATCGCCCGAAAGCTTTGGTTGACCTCGATGGAATGCCTTTGGTTGAGCACGCGCTTAGGAACCTTCATTCCGGCGGCGTCGATTGTGCTGTTGTGACAGCGCCTCCAGATCGTTTTGATGAATTCCAAGCACTTCTTGATACTGCTGAATTTCGCGATATTGTGCGCGTTGTACCCGGTTCGCCCCTGTCCAGGCAGGCTTCCGTCGCGGCTGGACTCGAAGCGCTTGCCCAGACGGCGGACACTCTGAATGATGACAGCCCCGTCTTGATTCACGATGCAGCCCGCCCTTTGGTCTCCCCTCAGCTGGTTTCTCGCGTGATTGCGGCTCTTCGTGCAGGTGAGCAGGCGGTGATCCCAGGCCTCGCGGTGGCGGATACGCTGAAGAGCTTCCGTGAAGTTCCCGAGGCCTCGGCAGGGCAAGCGCAGGACGCGCGCTATGTTGAGGCGACGGTTGACCGCGCGGGTTTGGTTGCCGTTCAGACTCCGCAGGGTTTCCCCTGGAAAGTGATCCGTGAGCTGCATCGGCGTGCCACGGCCTCGGCGAATAGCGAAGCCACAGCGCTCACTGACGATGCCGGGCTTGCTCAGCAGGCGGGAATTCCCGTCCGCATTGTTGCCGGTGAAGGTCGCGCATTGAAGATTACGACGCCAATCGATCTGGTTTTTGCGCGCGCAATCATTGCTGAAGACGCTCGGGCGTGACGACCCTTACTTGTATTTTTTCTTTTTCCTTGCTTCTCCGTGATAGTTTCACTGGTAGGCCTACGGTGGTAGGCATATAAGGAGTGAACATGAGTGAATCGACGACCCCCCAATCGATGGCACCTTCGGAGAAGAAGAAAACATCGATTCTGACGAAGCCGGTCATTGAATGGGCTTTGTGGGACTGGGGTTCGGCAGCATTCAATGCTGTTGCAACGACTTTCGTCTTCTCGGTCTACCTGACCAGCGATGGGACTTTCACCGATAAGGGAACCGCTAGTGATTACCTTTCGTGGGGTCTTTTTGCTGCAGGCATCATCATTGCGCTTCTCGCACCGATTACCGGTCAACGCGCTGATCGCCGCGGAAAAGGCGGTCTTGCTCTGACAGTGTTCACGATCTTGGTCGTTATTTGTCTGGCGCTGATGTTCTTTGTCGCTCCGGAAGGACCTTTGGGGCCGCGCGGAGGCCTCTTCCTTGGCATTACGCTTTTGGGCATCGGCAATATTTTCTTCGAATTTGCATCGGTCAACTACAACGCGATGCTCAACCACCTCTCAACCAAAGAAAACATGGGCCGTATTTCCGGCCTGGGATGGGGATCGGGTTACGTCGGCGGCATTGTTTTGCTGCTGATTCTCTACGTTGGGCTGATCAGTCCCGAGGTCGGATGGTTTGGCATTACCCACGCGAATGGATTGCATATTCGCGTCTCGATGGTGATTGCTGCAGCGTGGATGCTGCTGTCTGCACTGCCTTTGATGCTTCACCCCGTGAAGCCTCGGCATATTGACGAGCACCACGGTGAGCATGAAACTCTGTGGGATTCTTACCGAAAGCTCTGGAGCACGGTGAAGTCCCTGGCGAAGGAATCGCCGCACACGCTGTTCTTCCTTGCTGCCTCTGCAGTGTTTAGGGATGGTCTTGCGGGTGTATTTACCTTCGGTGCGATCCTTGCGGGAACTGCTTTTGGCTTCTCCTCGGGCGAAGTGATTATCTTTGCGATTGCGGCCAATGTTGTCGCAGGAATCGCCACTATCGCCATGGGTGCCTTGGACGACATCATCGGACCGAAGCGCCTCATTGTGATCTCGCTGAGCTGCATGGTGATTGCAGGCATGAGCGTCTTCTTCTTGCACAATGGCGGAAAGATTATTTTCTGGACTTTCGGTCTTGCCCTCTGCGTTTTCGTCGGCCCGACTCAGTCTGCATCGCGATCTTTCCTTGGACGCATGATCCCCGAGGGACGTGAAGGTGAGGTCTTCGGGTTGTATGCGACGACCGGTCGCGCGGTGTCCTTCCTTGCGCCAGCAATGTACGGCATCTTCTTGGCCTTTGGTCGCAATTGGACACCTGCCGGTGCGGACTACACCTACTGGGGAATCCTTGGCATCATCTTGATCCTTGCCTTGGGATTGGTCATGACGCTCTTCGTTCACCCGGCAAAGGCAAAGCTGGATTCCCTGAAGTAGCTCGAGGAAGTAGCTCCAGAGCACGCACTAGGGCTGCACAGGCTCCGCCTTAGTTTTGCGCATGAAGCTAGGTGAGTTGCGCTGTTACTCCGTGAAGTGCGCTGTTACTTGCGATAGATCAGAGTCGTAGCGCTTGCAGCGATACCTTCACCCCTACCAGTGAACCCGAGGCCGTCAGTTGTTGTTGCTGAAACAGAGACGGGGGCCCCAAGAATCTGGCTCATCGCCTGCGAGGCTTCTTCGAGGCGTTTCATCATGCGCGGACACTTTGCAATGACTTGAACCGTGACGTTCCCAATGAGCCAACCGGCATCTGCCAGCATTCGGCGGACTTCTTCAAGAAATGCCCTCCCTGACGCTCCTGCCCATTCGGGGCGATCGGTTCCAAAATTTGTTCCGAGATCTCCCAGTCCTGCGGCGGCCAAGAGTGCATCGCAGGTGGCGTGTGCGGCAGCATCGCCATCCGAATGCCCTTCAAGAGGGATTTCTCCCGGCCATTCAAGGCATGCAAGCCACAGCGTTTTCTCCCCGAAATCTGACTGCGGATCTGCAAATGCATGGACATCAATTGCTTGCCCAACCCGGTAGGGGAAAGGAAGCGAAGACATTTCACTCATGCCAGTAGCCTAAATCGCCCGGCGGGCATTTGCGTCCACTTTCTGGCTCCCGCCTCAAAGCGTCTCAGATGAAACGATTCATCCTTCCCCGGCCATCCGCTCACGGTAGGGTGAGAGCGTGCGTTACATTTCGACCAGAGATCCCCAGGCCGCTTCCGCCTCCTTCTGCGATATTTTGCTCGCAGGTCTTGCGCCGGACGGCGGGCTCTACCTGCCCGAAACATACCCTCACCTCACCGCTGAGCAGCTGGATCATTGGCAGGACGTGCTTACTCAGCGCGGTTACGCCGCGCTTGCTGCTGAGGTACTGTCGCTCTTCATCGATGACATTCCGCGTGAGGATCTTGAAGGTATCAGCGCTCGCGCCTACCGCACCCCCGTATTTTCGGACCCCGAAATCGTCCCGGTTACGTGTGTGAGCGAAGAAGAAAACCTCTGGCTTGCCCACCTGTCTAATGGCCCTACGGCCGCATTTAAAGACATGGCAATGCAGCTTCTTGGTGAATTATTCGAATATGAGCTGAGCCGACGCGGTGATTGGTTGACCATTGTTGGTGCAACCTCGGGTGACACCGGAAGCGCTGCAGAATACGCGCTCCGAGGCCGCTCAGGGCTCAGCGTCGTTATGCTTACCCCCGCTGGACGTATGACTCCCTTCCAGCGCGCACAGATGTTCTCCCTCCTTGACGACAACATCGTCAATGTCGCAGTCGATGGCGTTTTTGATGACTGTCAAGATCTTGTTAAAGCCGTCAACATCGATGCCGACTTCAAACAGCAGTGGCATATCGGTGCGGTTAACTCCATTAACTGGGCCCGTTTGCTTGCGCAGGTTGTGTATTACATTGCGTCCTGGCTGCGCATTCGCCTTCAGACAGGCAAGGCTGACCTGCGCCTCAATGTCGTCGTCCCCAGTGGTAATTTCGGCAATATCTGCGCCGCGCATATTGCCCGCCAGATGGGGCTTCCGCTTGAGTCTCTGGTTGTTGCGACAAACGAAAATAACGTTCTTGAGGAGTTCTTCCGAACGGGCGTATACCGGGTTCGAAGCAGTGAAGATACTCTTGCGACCTCCTCACCTTCGATGGATATTTCGAAGGCCTCGAACTTCGAACGCTTTATTTTTGATCTCCTTGGGCGGGACGCGGCTCGCACGCGCGATCTTTTCAACCAGGTTGCCACTCAGGGGTATTTCGACCTTTCTCAAACCGAAGAATTCGCAAAACTTCAGCAGAACTTCGGCTTCTACGCGGCCTCGTCCACTCACGAAGATCGGCTGGCCCAAATTCGGCGCACCTGGGAGGAGTCGCACTACCTCTTGGATCCGCACACTGCCGATGGGGTGCAGGTTGCTCGCCAATTGCGCGGCAAACTTGATGGTCCCGTCGCGGTGATGGAGACTGCGCTTCCCGTGAAGTTCGAAGAAACCATTGCCGAGGCCGTTGGTTTCGTCCCACCGGTACCGCCCCGTTTTGCGGATATTGAAGGGCACGAGCAGAGGGTTGTTGAGTTGCCTCGCGACGTTGATGCCTTGAAAGAGCTTATTCGGAGCAAGGTCAAGCCAGAGCGCTAATTTCTTCGTTACACGGTCCCGGAGGTCGAACCGGTCTCCAAATGAAGGTGGCACCCTTTACCATGAAGGTATGAGCCTTCACCTGTACGATTCGAAAACCGCACGCTTGCAGCCACTGAATCCAGTGGTGCCCGGACATGTGGGAATTTACCTGTGTGGTGCAACCGTTCAGGGTTCTCCCCACGTTGGACATTTGCGTTCTGCGGTCGCTTTCGATTCCTTGATTCGCTGGCTTAAGCGCAGCGGTCTTGAGGTGACCTACATCCGTAATGTCACGGATATTGATGACAAGATCCTTCGGAAGTCTGCGGAAGCCGGCGTTCCCTGGTGGGCATGGGCTCAGCGCTATGAGCGCGAATTTACTGAGGCCTATCACAAGCTCGGTGTGCTTGACCCCACCTATGAACCGCGTGCGACCGGGCATATCCCAGAGCAGATTGCTCTGATCCAGCGTTTGGTGGATCGTGGTCACGCATACAGCGATGGTGCAGGAAACGTCTATTTCTCGGTGGCTTCGCAAAAGGACTATGGCTCGCTGACTCACCAGCGCCTCGAAGACATGCGCACGACCGAAGACGAATCGCAGATTGATTCCGCGACCGAGGCCGGGAAGAAGGATCCGCGTGACTTTGCCTTGTGGAAGGCAGCAAAACCAGAGGAACCCGTAACCGCCTCGTGGGATTCGCCCTGGGGAAGGGGACGTCCAGGTTGGCACCTCGAATGCTCTGCGATGTCCTACCGCTACTTGGGTGAAACCTTCGATATTCACGGTGGTGGCATCGATTTGCGCTTCCCTCACCACGAAAATGAACAGGCGCAATCGCACGCTGCGGGATGGGATTTTGCGCAGTTGTGGGTTCATAACGCCTGGGTGACCACCAAGGGCGAAAAGATGTCGAAGTCTTTGGGAAATGTTCTTTCAATTGAGACTCTGACACAGGATTTCCCCGCGGCCGCAGTGCGTTGGGCGCTTTCAACAGTGCATTACCGCAGTGCCATTGAGTGGGGGGCCGACACTCTTCCAGATGCAAATGCTGCGTGGGAGAAGTTCTCAGCTTTCGTCACTCGATCAATCGAGGCCGTTGGTGCAGCAAGCCCGGAAGAACTTGAGCTGACTCCGGCTGAGCTCCCCGAAGCCTTCACCAATGCCATGGATGATGATCTCAATGTTGCCGGTGCATTGGCGGCGGTTCATGAGCAGCTCAAACTGGGCAATATTGCCTTGGCTGAAGGGGATACTCAAGCGATTAAGCGCCAGCAGATCCTGGTCCGCTCCATGCTCGATGTGCTCGGGCTGGATCCGGCATCACCCCAGTGGGCAAATGCTGGGGCGGGGGTATCGGCCTCGGGAGAAGCGGCTGAGGACCCGCAAAAGCATGCGCTTGACGTGCTTGTTGGGGCATTGCTTGAGCAGCGTGCTCAGGCGCGCGCTGACAAGGATTGGGCTACTGCCGATCAAATCCGTGATCGACTGGCCGAAGCCGGTGTTCAGGTTGCCGATGGAAAAGACGGAGCAACCTGGAGCCTTGGATAATTCGTCCGGTTCGTGGAGGTGACTAGCGTGCGGGTGTGAAACCGATTAGGGCGCGCCCTAGCCGCCCCGATGCGTACCTGACACCGTATGCTTGTGTCAGTTCACGAAGAAACAAGGAGACACGATGGCTGGAAATGATGGACGTCGCGGCGCCGTAAGGAAGCCTGGCTCGAAGAAGGGCCCGAAGGTCGGCACCGGCGGTCACTCGCGCCGTCGCCTCGAAGGTAAGGGGCCAACCCCCAAGGCCGAAGACCGCACCTACCATCCCGCGTTTAAGCGTAAGAAAGCGCGTGAAGCTCGCGAGGCCCAGGAAGCCGCAATCGCACGCGCTCGCGCGAAATCCTCCATCAAGATCGCCGAGGGACATGAACTCATCGCCGGTCGCAATCCCGTCGCCGAGGCCACGCGTGCGGGAGTGCCCATCGAACGTGTTTTCGTCCTCGATAACGTTAAAGATGATCGCGTTGAGGAAGTTGTCCGCCTGGCCTCGGGACTGGGCGCACCCGTCTACGAAGTGACGCGCCGCGACCTCGATGTTGCCACCGATGGCGCAGTGCACCAGGGCGTTGCTATCGAAGTGCGCGGTTACGAATACCGTGACGTTGAGGATCTCATTGCGGATTCTTTGCAGCAGCTGGGTATTCCACTTTTGGTAGCCCTTGATCAGGTCACCGACCCGCATAACTTGGGTGCTGTCTTGCGTAGCTCCGGTGCATTCGGCGCTGACGGTGTGATCATCCCAGAACGTCGCAGTGCGGGTGTGAATACCACTGCGTGGAAGGTCTCGGCCGGTGCCGCTGCTCGCGTGCCCGTTGCACGTGCAACGAACCTAGTTCGTGCGCTCGAAGACTGTAAGAAGGCCGGATTCTTCGTCGTTGGCCTCGATGGTGGTGGCGATACTGAACTGCGCGACCTGAAGCTGGCGGATGGACCGCTGGTTGTCGTTACTGGCGCTGAGGGCAATGGCCTTTCTCGCCTCGTTCGCCAAACCTGCGATCAAATCGTTTCAATTCCGATTGCGTCCTCTGTTGAATCGCTGAATGCAGCAGTTGCAACGGGAATTGCCCTTTACGAGGTCGATTCACTGCGTCGCGCGCGCGCAGAAAAGTAGCGAAAGTAGCGCTCATTACGAATAATGCCCCCTGCCTGTGCAGGGGGCATTTCCTTAAATCTTGCCTTTGCGTCGGCGCTTGACATCCCTGTGGATGCAGTAGATGTTTTGCGTCTCTAAGAAATGGTCTTTCGGCAGGTCGTCGGCGTAGAAATACGTTGCACCCCCGCGCAAGAGACCAGTGCTTTGGTATTCCTCTTCAAACTGGTGCAGTGTCACGTATAAGACATCGTTCAGAATCGAGTCATTATTCGCGATGATGTCGCTTGGCGTGCAGAAAAGCTCTGTAAAGAACTCGCCCTCTGCGGATGCGCGGCGCGCGGCAACCAGAATCCGGTTCCTCCCCAGCATCGAACGCTTGAGCTTTTGCGGGAATAAACGCGGTGCAATATTCACCCAATCATCAGAAATTCCCGACCATAGCAACTCTTTGAGGTCCGAGCCGATAATGATCTCGGTCCCCGTCCACCCGTGAAGCGCGAGTTCCTCCCTGTATCCGGGAGTTTCCCCACGCGTGCCGAAACGATTCCAAAAGTCAAGGCAGCGTCCCACAGCGTGCTCGGGCGATTCATTGACCGGGTACATCGCTGAATAGCGAGCGACCGAGGTTGTGAGAAAACCGGGATGCTTATTGGGATCTCGGCGTTTAATGAAACCCATCCTTCACTCCTTCGCTGGGGGTACTGGCTCAATCATGCCGTGAAAGATTCTCAATTCAAAAACGCTATGATCCATTCATGAGTCTTACAGCAGTCTTGATCATCGCAGCCGTCATTCTCTTCGGTGTGATCGGTGCCGTTGTCCAAGTTTGGCCCTCTTCACCCTTCGTTGGCGGCGCGATTTTGGTGTGGGCATGGATGACTGGGACGCGCAGCGCGTGGATCATTTTTGCTATTTCCGCTGCCATCTTGATTCTGGGAACAATCCTGAAATACATCATCCCAGCCCGAGGAATGACTAAAGCAGGAATTCCCCAATCCACCCTGGTGTGGGGAGGAATTGGCGGTTTCGTCGGTTGGTTTATTGGCCTGCCTCTGGGGCTGATTCTGGGCATGATTGCTGCCATCTTCATTGTGGAATATCTGCGTAACCAGGACACCCAGAAGGCATGGAAGGCCACGGTCGTTGCACTCAAGGCTTTCGGTTGGACCATTGCGATTGAACTGATTGCCGCTCTGAGCGCCGCGACATTGTGGGTTGTCGGCCTGCTGCTCCAGAGCCCAGCTGCGGCCTAAGCAAGAACTGAGAAAACTGCGTATGCCCCGAGGTCGCCAGTCAGCGGCCTCGCCCGGAAGGTCCCTCTCACCTCGCGCGCTCCTCGGCTAAACTTGAATCCGTTGCGCCCTGCGCACGCAACAACTTCGTACCCGCAATGCATTGAAAAACGGAGAAAATATGCCCGCCGTCATCGTTCTCGGCGCCCAATGGGGCGACGAAGGCAAGGGAAAAGCTACCGACCAGCTGGGACAACACACCGATTACGTCGTTAAGTTCAACGGCGGTAACAATGCAGGTCACACGGTTGTTATTGACGGTGAAAAGTATGCGCTTCACCTACTTCCCGCGGGAATTCTCTCCGAGGGTGTCACCCCGATCATTGGCAATGGCGTCGTCGTCGACCTCGATGTTCTTTTCGAGGAACTTGCCGAAATCTCAGGCCGCGGCGTGGACTGCTCACGGCTGCTTATTTCAGCGAATGCACACATCATTCCCGCGTATAACCGCCTGATGGATCAGGCGAATGAGCATGCTCGCGGCAACAACCAGATCGGCACGACAGGTCGCGGTATTGGACCGACCTATGCCGATAAGATGAACCGCATTGGCATCCGTATCCAGGATCTTTTCCACCCCGAGGCCCTTCGCGCTAAGGTTGACGCCGCTTTGGCTCCCAAGAACACGATTTTCGAGGCCGTGGGCCTGCCGACCCTGGACCCCGCCGAAGTGAGCGATCACCTTCTGTCTTTCGCAGAGCGCATCGAACCGATGATGTGCGATGTGTCCTTGGTCGTGAATGACGCTCTCGACCGCGGCGAAACCGTTCTTTTCGAGGGTGGTCAGGCAACCATGCTCGATATCGACCACGGAACCTACCCCTTCGTCACCTCCTCCAACCCGACCGCCGGTGGTGCGCTCGCGGGTGCAGGTGTTGGCCCGACTCGTATTGATTGTGTCGTTGGCGTAGCGAAGGCCTACACGACTCGCGTGGGTGAAGGGCCCTTCCCGACCGAGCTTGATGATGAAGTCGGCGAGGATTTGCGTACGCGCGGTGGTGAGTTTGGCGTGACAACCGGCCGCCCGCGCCGTACCGGCTGGTTCGATGCCGTTGTCGTGCGCTATGCAGCACGCGTGAATGGCTTGACCGACCTGTGCCTGACCAAGCTGGATGTCCTCACGGGATACAAGGAAATTCCCGTGTGCGTGGGATATGAACTTGACGGCATTGTCGTCGATGAAATGCCACCGGACCAGGTTGATTTTGCTCGCGCGGTCCCCGTTTATGAAATGGTTCCCGGATGGAGTGAAGACATCACCGGATGCCGGAGTTTCGATGAGCTTCCCGAGGCCGCGCAGGCCTACATCCTGCGTCTTGAGGAGCTAGTGGGCTGCCGAATTTCTTCGATTGGGGTTGGCCCTGGCCGCGAGGCGACCATTATCCGTTTCCCGCTGCTGGGAGAGTAACCCTTTGCACAGCGAGTGATTTTTCGAGGCCGACGCCGCGTTCCCGTAGTGTGGGGCGCGGCGTTGGTGCATTTTGCGCATAAAAAAGCGCGCACCGAGCCGAAAGCGCCTGTCGGCGCGAAGGCCGCTCGTAGCGGCAGAGGTTGGAGCCCGGGGCTTAACAACTCGGTACGCACCACCGAGCATAGAACACAGCACTGGTCGACGCATTCCGTGCCGCTGAGGCCCGAATTGCAGCCATGTGGGACTATAGAGGAATGGAGCATCTTGAGCCTTTCCCTGCGAAACTGCCCTCGCGCCGCGAGCGCCAACGGCAACGCGCCGCAGCACAAGCGCAGGAAAGCGCTCAAAGTACAGGTGAAAAGCCGTTATCTTCAGGTCGTCACTCACATGAGCAAGATGAGTCTCATCGGACTGCGGCGCATAAAGCCAAGGAATATGACCCCACGCGTGAGCATGTGAGTACTCACACGGGGATTATTCGCATCCGACATGGGGTTCGACACGCTCCGGACACCACGCGCGTGCCCTATGCGATGAGTGAGAGTGAATCAATTAACCCCGCTCTGCGTCGAGGGCTTCATACCTCAGCGCTTACCGTTGCAGCTCTTTCGCTGGCAACTTTCATCCTGTGGTTCACTCCGTGGGAATCATGGGCCTGCTCATTAGTCGTCGCACTGGCCTCGTGCCTGCTTGCCGCGGGCTGGCCATCTCTCACGAATACGAAGGTCACGGTTCCGGCCCAAGTTACCGTCGGCCTCGCCGGCTGCATTGCAGCTTTGGTTGTGACGATCAGCGCCGACTTGATGGCGGCCAGTGCGGTCATGGGTTTGGGAACGGTTGCGGTTGTCGCGGTGGAAGTCTTCACCGCCTCAACACCGCGCGATTACTCTTCCAGCGGTCACGGTTCTTGGGCGACGCGCTCAACGACGGCCTCGTTAATGAGTTCGCTCACTGCGCTGCTCGTTGTGGTTTCGGGATCCTCGTGGGTGACGCTTGCATCTTCGCAGGGCTGGAGGATTGCGGTTCCCATCGCCTGTGTGATTGTTTCGTGTACCGTGTGGGGCGACCAGATTGGAGCGGGTTTCCGTTCGCAATCTCTCGGTGCTCTGGGTGCGGCGCTGCTTTCTGGAGTGATCGCCTCGGTAGCGGTGTGGAAACTGGGTCAAAGCGCAGATCTCAGTCCGATCGTTTTGCCCGGGCTTGCGGCCTATTCGGGACTGACAACCGCTGTTGCAATTCTAGGTATTTTTACGGGAATTGCTGTTGCTTTGGTTGTGATTGTTCTGGATGGTTTGATGGGCGATACCGAATGGGCGCGGCCGACGATTGGTGCGATTGCGCGGGGAAGTGCGAAGTTCCTCATGGCCTCGCTACCGGTGTACATCATGTTCCGAATCGGTGGAATTTAATCCACATTCAGTTCGCAGATGGGGGTGTGGCCGCTTAGGCTGGAGTCATGTTCTCCATTCCAGAAAACCTGCCCCTAGAAATCGCTCCTTTGGCTTGGATGCTTGGCCCGTGGAAGGGCTGGGGAATGCTCAGCATCGACGAAGGTGATGACCAGCCGATTTATGAAGAGGCAGAAGGGGCGATCTGCGGAAAGCAGATGAAGCTTGTCACGCGAATCTATTCTGCAACTGCCCGTGAAAGTATCGATCCGATTTGGGATGCGGCTCGCGGTATTGCGGCACTGGAAGTCGGAGAAGTGATGCGTGAAGAAACCTTGTACGTCTCATTGCTTCCCGGTTCCGGCGTGCTGCCAGAACCCGGCCAGTATGAAACCCGTGAAATGGTCGCGCAGGGTGCCCAAAGTGATGGTTACAGCGCTCGCTGGGTTGGTCGTTCAATGGGACCGCGGATTCAGATGGAGACTGATCTGTTGATTCGTGACCCAGAGGCCGCAGAGTTTGAGCGTTTTTCGCGCATGTATGGCCTGGTTGCGGGCGAAATGCTCTGGGCGAATGAACGCCAGGGAAATGACCATGAAAGTCATGTTGAGCTTTCTGGGCGGCTCATGCGCGTTGATGAGGTTGAGGAAACTGAGCAGAAGGATGGCGAGTAAGTGACACAGAGCGAAACGCAGTGGAAGTCTCCTCTGGCGACGCTTCCAGGCGCGGTCGCCCTTGAAGACGTAGAAGGCGATGTCGCTTTTGGCGTGACTGCTCACTACGGTGATCCCTCTGGGGAACAGTGGGCCCTAGAGGCGGGTCGAGCAATTACCGACCGTCCGGACCTAGCTGTTGTCGAAGTGTCTGGTCCTGATCGACTGACTTGGCTGACCTCAATTTCAAGCCAGGTTTTGACTGGCATCGCTCCCGGAGAATCACGCGAACTGCTGATTATGAACCCACAGGGGCATATCGAGCACGCATGCGGCGCCATTGATGATGGGCAGACTCTCTACCTCATCACCGAGGCCTCTGACGCCCAAGCACTGGCCGATTGGCTCAACTCCATGCGTTTTGCGCTTCGTGTCGAAATGACGATTTCGCAACGCTGGTGGTTGCTTGGAAGCATCGGAGACAGCGGAGTTTCCCAGTGCGATCAGGTCACGCTGACATGGAACGATCCTTGGCCGGGAATCGTCGATGGGGGAGCGGCGTATTACCAAGGGAAGCACCCGGGCGAATCACTTGCCTTCCACATCCACCTTGTCCCAAGGGAGCATGCCCGCGAATTCTGGCGCGAATGGAGTGAAGGTGCGCCAAAGCGTCGGGCAGCAGGAATAGCAGCATGGGAAGCAACGCGGATTGCTGCGTGGCGCCCACGTCTGGGACATGAGACCGATGCCCGATCGATGCCGGCTGAACTGGACTGGTTGCGTACTGCGGTTCATACGAATAAGGGGTGCTACCGAGGACAAGAGGCTGTTGCTCGAATTCTGAACCTGGGGCGTCCTGCAAGGCGCTTGGTCTTCCTGCAATTGGATGGTTCCAGGGGAGATCTTCCAAATCCGGGGCAATTCATCGAAGTAGGTGGACGCCGCGTGGGCGTGGTGACATCGGTTGCTCGCCATGCCGATATGGGGCCGATTGCTCTTGCCGTGGTTTCACGTGCGCTCTCACCTGATGTCGTTCTGGACTTGGATGGGATTGCAGCAGCGCAAGAACTTATTGTCCCGATCGATGGGAAGTCCTCGGTGTCCCCGAAGGAACGACCTGGGGCAGAACTGCACAATCCAGATCTGCGCAGGCCCGATGTTCCCGCACTTGGCGGAAAATCAATCGGCGGACGGTAACGGACTTATCTGCGGAATAATCTGCGGACAAACTGGCGGACGGACCAGCGGACACAACATCTAGGAGCCAAGGAGCACGCTCATGCGTGGAATTTTGCAGCGCGTCACTCGCGCCTCGGTATCGGTTGATGGTGAGTTAATTGGCGAATGCCCGGGACCGGGAGCTCTTGTCCTTGTCGGTGTCACTCACGAGGACACCCTCGAGCAGGCAAAAACTCTTGCACGAAAGATTGCAGAATTGCGGATCTTTGAGGACGAGACGTCTATTCAGGATCGCGCAGAGGAAGCCAGCGTCCTGGTGGTCTCGCAATTTACGCTCTACGGAGATGTGCGTAAAGGTCGGCGTCCCTCGTGGTCGAAGGCAGCGCCGGGGCCCGTCGCCGAGCCTCTGGTCAATGCCGTTGTTGAGGAGCTGCGCAACCGCGGAATCCACGTCGAGACCGGGCGTTTCGGCGCAATGATGTCCGTGGAACTAGTGAATGACGGCCCCTACACCCTGGTTATTGAGGTTTAGAGAATAGGCCAGATGCACATCTTGGACGACGCTCTGTTTCGTCAAGGTGCGCTCGCGGAACTCGCGTCAACCAATCGCATCTGCCCTTGGTGAACAAACGCGCGCACGGCCTCGCTACCCCGTAGTGTGGGACTCAGTGAAAAGCAGGTCGCGTGCTTGAGACTGCGACCTGAACCAGAGGGAGAAACGATGTTTGAACGCTTTACGGACCGAGCCCGACGGGTCGTCGTCCTCGCGCAAGATGAAGCGCGCAGCCTCAATCACAACTACATCGGTACCGAGCACCTCCTGCTCGGCCTGATTACCGAGGGCGAAGGCGTGGCCGCGAAGGCCTTGGAAAGTCTTGACATCAATAAGGATGCGGTTCGCGCAGCAGTCATCGACATTATTGGTGAAGGCGAGAAGCCGGTCGAAGGACACATTCCCTTCACCCCTCGCGCCAAGCGTGTTTTTGAGCTGAGCCTGCGTGAGGCACTGCAGCTCGGCCACAACTACATTGGCACCGAGCACCTTCTCCTTGGCCTGCTCAAGGAAGGCGAAGGCGTGGCCTCGCAGGTTCTTATCAAGCTCGGCGCAGACCTCGGCAAGGTTCGCCAGACCGTCATCGAGCTTCTCTCCGGCTACCAGCGCAATAGCGATGATGGTCGCGAAAGCGTCGGTGTTGGCGCTTCCTCCACTGGTTCAGGTCAGACGAACTCGGCGATTCTCGAACAGTTTGGTCGTAACCTCACCCAGGCTGCCCGCGAAAACAAGCTTGACCCGGTGATTGGCCGCCGCACTGAAATGCAGCGCGTCATGCAGATCCTCTCGCGTCGCACGAAGAACAACCCTGTTCTGGTTGGTGAGCCAGGCGTTGGTAAGACCGCCGTTGTTGAGGGCCTTGCCCAGGCGATCGTTGCCGGCGACGTGCCCGAAACCATCAAGGACAAGCAGATCTACAGCCTCGATATGGGCGCGCTTGTCGCTGGTTCGCGCTACCGCGGTGACTTCGAAGAGCGCCTCAAGAAGATCCTCAAGGAAATTCGTACTCGCGGCGACATCATCCTCTTCATCGACGAGATCCACACCCTGGTCGGTGCGGGTGCCGCGGAAGGCTCAATCGATGCCTCGCAAATGCTCAAGCCCATGCTTGCGCGCGGCGAGCTGCAGACCATCGGCGCAACCACCAGCGATGAGTACCGTAAGTACATCGAAAAGGATGCGGCTCTTGAACGTCGTTTCCAGCCGGTGAAGGTTGACGAGCCCAGCGTCGAAGAGACCGTGGGCATCCTCAAGGGCCTGCGCGATCGCTACGAGGCCCACCACCGCGTCATCATTACCGACGCTGCGATCCAGGCCGCCGCTGAGCTGGCCGACCGCTATGTCTCTGACCGTTTCCTTCCGGATAAGGCCATTGACCTGATGGACGAGGCCGGTGCTCGCCTGCGTATTTCCCGCATGACCGCGCCGCCTGAGTTGCGCGAGTTGGACGAGAAGATCGCCGAAGTGAAGCGCAACAAGGAGTCCGCGATCGACGATCAGGACTTCGAGAAGGCCGCTGCTCTTCGCGATGAGGAGCAGAAGCTGACCGAAGAGCGCAAGCAAAAGGAATCCAGCTGGCGTGATGGCTCGCGTGAGGCGATTGCCGAGGTCGGCGAGGACGATATCGCCGAGGTTTTGGCGATGTCGACGGGTATTCCGGTCTTCAAGCTGACCCAGACCGAGTCCGCAAAGCTGCTCAAGATGGAAGACGAGCTGCACAAGCGCGTCATCGGTCAAGATGCCGCGGTTAAGGCTCTGGCTCAGTCGATCCGTCGTACTCGAAGCGGCCTGAAGGACCCGAAGCGTCCCGGTGGCTCCTTCATCTTCGCCGGCCCGACCGGTGTTGGTAAGACGGAGCTTGCGAAGGCTCTGGCCGAGTTCCTCTTCGGTGATGAGGATGCGCTGATCCAGCTCGATATGTCCGAGTTCTCTGAGAAGCACACCTCTTCGCGTCTCTTCGGTGCTCCTCCCGGCTACGTCGGTTACGACGAAGGTGGCGAGCTCACCGAAAAGGTCCGTCGTCGTCCCTTCTCTGTCGTCCTCTTCGATGAGGTCGAGAAGGCCCACCCGGATATCTTCAACTCCCTGTTGCAGATTCTGGAAGAAGGCCGCCTGACCGATTCGCAGGGCCGCAAGGTTGACTTCAAGAACACGGTCATCATCATGACGACGAACCTGGGTACGCGCGATATCAATAAGGGCGTGCTCACGGGCTTCCAGTCCAGCGAGAACATCACTCACGATTACTCGCGCATGAAGGCCAAGGTGAACGAAGAGCTCAAGCAGCACTTCCGCCCCGAGTTCCTCAACCGTGTGGACGAGGTCGTTGTCTTCCCGCCGCTCGACAAGGAGCAGATCAAGCAGATCGTGGATCTGATGATCGCCAACCTTGCCAAGCGCATGGAGGCTCAGGATATGAAGCTTCAGATCACCGACGAGGCGCGCGAGCTGCTTGCAGATCGCGGTTTCGATCCGGTTCTGGGTGCTCGTCCGCTGCGTCGCGCGATTCAGCGCGATATCGAAGATGCGCTTTCCGAGCGTATTCTCTTCGGCGATATCCTTCCGGGACAGGTTGTCACTGTTGGCGTGAAGGGAGAAGGGGCAGAACGCGAGTTCACCTTCAACGGTCAGTAAGACCAATAGCGGCGGGGCTCCCTGGGTGATCCCCTTGAGTTTGCCGTGACTTGTTGTACGAGGCCGGGCGGGGTCTGCGAAAATTGTTGCGCAGGCCTCGCCCGGTTTGTGTTCGATTCAAACTGAGGCACTCAGTACATACATGAATGTAATTTGTAGAAGTTTTTCCGCGAGATATTGCGGAAAAACAGAAAACAGTCAATGTGATATTTAACTTGAGTTCTTCAAATGAGGGCGCATCGTGGGACACTAAAAGATGCGAAATAGAAGAATAACTCCCCCTACCCATCAGCAAGAGTGGTGAAAAATATATGAAGCAGCAGCATGGTGCATCCGCATCGCGCGTTAATCGACGCCGTCTTCCGGCTGCGTTGGTTGCTGCTTTTACCGTCACCGTTTCGACTCTTGCCATCCTTCACCAGGGCGTTACAACCGCTGAAGTCGATGTCGATGATGGCGGCATTTGGGTGACAAACTCTTCGAAACGACTTGTTGGTCACCTGAACTACGATTCTCGGATTCTTGACGGTGCCCTGCGCACAAAAACAACCGAATTCGATATCGGTCAATCGGGCAATGACGTCAGCTTCACGGATAAAACAAGCCACTCCGTTGCCCCCATTGACGTTGCTCAAGTTTCTGTAGGCGCTGCGACCTCTCTGCCTGAAAATGTGAAGGTAGTCCAAGGTGGATCACGACTTGCTGTCATGGATCCTTCCCAAGGTCAGGTCTGGCTCGCTCAAGTATCCAGTCCTTCCGGTACTGCCTATACAGATGAGGGCGCGCTGGCAAGCGATATGGAGCAGGGCGCTGTTGCTGTTTCGCAGAAGGGCACTCTTTTTGCGATTTCAGCCCAAGCCGGCCGCCGCATTACCGTCACCCGCGAAGGCCAATTGGACCGCCTGAAATCGCAGGACGTTGAGGGGCTTTCAGGCAACGCTGAACTGGTCATGACTGCAGTGGGAGAACAGTCCGTTGCTTTAGATAAGCGAAATCGTGTTCTGGTTCTTCCCGATGGAAAGCTTCGCAACCTTGCCGATGATGGCATCAGCGGAAACATCGCTCTGCAAGAATCTGGTCCGGAATCGTCGTCTGTGCTTCTTGCAACCGACCGTGAATTGATCTCCATACCTCTTAAGGGCGGAGCCGCCACGAAGATTCCGGCGTCGAATGATGGTGCATCGGGTACGCCTTCGCGTCCTGTCTTCCATAAGGGTTGTGGCTACGCCGCATGGTCAAAGTCCGGTGCATACCTGCGAAACTGCACCGATCCCAGCCTCAATAAACAGATGACAGTTGACTCACTGAAGTCAGCTCAATCAATTGTTTTTAGAACAAACCGCACTCGTATTGTTCTCAATGACACCACATCGGGATCGGTCTGGATGCCCGAACACGACATGGTCTTGATGAACGATTGGGACCAGATCGAATCTCAGCTTGAAAAGAAGGAAAAGCAAGAGGACTCTCCTCAGGTCACGGATCAGATCGCAGACCCAGAGCGAAAAGAGCAGAACACTCCTCCCGATGCGGTTAATGACGACTTCGGCATTCGCCCCGGTCGAACCACTACGCTTCCCGTCCTGAACAATGACTCTGATGCGGACGGCGACGTCCTGACCGCTCGTCCAGTCACCGACCCGCAGTTTGGGAAGGTCACGCGTACCCGCGGCGGGCGAGCTCTTCAAATTACGGATGTTCCCGATAATCAGACCGGCAGCACGTCCTTTACTTATGAGGCATCCGACGGTAAAGCGGTTGCCACCGCTCGCGTGAATGTGAGTGTCCACCCGTGGGAGATGAATTCGGGGCCAAAGCAGCTTCGCGATCCCGGCGTCACTCTGGGTAACCGTGCTCAAATTGAGTACAACGTGTTGAATGACTGGCAAGACCCAGATGGTGACCCCATCTTCTTGGCGAATGCTCATGCGCCAGAAGGTATTGAACTTCAATTCCGCGAGGAAGGAACCCTTCAAATCCGAGATCTCGGTGCGAGCGTGGGTGCGCACACGATCACCCTTGAGGTCTCAGACGGCCGTCAGAGTACCACTGGCACCCTCACTGTTAATGTTCAGAACCCCGGAAACTTGCCTCCCGTAGCGAACGCAGACTTCTACGTCGCGCGTGCTGGTGAAGTAGCGACAATTTCCCCGCTAGCAAATGACACTGACCCCAACGGAGACAACCTGTCCCTGGTTGCTCTTTCAGTTGCGCCCGCGGGAAGCCAAATTACACCCGATCTTGAACTGGGAACGGTAAATTTCGTTGCCCAAGCTCCGGGTTCCTACCAATTCACCTATACCGTTTCCGACGGTCCTTCGACCGCTCTGGGTGTTATTCGCGTTGACGTTGTCGAGGCCGATCAGCAGGCAGTTCCCGTCGCTGAGGATGACCTCGCCGTCCTGCCCGCAGGCGGCTCTGCACTGGTTGCGCCCCTGAATAACGACTCAGATCCCGCTGGTGGCGTGCTGGTCGTCCAAAGAGTTGAAGTTCCTGCAAATCTCGGCTTGGAAGTGACTCTGGTCGACCGCCATCTGTTGCGTATTACTGCCCCCGGCGGCCTCGAGAGCTCAGTGTCCTTCGACTATGTCGTCTCCAATGGTACGAATACCGCTAAGGCACGAATAACCGTCGTTCCAACTAGCGCACAGGACACGAAGCAACCTCCCGAGTTGCAGCCAGACCGCACGCGCGTACGTGTTGGCGATATCGCCTCGGTTCCAGTGCTTGCCAACGATCGTTCTCCTTCCGGCTTGACCCTGAAGGTTGACCCGAACCTCCAATTCACCCCGAACGAGGCCGTGGGCACCCCCTTCGTGACGGGCAACTTGGTCCGCCTTGAAGCGGGGAACACCCCGGGCGTTATGCACGTTGCCTACACGGTGCGCGACAGCGCTGGGAACATGGCGACCTCGACCGTGACCTTTGAGGTTCTTCCCAAGAGTGGAACCAATGCACAACCGCAGCCGAAGGCGCTGACTGCCTGGGCTGTCAGCGGTGAAGCGACCCGTATTCCGGTGCCTTTGAACGGCATTGATCCCGATGGTGACTCAGTGACTCTGGTTGGTATCGAACAATCCCCGACCAAGGGCACTGTCGAGCTCGGCGTGGACTGGCTGGAATACACCCCGGCGCCCAATACGACGGGTACTGATGTCTTTACCTACATCGTCGAAGATCGTCAGGGTAAGCAAGCTTCTGCACGTGTACGCGTGGGCATTGCCCAGCCAGCAACAGTCAATCAACCTCCGACGGCGGTCCCAGACACCGTCCTGACCCGTCCGAACAGGCAATTGGGCGTCGCGGTGCTCCAAAACGATATTGATCCTGACGGTGATCCAATCTCGATCGTCCCCGGTTCTCTTCAGACTGCGACCGCAGAGCTAAAGCCTGAAATTCATGGAAATTCCATTGTTTTAACGACCCCTGCGCAGGATGGTTCCTACCTGGTGTCCTATGAAGTCACGGATAACCGCGGTGGTATTTCACGTGGAACATTGACAATCAACGTTGCGAATGACGCGCTGCTCCAAGCTCCTATCGCGCGCGATGACGTTGTTGCGGCCTCGCAGCTGCCGGAAAAGGGCGGCACCGTGAAGGTCCCGGTCTTGGCAAACGATGAAGACCCGGATGGTGATGTCAACAATCTGCGTGTGTCTACGAAGGCCGCAGGCGTCGAAGTGAGCGGTTCCGACCTGATCATCACTCCACAAGAAGAGCGCATGATGATCGTCTACACGGTTACTGACGCCGACGGTTTGAGCTCTTCGGCAGTTGTTTCCGTGCCTGGACTTAAGCACAACCAGCCGACCATCGACACCACGAAGGTTCCCGTTAAGGTGCGCGCCGGTGAAGACGTCACCCTAGATATTTCCGACTACGTCATCGTTCGTGAAGGACGCAGCCCGCGTATCACCAATGCTGCAACGCTTCGTCCTTCTGCCGGCATCGATCAGGGAATGACCTTGAGCGATGAGCGGCACGTGAGTTTCCATGTGAATTCGGAGTGGTCAGGGAAGTCATCCTTCTCCTTCGAAGTCTCTGACGGAGCTGCGGGTGATGACTCGGCCCTGACTGCGACCTTGACTTTGCCGCTGAAGGTAGAAGCCACGCAAAATCAGCCGGTTTCCTTCATTCCTACCGCCATTAGGGTGGCTGCCGGAGAGGAAGCAACTGCCGTGGACCTCGCGCAGATGGTGCGAGATCCAGAAGGTGCAGACCCAGCGGGATTTAAGTACGACATTTCTAACCTTCCCGAGGGCGTTGCAATCAGCCTCGATGGGCATATCCTGCGAGTCCGAGCTGATGTGGACCGACCAAAGGGTTCTGTCGGTTCGGTAACCGTCAGCGTTGATGACGGTGCGGGTGCAGTGAGCGCTCAGATTCCGATCACTGTTGTCGCATCGACCCGACCGCTAATTCAAGTCTCGGATGCGCTTTTGGAAGCGGCACGTTCGGGTGGCCTTGAGGCCGTTGACCTGACGCGCTACACGATCAATCCCTTCCCTGAGACGCCAATCCGTATTGTCGGCGCTTCAATTCAGATCGGTGAAGGAACCGTTGACCCCCAGGGAACGAACCTTAATATCACTCCTGCGGTTGGCTTCCGCGGACAGATGACCGTCCGTTATCGCCTGATGGATGCAACGGGCGATCCTGACCGTATCGTTGAAGGCAAGGTGCGTTTGGTGGTCCGTGACCGTCCTGACGCTCCGACGAATGTCTCACTGACTGCGACCGGCCCGGGCTCTGCGCTGGTGACCTTCCAGTCGGGTGCCGATAACGGTGCGACCATTACCGGTTTCACTGCGACGGACCGCGCAACGGGTCGTAGCTACCCCTGCGAGTCCGGCTCATGTGAACTCAGGGGTCTTGAGAACGGTCTGCGTCACTCCTTCACCGTTGTTGCGCATAACGCGGTCGGTGCTTCAGATCCTTCCGCAGCCTCTCCCGAGGTCCTCATCGATATGCGTCCCGAAGCGCCCCTGGCGCCTAGAGTTGAGCCCGAAAACGGTGCAATTGTCGTGAAATGGACACCACCGACCAACCAGGGTTCCGCTATCAGGAACTACACGCTTTACGTGTACGAGAACGGCGGTGCACGCCAGATTGAGGTCCCAGGCGACGTTACCGAATGGCGCGTCGATGGATTGCGTAATGGCCAGACCTACTCTGTCGCAATCTCCGCAAAGAACGGTGCAGAAGAACCTTCACCGACCTCGCAGAACTCCGCGAAGGTGACACCCTTCGGTCCTCCGGATCGCACCGATGGAGTCCGCGTCGAAAACATCGGCGGACAGGGCAATACCGGACGCGTCCGTTTCACGTGGACAACACCGCGTACAAATGGCGCGGAAATTACTCGCTACACCATCGATGTCAACGGTCGAACCGTTGGTGAAGCTGGTGGGGATCGCAATGACTACGCTACCGATCTGCCCGTGGGTGAGAACTATCGGGTGAAGATTCGCGCGTACAACTGGAAGAACGACAGTTCAGAATCCGACGAAGTCGCCTTCCAGGTCTTCACCTCGCCTCTCAACCCGAATGTTGGCTCCTTCTCCTCGACGCCGACCGGTGACCATGGAATGACGAAGGTCAGTGGCCTCTCTGTTAATCCTGGACAGGGCTTCAATAGCCGTAATCTTCACCTCGAGTGGTCGCACAGCGCTGGAGGCCCATGGAACTCCGTGACCAGCGGTGAAATCATCAATATTGGTTCCGATGGAGACGTCCAGATCTTCATTCGCCAAGTTGGTAACGTCAATGGTCAAGAGGTTGCTGGTGGCGCGGTTCCCGTGACCGCGAAGGCGCTTTCTGCCCCCACGAAGCCGACCTACACGGTTGCGGTTCACGAAGGAAGCGTGACAGTGAGCTGGAATGCGAACCCGCCCGCCGGATATCTCGCACCCGATCAAGTTATTGTCTGGCAACGGGTTGGTGGCGTTGAGACAGAAGTTCCTCAGGGAGCAGTTCTCAATGGCAGCGCGACAATTACCGCATCTGCAGGTTCGGCAATCGAGGTCGGCGTGGGTGCCCGTAACTCGCTTGGAACAACGTGGGGTAACTTGGCCGGAACCGGAACCGACACCGCGAAGATCAACGTGATCGGCGGTTTTGGCGGCACGACAAGCCAGTGCACAAGTGCAAACGCACGTGGCGCGGAGGTTAACCAGTGCCAGATGGTCTATCTGACGCTTCCCTCGACCTGGGCCAGCGATGCGCTCCCCATGAAGTGCACGATGTGGGATGATTTCTCGCAGTCCAATTGGACCTTCACGCCTCGTGGTTCGGCAGGCGCCTCTGTAGAAACCGGTGTGCGACTGAGTAAGGACAACTCGGGTAACCTCCCCATCCTGCTGCATCGTATTAACTGCTCGGTGGGACGGTAAATGATGATTAACCTACGTCTTACAACCGGATCCCCGACATACGATGAGAGCTGCGGGCTCACCGCCCAAAGACCTCAGCTCATCCGAAATATTCACCCCAGAACTGAACGCTCACTACCGACAGATGAATGGAGTCCCTCCCATGGCGCTTAGCTCGCAAGATGCCCAGCGTTTCGCCGAAACCTTCGCCGGTTTGGTCGGCGGTATCTCCCAGGCACTGCTGGACAAAGAACCGGTTATTCGCCTGGCTCTGACGACTATGTTCGCCGGGGGACACCTTCTTCTTGAAGATGCTCCCGGTACGGGAAAGACCGCTCTTGCTCGCGCGATCGCAGCAACAATTGCGGGCACGCACTCTCGTATCCAGTTCACCCCCGATATGCTCCCCGCGGATATTACGGGCGTGAATGTCTACGACCAGAAGAACAACGAGTGGCATTTCCGTTCCGGTCCGATCTTCGCCTCCATCGTCCTTGCCGATGAGATCAACCGTGCGTCGCCGAAGACCCAGTCCGCTCTCCTTGAGGTCATGGAAGAAGCACAGGTGACGGTTGATGGCGTCACCCACGCTGCGCCTCGTCCCTTCATGGTTATTGCAACGCAGAACCCGGTGGAACAAGCTGGAACCTACCCGCTGCCCGAAGCGCAGCTCGACCGATTCTTGATGAAGGCCTCGGTCGGCTACCCCTCGCGCGCGGCGATGGCTGAAATTCTTGACGGTTCTGCGGCCCCCGACCGTTCTAAGCGCCTTAAGCCGCTTCTTGAGAGCGGACAGGTGGTTCGCCTTTCCGAACTCGCCGCGCAGACGCACACTGAGCGCGCAGTGTTGGATTACGTTGCCGCTCTTGCCGAGGCCACGCGCGACGATGATTCCGCTACCTTGGGTGTGTCGACCCGTGGTGCTATCGGTATGGTTCGCTGTGCACGAGTATGGGCCGCAGCTCAGGGCCGTCACTTCGTGCTTCCCGATGACATCAAGGCCTTGGCAGCTCCCGTGTGGGCACACCGAATTGTTGTCGATCCCGACGCGGCCTTCTCCGGTGCAACCGCTCAAGGCGTTATCGCGCGTGCTCTTTCCTCCGTCCCCGCCCCGGCGGTGAGCGCCTGAACATGCGCATCAAGGAAGTCCAAGGCGTGAAGGTGGGTGATCGTGGCTAAGCACTCGGCTCCGAAAGCTCCTGCCGCACCGCGTACCTCCGGTTCGCGCCGCGGTGCAAAACACCCCGGAGGAGAGCACCTCGACAGCGGAAAACCTCGTCGAGGAAAACGCTCCTCCGCCAAACGAGGCGCAGGTTCAAAGGACGCAAGCGCACGCTCGTCAAAGAGCTCAGTCTTCGCCTCGGCGCGCGCGAATGTGAAGACAAGCTTGGGCGGGCTTCGCCAGGGTATGTCGCGTTTCGCGCAATCTCTGGGGACTGCTCCGGGTATGAAGTACCTGCGTCATGCAGCTCGCTCGGTGACCTCGGTTGGCTGGGTCGTGCTTTTCTCGGCCCTCATTGCAGCCATTGTGTCTCGTGCTTTTGGTTGGGTCGAAGCCTTCTTCGTCGCCTGCGCATGCCTTCTTGCCTTCCTCATCGCCGTTGTGTGGGTGATTGTTCCTTCCCCTCACAAGGTTTCAGTGCGACTTCCGCGTCAGCGTATTGTTGCTGGTCAAACCGCCGTTGGTGAAATCACCGCTGAGAATATGTCGGATCGCCGCGCGCGCTCAGGTCTTATTGAACTTCCAATTGCCTCATCTGCACTTCAGTTCCTGGTTCCTCCTCTTCCCGGAAAGGGAGTCTGGAGCGAAGTGTTCTCTGTCGTTACCCATCGCCGAGGCCTGGTTACCGTTGGCCCAGCACGTGCACTTCGCGCTGACCCGCTGGGTCTGATTCGTCGAATTGGCACGTGGTCGGAGCCGGCGACTCTGTACGTCCACCCGAAGACCATTCGCGTTCCTTTCGATGCGACGGGTATCCACGCCGATGTTGAGGGTGTCACGACGGCGAAATTGTCATCCTCTGATGTTTCATTCCACGCGCTTCGTGACTATGTTCCCGGTGATGATCGCCGAAATGTCCACTGGCCAATGACCGCTCATATCGGGCGCCTTGTTGTTCGTCAGTTTGAGGAAACGCGCCGTTCGCACCATTTGGTTGTTTTGGATACGCGACTGGGACAGTGGAATGACCGCGATTCTTTCGAAAATGCTGTTTCGATTGCGGCTTCTTTGGTCGTTGCCGACATGGCTGCTTCTCGGACCGTGTCTTTGACGACCGCCACCGATTGGGTGACGACCAGTGCTGCGACGCGCATGCTCGACGCGATGTGCGCAATTCATGACTCGGGCGAAGCCGATCTGATGGCACGTCTGCGTGAGGCGATTGCAAAGCGTCCCGGTCTTTCGGTTGTCACGATCATTGCTGCGCCAACGGTTGATGACGATCAAGCCTCGCACCTGTTGAACGCCATTCCGGTTGATGTGCGCAGTGCGGTGGTTCGAGTTCGCCCCGGCCATCCGAAGCTGCGTCGCTTGAGCCACGGAACTTTGGCAGATTGCCCGACTCTTGAGGATCTTCCTCGATTGGTTGCTGCGGGAGGTCTGGCCTGATGTCTCAAACCACCACCGGTTTTCACCTGGGCGCTCGCGCTGGCTTCCAGGTCTCTCGTCGAGGCCTGCCGTCCTGGTTCCTCATTGGTTTAGTTCTGCTTTTCCTTCCCACCATTTGGGTTCACGAGGCCGTTTTTGGGTCGTGGGTCGGCTTGCGTGCCGCTGCGGCTGGCGTCGCTGCGGGTCTTTTCGTCGCCTGGGCCTCGAGCTTCTGGCGCTGGGATTGGCTATCAACTATTGCCGGGCTGATCGCTGCTCACTTCCTTATTGGCGGTGTTGCGGCGTACCCCTCGACGACTTTCTACGGGCTTCCTACCCCACGCACCCTGCAACTCTTGGTTTTGCAGGTGGTCTATGCGTGGAAGGATCTGTTGACAATCACCCCGCCGGCCTCGGCCTACGTCGGTCCATCAATGGTCCCGTGGCTAAGCGCTCTGCTGTGCTCCTTCATCTCGGCGCTATTGGTCCTTCGCGCTGGGCGTGCAATTGCTGCGGTTATTCCCGTGGCCGTTATGGGAGTTATCGGCATTGCTTGGGGTAAGGGTGGCACCTTCCCGAATATTTGGCTGATCGCCGCATGGTGGGCACTTGCCTTGGGTTGGTGTGCATGGGCAGATCAGTACCGTCGACTCGAGGCCGGCTTGGATGTTCGTGTCGGTGGGGCAGCCGCATCGGATACCTCCGCGACGCTGGGGGAGACCACTCAGGGCGGCTCTCAGGGCAGTATCCATCTGGGCCGCCAAATCGCAGGTGGCGCACTGGTCATTGCAGTTGTTGCAGCTGCCGCTATTCCGCTCACTAATGCCTATGGCCCGTGGTACACCCGCGTTGTGCTTCGCGATGTTGTCCAACCTCCGCTGGATGCGCGTCAGTATCCCTCTCCGCTGTCTGCTTTCCGTCACTACAACGTTGACTTGCAAGAGCAGAATTTGATCCACGTGGATGGTCTTCCAGAAGGCGCGCGCGTGCGTATCGGTGTCATGGATAGTTACGACGGAACGACCATGACAATGAGTGCTCCGGGAACTGGTCCCTCCGATGGCTTTATTCACGTGGGATCAACCTTGCCGCAGCAGCAGGCTCCCGAAGGTAGCTCGTCAGCCCACATGACCTTCACGACCTCGCAGCTCCTTGGCCCGTGGGTTCCAATCGTCGGTACGCCTTCGACCATGAATTTTGATCAATCTGCATCAGCTTCTGGTACCCAGGCGAACCAGCAAGAGGGTAATCCGAATGCCGCTGTGGTGAGCACCCTCTCTGACGGTCTCTACTACGACATGTGGGCGAACGCTGCACTTGCGACATCGAAGAACGTTCAGGGCGGAACCATGGTGTACTCCATGGATTCAACGGTTGTTCCGATCTGGTCGGACGGCCAGCTCTCAGGAACCCGTGCTGTTCCCTATCGCGGCGGAGATAAAGGTGTTCCCGATTCGGTTCGAGATCTGGCGACACAGACCTCAGCAGCCGAGCAGGGCGATCTTGCAAAGGCCCGCGCGATCGAGCGTTACCTGAAGGAAAAAGGCTTCTACTCGAATGAAGACAACGCTCAGTCGCGCCCGGGTAACCGAGCAGACCGACTGAGTCGCATGCTTGAAAGCGAGCAGATGATCGGTGACGATGAGCAGTACTCCGTACTCATGGCGCTGATGCTGCACAACCTCGGCATGAACGCCAGGGTCGTCATGGGCGCGTATCCGAATGAATCGAAGGGTGGCGATGTCGATCTTCGCGGTTCGGATGTTCACGCGTGGGTCGAGGTCGAGTTCCAAGGAGTTGGTTGGGCGGTTTTCGACCCGACCCCGCCGCGCGACCAAGTGCCTCAAACCGATGTCCCGAAGCCACGTTCTGTGCCGCGTCCGCAGGTTCTTCAACCGCCAGAGCCGCCTGAACAGCCCGCAGAACTTCCGCCGACAACTACCGATCGCGGTTCAGACTCGAATGATGACTCGCGTCTGAAGATTCCGTGGCGAATCATTGCAACCGGTAGCGGAATTCTTGCGATCATCGCAATCCCGCTTCTGGCTATTCTTCTGGCGAAGAGTCGCCGTACCAAGAAACGTCGTTGGTCCGCGCCCCCGCAGGCGCTCACCGGTTCGTGGGACGAGGTCGTCGATCTCGCGCGCGATGCCGGCGTTGTCGTGCCGACCGACCTTACCCGTCAAGAGGCCGCGTGGATGCTGACGACATCACCTCTGTGGCCAGCAAGTGCTGCCAAGAGCAGTGCCTCAACCCCTCAGTGGTATGAATTTGGCGAGGAGCTGCCCAGGCCTGTTCGGGTTGCCCGTTGGGCAGATACGGCTGATTTCTCCGGTGACGAGGTCCAGCCCGAACAAGCGACTGATTCCTGGCAGATTGTTGATGAGCTGACTCAGGAGCTGCGCGAAAATGCAACTCGCTGGACCCGGATTCGCCGTGCGCTTTCCTTGTCCTCGCTGAGCGCACGCTACCGCCAAAAGCACGGTGCTTCACCGATCGGTGTACTTCGTTGCCGTCTTCGCCACCCCTTCAGAGGTAAGCAATCATGACCCCTTCGGTTCCCTCTAGGCGTCTTCCTCCTCCCGAGCTTCCCGGTCACACCTGGCTGCGAGCCCTGGGTTCTGGAGGTTTCGCTGACGTTCACCTCTACCGCCAGGAGATTCCTGCGCGTGAAGTTGCGGTGAAGGTCGCGCGCTCGGTGGGCGACCAGGTTGAATACGCGCAAATCCGTCACGAGGCCGACGTCATGACCTCCATTGCCGGCCACCCCGCCGTGGTGGAGTTGTATTCGATTGGGACTTCACCCGATGGCCGTCCCTATTTGGAAATGGAGTTCTGTCCGGTCGCAAACGTTGCCGAGCAGGTACGCCGAATGCCGATGGCGGTCGATCGAGCACTTGATGTCGTGATTCGCCTGTGTGGAGGCGTTGAGATGCTCCACCGAAATGGCTATGTCCATCGCGATATCAAGCCAGCGAACGTCATGTTCGACTCCTACAACTACCCGGTCTTAGGAGACTTCGGCGTTGCCTCTCGCATTGGGGCTTTGGAAAAAGGAAGCCTGGATGGCTTCTCAGTGCTCTGGGCTCCGCCTGAGCAACACAATCGTTCCACCCACGCACATCCGACTCAGGATGTGTGGGCGCTGGCAACAACCTTGTGGACATTCCTCAGCGGGCGTAGCCCATTCGAGGATCCGGTTGGTGACAATAGTGCAGCCTCGGTGGCTGCTCGAGTCTATGAGGGGCGCATCCGTGGGCTTTCTCGCCCGGATGCCCCGAAGGAACTTGAACGCGTTTTGCGCCACGCGATGCAGCTGGATCCTCGAAAAAGGACGGCGTCAGCGGCTGAACTCGGCCGTCAGCTTCAAGATATTCAGACCCTCATGGGGCGCCCGGTCACCAAGATGGAGCTACGTGACGGTAATACCGTGGGCAGTTTCGGGGCTCATGGTTCTTCGTCCGGCACCGCTGATGACGGAACGGCTTCGTGGGGTGGTGTTCAGGGCGAAAATTCCCCGAATGCGGCTCAAGATGAGGCAACCCGTCTGCGTGCGATGCCTTCGATCGATGCCGAGCGAACCCGTTTGCGTGCACCTTCCCTTGACCTTGGGCAGGCCGCCTCTTCCTCCGCTGCCGAGGCCGCAGCCCCTTCGCCTGCTTCCGTAACCAATCCGGTCAGCGGGAACGCCGCGGTCGGGAGCGCTTCTAGCGGGATGCAGTCGCAGCCCACTGATGCCTCGCTTTCGGGCATGCAAGGCCCGGGTATGCAAGGCCCGACACCGACCGTGGAAAACCAACAGGATTTCGCTGGTCTCCACCAGCAGGATGCCTCAGCGGTCGGCGCGGGCAGCGAGCAATTTGGTGCCGGATACGCACCTGCCCCAGACTCGTGGCATGCCCCGGGGCATACCACTCAAAACACCTTCGATACCGGTCATCCCTTGGGTTATCTCCCAGATGGTCGACGTTCAGGTCCGAAAAGGACCATTGCGATCATCGCGCTTGTCGTCATGGCAATGGTGGTTTTAGGCGCCGTCATTGTTGCAATGTTGACGGGCGGAGGCAGCATCATCGGGGTGGGGAATCAGACTTCTTCCCCTACGGCCTCGGCAAGTAGTTCTTCAACGCAGGGATCGCAGGGTGAAGACCCGATTGCAGTTCCTCCGCCTGCGGTTGATCAACTGGTTGCGCGCGTGAATGGCGAGGATATCCAGTGGAGTTGGACTGACCCAGCGGTTGGGACCACATCGGCCGGACATCGGCGCTATGTCTATACCGTTTCAAAGCCGGGTGTTGACGATGCGGTTGCCGAGACGCGCCAGAATGCGGTGTCGGTAAAGGCAGTTCCCGGTGAAGTGTGTATCGAGGTTGTGTCAGTTGCTGAAAATGGGCGCGCCTCGCAGCCCACGAAGAACTGCGTGAGCATCCCCGAAAATGGGAACGGCCAGAACCAAGAGGGCGATAAGAACCAGCAGGGTAATGGGCAGCAAGGTAATGGGCAGACCCCGCAGGGCGACGCAAATACGAATAAAGAGCAGCACTAACTACTCTGAAATTCGGCATACGCCGGCTCAGGCCTCTTTACTGCGCAACCTGCGAATCAAGAGCACTGCGACAACAATCGTGAGGCCCGCACCGGAGATTCCCAGTGCCCACATTCGACGCGGAGTCGTCGTATCAACCGGAAGATCAGGTTTCACCATAACCGGATCTGCGGTCTTTTGAATCGGTGGATACAAGGGGTTTGTGGGTCCTGGCATCTTCCCGTCATTGACGAAATTCAATGCGTTAAAGGGCGCAACGATTCCCCATCCCTCTTCGGCAGTGCGCTGGGAAGGGGTTGGGCGAAGTGCGGTCGCCAGAAGACGGTACTTCCACTGATCGGGGGTCTCGTTCGGATACCTTGCAGCAATCAAGGCAACAATTGCGCCCACGTATCCCGTCGCATACGAGGTAGAGGCTCCCTGCGTTGCGAACATGCAGTCACCGTTTGCAAAGAAGGTCGACGCAATTTGCGAACCGGGTGCAGCGATTTCTACGTGGGTTCCATGGACGACGGACTGGCTGGGGTTACCTTGCGCGTCGACCGCGGTGACGGCCAAGGCCTCGGGATATCCCGCGGGGAAGCGCACCGCAGTGTCTTGCGATCCCGACTGGGTTTGTTCGACGTTTCCAGCCGAAGCGACGACTAGCGCACCCTTTGAGTGCGCGTACTGAGTGGCTGTGCGCAGGGAAACATCGTCAGAGGTCAAGGATTGCGGGACGATGATGACGCGAATTCCCTGATCCGCAGCCCAACGAATACCGTCGGCTGTTCGCGCGGCTGTCGGTCCTTTACCCGCGCGCTTGCTGTCATCGGAATTATCGACATACACACGGACAGGGACAATGGTTGCCCGCGGGGCGAAGCCGACGACACCCGAACCTGAGACCTCGCGCGCGGCGATCTGCCCCGCGATTGCGGTGCCATGTCCAAAAACGTCTTTTCGTCCGTCACCAGACTCAACCAGGTCGGTACCCGGCTCAACTGCGTCCTTGAAATGGGCATTTCCAGCGGCAACACCCGAATCGACGATCGCAACGCGCACTTGGCCCTGTGACAGTTTCAAGGCCTCTTTCATTCCGAGGAACGAGTAGGCCGAAGGTGGCTGAGTGATCCACTTATCGATACCGATTTGGCAGCCCTCTTCGGGCTGCTTTGTGGCGGATCCACGCTTTTGCTGCGAGTTCGTCTGGTCGTTTCCTTGAGTCTCACCCGGTGTGGGTGTATCCGCATATGCGGAAGGAAGCGCAACTGCGCCACACAGCGCCAGTGCGGCAAGAGCGCTCAGCGTGCAATTTGTCAGTCGATTCACTGAGCACCAACCGTTTCCCAAGCAGCAGCGGAAGTGAGTTCTTGCCCCTCAGGAACGAGTGCAAGCCATGCTGCCGGAATGGGAGAGACCGCAGTTTCGGGCAGCCCCAAGCGTTGCAGTGAATCGCTGGGGTTATTTCCCAAACCGTGGACCTTCCCGATGTCAGAGACAAACACGATAGGACCGCTTGAACCACCGGAGGAGGAACGGACCAGTGCACCTGAACCGCCTCGAACATTGACCTCGCGCGGGTGAAGCTGAGCGAGCTCGGAGGTGGGAATGGACTTAAGAACGGTCTCTGCCTTGGAGTGGTTCACAACGAGCTGAGCGCATGGCGCCGCATCGGCCCCCAGAACTTCACCGACCTGGCTGGGCCAATCCGAGGGGATGACGCCCTGGTTATTCACCGTCAGTGATGCCAGTTCTGAGAGGTCAATTATGAGGTTTTGCGGACTTCCGCGGTCTGCCCACGAGGCCTGGTAGAGCTTGTAGGAGAAATCCGTTAGCGGAGTAATAGTTCCGTCGTCAGTGATGACGTAGCGACGCGGTGTTCCGGATTCGTCGACTTCGATGACGGTTCCGATCTGTGCTGCGGTGATTCGCGGCGACATGCCTGAAACCGGGCGACCCAGGTTCGGGATATCGACGGGCGCCAAAGTTGACCCTTCGGTGAACAAGTTCAGCCAAGCTGCACTCACCGGGGTGATGGTGCGACCGGACAGGTCGAGCACGTTAACAATGGCTTGTGCGTGCGCGATTTCGATGGGATAGCGGACCCCGCCTGTGACCAGGTAGAGCCTTCCTTCGTTGGAAACAAGGGCGCTGGTTGCGTTGCTGAGGCCCTCGGGGTTACCAGCGACCCAAGTTTTGATTCCTGACGAGGCCGCGCACGAGGTCCAGTCGTAGGAGTGCAGTTGGTCTGCAGTTGGGATGTCGTCGGGAACATCGCTCAGACCGATCGCGCTTCCGCGGGGAATTCCCTCGAGTGAGGAGGTCGACACCGAGGAAGTCACAAGCTTTCCGCTTTCGCTGAGAAGCTTGGCTGAGGTGACGTTAGAAACGGGGCGAAGCGTTCCTTCGATCGAGTAGTAGCGCGCACCTTCACCCTTCGTGATGATGAGGTGCGAATCTTGCCAGCCGCTGGGAAGGGTCGGCACAAACCTACCGACAGCAACTGCAATAAGGACTGCAAGTGCGGCAAGCGAGGCCCCAACGATTAGAGGGCGAGTGGTTGATTTTGATTCGAGCTCTTTTCCTCCGGGAGTACCAGAGGTGAAGGCTGTAACCAGGCGGCGACGATTAAAACGCTGCGCCTCAAGGATGTCCTTATTTGATGGCATTACAGGATCCCCCATACCAGAGTCGTGATGGGCACCAATGCCAGCAAGCTGATGAGCGAGAGGGTGTCAGCGATTCGAGTGACCCACGGGCGCATCTTCGGATCGATAACCGTCAGTGCCAAGACAAGGCCGGTTGCAATGAAGAGCAATAGGACAATCGGAATGAGTGCCTGGGGCATAAGGATTGCGCTACCGATTGCGCTAACAAGGATCAGGATGATGCCCAGAATCGCGCCGATCAGGACCTCGACTCGTGAACGCAAGGAGCGCGTTGAAAGCAGAAGAGCAACGCCTCCGCAGATAAGAAGGAGTAGTGAATAGCGGGTATCAAGAAGGAGCGGAACACAGATCAAGATTCCCAGCGAAGCGCCAGTTTTAAGAGAGATGGTCAGGATATGACCGTCGTTTACCTTGCGAACAACCTGGTAGGCATCGATAGTTTCGGGGTTTCCTGTCACGCGAATAGGAATTCGAGCCATCGCAAACCAAGGGGCGATCAAAATAAGCACTATTAATAAGGTATAGATTGCACTTGCTGAGCGCTGGGTTGAAAGGTGCCCAAATCCCGTAAGCAGGCCAATTGTTGCGGCTGAAAAGCCATAGGTGAGAGGCGCAGCAATGGAGCCGTGCAGGTTCTTGGGAAGAATGATCAGCAGAATTGCTGCGCTGACGATCGCTGCAATTCCAAAGCCAGCCAGTGGAAGGGCTGACCAAGAGCCTGGTATTGCGCTCATGACTGCGCTACCGGCAAGGATCGGAATTGAGTGCGCAAGAGAGAGGGGAGCAAGGCGCTGGGTTGAGCGCGAAATCAGTGCGCAGGCTAGAGAGGCCAGTAAAGTTCCGGCTAATCCGGTAATTAAACCAAGGTAGCTTCCTCGACCTCCGGTGAAGATCAGAACGGCTGCGGTGAGGACTAACAGCGCTGAAGCATGTGTGCTAAGATCTACCGAATTGTCAGAATTCCATGGAGCCTGATCGTTTTCGACCGCGGTTCCCACGGCCTCGACCAAGTCGTCATAGCGCAAATCCTGTGTACTGTCGCCGATTTTCGACAGAATCAGAACGGATCCGGCTTGGATTCCCTGGTTGATCAGGGTCTGGCTTTGATCAAGAACTTGGCCCTGAGAATTCGTAATTCGGTATCCCTGAGAGGCAGAACTGGCCGATAATTGTGTGATTTGCGACACAATATTTGGGGCAAATTCGGCCAGTGCAACGTTCGTTGGGACCGACATGTCGACGGTGCTCTCACCCATGCGAATGCTAACGGGCATAAGGGCTGGAGGCCTGGATGCGGTAGTGCTTGCCATGAGGTTCCTTTGCTCAATAGTGCTGCCTTAAGCCTAGCTGGTTTCATGAAACCTGTATTTGCATTCCCAGATCCCTTCGATAATGTAATACCCGACATCGCGATTGTGCCCTCCGTTACAGAGGGTCGATCAATGCAAGACTTCGGGGGGACCCGAACGAAAAACTAGGAGGGTGGACCATGAGCGGTGCAAATATTTCTGCGGAACAAGCCAGCTATGATGCCATTCGCACAGCTGTCACTAACCTGCAGGCCTACCTGCAGGGCCTGAACGCAAAGGTTAAGGGTGAGGTCGCTACCGCTATCGGTGGTTGGCAGGGTGGCGCCTCGCAGGCGTTCAACTCCGTCATGGAGCAGTGGGATGCTGGCTCGACCAAGACCACTCAGGCACTGACCGATTTCGATAGCGCACTTGCCTCGGTCGGCGCTCAGACAATTCAGAACGAACAAGATGCCCAGCAGTCTGTCGCCAAGACCGGCGCTGCAATGCTGAACATCTGAGCAGATTGGAGTAGGAAATGAACGGTGGAGATTTTCGCGTAAGCCCGGAGCTGCTCCAGCAGGTCTCGGCTGATCTGCGCACGCAGGCAACCGATCTGCTCAGCCAGCTTGATCAGTTCAATAAGGACGTTGAAGCACGTAGCGCCACATGGGAAGGTGCTGCGAAGGAATCCTACACCCAGAAGCATGGTGAGTGGACCGCTGGTATGCATCAGATGCAGCAGGCTCTTGATGCCTTCGCAGGTCTGGTTGATCAGCTTGCTGGCAACTACGTCGTGACCGATAACACGGGTGCGCGTACCTTCAATGGCCTGGCTACTGGCCGCTGATACAACTCATGCGTAGCGCTCGTGAGTGTTGCGCGTAAACGGCGTGTGGGTGAGTAGAGAAATCTGCCCACCCACTGCCGTACCTACAACAACTTGATCGGCCAATGTGGGCAGATCGTTGAATTAGGCTTCCTTAGAGGGGAAATCAGCCGTGGTAATGATCGAGTTTGCTGGCGGAGAGTACAATGCAACCGCAAATACCTTGCAACAGGTTTCCGGTGAATTGCAAGGCGCAAAAATTGATGACTTGTCCGAGGCTGTAGAGTCTTCAATGAAGGGCGCCGATTCGATCGCGACGGCAACTAGGATAGAGGGCCGCTACATATCTCTTCTTATCACGCATTCTAGGGCTCTCGAGGAGCTCGCTCGAGCTGCGCATGCAGCCGGTGTCAACCTTGCTCAGACCGAAGCTAGCAATACCCAGCAGGCCAATGCTCAGGGCCAGGCCGCTCTTGCAGGGACAGTGGGAGCGACCCCAAGTCTGGCAAGATATGCTGAACAAGCATCGGCGCTCAATGGTTCTTCCAGAGGTCCGCTGCGTGATGGGTATCCGGGGCCAACCTTGCCGACGACTGCGGGTGGCGCTCAACCTGAAATGCCCGTTTATAGACCTGGGCAGGGAATGCCGCCTTATGCGCCATCTCCTGCTACGCAAGGTCCTGTTCCTCACCCATCGCCCTCACCTACTCCTGTCGCACAGTGAAGCTAGAGGCCTGAAGGCACAAAAATGGCGTTATCAGTTGTAAAGTCGCGGGCTCAAAACGGCTCGAACGCTCTCTATCGGCAGGTAGGTTGGGATTAAAATGAATTACTGGGATGGAGAACTCCCGCTAGCGCAGCGCCAGTCAATTGAGGCGTTTCAGCGCGTTGAGGAGCCGAGGATTCTTGAGTTTCGTCGTCGTCTTGCCGAGGTTGGTGGCGGTGAGTGGGTTGCGCGTAGTTTCGGGTCGAGTATTTCGAAGTGGGATGATGATTCGGCTGGTTTTGCGCAGGATTCTTGGGAGTTGCAGGGGCAGATGAGTGCTGGTCCTTTTGTTGCTATTCCTGTGATTGAGAGGATTGGTCGGGAGGTCTTGTCTGAGATTTATCCCGATTATGAGTTGGGTTCTGATAAGGGTGGGGTTCGTCAGTTGTCGTGGAGTGACCCTCATAACGGTGGCTTCTTGTATGTGACTGTTCATGAGGGGAAGGCGACGTTGATGCGTTATCAGACGGGGTTGCGCCCTTCTGATGGGACGACTGAGAACCCTCGTGATTTCATTCCCGGCCGCGTCGAAATCGACATCCCAGAGGACTAAAGATGTCTGTGCAATGGAGCCAAGTGAAGACCTGGTCGTCTTCCGGTTTGAGTGCCTATTCGGGGACCGTTTCCTCGAAGCGTGATCGCGTTCTTCAACAGGTAGCGTCGATTCAAAAGAACATTTCTGGTTTTCAGGGGCAGGGCGATACGGCAGACGCTCTGCGTACAGCCATGGGAACTGCGCATACAGCGCTCTCAACTCTGGCTGATGATTTGGCGGAAGTCTGCGATGCTTTAGACGCTGCAGTACCAAATATCGAGCAGGTAATGGAGGCAGTAAAGACAGCTGAGTCAACCGCCTCGTCGATGCAGTGCACGATCGATGAAAATGGCAAACCGACCTGTCATTACTCTGGCCAAGAGTCGAATTCCTATCGGCAAGTTGCCGAGGCGTCAGTTGCAGGGAAGATTACTGAAGCAATTGCACTTGCGAGCTATGCAGATGAGTCGCTCAACCGGGCATTAGGGAAAGTTGGTACACCTGGAAGTACTTCAAGTGCATCGGGTCAAGGCACTCATAAGCTGTCGAAGAGCGAGCAGGAGCGATTTAAGAATATGTCTCCTGAGGAACGCGCTGACTACTGGTCGAAACAGTCTTATGAACAGAAGCAATACCTGTGCGATCACTATCCAGAGATGGTTGGTAATGCTGATGGTGTCGAGGGGTGGGCAAGAGACCGCGCCAATCGGATTAATCTGAGCGAAAAGAAACTTGCGGCGGAAAAGGAAGTCGAAGCGCTCAAAGTAGCTGTTAATGACCCACAACAGGCATCATTGAAACAGAAGAATCAGGAAGCGCTGACCAAAGCCGAACACGCGGTTGAGGCATACAGCAAGATTAAATCGTCATTAGGTAACGGCATCAGTCTTGAGGACTATCAGCATGGGAAGAAGGGTGATCCGATTTCCCTGCTGACGCTGCAAGATGATGGACGTCGTGTGAAAGCTGCTGTTGCCCAGGGCGATGTTGATAATGCCAAACACGTCAGCACCTTTGTTCCTGGTATTGGGACGACCGTCGAGGGCAGCCTCCATAACTATATCCGTCAGGCAGGAAACCTGCGTCAGGCTGCAGCCGATCAAGGCAATATGCCTCTGAAGGACGTCGCGACGATCTCGTGGCTTGGCTACGACGCTCCCGGTGAACCCAAATTTGAGAATTTAGGCGATATTGCCTCACCTAATCTCGCGAAGGAGGGCTCGGATCGTTTGGCGGGCTTCCTGACCGGTATGCAGGCTTCTCGTGAACACGGCGCAGGCGACGCGCATATGTCTCTTGTTGGTCACTCCTACGGATCAACCACCTCTGGTATGGCGGCAACGAAGGTTAAATCGGGTGTTATCGACGATTTGGTCCTTTTCGGTTCGCCGGGTATGGGAACCTTTAACCCCTCCGATCTTCACGTTGACGAGGGACATCGCTGGGTGTCAGGTGTCCCTAATGGAGACTGGGTTCAGGGCGTTGGTTCACGGTTTAGGAAGAAGATCGGCTTTGGGGGACTTGGTAAGAACCCCATGGACGATGATTCGACCTTCACACACCTGTCCGGTGATGCGACAGGATACGAGGGGTATAACCATGACGCGAAACCTAATAGACTGCGGCGCTTCGATACCTCGAACCATAGCGTCTACCTGGAAAAGGGAACTGAGACCCTTCAAGATATTGGCCGAGTTGTCGCAGGGGTGAAGTAGTGAGTAATCGGGGTATTGTCCGCGCGTGTGCGGTACTTGGAGTGGCAACGATTGCTTTGAGTGCATGCTCTATCGGAGGAACGGGCACTAACCAGTCCACTGCCACATCCACCCCGACTGTCAAGAAGGCTGTCTACTGGGATGGAAGCCTTCCCTTTGAGCAGCGACAGTCAATCCAGGCATTTCAGCGCGATGAAGAGCCTAAGATCCTTGAGTTCCGCAATCGCTTGGCAGAGGTTGGCGGAGGCCCCTGGGAAGCTCGCAGTTACGGTTCGGAAATCAACGGAGAGACGGACAAGTCTTCAGGTAGTGAGCAACCAGCATGGGAGCTTATTGGGCAGAGCACGGGAGGCCCCTACGTGCCTGTCGAGGAGGTTGAAAAGATCGGTCGTGAACTCTTGTCTGAAACGTATTCCGAGTACCAATTAGGCTCGGATAAAGATGGGGTTCGGCAGCTTTCATGGAGTGATCCGGTTAATGGCGGGTTCCTCTACGTGACGGTTCATGAGGGCAAAGCCACCTTGATGCGCTACCAGACGGGCTTGCGCCCTTCGGATGGGACGACTGCTAACCCTCGTGATTTCATCTCTGGGCGAGTCGATATCGATATCCCTGAGAAGTAGATTTATCGACTAACCGACAACTTCCGCTCGCCCAGCAGAAGCACCGTACCCAGCGATACCTTGACGCGTTCACCGCGGGGGAGTCGCTGCGTGGTGCCATCGGGGGCCTGCAACCGCGTGCCATTCGCCGAGAAGGTGTCCTCGACCCACATCGCATCGCCATCAGCCGGTGCGACACGCAAGTGTGTACGCGACAGGGAACGCGTGGAATCCGCAATTGCCACTGCCCGCGCATCAGAAGGCGTCTGCTCGGGAGCACGTCCCAACACGATAGGAGCATTGACCTCGATTCGCTGCCCATCGTCAACAATGATTGCCAGAGGTGCCGCCTGCGCGAATGCGGGGACAGAGGCCGGTGCGCTCGTTGCGGGAGAGGCCTGAGGGGCCACTGGCTGTGTATGAGTCTGCTGACCAGCGTTCTGCGCGCTGCCGACCTGCTGAGGTGCACCAGCCTGGGGCATTGGCACCTGCGGAACTCGTGGCATTGCCGAGGCTGAGCTGTGGCGCGGGGGAGTGGGAACCTTGGGGGCGGCCGGAGTCTGTGCAACTTGCTGCGTAGGCATGGGCGCGGGCATCTCGCCAAGTACCTGGCTGGGTGCCTCGGGCATCGGTGAAGGTGCTGGTAGGTCAGCTGCGGGAACTCCCGCTGGCGGAACACTCAAAGCAGCAGGCTCGGAAGCAGGAACTTCGGGGAACGCAACGCGCGGCCCTGCCCACTGATGTGCCGGGGCAAGTGCGGCGGGATCCATTCCCTGAAGCTGCGCAGGTGCGGCCCCAACCCCAGCCGAGGCCTCGGCAAACGAGGGGGAAAGCTGCTGGGAATAAGCGGGAGCGCCGGCGTCTGTGCGGCCAGCGCGGACGTCAAGGTTGCCCATCCCGCAGACGCGGTCAACCCAGGTTTGGCCATCTCGAGCAATAACCCAGGTGATGGCTGGGCCAATGACGCTTAGGTGAAGAAGAAGCATGATCAGGCTGTGCGCGCTCTGGCGAGCCAAGCCGGGGGCGTGACCGGCCTCGGGACCCGCATCGGTGGCTACGGGTGCCATCGAAATTGCGGCCACTTGCATGGCGAAAGCTCCGGGAGTCCTTCCCGAATGCGCGCGAATCAGAGTGCCAACGATCCATGTCTCAAGCGCAACGATTACTGCAATAGCGATCGAGGGATAGAACCACCATGAAAGCGCGGTGATTGCGACAAGGCATGCAAGGTCAATGAGGTAGGCCGTAACCAGAGCGCCACCGGTTGCGGGAGCTGAATATGCCGCAGTGGGCTGGGGGAGACCTCGCTGGACACTACCCTGCTGAGCGGCGGCCAGAAAAGCCGAGTCCACACCTTTTGCCTGAGAAACGGGGACCTGGACTGGGGTAATGCGAAGCTCACTCATGATGCCACCTGTCGAACGAGTTCAAAAAGATCCGCGGCGAAGAACGCGGCAGGGAAAACAACAGTCAATGACAGTGCTTGGAAAATATCGGTAAAGCGCCCAATAAGTGCGGATTGTTCTTTGCCTGAACGCAGGCGAGTCCACAGAAGAGAAACACAACCGATGAAGATAAGAACAGCTGCCGCAATGGGAGTGCCAAGAAGGGCTCGGGAAGCGGGGGAAATGAGCAGCGTTGCAAGCAAAATGACCGCTCCCACGCGGGGAACAACTCGCGAGGAAGCCCAGCGGCGCTCGCGGGGAACAACGACCAGCGCAATGACTGATGCGCATACCAGCACCAGCGAGGCGATCTGCTGCCACGAATGAATCCCGATCATTGAGTAGATCACGGGAACCGCAACAATGATCAGGCCCAGACCAAGGTATTGGACCAGTCGAGTACGCGAGGTCGCATCAGTGACGGTCCGGTTGACGCGGCGGCCGGTAATGCGCGAAGGAGAGGGAACCTCGGGTGCGCGGACCGTGGGCGCGGAGGTCGTCACAAGGGGCATATCGAGCAGCTGGGTCGCGGGGATCCGTACTGACAAGCTGGGCGAGGCGGTGATTGCGCATACCGCGCAGGCGATTGCGAAGGGTGCAACTCTGGTGAGGGAAGCATTGAGATAGGTCAAGACAGTTGCGCTTGCCGTGAGAACGCCCCAACTGAGCGCGTGTGCGCTTGTGAGGGGAGTGGGACGCCAGAGCCAGAGCCCAAGCGCAACGCCGGTCGCTCCCCACAGAGGGAAGAGAAGTGCGGCGACCTGCGACATCGTGGAGATTTGCGAGGCCTCGAGATAGATTCCCGCGCTTCCCAGTGCGGGAAGGACGCCAAGGAAAGAGAGTCCCGCGCCGAGCGTCCATCCGGATAACAATCCCGCATTGGAGTGGACGCGTTTTTGGTAGAGGACGACAAGGCAAAGAGCAAGCGAGAGAACACCGATTGTCAAAGGCGCCCACCACGGTACGCCCGCAATGATGGTCAATAGCTGAGCGAAAAGAGTGCAGAAGATCAGAACCGCATCCATCGCAAATGCCAGCAGGGCGCAGATGCTCAGAGCAAGGGATGGGCGGAACCAAGGATCGGAGGCTCGCTCAATTGCGCGTTGTTCTTGACGCTGGCGCTCGCGGCCAGAAGTAATGGAGATAAGGACTCCCTGGGGAAGGTCAGTTCCCAAGACCGCGCCAAGATTAAGAGGACGGCCGTCGGCACCGGTGATTTGCAGGCTCGGATCGCTTGAATCAATGTCAAGCATGGAGAGTAGGCCAGTGACCGTTGTTCCCAGCGGAACAACCAAATCTTTGACGCCGGAAGCGTCGGTGACGGTTACCGCTGCCTGTTTCTGGGTCACGCCTCCTCCTTCATGCGGTTGTGCCGGGAATTGTCCTCGGTGCCGATCCGGCTATTGATCCGCTGAGGTTCTTTCACCGATTCTGTTCAAAAGTCAGCATTCAGACTACCTGACCAGATCAGTGCCATGCCACGACTGCTCGTGCTACAAGCTAGGATACATACAGAAATGAAGGAAAACGGGAGATTGCACTCCAGGAGACTGTATGGCCGTCAATGAAATGGAAGCCCCCGAGCTCCCCAGCGGTGAAATCGCTGTAGAAAAGCCACCCAGCCAGGTCGAAGCCGGCGGCATGGGCTCGATCCTTGCTACCGCGATCCCCATGATGGGCTCAATGGGTGTCATGGTCATCATGGCGCTGACTCAGGGGCAGAACACGCGAATGCTTCTGATGGCGGGCGGCATGGTCTTCATGATGCTCTCCATGGTTGGTTTCAACATCTACCGCCAGGTCTCGCAGTACCGTAATAAGGTCAACTCCCAGCGTCGCGAATACCTCTCCTACCTCTCAGAGACCCGCACCAGCGTGCGAAATATTGCGGCGAAGCAGCGAATCTTCATGCAGTGGTACCTGCCTGAACCGGACTCGCTGGTGCTTTTAGCCGAAGAAGGCTCGCGCCTGTGGGAACGCGAAGTGGGCGACGATACTTCTGTCTCCACCCGAATCGGAACGTCTGACCAGGAACTGGCCATGCGCCTGGTCGAACCCGATATCCCCCAGATGGCGAACCCCGATGTCGTCTGCCATTCGGCGATGCGCCGTTTCTTAGATGTCCACAAGATTGTTGAAGACCTTCCCTTCAGCCTGGATTTGGGTCAGTTCTCTCACGTCGAGGTCGCCGGTGATGGCGAGCGCGCTCGCGGAGAAGTCCGCTCGATGATCTGCCACCTTGCGGTTATGACGCCGGATTCTGCCCTGAAGATCGCGGTATTGACGACTCCCGAAAACCTCCCGAACTGGGAGTGGATGAAGTGGTTGCCTCATATCCGTTCCGCTGAGGTCACTGACGCTCTGGGTGGTGCACGAATGGTGTGCACCAGCTACGCCGAGCTCGAGGATCTCTTGGGCGAGGAAATGACGACCCGAGGCCACTTCCAGCCTCGAAATGACGCAAGCCCCTGGCCGCATTTGATCGTGATTACCGACGGTGCCGAGCTTCCTCCCGATTCGCACCTGGGTTCGATTGAGGGCTGTGCAGGCGTGACGATCATGAAGGTCTTGACCTCGTGGGGCATGTTCATGAACCCCACCGGTGTTCGTCTGCTTTTGCACCCCGCCAACGATGAGCACACCCCCATGGAAGTTCTGCTTCTTGAGGCAAAGCCCGTGCTCGCCAACGCCGACTACATGGGTATTCCTCAGGCCGAGGCCGTGGCCCGCCGCCTGACCCGCTTCCTGACCGCCGGCGGCAGGGATGCGGCAACCCCCGTCGGCAAGCCCGACCCCAAGCGTTCTCAAGACCTCATGGAATTGCTCAATATCGGCGATATTCGTGACTTCGATGCGGAACGGCAGTGGAAGCGCCGCAATGGACGCGATCGTCTGCGCGTTCCCTTTGCTGTCACCCCCGAGGGTATTCCGGTTGTTTTGGACATTAAGGAAGCTGCCCAGCAGGGCATGGGCCCGCACGGCCTGCTGATCGGTGCGACCGGTTCCGGTAAGTCCGAGGTGCTGCGTACTCTGGTTTTGGCCCTGGCGCTCACGCACTCTCCCGAGCAGCTGAACTTCGTTCTGGTTGACTTCAAGGGTGGTGCGACCTTCGCCGGTATGTCAGACCTCCCTCACGTCTCTGCGATGATTTCGAACCTGGAGTCTGAACTGTCTCTGGTCGACCGTATGGAAGATGCTCTCCACGGTGAAATGGTTCGTCGCCAAGAGATCCTGCGTGATGCCGGTAACTATGCAAATGTCACGGATTATGAAGCGGATCGTATAGCTGGAAAGCATGACTTCCCAGTCCTTCCGGCGCTCTTCATCATCCTTGACGAATTCTCTGAACTTCTGACCGCCAAGCCCGACTTTGGCGAGCTCTTCGTGGCAATTGGTCGTCTGGGCCGATCCTTGTCGATCCACATTCTTCTGTCCTCGCAGCGCTTGGAGTCCGGAAAGCTCAAGGGCTTGGATTCGCACCTGTCATACCGCATTGGTTTGAAGACCTTCTCCGCCTCTGAATCTCGAGAAGTCCTGGGCGTGACGGACGCCTACGACCTTCCTCCCTACCCGGGTTCTGGTTTCCTCCAGCCGGGTACGGATCAGTTGATCCGCTTCCGCGCCTCCTACGTTGCCGCGCCACCGCCGCCTCGTAGTGTGCTTCCCAGTTCGGGGTCCGAGGCCTCGCAGATCCGACTGCTTCCCTTCTCTTTGGGGGAAGTCCTGGACAATACTCCCGAGGAAGAGACAATTCCCGAGGGCGGCCTGGTTGCACCCGGCGATGAGCGCTGGGAGGGCATGACCGAGATTGATATTGCGGTCGCGCGCATGAAGGGCAAGGGTATGCCTGCCCACCAGGTGTGGCTGCCGCCTTTGGATGTTCCCGACACCATGGATTCGCTCATGCCCGACTTGGCTGTGGATCCCGAGCTTGGCTTCATTTCGCACGAATGGCGTGCGAAGGGACCGCTGCACATCCCCATGGGCATCGTCGACCTTCCGCACGAACAGCGGCGCGAGGTTTTGGAATACGACTTTGCCGGTGCTGGCGGTCACATGTCGATTTTGGGCGGCCCGCTCTCCGGTAAGTCCACGGCATTGCGCTCGATTGTCATGGCTCTGTCGCTGACCCACACGCCGAAGGAAGTCCAGTTCTTCGTTATCGATTTCTCGGGTACTTTTGCCGCTTTCGAGGGTGCCGCACATGTTGCGGGTGTTGCCTCTCGAGAGGATGAGGACATCTTGAACCGTATGGTGTCCGAAATTGAAGGCATCATTGAGGACCGAGCTGCTTACTTCCGTGCGAACCGTATCGACTCCATGGCGACCTATCGCCGAGGCCGCGCTCAGGGACGCTTTGACGATGGCTATGGCGATATCTTCCTTGTCGTCGACGGCTGGGGAACATTGCGAAGTGATTTCTCGGACGCAGAAGACCGTATCCGTCTGATGGCCGAACGCGCGCTGTCTTTTGGTGTTCACTTCATTGCCACGGCACTGCGCAAGATGGACTTCCGTATCCAGATGCAGGACATCTTCGGCTCCCGCATGGAGCTACGTATGGGTGATCCTTCGGATTCTGAGTTCCGTCGCGAGATCGGTAGCAAGGTCCCCGAGGGACGTCCGGGACGTGGTTTGTCTATGACCGGTCACCACATGTTGGTTGCCCTCCCGCGTGCTGATGGTGATCATGATCCGGCCACGATCGGTGAGGGTGTCGAAAAGACGCTTGCGCGCATTGCTTCTGCGACCGAACCCGGCCCGCGTCTGCGTTTGCTCCCCGAAAAGATCACCGTTTCTCAGATCGAGGCAACTCACGGCAAACAGCAGAAGATTGTTCTTGGTTTGGAAGAACGCCGCTTGAGCCCGTGGACTTTCGATCCGGAAAACGAATCGCACATGTATGTCTACGGTGACGCGAAGTGTGGAAAGACTGCGTTCTTGCGCAACCTGGGTAACCAGGTGCTGGCAAAGCCGGGTTCGCGACGCGCCATGCTGGTTGTCGTTGACGTGCGACGCTCCCTGCTGGGCGAGTGGGATGAATCGGATATGCCGATGTACATCACCAACCGTGATGAAATCCAGGGAAGCATGGAGGCAGTTGCCGAACAGCTGCGTATGCGTCTTCCGGGACCGGACGTGACCCCCGAGCAGTTGCGTAAGCGCAATTGGTGGAAGGGGGCCGAGGCCTGGGTTCTGGTTGACGACTACGACCTGATTTCCACCGGTGGTTTGAGTGGTTCACCTTTGGCTCCGCTTCAGCCTCTGTTGTCGCAGGCTCAAGATATTGGTTTCCACTTGGTGATTACTCGCCGTATGGGTGGTGCCTCGCGTGCGTCCTACGAGCAGATTTTGCAGTCCCTGTCCGAGTTGTCGGCAACCGGCATCATGATGTCGGGTAATCCTTCCGAGGGCATGGTCATTGGCCGTGAGCGTCCGCGTATTCTTCCCAAGGGTCGAGGCCTGGTTGTCTCGCGTGATCAAGGAACCTTCTTGGCACAGATGGCGTGGGATGAGTCGCGGGTTAAGTAGAAACGGATGCGTTCATTCGAACTGCATTGAGTCTTGAAGCGTGAAACTCTCAGGGAGTTCGATGTTTGAGATGGTAACTTGTCGTCTGGTAAGTTCCCTGACCAGGCCAGGTTCGTGCGTAATGCGTACTGGTATTGCCGGTCATCACGGAAAGAATTGAACTGTGGCAGATAAGATCACTTTCGATCGCAACGCGATGGGGATCCTCGAGAAGAAACAGTGGCAGGATGCTGAGTCTCTTGGACGAATCGGGGCGTCAACCAAACGTATCTCAGCCGACGAAGTTGCAAAGCCTCTTCCCGGGCCTGGAGGCGAAGGCCCGCAGGATTTGATCTCTGCAGTGAAGGACTTCAATGAGGCGATGTCCATGGTCATCTATGAGTATTCAGATGCTGCATCGAACTTAGGATCGGCGACAGCTAGTGCGTCGGCGAACTTTGATGGCACTGAGGGTTACAACCGTGAACGTGCGGCTCAGCTGGGAGTGGAGTGGGAAAAATGAGTGCTGATCTTCGATCTGGCTCGGAGGCCCTTGAGTCGCCCAAGCCTGTTGATGGAGCCTCCGAAGTAGCTTCGCATTGGAAGGCTATCGGTTCGGCAATCGGTCAAACACAGGCCGCTCAGCATTCCTCGGTTCCTGCTGAATCCTGGACGGGAGTAGCCGCGGATGCGGCATCTGCTGAGATTCAAGCATTGGGCGGGAAACTTTCGGATCTTTCAGGACAATTTGCTACTCCTGCAAGTGCGCTCACCACTTGGGAAGAACGTAATAGCCAGGGGATCAAAACCGTCGAGAGTCTTCAAACGCAGTGGGATGAAGCGGTTGCTGCCTACAAGAAGACAAAGGCCGAAATCGATGCCCGAGCCGCGACGGATAAGGAATATAATCCGGCTTCCGATCTCAAAGCTGCCGAGAGCACCTTGGCCTCGGCTCAGGCGCCTCTGAAGGAGTCTTACGACAAAGAGATCCACGACCTCAGTGCAGCTGCGAGTACCGCTGCAAGTCAGATACGAGGGACGTCAAATGGCATTATTTCGCCGGAGGCCGTGAAGGGTGGTCGTACCGCAGTCGGAGTTGAACTTTTCGGTTCGGATATGCCTATTTGTGATGGTGCTGCTGAGTGGGATTATGCGCGTGAAGTTGGCCCCCAGATGTTGGACGATCTGGATAAAGCCGCGGATTCGAAAGAACAACTCACAGAAGAACAGGTGAAGAAGCTTCAGGATAAGTGGGGGAAGGACCTTCAAAATCCTTTCTGCGTTCAAGCGATGGCGGATGCGTATCGCTCAAAACACGGGAAGGATGCAAACTTTTCTGACATGCTGAACAGGCTTGCTGTTAACACCGCGGGACCTGTGCGTATGCCTGATGAATCGGAACGCGCTACTAGGAGTGCTTTTACCGAGCGTATTGGTACCGCTATGGTGCTTTCGACTGGTGGAATCAATGCTTCAGGCGATGAAGGGCTGGGGCGGAGTGAAACCTACGCGTTGATGAAGGACCATCTCTTTGGGCAAGATGGTTCGACGAAGATCTCTAAAATTGAGACATCAAACATTGCGGACATTAAGGCCAGTTTTGACAGCATTTACACGCGAGAGCCGGGGACTGGCTGGACTATCAGGGGCTATGACATTTACTCTCAGGCGACTGGTTATGCTGCTGGGAAGAATCCCGACTTGGCCTACAGCGGTACCGCCTACGAGGGGGGAGATAACTCCCTCGCCGCAAAACTTGTTACCTATGATCACGACCATCAACGAGGTCTTGAGACAAAGCGCGCATCGGATGACGCAGTCTCGTGGCCTATCGTCAATCACACAACGAAGGATCAAGACCTGTTCAATCAGGTGAAAGATCCCCTGCAATCGCTTTACCTGCTCTCAGATACTCCTGACAGCATGCAAGGGGCGGACTTTACCACTTCGCATCCAGGGCTCGAGAAGCTTGAGCAAGAGCGTCTGAAGAGCGTCCGTGGGTTCCTCGACCAGCCAACCTCATTTGAGGTTGAGAATGACTGGGATCGCGATGGCAAGAAATCTAGTGAGAAGATTTCGATGGTTCGTTATCTGACGGGCAATCGCAATTACGGTGGTACGGAATTTAGAGGCTTCTCTGATGGCGGCGATGCTTTCGGAACAATGATCGAGGATACGACTCGGCCGTTTGATGAGGATCAGAAGTCTTTGCTTGGCGATGATGAATGGAAGAAGGCTTCGAATGTGCAGGCGCGGATCGTTGGTAACTACACCGCGGGATATCAGGATGGGCTGGATCATGATGGCGCTAAGAAGGGGGCAGAGGATGCGTTTGGCGCCGAGAATTCCAAGCTACGTTCGCACACCGGCATGATCCTTGGAAACTGGGTAGAGAGTCTTGCCTTGATGGATGGGGATAGTGCAGGCGGTTCATCGCACAAAGCTAGTCAAACCGTTGGCGAAGGTCACATGGGTCCAGATGACCCTCAGGCGCGGTTTACCCTCTCGCCAAAGCTGCGTGATGCGCTTTATCACACGAATGGACTGTTTGCGGACCTAGGTTTTGATAATCCGGAGCACGAGAAGGATGACCCGGGTAAAGACACTGATAACCCCTTCGATGATAAGTTCGTAGGTGGTCGTCCCCCTGCACTCAGTGTCATTCAGGCAGCAGCATATGCAGGCTATAAGCATGATCTCACTCAAGCTATGGCTGAGGACTCTCACGTTGATACGACTGATACCACACCCGGTCCGTCGTGGAGTCAGAAGGTCACTGATCGCGTGAATAAGTGGGGCGGGCTCTTTGCGAATCTTGATAAAGCAACAGCGGATGTTAAAGGGCTTGATTATGATCGGATTGCTGAGCGCAATAAGTTGATCCGGCAGGGGATCGATGCGGTGTCATCGGCGGTTCCATATGGCGCGCTTCCTGGTGGCAAGATCGTCGAGTCATTGGCTTCGGCGGCAGTTACTCACGGGAAGAATAGCGTCCTTGATGCGATTCTTCCGACGGACTTTAAATCTGAGAAACTTAATGATGCTGTTAATAGTCATTACGCAGCGAATGAGCAGGTCGCCGATACCCTTGCTGAAACTTATGCTTCGGGCGATCAGTGGGCGAATTCTGAAGATAAGTCGAAGCAAGAACTTGTTTCGCAGTTCCTGAAGGAAGAATCTGTTCATAGTGACGCTGTTAAGGCGCAAGACGATGGGGATTTGCCGTCCTACAATTCGATGTCGGAAACGCAGCAAGGACGCTTCCGGGCGTTTTTGAAGGAGCACACCTATTTGAAAGCGCCGCTCGAGGCTGCCGATGATAGAACCTGGAAATCTTTCACAAAGCTGAGCTTGACACAGGGAAGATAAAGAAGCTGGCGGTAAGTACGTAGTCGGCCGGTTTGTCGGCATTGAGGGTGAGGCCTGCGGGAATTTCTCGCAGGCAATACTTTTTAGTATTACTTAAGCTTGAAATGTTATTCTTTAACGGTAACTTGTGACCGATGGTGATCCGCGCTGCGCGTGTCCGAACGTTGAGAGGTTCAAATGACGAATATTAGCTTCGATCGTGAAGCGGTGGGCATAGTCGAGAAAGCCCAGTGGACCGATGCTAAAGATCTTGGACAGGTCGGGGCGGCCGTGGGCAAGCTTAATACATATGGAGTGGCGGTTGATCTCCCAGAGGGGGACAATGCTGGCGTTGCAGCGCTACGTGTAGCTCTGGATAAGTTTCGTGACTATATGAGTATGGCAGTGCTTGAGTACTCTGATGCATGCTCGCTTCTTGGTTCTGGTATTGCCAGTTATTCCGAAGATGCTGATTCGACAGAAACGTACAATCGTGAAGCAACGCGCGCAGCAGCTTCACGTCTAGGAGTGGGGGAGTATCTCTGATATGGCTGATTTAAGAAGTGGGGCGCAAGCCCTCCCGCAGGTCCCTCGAGTTGCGATGTCCGCAGAGGCAGTCGCCACTGATATCAATCGGCAAGGTACTGCAATTGGTAACACACAAGTGGCTCAGAACAGATCGTTGCCTCCTGAAGAATGGACAGGAGCGGCGGCCGATGCGGCCTCAAGTGAGATTCAGAAACTCGGCGAGAAGACCGTTACTTTGTCAGAGGCGTTCTCGCCAGCGGCAGCCGCGCTTAATGACTGGGCTAGCGCGGTAAATTCTGCAATTTCCGACGTTACGGGGATGCAGAATGATTGGGACAAGGCAGTTCATGATTACAACCAGGCGATCGAAGAAGCGGACGCTGCGTATGAAGCTCATGGCTCTCCCCTGCAATCGCAGTTGTATGGCGATTCGGACTCGAATGGGGTGGTCTGGTGGGGTTCGAGAAGCCAAGATCGCGATAAAGCCTATGAGAATGCATCAGGGGTACTTACAACGGCGCAAGATAATATCCGTGAACGCTATGTGAAACGATTGAACGAGTTGGATGAAGCCGCTCAAACTGCAGCCGACAAAATTAATGCTGCTCGTGAGCCAATAGTCTCCGATGAAGCGGGCGCTGGAGGGCGAAGTGTGGTAGGCGTTAATCTTTTCGGCTCAGACACCCCTCTTCTGGCTGGCGCGGAGCAATGGGAGGATGCTCAAGTCCAGGCCGAACAGATGGCTGAAGTGCTGAAGAAGCAGCCAATGACGATGCAAGATATTATGACCTTCAACGAAAAATGGGGCGATCTTCTTGAAAACCCGTTCTACGCTTATGCGTTAAAACAGCGAGTGTCTACTGACGAGATCTACGCGGCAGTGCTCAATGCAGGGATGTTAGCCGGTGAAGACCCTAACCATCCAAGCTATACCTTTAATAAAAATCTTGGTACAGCACTCGCGCTAGCGACAGGCGGTGCTAACCTATCTGACAGTAATCGAGATAATCAGAAGATATTCGATTCTGTTTCGAGCGGATTAGTCGGTGAAAACGGTCTGAGAATCGATCAGACAACTCTGCGGACTCTGGATGAACTGAAAAATACTGGGCGGGAACGATTTGCCCCTCCTGGGTACGATAACGCTGCACCCGAATTCACGATGGACGGCTATGACATCGCAGGCCAGATTATGGGGCTAGCAGGACGCGAAAATACATCACTAACTCTGGGGCCTGGTTTTTATGCAGACCCACGATTTGACCCTATCCTCGGGGAGAAGGTCCATGTTAAGTCAGTATTTCAAGACATGGTTGCTTGGGATTACGAGGTTGGTGCAGGTTCTCGTGCTATAGATAAAGCAGGATCTCTTTGGCAAACGCGTTTAATCCCGCCCGAGTATGGCAATAGAGACTACCTGGGTTATCTTGATCCGCTCCAGAATATTTTCACTTTGTCAGATACCCCTGATTATCTGCACGGGAACTCGGATGACGTACTACAACAATATGAGGATAAACGTCTTGCTGCGTTAAGGTACGTGCTTGCCTCTGACGGTCCTAAGGATGCGGGTGGGATCGAAGTTTATCCGCCTTCAGATTCCAAGAAGATGAATATGACGCGCTATCTCACCGGTTGGCGAGGCCAGGCGGCGAATGGGGGATTTGCCTATGTCGATGGAGGAGATGCCTTTGGTGATATGGTGAACGACGCTTCCGCACGGACCGCAAAACCATTATCTCCGAGCGACCCGGGCTATAAAGAGTGGCAAGCTGATGACCAGCTAAGGGCGCAGGTTGCAGAGAATTTCCTCGTTGGTTACGGAGACGGCCTCGACCAGAATGCGGATACAACATCGAAGGGCGAAGATGTATTCGGGTTTTATAACCCGAAGCTCCGATCTTGGTTGGGGCACGTTGTTGCCCAGCGTGTTGATGATCTAGCGTATTTGTCCGGTCATGCGAATTTTGAGGAGATGGATACCGGTCATTCGATAAATCCTCAGAGCGGTTACTCAATGATGAACCTTTCGGGGACGCAGGTAAGGCACCTCTATTCGAAGACCGGTTTCCTGGCGGATCTTACGCATGATCGTGCCGCTTATCAGGACCTATCTGATGCTGCATGGATGGGGTATTCGACGGAGGTTCGAGATCTTGTTCGCGCTGATTATGGCTCAGATGGGAAGGACTGGATCCATAATTTCAACTCAAATACTCGAGGCTGGGATATTTTGATCAATGGCATTGATACTGCACCGAAAGATGCAGGTACTGCTTTGACCGAAGCTGAGCAGCGGACAAATGCCGAGCACCGAGCGGCGATCGATTTCGCCTTGTCTGTGGTTCCCGTTGATAAAATTCCCGTTGTTGGTCCTGGGCTCAGTGTGGCAAAGACCTTTGCTGAGGGTATTTGGAAAGATCCGCTGTATGAAAAGTATCTTCCGACGGAATTTAGCGCGGAGGATATTCAGCGGCGTGCCGATGCCGAGTTTAAGGTGGATGCGGAGATTGGAGAAAAGCTGAACGCAGAAGTGAAATCAGCGTTCATGGCCCGTTCGGAATGGCCGAATACTGCAGGAATGTCGAAAGAAGAATTACTGGTGGAGTTCGCTAAACAATATCCGGATGATGTTAGGAGGGATGGCTCTGTACCAGCATATAGCCAGATGACATCTGAAGAACGAGGACACCTGCGCACATTCCTTGACAGTAAAAATATCTCGAGTTTTGCTGAGCTTACTGGAGCAAACGCTCAAAATGCCACAGCAGCAGATACCTTTGTGGAGAACTGTAGAAAATAACGAACCACAAAAAGGTGGAACCTGTGGGGGCGAGTGGTCTTAGACCCCCCCGCCCCCACGGCTTCTTGCTCATGCGTTGAGTGAATAGCGCTAGCCCTGCTACTCCTGTTTTACCCCTCCGCCGGAATAACCCCAATCACCGGGTTCCACTCACGGGGGATACGCTCGGCAATGAAACCTGCCTGATTAAACGGGTCGGCTTCTAGGAGTTCCAGAGCGCCGGCAGCGTCCTCGGCGCGCACAATGATCAGCGCGTCATGCGTGCCGGTGTAGGGGCCTGCCGCAATCAGACGACCTTGAGTGGCAAGCTCGCCATTAAACGCGCGGTGCGTGGGGCGCACCTCAGCCATTTCCGCATCACGATCGGTGACGTAGTGGTACTCGACGGTGAAAACCTTCATTATTTCCTCCTTGAATAGGACAACATCTTCACGATATACCGGCGGCCCATCCTCTGGCACATCCGAAGGGCAGTAGAAGAGAAGGCGAACGGGAAAATAAAAAGAGGCGCGGAGTGTGGCTCCGCGCCTCTTCACACTTTTAGAAGCTCACCAGCGATCATCCTGATCAGCAACCGCAACCGGCTTCAAGGACTCTGCGTTACCAGCGGAAAGACCCGCGGCAGCCGGAGCCTTCTCCTCAACGCCCTCAACGCGAACAGCCTTAAGGCCGCTCAGTGCGCGACGCTTCGCCTTGTCCTTTTCTTCCTTTGAAGCTGTACCAGCAACCGTTCCCGTACCGATGGGACCGCGGGCGGTCGCTGCCGAAGCGCCACGGGCTGCTGCGGAGGAAGCGCCTCCTGACACGTTGCCATTCGAGGAAGCGCCACGAGCTGCACCAGTGCCTGCTGAAGAAGTCTTAGCAGATGACGCAGCCTTAGCCGAAGCTCCCCTGGTAGCACTGCCCTTAGCAGTCGAGGTCGAACTCGATGCTGCACCAGCAGTTGTTCCCATAACGCCAGGTCGTGCGCCCACACCCGCACGAGCGGCGGAAGCTGAAGCCGAACGAGCCGAAGCGGCAGCGGACTGTGAGCCTGTTCCTGCCTTAACAGAAGCGGAGCCCTTTGCTGCGCTCGAAGCGGTGCCGCGTGCCCCGGCGGCTGCGCCGTTCGCAGGTGCTCCGGTGGCCGTAGTGCCGGTGGCACCCGTGGGGCGGATGCTAGCAGCCGCACGTGCACGTGCCGACATGGTCGACGCATTACTTGCCGTCGATGAGGTGCCTGCGCCAGTTCCGGCGGTCGCGCCGCTTCCATAAGCTCCGGGGGCTCCCATACCGCGTGGGAATCCACCTGCGCGAGCTGCCGTCGAGGCCGGGGTGCCCGGGTTTGCCATACGAGCCGCATTGCCCCAGTTACCAGCCTGAGCAGTTCCACGAGGAGTCAAAGCGCCACGCTCAAGGTCATTCATCGCGCTAGAAATTGCGTTCGAGGAGGACAAACGCGCGCTGGTCGAGGGGGCGAGGGCACCACCGGCCGGCACAGTTCCAAATTGAGAAGTAGCAGCACGTGATGCGAAGCCACCCATTGAACCTGCAATAGAGGTCGCGGAAGTTGCCATGCGGCCAAGACCAGCCAAAGTGCCACCGGTTGTGAGTGCGCCACCGGCAATGGCCAAATCCTTGGAGTGTGATGACGTCGAGAAGGGGTTGTAATCAGGCTTCCAACGGGGATCATCCGCATCGGTAACAGGAGCGGGAATATGGCCACCAGCGGGGCCATCAGGGGTCATGTAGCCACCAACTGGCATAGTCGTGACATCAACACCAGCTAGAACGGAAGATGAAGGGGAAACAGAAGGAAGGACCTCAAGTCCAGCGATGGGAGCGTTTGCGGCATCAGCGCCATGGGCAGCATAATTATCGCCTTTTACCTGTATAGACGGCATCGCACCAAGACTCGAACCAGTGACACTAGAAGGCCCGCTGCCGTTTGAGCCTCCACCGCCGTTCGAATCGCCCTCCCCATTGCCAGAGTCCCCGGAGAATCCAGCAGCAGCACTGGTCACTTGGCCATTCATGGCGTCAAGGGCTGCTTTTGCCTGTGCCTCCCTTTGGGCATTGCGCTGAGCCAGCATATTCTGGATGTACTCATTTTGAAACGCGGCTTCATTTGGCTGCCCTTGGAATATCACTTGCGCAGAAGAATAATCAGCGGTATGAAGAAGCTGTGGGCTCAGTGTTCCGTGAACTGACTTCGCTTCTTGCATAGCTTGACGAGCCTGAGTATGGGCGGTTTCCATGGTCCCGACTCGACCTTCCAAGTCAGCGATCGAGGCCTCGAAATCACTGACTTTTGATGTCATTGCCGCATGTGTTGCACCTTCAACGCCGGTGTTTCCAGAGAAGCTTGCGCATGCGGTCTTTAGAGAAGCCAGCTGAGCTTTCAGTTCATTCAGAAGCGATGCATCCTGGTCTGAATAGTCAAGGCGAGCAACTTTGGTGAGTCGATCATAATTCTCTGTTGAGAGTGAGGCTGCCATAAGAGGTCTTTCTTCAATCCTAGGTATTACTGAGAAGCGTCTCGATAGTCGATGTCGCTATCAGTTTCGTCCAAAGCCGCCAGAGGCATTCCAGGTGGGAAGTCCCGAAGTAGGTGTGCGTGGTTTTGGGCTGCCCAAACCGAGGGGGTCCTCCCACATCTCAGAACCCTGCCCAGTGCCACCCAAGAATGTTGGCGGAAGTTGAAGTTGTGGAGTTGAGGAGGAAGCGTTGCTAGCGGCAACTGGGCCAGGCTGTTGGGCACCTCCCTCTGCCGAAGTTCGAGCAACCCAACCCGGTAGGGGTGCACCCCCGACAAGATCTGATGCCTGAACTTTTGCTATATCTATAGCCTCGGCCACCTTTGAAGCCGAATTTCCAGCTATCGCGCTGTTCTTTTCCTTCTCGGCTTGGGCTAGGGACCGATCTAGCGCCTCAAGCTGTGCCTCCGACAAGGCCTGAGTCGCATCGATACCGTTTTGCTCATTTTCGCCCATCAGCGCTTGCGTCTTACCGGCAGCGCTCAAGAAAGCAATGACCTCTGCATTTAGAGAGGTAATTGCGTCCTGGATTTCTTGAAGGGCAGTCGTATATTGCTGTCGAGCTGCGGCGGGGCCTGACTCTACGCCCCACTTGCCTGCTGTTTGGGCTGCTGTCAGCGATGCGACCTTAGAGGTCGCCTTTCCCGCGAATTCGCCACGCGAGCTGTCTAGAGCTGATTGTGCGGCAGTAAATTCGTCGTTATTAACGCCAACTTCTCCGCTCATGCCGTCTCTCTTTCCGCCTCTTGCCCGTCAAAAACAGACAAAAACTACCTGCTCGTACATATTGAAAATACAAGATCGTTTTCAAAGGTGCACGAGCCCTTCAATATATGGGATTATTTTCGCGTAAAAGAGAACGTACGTCAAAGGTGGTTGAGCTGTGGATCTTCCTCTGTGTGGGACTGTGATCCGCACCCAGTGGGGTGCGACCAGTGACATCGGTCCTGTTCGCTCATCAAACCAAGACTCTTGGCTTGCCCAAGACCCTCTCTTCGCAGTTGCCGACGGGATGGGCGGGAACGCAGAAGGCGAACTGGCCTCGACAACCGCTCTTGAAGTACTCTCTAACGCCCTCAGCCCCGAGGCCTTGGACGCGATTGACCCGAACCCGGCCGAGCTGGTCGGCGCGATCCGCGCGGCCGCAGAGGCAGTGGCCTCGTTAGGGGAGAAGGAGGACCCGGCTGCCCCGGGAACGACGCTCTGCGGAACCCTGACCATTGACCAAGATGGTCCGCAGTGGCTGACTTTTAATATTGGTGATTCCCGTGCCTACCTCATTGCTGACGGCAGCATCCTTCAGCTGACGACCGACCATTCAGCAGTCCAAGAAGCCAAAGATTTCGCTAAGCGGACCGGTGCAGAACTGGTTCTTCCGCCCTCGAATGTCATCACTCGTGCGCTCGGCGCAGCAATGCCGGAACTTCCCCAGGCCGACTACGTTCTGACCCCAATGTGTGAAGGTGACGTTGTCGTCCTGTGTTCGGATGGCGTTCACGGCGTGCTTTCAGATCAAGACCTCATCGATATCGCCAGCCAGGATTCATCTGCACAAGAAATTGCCAATGCCCTGGTTGACCGAGCGATTGAGGGCGGTACACGTGATAACGCAACTGCCCTTGTTATCCGTGCACAATCGGTTGTGGGAAGCCGCTACGATGGGGACATACGCGCGAGCGTGCGTCCACGTATCCCAGTGCGACCCCTTCCGGTCACAACGGCGCGCCGCGCCCGATAGAGAAAAGAGTTTTCGAATGCTGCAATTGGGCCGCCATGCAGTTCGCGGTAACGGTGGGTTCATCGTCGCCGGCCCCCTGGGCTTCGCCCTGGTCCCCACTGACCTCGCTGACTCCGCACAGCGCGTCGTCAACGATGCCAACGAAGATCTGACAACCTGGGTCAATTCCGCTGCAGCCAGCGGTTTGCCTTTCGCGCATATGGACCTGCGCGGCCCCGTTCCACTTCTATCCTTGGGTGGCAGTGCGAATGTTCGCGCCATTGCTCCCGGCTATGACACCCCTTTTACCTGGGGTGGCCCGCTGTCGATGTGGGAATTTGTTCCCGGCGAGTGGACGCTCATGGATATCGCATTGAGCGAGTTCGATGACGCCCAGCCGTGGGCACACTTCGCGACCTCTGAGGCCGAGGCGTCCCAGGTCCGCATCGGCTACCCCGTCGAGCCCGAACTTCCCTCGGCCCCCGCGCTGGTGGAAGAAGAGAAGCCCGCTCAAGTTCAGGAAGAGCACGCTGAGGATGCTCCCTCCGCTGAAGAATCCGCGCCTGAGCCCGAGGCCTCGCACACGGTGTGGGGAGCAGTTGAGGAAGAACCCCAGCCCCAGGAGGAAGCTGCAGAGCCTCAGGCCGCGGAAGAACCCGCGCCGAAGTATTTGTGGGCACCCGAGCCGGAGCCCGAAGCAAGCGCTGCTGAGGAAACTTCCGATATTTATGCTGCAGGCGCTCAAGTTGCCGCGGCTCAGGCAGCAGTGACGCCGACCGCCGCTCCCGTTTACACCAGCCCCGAGGCCTTGGAAGAAACCATCACCTCTGAGGCTTTCGCGGCAATGCAGCAGGCAGCTTCTCAAGATGCACCGCAGGATAGCGTTGAGCCGCAGGCTAGCGTTGAGCCGCAGGCCAGTGTTGAATTGGATACTCCCTCAGACGAGCAGAACGCTGAGCCCAGTGCTTTCGTCGAAGAAGAGGCTTCTATCGAAGTTCCCGCCGACGAACCCGCAGAGGTAGAGGCGCAGGCCTCGCAAGAGCCGGTCGAGCAGGAAAGCCAGCCCGAAGCTGAGGAGGTCGCCCCGGCCTCGGAAGTCGAAGAAACCCCGGCGTATGGGGAGACCCCGGTTGAGGAAACCCCGGCCGCGGAAACTCCGGCAGCAGGCGTGGCCCCCGCTTTCGAAGTGGATAACGCTGATAGTGGCGCAACGGTGCTGCGACGCGTGACCGATGACTCGCAGCACGCGCAGGCTGGCTACCTGGTCTACGCGGGCGCTGCTCCCGTTGAACTCACTCACGACGTGATCTTGGGACGCGATCCCAATGCTCGCGTCCTGACGGGACGTCCCTCGGCAACCGTCATGCGCGTGCCCAGCCCGGCAAACGAGATTTCGCGTTCGCACGCGGCCGTCATTCCTAGCGGTTTTGGTTCTTGGATGCTCATGGATCTGGGAAGTGCGAATGGGACCCTGCTGCGCAGCTCGAATGGCAATGTTCAGGAAGTTCCTCCGCGCGTTACCGTGCCGCTGAGCGACGGCGACGTTATTGATCTGGGAGAAAACGTCCTGGTCGAATTTATTGTCCGATAAAAAAGTGACCATATGGTGAACGGGCCACCCGCGTAATTTCGCGGCGTGGCCCGCATCATTTGGCCGGTACTTTTCCATTGGTTAGTATGTCAATACACAGGGTCCCGATGACGGGTACCCCCCAAAACAACGGAAGTTGAGGGACCAGATGGTCAAGTATGTATACGACTTCTCCGAGGGCGACAAGTCAATGAAGGACTTGCTCGGAGGTAAGGGCGCGAACCTGGCAGAGATGACAAAGCTCGGCCTGCCTGTTCCTCCCGGATTCACAATTACCACCGAAGCGTGCCGCGTCTACCTGCACGACGGCAAAGCCCCTGAAAGTCTTGATACTGAAGTGACCGTCGCACTTCGCAAGGTCGAAGAAGAAATGGGTCGCAAGCTGGGCGATCCCAAGAATCCGCTGCTTGTCTCGGTTCGTTCGGGCGCAAAGTTCTCCATGCCCGGCATGATGGAAACCGTCCTCAACATCGGCCTGAACGACGAATCCGTTCACGGTCTTGCTGCTGTCAGTGGCAACGAGCGTTTTGCATGGGACTCCTACCGTCGACTGGTCCAGATGTTCGGCAAGACCGTTCTGGATATCGAAGGCGATCTCTTCTCTGATGCTCTGGAGAACATGAAGAAGGAACGCGGCGTCAAGGGCGATACCGAACTCACCGCAGAGGACCTCAAGGGCCTGGTGGATATCTTTAAGACCATCGTCTACGAGCAGACCGGTGAAGAATTCCCGCAGGATCCTCGCACCCAGATGGATATGGCTATCGAGGCCGTCTTCCGTTCCTGGAACACTGAGCGCGCCCGCATCTACCGTCGCCGTGAGCGCATCCCCCACGACCTGGGCACCGCAGTCAACATCTGCACCATGGTCTTTGGCAACATGGGCGAAAACTCCGGCACCGGCGTGTGCTTCACCCGCGACCCCTCCACCGGCCACTCCGGTGTGTACGGCGACTACCTCGAGAACGCACAGGGCGAAGACGTCGTTGCAGGTATCCGCAACACCCTGTCCCTGGCCGACCTTGAGAACATTAACAAGCCGGTCTACGACGAGCTGCGCGGAATCATGCACAAGCTCGAAACCCACTACCGCGACCTGTGCGACATCGAATTCACCATCGAGCGCGGCAAGCTGTGGATGCTCCAGACCCGTGTCGGCAAGCGTACCGCTGCCGCCGCCTTCCGCGTCGCCGTCCAGTTGGTTGACGAAAAGCTCATCACCCGCGACGAGGCCCTGGGCCGCGTGACCGGTGACCAGCTCACCCAGCTGATGTTCCCGCAGTTCGATGCGTCTGCATCCAAGGAACTCATTGCTCGCGGTATGGCCGCCTCCCCGGGTGCAGCCGTTGGCCGCATCGTCTTCAACAATGCTCAGGCCGAGGCCTCGGCAGCAGCAGGCGTCAAGTGCGTGCTGGTCCGCCGCGAAACCAACCCCGACGATCTACCCGGTATGGTCGCAGCCGAGGGCGTTCTGACTGCCCGCGGTGGCAAGACCTCGCACGCCGCGGTGGTTGCGCGCGGCATGGGTAAGACCTGTGTCTGTGGCGCTGAAGCTCTTGAGATCGACGCCGAGGCCGGAACCGTCACCGTCGCAGGACGCGTCCTGACCGGCGAAGACACCATCGCAATCGATGGCCAGACCGGTGAGATCTTCCTGGGCGAGGTCCCCGTGACCGACTCCCCGGTGACCACCTACCTGAGCCACGGCCTCGAAGCTGGCTTGGCTGCAGCAGCTGGCGATCCCGGTACTTCCGAACTGATCGAAGCCGTCCACCGCATCCTCACCCACGCCGACGAGGTGCGTCGCCTGCAGGTGCGCGCCAACGCCGACACCCCCGAGGACTCGCAGCGCGCACTGGAGTTTGGTGCACAGGGCATCGGCCTGTGCCGTACCGAGCACATGTTCCTGGGCTCGCGTCGTCCGCTGGTTGAGCGCGTCATCCTCTCCGAAGAAGGCTCCGCTGAGCGTCAGGAAGCATTCGATGCCCTGGAGAAGCTGCAGAAGGAAGACTTCCTGGCAATGCTCGAGGTCATGGACGGTAAGTCGATGACCGTGCGCTTGATCGACCCGCCGCTGCACGAGTTCCTGCCCCAGCTCACCGAGCTCGAGGTCAAGGTTGCGCTCGCCAAGGCTGCTGGCACCGTTGATCCCGCGGACGAGGAAATGCTGGTCACCGTGCGTCGCTTCCACGAGCAGAACCCCATGCTGGGCCTGCGTGGCGTGCGTCTGGGCATCTACCTGCCCGGCCTCTTCGCCCTGCAGATGCGCGCACTGTGCGAGGCTGCTGCTGAGCTGGTTGCCCGTGGTAAGGATCCGCGCCCCGAAATCATGGTTCCGCTGGTTGGCTCCGTGCGTGAGCTGCAGCTGATCCGCGAGGAAGGCGAGCAGATTATCGCTTCGGTTGCCGCTTCCAAGGGCGTTGACCTGTCCGGCGTCACCATCGGCGCAATGATCGAGCTGCCGCGTGCGGCCATGACCGCCGAGGACCTGGCTGAGGAAGCCGACTTCTTCAGCTTCGGTACGAACGACCTGACCCAGACTGTGTGGGGCTTCTCGCGTGATGACGTTGAGGGTGTGTTCTTCCCGCAGTACATCGAGGGCGGCATCTTTGGTGTCTCTCCCTTTGAGTCGATCGATGTTCACGGCGTCGGCACGGTTGTGGCCGAGGGCGTGCGTCGCGCACGTTCTACCAAGCCGAACATCAAGCTCGGCGTTTGTGGTGAGCACGGTGGCGATCCCGCATCGATCCACTTCTTCCACAAGGTCGGACTCGACTATGTGTCCTGCTCGCCCTTCCGCGTGCCCGTTGCACGCCTGGAGGCCGGACGTGCAGCTGTTGAGGACCACGCGGATATGACTGCGTGAGCGTCTGTAAGGACCGTCCAGCGCTGATATAGCGCGGTGCCCCGCCAGCTTCGGCTGGCGGGGCACTTGCGTTTCCAGGGCACTTGCGTTTCCGGGGCACTTGCGTTTCCGGGGCACTTGCGTTTCCGGGGCACTTGCGTGCGAATCGTCATGGCACCCTATGGAGTCAAGAGAGCGCCCGAGTGTCAGTAATTCTTAAATCCGGGCTTCCCAGCTGGTGGCGGGAAAGCGCCGGGCGCTGGTGTAGATGGAGCGGCTGGTGGTGTATACGGTGACATGGGCGTAGTGCTGCTGCTCTCCACAACCATCACATTGCCGTTGGTGAGCACGATGTTCGTGGGGGAGTGCAGCTGGGCCATAGTTGTTTGCCGTTTGCGCCATGCAAAAACGGCAATGATGAGGGCAAGCACAATATAGATAGCGTGTTTGATGGTTGGATTATCCGCAAGATTGGGTGCGAATTCTTCCAAGAACATCAGAACAACAGTCAGCATGAGGATCAGGCTAGATATAACCACGATCGGGAAACTGACAATCGCATAGATGCGTCGAGAGGCCGCGTACAGCAGGTTATTGAGCTTGTGATAGGCGACTCCGACAATGACCATTGCAACAACAGCCCAAATGAAGTGGGCCGTTTCTGAGGATGTCAGCCATGCCATGTGGTCCATTGTGAAAAAACCGGTAAGCCCTATGGCTAGCACGTAGTCGGGGGAGAAGAGCATCCACAACAGTAATCTCATGTAGAAAAAGAGGAAGGCGATAATGATCGCGAAAATTAGCAGTACGAACAGGAAGGCCATGCCTTCATCCTAACAATGTGAAATTTGTGCTAGCTGATACCTTGCTGAGCGCAAAAGTTGGTGCTTAAACAATATTCATTCTGCTGGATTTAGCACGCTTTGACGGTGCCTGTTCCAATTTTTAATCGAGAAAATAAGACCTGACGAGTTGTCTGCTTCGCTAGAGTGGCGCATGATACAACTATGTATCCGCACATAGGTGCAGATGTCACTGCACATAAGTGCACAAAGCTGGGTAAATGCTGCGCAATTTCTTTGGAATAGCTTCTGAACTGCGAAAATGGCGTTTAGTTGTTGATGTTCGCCTTTGGCAAATATGCAAATCTGTGTGCTGGAACACATTTATAAGCATGAAACTCGAACATACCAGTCACATAATTAACAGCGGAGATCGGAGACTATTAGTCCCTGATCTTTAGGTTTTGTCCATCCTCGACAAGGAAGTCAGTGAACTTCTATGGAACGTCGCATTTTTGCACACCGCGGTTTGAACCGTGTCGCACCCGAGAACAGCCTTGCAGCATTTGAAAAGACTGCAGATGCTGGTCTCACCTGGATTGAGACTGACGTCGACATCCTTGGTGACGGTACGCCAATCGTCATCCACGACACGTCGCTTGATCGTACGACCAATCGCAGCGGGTCGTACTACGGCCTCGAGAAGGCAGATCTGGCATCGATCGATGCTGGTTCATGGTTCTCTCCGGAATTCGCCGGACAGCCCCTGCCCACCCTTGAGCAGCTGATCGAGCTCCTCAACCGCCGTGGACTGAACGCGAACATTGAGATCAAGTCGAATGAGGCCGGTGGCGCCATGTCCATGCGTCTCATTGATTCGATTCTTGATGCGCTGACTGGACTCGACCCCGAACGAGAGGTTTTCTTCTCCTCCTTTAATCACGTGTTGCTGGCGAAGATTAAGGAACGCGCACCTCAGTACGAAGTGGGCTGCCTGTACGAGACTTGTGCTCTCTACGACGACTGGAAGTCCATGCTCGAGCTTGTTGGCGCGTCATACATTCACCCCGAGGACCGCGGTCTGACCAAGTCCAAGGTTGAAGCCTTCCGTGAGGCAGGCTTCGGTGTCAACGTGTGGACCGTGAACTCGATTGACCGAGCACATGAGCTCTTCAATTGGGGCGCAACCGGTGTCTTCACCGATGTTGCGGACTCTTTTGCCCATCTTCAGTGAGTGAATCTCGAAAGGTAAATTCAACAACATGTCTGAAACCGCAGTAGGCACAAAGTCGCGCCTCCCTAAGTTCATGCAGAAGGGACGCCTGGGTGGCTTCCTTACTGTCGTGTTGACCGGCCAGCTGGTCTACGTCTCCTTCGAGGCGTTCAAGGGATCCCTGCTGATCCCCGTGACCAACGCTCTTGGCATCACGGTCGCTGACTTCGGTACCATCATGGGCTGGCTCGGCATCGCCATGTTCATGTACGTGCCCGCCGGCTGGGTGAACAACCGTTTCCCCATCCGTAACATCCTGATCTGCTTCGCCTCTTGGCGACTGCTGACCTTCCTGTTCCTGTGGCTCTCCCCGGTGTTGGGCTACCACCTGAACATCAAGATGCTTGTTGGCATCGCAATTACGTGGGCAATTTGGGACGCCATTGGTTGGCCCGCCGTCGTCAACGGCGTTGCCTTCATGGCATCCGACTCTGACTCCAAGGGCCGCGGCCTTGCAATGGGCCTCCTCGAGTCCATCCGTCGTGGCGTTGAGTTCTGCATGAACCTCATCATCATCGGCTGCATGGCCATCTTCCCGACCCACGCAAACGGCATCATGATCGGCTTCGGTCTTGCATACTCGCTGCTGCTGATCCCGAACATCATCGCCATCCTGCGCTTCGTTCCCGCCAACGCTGTTGCCGAGTCCGAAGGTCACTCCAAGAACACTGCAGCTCTCATGGGTCTGATCAAGGTTCTGGCACAGCCCGGTGTCTGGTTCGCAGGTATCGCCGGCATGTGTGTTTACTGGTGCTACGTCAACCTGATCTACTCCTCGGCTCCTTACCTGAAGCTGGTCTTCCACGCATCTGACGCTGCCTCCGGTGCATTCGGTATCTTCTCGACCGGTTTCGTTGGCATCATCGCCGGCCTCGTTGCAGGTATGCTCGCTGACTACGTCTTCAAGTCCTCGACCACCATGGTTGCAGTCGCTCTGACCGTTATCGCCATCGGCGTTGGCCTGGTCTACCTGCTGCCCCCATCCGACTCGATGATGTGGCCTGCAATGATCCTGCTGGTTGTCATGGCATTCGGTGTCTTCCTTGGTAAGTCCGTGCTGCTTGCTCCTATCGCCGAGCTGCACCTGCCCGAGGAAATCAACGGCTCCGCAATGTCGGTCGGTTCCTTCCTGGTCTACGCTTCCATCCTTTGGGGCAACCCGACCACCGCTGGAATCATCACCGCTCACGAGGCCAACCCCTACGATGGCTACCGCATCATCTTCCTGATCACGCTCTGCGTGGCAGTTGTTGGTGCTGCTTGCGCCTACGCACTGGTGTTCTCGAACCGTCGCAAGAAGGCTCTGAGCGCTGAGGTTGAGTGATCCTTTCACGGATACTCTCCACTGAATCCAATTCAGTTGGCCTCTCGAGGCTGAACTGACTGAGGCGGGTCCTCATCGTCCCAGGTACTTCGGTACCGGACTGAGACGATGAGGACCCGCCTTTTACGTGTCCTCAAGCCCCTGCTTCCCCGTCAGCACTCTCAACTTCTCCGGCCCGTCTTCGTCCACGCCTCGGCGTGATTGTGGAACAATAAGACCAGATCGCATCTACCATTCATCAACACATCTAGCATCAGCGCGAGGGGTTGGAAGCTTCATGGCTCTCTTTGAATTCGACGAGGGGCGTTTGATCCCTGCCCAATTCGGCCGCTCAGTATCCGACGGTTTGACCCCTGAAATCGTTGATGCCGTATGTAATCAGGTGCTCGAGATCGTTTCGCGCCCACTTTTCCCCATCACTTGGCGAGATATTTCCCCCTTTGAAGGTTCGGCCTTTGTCGACGGCTCCGCAGAAGACGAAGCTCCTCGATTGACTGCCCTTGATCCTTCGGGTCAAGTTGTTTCGGTCGAGATTCTTGATTTCCTTGACTCAGATACGCTGATTCAGTCCCTTTCGCGCCTTGCTGGAACTGCCGCGCTGTCGTGGTCGGATCTGGCCCGTGAATATCCCGGAGGCGTCGCAGCTTTCAAGTCCGGGTGGATTCAATTCCGCGATTCAATGCCGCCCTCGCCCGGTGCAGGGCCGCGTCTGGTCATGGTTGTTGGCCGCATCGATCCCGCAGTTCGTCCGGCGCTTGAAGTTCTGGCTGCCTCCGGCGTTGAGGTTCATGAAATGAGCCTGCGCGAGATGAGCAATGGGCGTTCTTTCCTCGAAGTTCACGCTGTGGGCCCGCGTACCTACGCACATGCCCCTCATCTGCTTGCTGGGCGGTCTGACGATGTTCCCGCGATCGCCTCGTCATTTCGCGAGGTGGCCGCTCCCGTGACCATTGAGTCCTCCGTGGGCGTTGACTTAGTTTCCCCCGAACCGGCTACCGAGGCCGAGGCCTCGGCGCCCGAAGACGACGACTACCTTCTTGAGGATGAAGAGTTCGTTCAACAGACCCCCGACGTCGAGATGCCAGAACCGGAAGCTCCTGAAACGGAAACCGAACACGGCTTCGAAGGAAACGATGCACATCATCATGCCGCTCCAGTCGAGATGGAAGACAGTGATGGCGAGTTAGAAGAAGAGGAAAGCGAAGAGGTCCTCGCTGCGCGTGAGGCCGGAATTCCCGTCCTCTCGCGTGATGCGGCTGCCCTTCGTGTTCTTGGGCAGATTATTGCCGAGGATGTTCCCGCAATTATCGTTGGTGTACCTCAGGCAGAGTGTGAATTTACGGCCGATGGCCTGTTCCGCTCGGGTGACGAAATCTGGGATAACCCGCAGGATGCGCTTTCCTACTTTGGTGTTTCCGGTAACGGTTGGACGCTGTGGCACCTGGGTGGGGAAGAAGGCCCGACCTTGGGTGAATCCCTGGCAGAGGTCAACCGCGAAATCATTCGCGAGTACTCACGCGATTAGATAAAGGCCTTAATCCAGCGATTCATTGTTTCGTAGACCTGCGCGCGCACCTGAGGGTCAGAGAGCAGCAGGTCGTGCTTGCCCGGGAAACTGGCGATGGTGACCAGCGGCCCTAAGCGGGATGAACGCTCCAAGATGACCTCGCGATCTAAGACGACATCACTTGAAAAAGTTTGTGGCGTGAATTCTTCGCTGAAGAAGCTAGACGTCGACATCATTGAAAGCACGGGGATATCCAGCTTGACTGAAGTCGCAACGGAGTCGTGGCCTTCAAGGATCGCCTCGAGCCAGGCCGCGTAAACGGGGTAGGAGCCGGGCCGCTTCCACTCCAGCGCGTAATCCCATCCCTGAACAGCAGGGTCGTCGGCGTAGGCCTCGAGAGATTCCGGTAGGGGAGCCTCCAGTGAATTCCACCCCTCGTGAAGCGAACGCGCATAGTTATCTGGACCGCCGCCGCCTCCCGGAACTGCCCACAGCGGATTTCGAGAGGCGATGCGTTCAAGAATCGGAGCCATGGTCGAACGCATGGAAGCCATAGTCTGCATTTCAAGCCACGCAGAATTCAAGATCAGGCCATCGATCGCGCCGGGATGGCGGTTGGCCCACAGCGTTGCAAGCAATCCGCCCGTTGAGTGACCCATAAGAACAAGTGGAAGATCGGGGTAATCATCGCGGATCAGATCCAGAGCTTCACCGAGCTCCTCATCGTACAAGCTGAGGTTCGAAATGAATCCCATGCGCTGGCCGGGGCGTAGCGAACGACCATACCTGCGTAAATCGATCGCGTAGAAGGCCCCTGCACAATCGGCGATATTTTGGGCCAGTTCGCGCTGGAAGAAATAGTCGTTACGGCCGTGAATGTACAGGGCAATAAAACGCGGGGCTGGGGAAGAGGCTGCGTGTCCTTGGTAGCGAACCAAGGTTGCAACAACAGGCCCTGCGTCATCATCCATGAGGGGGATGGTGCGCGATTCGTAACCTTCACCCAGGACGTCGCGCCGCCACTGGCCAACGGGGGCTGGGCCTTCTTCTCCCCAGGGGGCCAGCACGGCCTCGTCGACGAGGCCGTTGAAGCCATCGGCACTGCTTGGGGATTCGGGGAGCTCGGTTTCGTCCACTGTACTCACTCCTGTGTTTGGGATCTGCATTGATTTTATGTGGATTTTCGCGTGAAAGATATCGTTATTTGGGGCAAGTGTTACAAATGTTGCGATCGTGATTTATGTGGCTTCGGTTAAACGTTGTTGCGAATGTTGCCTAAGTGAACTACTCTCGAATGCTGTATATGACGACGCACGCCCTTATCCCGGCGTACAACGACAGGTGGACCAGTGAGACGTGAGACAAAGCGCCGCGGTATTCGCGCAATCAGCGTGACCGCGCTATTTGCATCACTCGCTGCAGCAACTCCCGGTATCGCTCTTGCAGCTCCCAGTGACGAAGAGATCGCACGAGCCCGCGAAGCCGAAAATGCGGCAAAGATGTCGGTCGCTCAGATCGAAGTAGAACTTGCAAGCGTGAAGAGCGAAGCTGAAGTCGCACTTCAGAAGGCCATGAGTGCTGCGGAAGAACTGAACGGTGCCCGCTATTCGCTTGAACAGGCGACCCAGACCGCGCGTCAAGCGCAGGCGGATGCTGATAAAGCGAAGGCTGATTACGAGGCTGGCAAGCGAGAGATTGCCTCGATCGCACAGACGGCGTACCGCGATGGTGGTTCATCCCTCGACTCCATCGCCCCCTACCTTTCCGCCGACGGACTGCGCACGGTCGAAACCAAGCAGGCCACGCTCAACTCCTTCTCGGCCTCGGCAAACGTCAAAATGCAAAAGGTTGCCGCGCTTGAGCAGGTCGCAAACGTCATGAACGACGCTGCGATCCAGGCACAGGCCAAGCAGGCAGAGGCAACCGCACAGGTTGAAACTCGTTCCGCTGCGGCTCAGAGCGCTGCAAACAACGCACGCAATGCGCAGGCCATGACTGCCGCTCGCCGTGATGCTCTGGTTGCTGAGCTTGCGCGTAAGCAGAACACAACCGTTGAGCTGATTAATCAGCGCGAGGCCGAGCTTGAGGCGCAGCGTCAGGCGGCAGCCGCTGAAGGTGGACGCCAGGCGGGTGGCCCTGCGAAC